>Ga0315905_10000333_pt1 | contig 52124 bp, 48 predicted proteins | sample LakEriMetagenome_5_FD_203522 | JGI IMG/M metagenome (GOLD analysis project Ga0315905, IMG submission 203522) | Freshwater fungal communities from buoy surface, Lake Erie, Ohio, United States - Buoy 4 MA121 | ecosystem: Environmental > Aquatic > Freshwater > Lake | place: USA: Lake Erie, Ohio...
GCGCGGGCAGCGTGGTGGGGGCCGTCTCCAGGGAGAACGGGACAAACTGATCCAAAATTTGCTCGCTCGGATGGAGCGCCGGCACCCGGGCCACCGAGGAATAGGCCAAAGAGATCCACCCCCCTCCACCTTTGCGGTACCCCAGCTCCACCCGGTAATCCCGATCCGACAAGGGCACGGGCAGATACCACTCCGTCGCGTGGCTATCCACCACCACTTCCTGAAGCGTATGGGGGTGGGCCGAACCTCCAGCCAAGCCCGTCACATCCGCCACCCGCAGGCACAGCTGCTGCGCCCCATCCAACAGGGCCTGCTCCCGATCGTCCTCGCTGATCTCCCAAAACACATAAGCCCACTGCGGATCTCGCGGCAAAAACACCACCCGCGTGTCCTGGGCCGGGCGGGGCGCTGGCGCCATCTCCGCTTCGATCGCGGCCAAGGAAAAGCCGGGGTCATCTTTGCGGAGGGTGATGGCCTCCATCAGCTCTTCCTTGGTTTTGCGGCTGTAGAGGGTGACGCCGAGCTCACTGGCAATGTGACGGAGCTGACGCAGCGTCATCAGGGCCAGAGAGGACAGGGCGTTTTGACTCACAGCTCAAGATTTCGTTTGGGATCATCTTGGAGGATCACCACCACCAATGAAGCGATGAGCCCGAGCCCGTCAGCAAGCACTGACCGGCTCGAGCTCACCAGTTCGGGGGGAGAGCCGCCCGGCGACCCTTCCCGCGGAATCCGCCGCGATCAGCGGCCGATGCTTCTGTAGGGCACCTTGGCCAGATAATCCATGCCGGTGTTCCCCGCTGGGGCCCCTCCGGTGCCGCGCATGGCGGGAAGGGTCCGCACCCAGGACAGGTAGTCCTCGGGATAGCCTCCCCGACGCTGCTGTGCCCGCTCGGGGAAGGCCCGGGCCGTACCGGTGTAGACGATTTGGGGGAATCCCAAAATCCCGCGGTAGTAGGCGTCGTAGCGAGGGGAGGTGATGTTGAAGGGGGTTTCCCCCACGTCCCGGGAGCCCACCACCCTGTTGCGGTGGTAAGGAACAGTGTCGTAACCGAAGGCGTTCAGATACTCCTCGGAGTTGAGGATGTCATCCACCATGCCCTTGACGCCCCTGGTCATCAGTACGGCGGACCAGGCGATCTCCTCTGACCGGCCATGGGTGGTGCGGCCCAGGAGCTTCTCCACCAGATGGCGAGCCACCTTGTAGTTGCTGTTGAGGTTGTAAAAACTGCGGGTGAACGTGTCGGACAGACAGAGGGAACGAATGAAATCCCGAACCGTGATCTGCCCGTCCCGCAACTGGCTCTCCAGGGTGCGGTCGCGATCCACCTTGAAGGCATGGAAAAAGATTTGCCGATAGGCCGACTCGATCACGAAGTTTTGGTCCTCGCGATCCATGGCTTTCTCCATAGACGCAGCCCTTGGATCTTCGTCGGAACCGACGCGGAAGGGGCTGACCCTGGAATTTTGAGTGGTCGGAGCGTAGTTGAGGAGGGGGAGAGCCACGCGTGGTCAGGCATCCGTCGAGGGGATCGTAGAAGTCCGCCCCCACGCGCTCTTGCCCCATCTCGCCAGGGCTCACAGTCCGTAACGTTCGCCCGGAGCCTCACCAGCCCAAAAGAGACAGCGTCCGTCGCCCTCCCGTTTCGGCCTCCCGGGGGGAGGGCTCCCCCGCCGGTGGGGCGTTGAGACGGGTTTCCACACAGAACGAGGCGGTGTTGGACAGCCCCTCCACCGTGCTGACCCGGATGCGAACATCGGGCCCAGCGAAACTGAAGCGCTCCAGGCTGCTCATCGTTTCGTAGTCGGTGCTGAGCACCAGAGCGTCCTGTCCATCCATGGTGAACCGCCCCGCCACGGGAGCCGTCTCGGCGTATCCCCGGTCGCGCAGCAGCCAGCCCTCCCGCCCCAAGCCGTCGGTGGGGATCAGCCCGAACACGCTCTCTCCCTCGTGGGATTGGCCCTCTTGATCCCAGGCCATCACGCCACTCCAGCGCACCTGACATCCGCCCACCAGTCCAGAGGGGTCTTTCCCGTGGAGGGCGGCGATCGCCAGCAGGCGGGGATCATCGGCGGGCACCTCCACCACCTCGATGAACGAGCCACCCGGCTCAGCCCGGCGATGGAGCAGGTGATGGCTGCTGCGGCGCGACCGCCAGCGGCCACAGCTGCGCTGGAAAAAGCTCAGCGCGTCTTCGATCGATCCGTCCATTCCCACCCCGTGGGTAGCCCTGAGGCGATGATCGCAGGGCCGCGTCCCGACCGGGGGCTCCGACCACGTCTGTGACGGGACTGCTCACGCCAGCCACCCCCTCGGCCGCCACCAGCGCCGTGGCGGCCCTTTTGGGGGCCTTCTGCTGGACCCTGGCCACCGTGCTGTGGCGCCGCGTCCCCACCACCCTCACCGCCACCCAGCTCAACCTCTGCAAAACACTGCTGGCCTTCCTGCTGCAACTGCCCTTGCTGGCGGTCGTGCGGTGGCCGGAGGGTCAGGGCAGGGCGCTCCTGTTTCTGGGGCTCAGCGGGGTGGTGGGCATCGCCTGGGGCGACAGCTTGTTCTTCGGAGCCCTGCGGCGCCTGGGCACCCGTCGCAGCCTCACCCTCACCGCTGGCGCTCCGGCCCTCACCGCCCTGGGTGGCTTGGTGGCCCTTGGCGAGCGGCCCCAACCGGCGCAATGGGGGGGCATCGCGCTCATCAGCCTCGCGGTGATCCTGGTGGCGCGTCAACGGCCCCGGGAGGGGGGAGAGGGGGACAACACCGTGCCCTGGGCGGGCCTTGGCCTGGCCCTGGCCGCCATGGCTTGCGGCAGCGCGGGGGCCCTGCTGTCGCGTTCCGCCCTGCGCTCCGGCGAGGTGCCGGCCCTGCTGGCCGCCAGCGTGCGGCTGGGGGGGGCCTCGGTGGTGCTGGCGCCCGCGTTCGCCTCTCTGGGACGCTGGACGCCGCGCCGCCCGCTCCCCTCCTTGCCCTGGACCCATCTTGTGGTGGCCACGCTTCTTGGCACCAGCGTGGGCGTCATGCTGCAACAGCTGGCCCTGGCCGGATTGCCCGGCGGACTCGCCGTCGCCCTGCTGTCCACCTCCCCCGTGATGGCCCTTCCCTTCGCGGGCCTGGAGGGCGACCGGCCAGGCCGGGTCGGCCTCCTGGCCGCCTTGGCGGCCACCGCCGGCGTCAGCCTGGTGGCGGGCCTGGGGGGCTGAGGCGGGCATCGGCCCGCTCCTTGGCCCAAGCCACCAGTTGGGGGATCTGGAGCGTGAGGGGAGACCGCTGGCAGGCAGCGGCGATCCGCTCCAGGGGATCCACCAGCCGGGACAGCTGGTCGAGAAACGCCGCCCGGAAGGCCGGGTCGTCGGCCATGGCGGGCTGGTTGGCGGCCCAACGCTCCATCTGGGCCAGATCCGGCATCCGCTGGGGGGCCTCGGTGGAGGCGGCGATGGCCTGGAAGGTGCGCAGCCCATGGGCCAGGAGCCTCAGATCATGGCGCTCCAAAACCGGAAGGCATGACGCCTCGACCTCCTCCAGATCCTCAGGGCTCAGCACGAGTCAAGAGGGGGATCGGCCAGGTTTGGCCTCCAGCCGCCGGGGTTGGAGGCGGAAGCCACAGGAGTGCCCTTCCTGCAGGCGCCAATGCACCCGATCAATCAAGCAATCCGGGAAGGTGAGACGCAGCAGCTCAAGTTCCTGATCGCACACCTGGGGGAATTCCTCCGCGATGCGCATCACCGAGCAATGGTGTTCGCGAATCAGCCAGGCACCCGCGATGGCGTCCGGAGTGGAATCCGGTCCCAAATCCGCCACGTAGCCCTCGGCGCGCCGGAGCTCCGTGAGGCGCTCCAGCCGATCTTCCAGGGGGCCCTCGCCGATTTGGCTCCGATACACCCGGGCTTTTTCCTCCGCCTGCTGATGCATGAGGTTGGAGACCATGTCGGGCGACAGGGTGGCGGCCATGGAGTGGAGCAGTCCCAAGGCGAACGTTTCGCTGCCATCGCCAAAGCGCTCCTGTCCCTGGGACGTGAGCCGCCAATGATTGGTGGGGCGGCCAGGACCGGCCACGGAGGGGCTGGCTTCCACCAGGGCATCCTCCTCCAAGCCGCGGAGATGGCGCCGCATGGCCTGGACGGACACACCAAGGGCGTCGGCCAGGCTCGCGGCCGTGGCCTCCCCCTGGCGCAGCAGGAGCGTGAGCACGGCATCGCGGGTGGCCAGGGGCGGCAGATCCGCCACGGAGCCGCTGGCGGAGTCCGTCCCGCCCGGTGACAGGGGCCCGTGGGGCGATCGGGGTGGGTGGTGGACGCTCATGGTGGGCGGAGATCGCGGTTTATCGCACAGAACCGCCCCCACACGATGCCATGGGGGGACAGGGAATGGGGGAGCGGAAGCCAACGCGCCCGGGACCGGACACAATGGGGCTCTCCAGAGCACCCCCTGGATGCCCTAAGGTGTGAGATACGAAACACCTCCCTTTCGTAATCCTCCTCCGACCAGTCCTTCCCCTCTCGTCGGCCCAAAGGCCCTCGCCCTTCCAGTCCTCCCCCAAGAGCAGACGTGACCACTCCCGACTCCACGACGTCCCCTTCCAGTGCCGCGGCGACAGAATCTCCCGCGGCCCCAGCGAGCGGCAGCCTGGAAGTGATTCGCAAATTCGCGGAAACCTATGCCCAGCGCACGGGCACGTATTTCTGCGGTGATCTTGGGGTCACGGCGGTGGTGCTCGAGGGACTCGCCCGGCACAAGGACGAACTCGGCGCCGCCCTCTGTCCTTGCCGCCACTACGAAGACAAGGAAGCCGAAGTGGCCCAGGCGTTTTGGAATTGCCCTTGCGTGCCGATGCGGGAGCGCAAGGAGTGTCATTGCATGCTCTTTCTCACGGAAGACAATCCATTTAAAGGAGAGCGCCAGACCATCAGCCTGGAAGAAATCAAAGCCCACGCCACGAGCTAATCTCTCCCGTCATCCATGACAAGTACGAGCCTTGAGAGCCTGGTCGCAACGCCATATAAATATGGTTTTGTTACCGACATTGAAACCGACAAATTCAGCAAGGGCTTGAATGAGGATGTGATTCGCCGGATCTCAGCCCTCAAAGAAGAGCCTGAATTCCTTTTGAATTTCCGACTGCGCGCCTATCATCATTGGCTCAAGATGACGGAGCCCGACTGGGCTTCACTCGGCTACCCCCAGATCAATTACCAAGACATTATTTACTACGCGGCCCCAAAGCAATCCAGCAAAAAAGCCAGTTTAGACGAGGTTGATCCCAAGCTTCTCGATACGTTTGAGAAACTTGGCATCCCTCTCAGCGAGCAGAAACGTCTCACCAATGTGGCTGTCGACGCGGTGTTCGATAGCGTTTCGATCGCCACCACCTTCAAGGAGAAGTTGGCTGAACACGGCGTGATTTTCTGCTCGATCAGCGAAGCCGTGAAAGAGCATCCCAACCTCGTCGAGAAATATTTGGGCAGTGTTGTTCCTTTCAACGACAACTTCTTTGCCACCCTCAACTCTGCCGTCTTTAGCGATGGCTCCTTTGTTTACATTCCAAAAGGGGTGGACTGTCCGATGGAACTTTCCACCTACTTCCGCATCAACTCTGGTGACACTGGTCAGTTTGAACGCACGCTGATCATCGCCGAGGAGGGCGCTTCGGTGAGCTACCTCGAGGGATGCACCGCACCGATGTTTGACACCAATCAGCTACACGCCGCCGTGGTGGAACTCGTGGCCCTCGACGAGGCCTCCATCAAATATTCCACCGTCCAGAATTGGTACGCCGGCGACGCCAATGGAGTGGGGGGTATTTACAACTTTGTCACCAAGCGTGGCCATTGCCGTGGTCATCACAGCCGCATCAGCTGGACCCAGGTAGAAACAGGTTCCGCCATCACCTGGAAATATCCAAGTTGTGTGTTACAAGGTGCCGATTCTATCGGGGAATTCTATTCAGTCGCCCTCACCAACCATCATCAACAGGCCGATACCGGCACGAAAATGATTCATGTCGGCCCACGCACCCGCTCCACCATCGTGAGCAAGGGCATCAGCGCGGGCCATTCCGCCAACACCTACCGGGGACTGGTCCAGATTGGCCCGAAAGCCATTGGTGCCCGCAACTTCAGCCAATGCGACTCCATGTTGATCGGGGATCAGGCGGCGGCCAACACCCATCCCTACATCCGCTCCCAGCAGCCCGACGCGGATGTGGAGCATGAGGCCAGCACCTGTCGCATTTCGGAACAGCAATTGTTTTACCTGCAAAGCCGGGGCATTGGGATTGAGGAAGCCGTCTCCATGATGGTCAGTGGATTCTGTCGCGACGTGTTCAACCAATTGCCCATGGAATTCGCGGCGGAAGCGGACAAACTTCTCGCCCTCAAGTTGGAAGGGTCTGTGGGTTGAGCTAGTTTCCCTTCCCCCATGGTTCCTCCACTTTTCCCACCACCTCCCTGTCCCCTCCAGCTCTTTAGAACGCAGTGATCCGCCCCGACGCTCCCATCTTGCTTGAGATCCAGGATCTCCATGCCCGGGTGGACGACCAGCCCATCCTCCACGGCGTGACGCTCACCATCCGCGCCGGGGAGATTCACGCCCTGATGGGCCGCAATGGAAGCGGAAAAAGCACCCTCTCGAAGATCCTGGCGGGCCACCCGGCCTACACGGTCACGGCGGGCTCCGTGCGGTTTGAGGGAGAGGATCTGCTCTCGCTGCCGCCGGAGGAGCGGGCGCGCAAAGGGGTGTTTCTTGGCTTCCAATACCCCGTGGAGATCCCTGGAGTGAGCAATTTGGAATTCCTGCGGGTGGCCACCAACGCGCGGCGCCTTCAGCTGGGGGAGGAGGAACTGGACACCTTCAGCTTTGAGGATCTGGTGCGGGAGCGGCTCCAGGTGGTGCAAATGGACCCCGCCTTCCTCGATCGCAGTGTGAATGAGGGATTTTCCGGAGGCGAGAAGAAGCGCAACGAAATCCTGCAAATGGCGCTGCTGAATCCCACGGTGGCCATCCTCGATGAAACCGACTCTGGCCTCGACATCGATGCCCTGCGCATCGTGGCCGGAGGCGTCTGTCAGCTCGCCGGGCCCAACAACGCCACCCTCCTGATCACCCACTACCAGCGCCTGCTCGACGCCATCACCCCTGACTACGTGCATGTGATGGCCGGTGGCCGCATCTTGCGGACTGGCGGAAAGGAGCTGGCCCTTGAGCTGGAGCGGCGCGGCTACGACTGGGTGGATGAGGAACTGGCCAGCCTGCGGGCTCCTTCCGCGGTGGAGATCAGCTGATGCCGACCCTCTCCCCCCTCCCCAACCGAACGACGGCCCGCCAGCGGGAGGCCGCCTGGATCCAAGCCCTGCTAGAGGCCTTCCCCGGCCCCCGCACCATGGGGAGCGCCCAGTCCGCCGCCCGCGCCGCCTCCAGGCTGGCGCTTGAGTCGTTTGGAGTCCCGGGGGCGCGAGACGAAGCCTGGCGCTTCACCGATCTTTCCCTTCTCCGCCAACTCCCGCCCCAGCCCCTGGCGCCCGCCACGCGACCCGAGCGCCCCCTGCCCCCCCCGGGCCCCGCGAGCTGGCGTCTCTCCCTCGACGCCTGGCCCCTGAGCCCCGACACCCACTGGCCCGAGGGCATTGAGCCAATGTCCGAAGCTGAACTGGAGCCTTGGTTGGGCCAAGCTGTCGCGCCGGTCGAGCCCAAGGGGAACTGGAGCGTTCACCTCAACAACGCCATCGCCGAGACGGTGATCGCCCTGCGCGTTCGGGGTGCGGTGAGCACCACCTTGGAACTGGTGAGCGACTCCGGCGGCGCAAGCGGCGCCCAAGCCTTTCGGATCCTGCTGGTGCTGGAGGAAGGGGCGTCGCTTCAGCTGCTCCAGGTGCACCGGGCCGACGGGCCCAGCCTCACCAGCGTGGTGCTGGAGGCCTTTCTCCAGCCATCCTCCACCCTGCGGCATGGGCTGGTGACCCGAGGCACCGACAGCGCCGCCTTCTTGGCGGTGACGGCGGCGCGTCAGGCTCCAGGGAGCCAGCTCGTCCACACGAGTGTGGGTGCCGGTTGGGGCCTGGCGCGGCATGAACCCGTGATCCTGCAGAGCCAGGGCCAAGCCACCACCGAGTTGCGGGGGCTCCATTGGGCGCGGGGACGGCAGATCGCCGACACCCACAGCCGGGTCCGCTTTGAGGGCCCGGAGGGAACCCTGGATCAGTTGCACAAGGTGGTGGCGGAGGCCGAGGGGCACAGTGTCTTCAACGGTTGCGTGGAGGTGCCGCGCCCCGCCCAGCGCACCAACGCCTCCCAACTGAGCCGCGGCCTCCTGCTCTCCGATCAAGCCCGGATCGACACCAAGCCAGAACTTCAGATCGTGGCCGACGATGTGCGCTGCACCCATGGGGCCACCATCAGTCGTTTGCGGCCAGATGAACTGTTTTATTTGCGCAGTCGCGGAATCGATGGTCCCTTGGCCTCCAGGTTGCTGCTGAGGGCCTTTTGTGAGGAGGTGGTGGCCCAGCTGCCCCTCGCCGCCCAGGCCTGGAACCCCCTGTCCCCCCTGCTGGAGGAGGCCCCCTCCCGATGACCCTCACCTCCAACCCCGCCCTGGCGGCCCCCAACCCCGAGGCCCCTCCCGACAACCTGGCCGCCCTCACCCGCCCCGACTTCCCCCTGCTGGATCAAACCGCCTGCCTGGGGCAGCCATTGATCTATCTGGATTACGCGGCCACCAGCCAGAAACCGCGGCAGGTGCTGGAAGCGCTGCGGCACTACTACAGCCATGACAACGCCAACGTGCATCGGGGAGCCCACCAGCTGAGCGCGAGGGCCACAGAGGGCTTCGAAGCCGCCCGGGAGAAGGTCGCCCGCTGGATTAACGCCCGTCGCTCCCACGAAATCGTTTACACCCGCAACGCCAGCGAGGCGATCAACCTGGTGGCCCGCAGCTGGGGAGATAACGTTCTGGGCCCCGGTGACGAGGTGGTGCTGTCGCTGATGGAGCACCACAGCAATCTCGTGCCCTGGCAGCAACTGGCGCGCCGCACGGGCTGTGTGTTGCGCCACGTGGGCCTCACCGCCAGCGGGGAACTCGATCTGGAGGAGTTCCACGCCATGCTCAATGAGCGCACCAAGCTGGTGAGTTTGGTGCATGTCAGCAACACCCTGGGCTCGCTCAACCCCATCGCCGCTCTCGCCCCTGCGGTGAAGGCCGCCGGGGCCCTGCTGCTGGTGGATGCCTGCCAGAGCCTGCCCCATCAGAAGGTGAACGTGGCTGAGCTGGGCTGCGATTTTTTGGTGGGGTCGTCCCACAAGTTTTGCGGCCCCACGGGCATGGGCTTTCTCTGGGGCCGGGAGGCCATCCTGGAGGCCATGCCCCCCTTCCTTGGAGGAGGGGAAATGATTCAAGAGGTGTTCCTCGACCACAGCACCTGGGCCGAACTGCCCCACAAATTTGAGGCGGGCACCCCGGCGATCGGTGAAGCCATTGGCATGGGGGCGGCCATCGACTACCTGGAGAGCCTGGGGCTCGAACGGATCCACGCCTGGGAGCGGGAGCTCACCCGGCGCCTCTTCCAACGCCTGCAAGCCATCGAGGGACTGACCATCCTTGGGCCCACCCCCGAGCGACAGCCCCACCGCGGCGCCTTGGCGGCCTTCAGTGTGGAGGGGCTGCACGCCCACGACATCGCGGCCCTGCTCGACTCCGCGGGCATTTGCATCCGCGGCGGCCACCATTGCACCCAGCCCCTGCACCGGCACTACGGCCTGGCGGCCACGGCCCGAGCCAGTCTGGGGTTTACCACCACCCCCGAGGAAATCGATCGCTTCGCCGAAGAACTTCAAGGCACCATTCAGTTCCTACGGGAGCACAGTTGACCTGGTCGGCATGACGCACAGACGTGGCGCGGGCGACACATCAGCGGGTCATCAGCGAGCCATCGACGACTGACCAACCTTGGATGGGCGGTAAGGTCACAGGCGGATGGAAACAGGCTCTTGAGAAAAATTTTATTGGTCAGCAACGAAGCCGCCCGTACAGGCGCACCAGCCATTTTGCTGGGAATCATGCAGTGGCTGAAGGCGCATACCAACGTTGAAACCATCAGCGTGTTGATGCGAGATGGGGCCATGCGGGCAGAGTTTGAGCGGATCGGGCGTACGTACACATGGATCCCAATCGACCTCAATCAACCGGAGAGGATTTACAAGCGCGTCGCCACAATGGTGCTTCAACGAGGACAGGCCGATCCGGGCACCTGGCTGGCGAAAATCATCCAGGAAGAACAGCCGGACATCATCTATCTCAGCACACTTGTTCTCGGCAAATACCTGGTGCATGTTCCCAAGATCTCCCAGCGACGCGTCGTCACCCATGTGCACGAACTCCTGCCGAGCCTGCGGCAACTCTCCAGTGATCAGCAGGTGAGCCGCCAACTCGCCCTATCCGACTCCGTGATCGCTTGCGCCCCTTGTGTGGCCCAGACCCTCACTGAAATCTTTCAACTCCCCCCCAGCAAATGCACCATTATTCCTGAATACATCTCTCCTGGCGCCAGCGGCAACGACACAAGTCAGCCGCCCTCTCCAATCGCCCCCTCTGGCGAAGAGAGCACGTCTCTCACGAGAATCCATCAAGCCCTGGATCGCGGCATTCCCATCTTTGGTGTGGGCGGAAATCCAATCCACAGAAAGGGGTTTGACTTGTTCCCCCTCTTGGTCAAGGAATGCCAAAAGCGCTTTGCCGGCACCCCCTTTCTTGCCGTGTGGATCGGCTGCGGGGAGGGGTCCCAGGCCGGAATCGCGATGGAATGGGATCTCACCCAGATGGGACTGCAAGCAGACGTGGCGCTGATTCCCTCCGTATCCATCCCCACGTTCCGCTGGATCGTGAGCCAATTTCGTGTCCTCACCCTTCTCTCCCGGGAAGATCCTTTTCCACTGGTGGTTCTGGAAGCCGGTGTCCTCGGGGTCCCCACGGTCTGCTTTGAGGGATCAGGGGCGATTCCTGAGATGGCCGCCGAGGGGAACTGCGTGAGCGTGCCCTATCTGGATCTCCAGGCCTACGCCGAGGCGGTCCATCGGTTGTGTGTCCATCCAGAGGAGGCGCGAGGCATCGCGGCCCGCTGCCGCCAACACGTCGAGCGGCACCTCACCCTCGACAAGGTCGCTCCGCTGGTGGTTCAAGTTCTGTTGAACGAGCCATCACCTCAGGGGGAAACCTTGCCTGTCGGTTGAAAGGCCAGGGAGGCGGAATTCACGCAGTAACGCAATCCCGTTGGCTTGGGTCCATCGTTGAACACATGGCCCAGATGCGCCTCGCAGTTGGCGCAGCGAATCTCCGTGCGCACCATGCCGTGGGAGCGGTCGACCAACGTGTGGATGGCCCCCTGGCTCACCCCGTCCCAGAAGCTGGGCCAGCCCGTGCCCGAATCAAACTTGGTCTCCGAGCGAAACAGGTCGGCCCCGCAGCAGACGCAGCGGTACATCCCCTGGCCCTTGTGGTTCCAGTAGGCGCCGGTGAAAGCCCTCTCGGTGCCGCCCTGGCGGGTGACGTGGAACTGCTCAGGCGTCAGACGCTCACGCCAGGCCTCCTGGTCATTGGCCTGGGGCAGACCACTGGGCAACCCGCAGGCCGATGGGGAGGAGACGGAGGGATCCTGGGTCACTGGAGGGCTGGAACGGCGCCCTCACCCTAGGCGGCAAAACCGGAGGGCAAGAGCTCTCGCACCATCCTGGCCAGGCTGGCCACCGCCCCGGGCTGACCCCGCAGACCGCGCAGATCGTGACGCACAGCCTCAAGCCTTTCGGGCTTGGCCAGCCAGTCGGCCGCTTCGGCGGCAATCTCCTCGGGGGTGATGGCGCCCACCCGCTCAGGCACCACCAAACGGCCGGCGGAAATGTTGGGCCAAGCCAAAAACCCGCGATGGCGCATCCGCCAGGCCGTGAGCCCCACCCCGAGCAGACGGCGAAGGAGCGGTAGACGGGCCAGAACCCCCAACCCCCCATCCCAGGCCTGCATCAAGTGCAGATGCTGGGTGGGAACCAGAACGATCATCGGCACCCCCAGGGCACCCAACTCCGCGGTGTTGGCCCCCACGGTGGTGAGGGCGAGGGCGCACTGGCTCAGGGCTCCATGGGCGGGATGGCGGGTTTCCAGGCGAATGGCCGTGCCCCGGGCGGTGCGCCACAAGGGTTCCCCCCCCGGGGACCGCTCCAGCTGGGGCTCCCCCGAAAGGTAGAGGGGCGCCAGGGGGTTGGCGCCGCCTCCATAGGCCCCCAGTTCCCGGATCGACGTGGTGGGGGCCACGGGGAGCAGAAAGCGGGTGTCCGGCCGGAGGCTGGCGAGGTGGTCGGCGGCGGCGAGCAGGAACGGCACGCCCACCTGGAGCTTGGCCCGCTTCGATCCCGGCAGCAGAGCCACCCAGGGCCCCCCCGGCTCCAGGGGGTCGGCTTGACGCGCCGCCTCGGGCAGATCGGCCATCAGGTCTCCCACCACTTGGGCGCGGCGTTGCCAGCGGGGGGCCAACCGAGACGCGGCGGCGGAGCCCATCAAGGCCACCTGGTCGTTCCATCGGGGCCAGCGAGCCACCCATTCGGCGTAGGTGATGTGGCGGTAGCGCAGCCGCGCGGAGAGGAGAACGGTCCAAAACTGATCGCCCCCCAAAAACACCACCACGCCATGCCGGGGCCAGGGCCCATAGCGCCGCGGCCGAAGCAGAAGCCACCAGAAGCGCCGCGCGGGGATCACCCGCTCGAAGAGCCCCCAGCCTCGGGCCACCTCATGCTCTTGCCCCGTGGCGTTGGGGCAGGGAACCAGCACGAGATGAAGCGCGGTGGCAGCCCGCCGGTCGGAGGGGCGATACGGGTGCGAGTGATGCAGCCGCTCCGCCAAGGGACGAACCCAAGTGCTCAACTCACCGGGCCCATTGCTCACCAACACGATGGCGGCTTCGCCAGGAGGCATCTCCCGTGAACCTTCCGCCCGGAACTCTCCGGCGACACGATCTCTCCCCTTGACCCATCCCGCGTCAGGCGGTGACGGAGGAGGAGGCGACCCATCCGGAGGAGGGGGGATCAAACGGCTCAGCGAACGGGGAAGGAACCAAGTGCGGATGGCGAGACTTGAACTCGCAAGGCCGAAGCCACACGCCCCTCAAACGTGCGTGTCTACCAATTCCACCACATCCGCGTGGATCGGGCGAGAACAGGGCGAACCTGATCGACCGGGTGGAAGCGTCCAGCCGAGGCGGGAAGCTCAGCAGCAATATACCCATAGCGCCCCCGCCTCCCTGAGATGGGATGGACGGGAAAGCCGCCCGGAACGCGCTGATACAGTCCTGATCCGATTGGGGGGCGGATCCCACCTCGGCTCCCCCATCCCAGGTTCCCTCTGCCCAGGCTCGGATGCCCATCGGCAAGTTGTTGATCGCCAACCGCGGGGAGATCGCCTTGCGCATCCTGCGCAGCTGCAGGGAGCTCGGGATCAGCACCGTGGCCGTCTACAGCACGGTCGACCGCAACGCCCTGCACGTGCAGCTGGCGGATGAGGCCGTCTGCGTGGGCGAGGCGCCCAGCAGCCGCAGTTATCTGAACATTCCCAACATTCTGGCCGCCGCCACCTCCAGGGGAGCCGACGCCATCCATCCCGGCTACGGCTTCCTGGCGGAGAGCGCCGCCTTCGCTGAAATCTGCCGCGACCATGGCCTCACCTTCGTGGGCCCCTCCCCGGAGGCGATTCTGGCCATGGGAGACAAATCCACGGCCAAACGCACCATGCAGCGGGTGGGGGTGCCCACGATTCCCGGCAGTGAGGGGCTGCTGGAGTCGGTGGAAGACGCGGCGGAGCAGGCCAGGGCCATGGGCTTTCCCGTGATGATCAAGGCCACGGCGGGGGGTGGTGGCCGGGGCATGCGTCTGGTGCCCTCCGCCGAGCAGATGGAAGGCCTGTTCAAGGCCGCCCAGGGGGAGGCCGAGGCCGCCTTTGGCAACCCTGGGTTGTACATGGAGAAATTCATCGACCGGCCGCGCCATGTGGAGGTGCAGGTGCTCGCGGATCGCTTCGGCAACGTGGTGCACCTCGGGGAGCGGGATTGCTCCATCCAGCGGCGTCACCAGAAACTGCTCGAGGAAGCCCCCAGCCCTGGCCTGGATCCTGAGGTGCGAGAGCGCATGGGGGACGCCGCCGCCGCGGCCGCCCGATCCATTGGCTACGAGGGTGCCGGCACGGTGGAGTTTCTGCTCGATCGCTCGGGCGGCTTCTACTTCATGGAGATGAACACCCGCATCCAGGTGGAGCACCCGGTCACCGAGATGGTGACGGGTTTGGATTTGATCGCCGAACAGCTGCGGATCGCTGGCGGAGACCCCATCAGCGTGAGCCAGAGCGAGGTGTGCCTGAAAGGCCATGCGATTGAGTGCCGCATCAACGCGGAAGATCCCCGCCACAATTTCAGACCTTCTCCGGGAAAAATCACCGGCTGGCTGCCGCCAGGAGGGCCAGGGGTACGGGTGGACAGCCATGTCTACACAGGATATGAAATCCCCCCGTTTTACGATTCACTGATTGGCAAGTTGATCGTCTGGGCTCCCACCCGGGAGATGGCCTTGCGCAGGCTGCGCCGAGCCCTCTCGGAGTGGGCGGTGACAGGCATTCCCACCACGATTGAATTTCACCTGGCGCTCCTGGAGAGGCCCGAATTTCAACGGGGGGATGTGTACACCAAATTTGTCGAGGAAAAAATGCTGCCCCTCAGCTGATCGCCGCCTGGCCGGCATGGAGCGCCATCTGGGTGAGAATTCCCTGCTGGCCCACCAGCAGTTCCCGGGCCAAGCTCACCAGACCCACCCAGATCACCGGACTCACGTCCACCCCGCCAATGGGTTGGATCAGGGCGCGGGTGGGGGCCAACAGGGGCTCCGTGAGGGCCCCAAGCCAGCTGAGCTTTCCCTGGGTGGGGTTGATGCGCGGATACCAGGTGAGCACCAAACGGGCCAGAAACAGGAGGGTCCAGGCGGCCAGCGCCAGGCCGAGCACCAGTTGGGCCAGGGAAAGCGGGCCTGGGGAAGCCATCACAAAGCTCAACGCGCGGATGAGGAAAGCTTAGGAACTCCCGCGCCCTGCCTAAGATCCACAGCTGCGGAGTTTTGCCTTTCCCCCATGACCCCCTCCCTGTCCAACTTCCTGAGCAGCCTCGCCTGGGGTGCGGTGATCGTGGTGATCCCGATCTCGCTCGCCCTCTTCTTCATCAGCCAAAACGACAGGGTGGACCGGCGCCTCTGAGGCCAATCCACGGCCAATCCACCGCTTCCCCGGCACGGGAGAGGAAATCGGGGGGATGTTTCCTAGAGTGCGCCCATTCGCCCACGAGTTCCCCCTTGGTCAACGCCAGCCTGAACTGGGCCAGCATCGTCGGCATTGTGCTGGCCGTGGGAGGCGCCTTCCTCTATTTCATGAGGAGTTTCAAACCGGCGCTGGCCCGCGACTACGACGTCTTCTTCGCCGCCGTCGGCCTCCTCTGCGGCGGCATTCTGTTTTTCCAGGGTTGGCGGCTCGATCCGATTCTTCAGTTCGGCCAGTTCCTTCTGGCGGGCACCACGGTGTTTTTCGCCTACGAGAGCGTGCGGCTTCGGGGCATCACCACCGAGCAGGCCCGGCGGTCCTCCTTCTTCGACGATGAGGACGCCCCTCCCATGCGGCCCCGCGGCGGGATGGGTCCGGGAACCTGGGAGGGGCCCGACCGTTTCAGCGAACCGGAACCCGCGCGCCGCCGCATCCGCTCCCGAGAGGAGGAGGAGGACGACTTTTACCGCCCCCGCCGCTCCAGCCGAGCGGCGATCCCCGAACGGGCGGCCAGCCGCATGGGCTACCGGGACGAGTGGGAGCCGGAGGGTTCCGGGGAGCCCGAACGCGGTCAGCCCACTCCCTATCGGACCAGCGGCCGCCCCGCCCCCGCCGACTTTGGCGCCAGACGCCGCGATAGGGAGGAGACGACCGGGGGCAGAAGGGGCAGTCGTCCCATCCCCAGCGGCCGACGGCCCTCCGGCGGCCCATCTGAAGCCCCCCCGCCCCCCACGGGCGGACTGGGTGCCAGTGGCATGCCCCAGGGGAGCCCCATACGCGGCGGCCCCAGGGCCGCGGCTCTGGATGAGGTGAACGATGCCGACTACACCCCCATCGATCCGGGCTCCAAATCCCCGTCGCCGGCCCCTGGCGTCGCTGGCGGACGTCCCGCTGGCCCCCCCCCCTCCTCACCCCGTGACAACTCGTCCCGTTTCGACGACTGAGGGTTGGGGAGCCCGTCAGCTGTCACGACTGGCGCCCCTCCCGCTGGTGCTGTTGGTGACCTGCCAAGGCTGCCAGGGATCTCTCTGGCGGACACGGCGCTCCGCTGGGCCCACGGGGGTGTTGGGCGCCCGTGAGAATCGCCAGGAGCCCGCCCTCAGCGGGGGAGGCCAGTGGCTCGCGAGCCTGGTGGATCGCGGCGGCACCCCCACCGTTTTCCTGCAGGAGCAGCCCTCCGGCAGGGCCGTGCCCCTTCCCCACCTGAGACGGTTCACCCCCCATCGTTCTCCCTCCTTGAGCTGGAACGGTCGCTACCTGGCCCTTCTGGCGCAACAGGGACCGCGTCGGCTGGCGATGGTGGAGGATCGGGCGACCGGCCACCTTCATCGGCTCCAGCTTCCGATGGGTTTGGAGCCTGAGCGGCTCAGCCTGGCGCCAGATGGGCGCCGACTCGCCGTGGCCACCGTGGAACGGGGGCGCCCCCAGGTGCGGGTCTTCGATCTCACCGGGCTGCTGGAACCCGATCCACCGCCTGGCCAGGCGGTGGGGGGGTCGGTGACCGAGGCGGAGAAACGATGAGGGCTAGCGCCCTCATCCTCCCGGGGGAAGGGTTCAGGCGTGGGCTGGCGATGACCCTGGCCCTGGTGCTCGGGGGGTGCCAGGGCTCCATGCCCATGCCCTTGGGCGGGTTGAACCGTCAACTGGCTCAGCAAGGCAGCCAACGGGAGCCCAGCCTGTCGGGTCGGTGGTTGGCCCTCATCGCCACCCGTCAGGGCCGCGATCAAGTGGAGCTGGTGGATGTGGAGCGCCAGGGGCCGGTGCCCCTGCCCGGTCTGAACCGACCGGATGCCCTGCCCCTCAGCGTGAGCGTGGATGCCGAGGGCCAAAGGCTCGTGGTGGTGCGCCAGGTGGAAGGTCGCACGGAAGTGGTGCTGTATCGCCGCGCCGTGATGAGCACGGAGGCCATCCCCATGGAGCCCCAGGGGGTGCCGAGGCGGGCCAACCTAAGGGCCGATGGGCGCGAAATGGCGGTGGAGGTGAGCCGCGATGGGGTGGTGCAGGTGGATTTGATCACCCTTCCTTGAGACCGTCGTTGCGCCCCCTCAAGGGGAGCCGCCTCAGGCGGGATCAGGGCACCAGGCCAGCCCAATGGAGGAAGGTGTCATGGCTGAGGACCTCAATCACCAGCACGGAGGCGAACCCCAGCATGGCGAAACGGCCGTTCACCCGCTCGGCGTAGGCACTCCAGCCAAAGGCGGGCACCTCGCCGGTGGTGGCGCTGGTGGTGGCCGGAACGTCGGCCCCGGTGGAATCGGAGGGGGTAGGGGAAGACAAAGCGGATGATGGGGAGTCGGACGACAGGGGGGGAGGGAAGCCAGGGAGGGAAGTCTGGGGGAAGGGCGACCAGTGATCGGGCCCGGACGGCCCACTCTCAGGAGGCGCTGGAAAACGTATAGCTGGCGGCGGGCAGCAGACGCCAGGCGCCACTGCCATCCAGCTCCAACACGGTGTTGTGATAGGCCGTGAGGGTGGGGCGATGGCCCACGCTCACAAACGCCAGCTCCCGATCCACCAGGAGCTGATAGAGCCGTTTCTCCGTGGCCACGTCCAAAGCGCTGGTGGCCTCGTCGAGCACCACAAAGCGCGGAGAATTGAGCAGGAGGCGGGCGAAGGCCAAGCGCTGCTGCTCCCCGAGGGAGAGCAACCTCGGCCAATCTTCCTTCACCCCCAGATCGGGATAGCGGCTCACCAGCTCCGACAGCCGAACCTCCTCCAGGGCATGGCGCAACTGGGAATCACCGAAGCGCTCGGGGGGCTGGGGATAGCAGAGTTGCTCCCGCAGGCTGCCCAGCAGCATGTAGGGCTTCTGGGGGATGAACATCAACTCCTCGGTGGGAGGACGCTGGACGGTGCCGGCGGCGGCGGGCCAGAGGCCGCTGAGCAGACGCAGAAAGGAGGTTTTCCCGCATCCAGATGGACCCACCACCAGCAGGCGCTGGCGGCTGTCCACCGTGAGGGTCAAATCGCGGATGAGGGTGCGCTCGGAGCGGGGGGGCACCAGATCCACATCGGTCACCACGATGGCGTCCCCCACCGGGGAAGGGGCCTGAGGAAGGGCCTCCGTGAGGGTTGCTTTGTGGGCCGCGTCGGAGCTGATGGCGTTGACCTTGCTCTGGAATGCTTCCAGACGGCTGATCGAGGCGGAAAACCGGGCCAACTGCTCGATGTTGTTGACAATGAAGCTGACGGAGAAAAACACTTGAGAAAAAGCGATACCCGCCTGGCCAAACACACCAAAGTCAACGTTCTTGGCAAAGTAGAGGGGAGCGATCACCAGCCAGGGGAGAAAGCGAGAGAAATAGTCGTAGGAACGCTGGATCACATTGATCATCGCTTCCCAGATGATGAGCCGATCAAAGTTGCGAATCGCCCCACCCAACCTGCGCTCGGCCTCATCCAGCTCCACCTGCTCACCCTTGTAAAAGGCGATCGCCTCCGCGTTGTCGCGGATGTGCACAAGTCCATAACGGAAATTGGCCTCCAGCTTGAGCTGCTGATTGCGCAAGAACACCAGCCTCCGTCCAGCTATCACAATCAAAGCCGTGCCAATCACCGAGTAGGCCAGGAGCACCAGAGCCAATTGGCTGCTAATGGTCCAGAGGACAATAATGAAACTGAAAAATGTCAGCAGGGCCTCAAATACACCAACGGTGAAGTTCAGGCTTTGGGCGGTAAAACTTTCCGTATCCTGGGAGATTCGCTGGTCAGGGTTGTCAATCTCCTCCAGGGATTCGTCGTTGGGGTTTAAAATATAATACGCCCGATCAGAGAGGTAGTTGTTCATCAAACGTCCCGTCAGCCACTGGCGCCAGAGCAGGCCCAACTTGGGCACCAGATAACTCTGGATCGCACGAATGGGCAACGCCAACACCAAACAAAAAGCATAAATCGCGACAATCTTCCAGAATTCCTCCTGCTTATAGGCAACCAAGGCGTTATCAATGTTTCGCGCGATGAAACTGATGCCCACATTGATTCCATTGATCACCAGAATCAACAGAATGATTGTCGCCAGCAACACCCACGGCACCCAACGCCCCTGCCGCAGCCTGGCCCGAAACGACCAAAACGCCACCAGGCCGGCCGCGAAGAGCGCCATGATCACGGCCCCGACGGGACTCCCCCAGACGGCCGCCACCTGTTGGGGCACCCCGGGCAGGAAACGGCTTTGCAATTCGGGCACCGCCACTCCGGTGAGGGCCAGCACACCGGTGAGCAGCAGGAGCGTGAGGCCCACCACCACCGCCAGCAGGGCGATCAGGAGCAGCACAAACCACCACCCGGAGCCATTGGTGGCCTCGAGGGGCAAGAAGTAGGGCTGAGCCAGACGCTGCAGCTGGCCCAGCTGGTCTCGAAGGGCCTTCAGAGGATTCATGAACGGAGGTGGACGGCGACAAGCTCCAGGCATTGTGACCGCCCATGGGCATCAGCCGGGAGGCCAGGCCATCGGGCGCCCGCCGATGACATGCACATGAAGATGAAACACCGTCTGACCAGCCTCCGCGCCGCTGTTGATCACCGTGCGCCAACCCTCCAAACCCTCCTCACGCGCCACCCGCGCCGCCACCAACAGCAGGTGGCCCAGCAGCTCCTGATCCTCAGGCCCCGCCTCGGCCAAGGAGGGGATGGGCTTCCGCGGAATCACCAGCACATGCACCGGGGCCTGGGGATTCACATCCCTAAAGGCCAGGCACAACTCGTCGCCGTAGACCTCCTGGCAGGGAATCTCCCCCTTCAGGATCCGGCCGAAGATGGTCTCGCTCATGGGCCTGACGCGGCGGGCGATGGGACGGGAGGTGGCACCAGTTCCACAGAACCGTGAGCCAGGACTCCTGAAATGTTGGCACGATGCTCGAGCGCGGCCATGCGAGGCCTTGAGGCCCACGCCGTACGGATCGAGGTGGACATCACCCCCGGACTGCCGGGGTTGCGGATGGTGGGCCTGGCCGACGCGGCGGTGCGGGAATCCCGGGAACGGGTGCGCGCCGCCCTGCGCAACAGCGGCTTGAAGGTGCCGTTGACGCGGGTGGTGGTGAGCCTGGCGCCCGCGGATCTCCGCAAGGAGGGGCCGGCCTTTGACCTCCCCATCGCCCTCGGCCTGCTGATCGCCAGCGGACAACTGCCGGCGGAGCGGATGGAGGGCGTCTGGAGCGCGGCGGAGCTGGGGCTCGACGGAGCCCTACGGGGCATTCGCGGGGCCTTGGCGCTGGCCCTGGCCGCCCGTGAGGCCGGCGCCAGAGCCCTGCTGCTGCCCTGGGGGAACGCCCCGGAGGCGGCGTTGGTGGAGGGTCTGCGGGTGCTTGGGGCGAGCACCCTGCGGGAAGCCCTCACCATGTTGAACGACCCCGGCTCCGCACGCCCCCCCCGGGCCCGCCCGTCGACGCCCCAGCCGGGAACGGTTCCAGATCTGGGGGATGTGCAGGGCGCCAGCCACGGACGACGGGCCCTGGAGATCGCCGCCGCGGGAGGCCATCACCTGCTGCTGGTCGGTCCACCGGGAAGCGGCAAGACCATGCTGGCCCGCCGTCTGGGGGGGCTCTTGCCCCCCCTGTGCCGGGAGGAAGCCCTGGAACTCACCCGCCTTCAATCCGTGGCGGGGCTGATCCCCGAGGGTGGAGGGCTGGTGTGGCGACGACCGTTCCGGAGCCCTCATCACAGCTGCTCAGCGGCCGCCCTGGTGGGAGGGGGGGGCTCGCCGCGCCCCGGGGAACTGAGCCTGGCCCACATGGGCGTGCTGTTCCTGGATGAGCTGGGAGAATTTCGCCGCTCGGTGCTCGATCAGCTGCGTCAGCCCCTGGAGGACGGGGAACTCTGGATCACCCGCAGCCGCCAACGGGCCCGCTTCCCCTGTCGCGTCATTCTGGTGGCGGCCACCAATCCCTGCCCCTGTGGCTGGTTTGCCGAGCCGGGCCGGGAGTGCCGCTGCACGGAAGGGGAGCGACGCCGGTATTGGGGTCGCCTCTCGGGTCCTCTCCTGGATCGGATCGACCTTCAGGTGGTGATGCGCCATCCAGAAGCCAGGGAACTGGCCCATGTGGTCGGTCCCTCAGAGGGGGGAGCCGCGGGAGCGGCGGCGGTGGAAACCAGCCGGGTGGTGGCCGCCCGGGTGCGGGCGGCCCGGGCCCGGATGCGGCGGCGAAACCCACAAGGCTGCGGCAACGGGCTGCTCCCTGCGGAAGCCCTGCGCCCCCTCCTCCAGCTGGAAGAGGGGGCGCAAAGCCTCTGGGAAACCACCCTGCAACGGCGCCAGTTGACGCTTCGGGGGGGATTGAAGGTGTTGCGGCTGGCCCGCACGATCGCTGATCTCGCGGGTCGGGATCAGGTGGATCGCGCCGCCATCGCCGAAGCCTTCAGCTACCGAACCTTCGACCAGATGGTGTGATCGAGACCTAGCCCCACCGACGCCGCCGGATGGTGCCATGAAAGGGCTGGAACCCCACGACCGGGGGTTGGTGGAGCGCTTCCTCGCGGGGATCACCAAACGCGTGCCGCACCATCTCGGCCAGCCAACGGCCGAAAGCGCTCAAGGAAGCTGTGGAATGGGCCATGGCGAGGGAGAGGAAACCACCAGCATGATCAACTGACGCTTCCCAGCCAATGGGGATTTTCACTGATCTTTCAAGGCACGCCCTTCGGCGGCCTCTCCATTCCTCAGCGGCGACGGCGGCGCTGTTGGGCCTTGCGCTTGTACTTCTCGGTTGGGGTCTCGTGATGACGCAACCGCTTGAGATCGGCGAAGATCCCGGCCTTGGACACCTGTCGCTTGAAGCGGCGCAGGGCGGATTCAATCCCTTCATTTTCGCCGACGGTCACCTGGGTCATACAGGGCTGCGAGATCACAAACAGCTTTCCAACCTAGCAAAGCCCCCACGCCCCAGAACCTCACCCCTTCCCTAGGGGGTTGAGGCCTGGGGAGCGGAGGCGCCTGGCCAGGCGGTGTTGTACAGGTAGACATGCCCCAGGGAGCGGCCACCGAACTGGCGACGCTTCAAGCTCCACCCGGGCTCCAACTCCAATTTCACAAAACCGGAGGCGATCCCACCGGCACGGGCCACCACCAAGTCACCCTGGCCGCTGGCTTTGGTGGGGCGGGCCACCAAGAGGGTGTCCCCGCCCCCCCTCACCACGCTCAGGCGATAGGAGGTGGCCAGATCACTGCCCCCGATGCGCAGGGAATAGCCATTGGCGTCGATGAAGCGGCCGCAGATGCCCGTGAAGTCGAAGGTGCTCAACAGCGGATTCACGGGGGCGGGTTTGCCTTCGCCCACGGCGAAACAGGGCCGGGTCGACCGCAGCTGCTCGTAGATGTTGAGCTGGAACCGCTCTCCGGACGTGCCGATCGGCGCCGCCACCAACAGGAAACGGGACGGATCCACCTCCCCGGCGGAGAACAGGGCCTGGGCCACCGCGGGCCCAGCCAGCAGCGGCAGCGCCAGGGTTGGGGCCAGAAGGCCAACCCCGACCCGTCGACCGCGTCGTGATTGGGGAGAGAACATGGCCAGAAACGCCCAAGCAACCGAGCCATGGTATGCACCCCATCCGGAGGGGGATCAGGGGCAAGGGATGCCTCGACGGGTGGCCCAACTTAGGCCGGGCGATTGATCCGGATCGCCAAAAACAGGGAGATCAGCGTGCCAGGCAGGCTTGTCAGGAGAATCAAGCGGGTGGTTTGCGCTCCGAGGTCGGGATCGCCATAGGCGAGCTCAAACACCGAACCGGTGGCCGCGATCCCCAGGACGCAAGCCAGGGCGAGACAGAGGCCAGCCAAGGGTTTGATGGGCATGGCGGTCAGCGGATCGGTTGCACGTGCTCACGCTTGAAGCCGTGCTGCCTCAGCTCCTCGTTCAGGGCCAAATCATCCGTGACGCGATCGACGAACAGCACGCCCCTCAGGTGATCCATCTCGTGCTGGATGCAACGGGCCAGGAGGCCGTCGGCCTTCATCCGGCGCGGGCGGCCCAATTCATCCCGGAAGCTCACGTCCACCACCGAGGGCCGCACCACCTGCAGGTACACCCCGGGAATGCTGAGACAACCCTCCTCGTAGGTGTTGCAAGAGGCTCCAGCGGCCGTGATCTCCGGGTTGATCAACACCAGGGGGGGGGTGCTGGCCTCCTCCAGATCCAAATCGATCACCAGCAATTGTTTGGCCACACCCACCTGGGGGGCCGCCAGGCCAATCCCCTTGGCGCTGTACATGCTGCGCAACATGTCGCGGACCAGGTCGCGCACGCTTTGATCCACCTTGCTGACGCGCCGGGCCGGGGCGCGCAACGCATGGGCCCCAAGCTGGTGGATGGGAAGCGGTGGGGTGGCCTCAGGCTCTTTGGACACCACCACCGTGCGGCTTGTTTCTTCGGCCCTGCGGGCCATCGCCGCGAAGCTGCGCGCCAACTGATCACCTAAAACTAGATCTTCATCTTAAGAGCATTGGGCAGGTGAAGAGGTGACGGCACAACCCAGCCCAAGGCCCCTTCCCGCCACGGCCGCGGTGGGATCCCTCCCCTCTTGGCACGATCCCCGCCTGGTGAGCGGGAGACTCCTCTGGCTGGAGGCGCGTCCCCTGGAGCAAGGGCGCGTCACCCTCCTCTTGCGACCAGCGGGCGAGGCCGACCAACCAGCCCGGGAACTCACCCCTTCCCCCTGGAATGTGCGCAGCCGCCTGCATGGCTATGGCGGGGGGGCCTTCGCCGTCGATCCCACAACGGTGGTCTTCACTCACGCGGGCGATGGTCAGCTCTGGCGACTGGATCTGCCGGATCCCCAGGCCTCGCTGACCCCGCCCCGGAGGCTCACCGCTCCCCCCGACCCCGCCTCTGGAGCGGAGACCCTGGAGCCAACCTTCGCCGATGGGCTGATCGATGGCCGCCGGGGGCGCTGGATCGGGGTGCGGGAGGCCAACGGCCCCGACCAGATCGTGGCGGTGAGCCTGGAGGGAGGCGCCCCCCGGATCCTTCACCAGGCCAAGGACTTCTGCGGCTCCCCCACCCTCTCCCCCTCCGGGAGCCATCTGGCCTGGCTGGAGTGGGGGCAGCCCTTCATGCCCTGGGATCGGAGCCAGCTGTGGATGGGAAGGCTGAATGGGGAGGGCGACCTGATCGAGGTGCGTTGCCTGGGCGGATCGGATGCCGACTCGACGGCCGGGGAATCCCTGTTTCAACCCCTCTGGGCCGGATCGGATCTGGTGGTGGCCCGAGACGGCGGCGGCTGGTGGACCCTCACCCGCTTCGCGGACGCCGACCTCGGCCTGGAGCACCCCTCTGGGACAGGGGAGACCCTGCTGGCCATGGAGGCGGAATTCGCGGTGCCGGCTTGGGTGGCGGGGGCGCGGACCACCGCCTGGGATGGGGAGCGGCTGGTGGCCGCGGCCTGCCGCCAGGGTTCCTGGGAGCTGGGACGGCTGGAGGAGGCCCCCGGAATCAGCCCACCCCAATGGCGGTGGCACCCTCTCCCGCCGCCCTTCACGGAGCTCGCCGACCTCAGCGCTGAGCGGGGGCGACTGGTGGCCATCGCCAGTTCTCCCCAAACGATGGCGGGGCTCCTGGAGGTGGAGATCGCCAGCGGGTCGTGGAACTATTCTCCCGTCGCCCCCTCCCCGCTCCAGGCCTCCGAGATCAGCACCCCCGAGGCGCTCTGGTTCACGGGGGCCAGCGGCGAGCCCACCCACGCCTGGTTTTATCCCCCCGCGGGCGGCGCGGGAAGCGAGAGCCCCCTGCTCATTCGGGCCCACAGCGGACCCACCGGCATGGCCCGAACGGGGCTGAATCTGGGAATTCAGTTTTGGACCAGCCGCGGGTGGGGCGTGGTGGACGTGAACTATGGAGGCTCGAGCGGGTTTGGCCGCGCCTATCGGGAGCGGCTGAACGGCCAGTGGGGCGTGGGGGACGTGGAGGACTGCCTGGCCGCGGCGGCGGCCGTGGTGGCCAGCGGCCGGGCCCATGCGGAGCGGGTGGCCATGGAGGGGAGCAGCGCCTCCGGCTTCACCGTGCTCGCCGCCCTGGCGGCCGGCGGAGCGCTGCCCCGGGCTGGAGCTTGTCGCTACCCGGTGGTGGATCTGGAAGCCCTCGCCCGGGAGAGCCATCGCTTCGAGGCCCACTACCTGGATGGACTGGTGGGTCGGCTCCCGGAGGCCCGCGCCACCTATCGAGCCCGCTCCCCTCTTCACCAAGTGGACCGAATCCAGCGGCCCGTCCTCCTCTTCCACGGACTCCGGGACACCGTGGTGCCCGCCGACCAGAGTGAACGCCTGGCGCTGGCCCTCAGCGAGCTGGGGGTGCCGGTGGAACTCCATCTGTTTCCAGAGGAGGGACATGGCTTCCGCTCGGGGGCGGCGCGAGCCCAGGCGCTGGAAGCCACCGAAGCGTTTTTCCGTCGCCACCTCGGGCTTCACCGATGAGTGGGGCGGAGCCTGTGCCCGGCCAAACCGCCACCATCTGGATTCTGGCGGTGGTGGGGTTGCCCGTGCTCCTCGCGGCGGGAACCGCCCTGGGGAGGGGGCTCGGGGTGCATCGCTGGGGAATCCCTGAGGCTCTGCTGGCGGGGGTGGTGGGCCTCCTGCTCGGTCCCCAGGGGCCCTGGCCCCTGCTGCCGAAAGAGGTGACCCGCCTCTGGGAGGGGCTGCCGGTGATCCTGCTCACCCTGGTGTTCGGCAGTCTGCTGGTGGGGAAGCCCCTCCCTTCCCCCGAGGGCCTCTGGCGGCCGCTGCGCGCCCAGGTGCTCCTCTCGCTCACCCTGGCCTTCGGCCAGTACCTGATGGGTGGGCTGATGGTGCTGCTGGTGCTCCAACCCTGGCTTGGGGTGAGCCCGGTGATGGCCTGCCTGATCGAGGTGGCCTATGAGGGAGGCCATGGTTCCGCGGCGGCCATGGCGCCCACCTACGCCCGGCTCGGGGTGGAGGGGGCCGAAGCCCTGGGATTGGCCCTCGCCACGGTGGGTCTGCTGGCCTCCACCTTGGTGGGCGGACTGCTGGTGGTGGTGGCCCGCTGGCGAGGTTGGGTGGCGATGGCGCCCCTGGCGGCTCCCCTGGCCCTCCCGGCGGCGGGGCCCGCGGGCGGTGAGGGGTCGAGCCTCGGGGAGGAGGGCCTGGGACCGCCAGAGGGGATCGGGGCCTGGGCGGTGAACCTGGCCCTGGCGGGACTGGCGGTGGCCGCGGGCTGGCTGTCGCTGGCGGGGCTCCAGGCCCTGGCCCCCCACCTCCCCCCGGGAGTGGCCACGGTGATCGACACCCTGCCGGTGTTTCCCCTGGCCTTGGTGGGATCGATGCTGGTGCGGCTGGTGTTGGAGCGCACGGGCACGGCCCACCTGGCCTCAGGCCCCATCCAAAACCGCGTCGGCACCCTGACGGCCGATCTCCTCATCACCGCCGCCACGGCCTGCCTCGATCTCACGTCCCTGAGCCAGATCTGGAAACCCCTGGTGGTGCTGGGGGTGGCCGGGCTGCTGTGGAATCTGTTTGTGGTGCTGGGGCCAGGACGCTGGATGCTGCCGGAGCCCTGGTTTCAACGGGGCCTCGTCGACTTTGGCCAAGCCACCGGCGTGGCGGCCAGTGGCCTGCTGCTGCTCAACATGGCGGATCCCGAGGATCGGGGCGATGTGTTGACCCCCTTTTCCATCAAGCAACTGTTGCTGCAACCGCTGGTGGCGGGGGGAGTGATCACGGTGGTGGCCCCCCTGGCGGTGACCCGCTGGGGCCTGTCCGCCTGGACAGCCCTGTGCCTGCTGCTGGTGCTGGTGTGGGTAGGGTTGGCTGTGGGTCTGGGGCGAGCTGAGGGCCCCCTCAGCGCACCATCGCCGCCACATTTCCCCCATCCACCGTGAGCACGGCGCCCGTGGTGCGCTCCAGGCGGGCCAGGGCCACAAAGGCCTCCGCCACATCGCTGGCCCGCACCTCGGCGCCGAGCAAATTGCCCGCCATGTACACCTCCTCGGAGACGCCCCGAGCCTCGGCTCGCCGCCGAATCATGGCGTCATCGAGCAAACCGGAGCGAATGCGGTCGGCATTCACAGCGTTCACCCGCACGCCGGAGGCTCCCTCCTCCAGGGCGTACTGACGCGCCAAGGCCAGCAGGGCGGCTTTGCTGATGCCGTAGGCCCCGAAGTTGGGGCCGGGGTTGAGGGCCTGCTTGCTGACGTTGAACAGCAGCTGGCCCCCCAGACGGCCCCCGTCGGCGCCCCCCCCTTCGGGATCCGCCCCGTCCTGGAGGCGAAAAATGGCGATGGCCGCCTGGGCGACGGCCTGATGGGAGAAGAAATTCAGCTCGAAACAGGCCCGCAGGTCCCCATCGCTCAGGGTGGCCATGGCGCCGGTCCAGGCCGCGCCAGCGTTGCTCACCACCCCATCGACGCCGCCAAAATGGGCGCACACCCGTGCGAAAGCGGAGCGCACCGCCGCCGGGTCGGTGACATCACAGGCCAGGGCCAGGGCCCGGGCACCGCAGCGTGCCGCCACCGCCTCCGCGCCCTCCCCATCCCGATCGAGCACGGCCACATCCGCGCCCTGGGCGGCGAAGGCCAGCGCCGTGGCCGCGCCAATGGCCCCCGCCCCGCCGGTGATCACCACCACCCGCCGGGCCAGGGGCTTTTCCGCCGCCTTGCCCAACTTGGCCTGCTCCAGGCTCCAGTACTCCATGTCGAAGGTGTCGGCCTCCCCCACGGGCTGGAACCGGCCGATGCTCTCGGCCGCCAGCAGGGTCTGGGCCCAGGCCTCGGCGATGTCGGCGGTGACGGACGCGTCAGCCGCTCCCTTGCCCACCCCGATCAAGCCCACCCCTGGAAGGGCCAGCACCCGGGGCAGGGGATCGAGGGGGGTTTTGGTTCCACCCACCCGAGCGTTCTGGCGGCTCACATAGGCCTGGTACTCGGCGATGTAGGCCGCCATGGCGGCGTCCACCTCCACCCGCCAAGCCTCCAGGTCGGCGCCTTTTGGAGCGCCGTCGAGGGTTGCGGCCGCGGGGGGGACGGGCAGCACCAGGGGCTGGGCCTTGGTGCGAATCACATGGTCGGGGGTGGCCACGCCGCGGCGAGCCCACTCGGCGAGGCGCCCATCGTCCACCACGGCGCGGGCCAGGGGCGTGGAACGGGGCTGAAGCACCCAGCGCTGGGGACATCCCGCGGCCTGGGCGGCGCGGGCCAGGGCTCCCCGCACCACGGGGAGCAGGATCGCCGCCGCGGCCGGCCGCTCGGGGAGCGCCACGCTGTGGAGGGAACGGGTGCCCTGGCTCAGTCGCTCCTCGGCCAGGCGCACCAGCTCGATCATGCGCGAGTAGCTCCGCTCCGCGGTGGCTCCAAAGGAAAACAGACCGTGCCGCAGCAGCACCATGCCCTCGATCTCCGCCGCCGGCCGATGGGCGATGGCCTCCTCCCAAGCCGCCGCGCAGGCCTTCGCCAGGGCGAAGCCGGGCATCACGTAGGGCACGAGCAGCACCCGATCGCCGTACACCTGGCGACACACCTCGGCGGCGTCGGGCTGATCCGCCAGGGCCAGCAGGGCCGTGGAGTGGGTGTGATCCACGAAGGTGTGGGGCAAAAACGCGTGGAGCAAGGCCTCCACCGAGGGGTTGGGAGCCGCTGGATCGATCAGGTTTTGCCGCTGGGCGGCCACCATGTCCTCATCGCTCAGAGCCTCCAGGGAACGCAGGGCTTGGAGGGGTTGGAGACGCACGGCGGGATGGCCCGGGGGCTCGATCGTGGCCAGGTCCCAACCACTGCCCTTCACGCGAAGCACGGGGATGGTCTCCCCGAGCAGGCCGGTGACGGTTGTTTTCACCGAGGTGTTGCCGCCCCCGTGGAGCACCAGATCGGGATCGGCCCCCAGCAACCGGGCGCTGTAGGTGCGCAGGGCCAACGGCTCAGAAACCCCCTGGCCGCCGTAGCGCTCGATCGCCTCGCGGGCAGCGGCCTCCGACCAGCGGTTTTGGACGGGCATGGGGGGGAAACAGCGCGGCACGAGGCTACGCGGGGCAAGGCGGGGGCTCAGGCGCGGCGAAGAAAGACAGAAGGACAGATCCAGACGACTTGGCTAGGTTTCGACCAGCCCAGCCGGTCGCGTTTCGTTTCCCTCCATGGCTCTGCGCACGCTTCTTTTTCTCATCACCAACTTGGCGGTGGTGCTCACGATCTCTCTGATCCTGGGCCTGCTGACGTCCATGGGGCTGCTGCCGCCCGACCTGCCCCTGCTTCCCCTCCTGCTCAGCTGCTTCGTTTGGGGGGTGTTGGGCGCCTGGATCTCCCTTCAGTTCTCCGCCGAATCGGCCAAGCGGATGATGGGGATCCAGCTGGTGAGCGGCGGTGGCGGCCCGACGGAGCGCTGGCTCCATGGCACCGTGGCCCGGCTGGCGGACAAGGCCGGGTTGCCCATGCCCGAGGTGGGCGTGTATGGCTCACCGGAATGGAATGCCTTCGCCACAGGCCCGTCCCCCCAGAGGGCCCTGGTGGCGGTCTCCACGGGCATCCTTGAGGGGATGCCGGAAGAGGAGCTTGAGGCGGTGCTCGGCCACGAGATGAGCCACGTGGGCAACGGCGACATGGTGACCATGACCCTGCTGCAGGGGGTGATCAACGCCTTTGTGATGTTCCTGGCCCGGGCCGTGGCTCTGGCCCTGCCCAACCGCCAGAGCGAGGAGCGGGGCTATGGCCCACCGCCCACCATGTTGCTGGTGTGGCCCTTGGAGGTGCTCCTTGGGGTGCTGGGTTCCCTGGTCACCGCCTGGTTTTCCAGGCACCGGGAGTTTCGGGCCGACGCGGGCTCGGCCCGCCTCACCAGCCCCAATGCCATGGCCGGCGCCCTGGCCCGGTTAGGGCGGATGGAAAATCTCCAGGATCCCCGGGATGAACCCGCCCTGGCCACCCTGAAGATCAACGAACCCCCCGGATTCCTGCGCCTCTTCGCCAGCCACCCGCCCATCGAGGTCCGGATCCGGGCCCTGCGTGAGGCGGCAGAGGCGGGCAGGCTCGCCTGATCGCCGCTGGTCGAGACTGGGGGCAGTGGACCCGCGTGGATGAAAGCGATCACCGCCCTCGGACCCAGCCCGGAGCACCCGGATGGGATGTTGCTCGACACCTCCACACCCTTTCCGCCCCTGCCCGGCCCCCACGACCTGCGGGTGCGGGTGGAGGCGGTGGCCGTCAACCCAGTGGATCTGAAAGTGCGCGCCAGCCTGCCCGCCGACGGGCCGGGCCGGGTGCTGGGCTGGGATGCCGCCGGGGTGGTGGAGGCGGTGGGCCAAGCGGTGGAGCGCTTTCAAGTGGGCGATGCCGTGATGTTCGCCGGGGCGATCCAACGCCCCGGGTGCCAAGCCCAGAGCGTGCTCGTGGATGCCCGGCTGGCGGGTCGCAAGCCGGCCAATCTCTCCTTTGCCGAGGCCGCGGCCCTGCCCCTGACGGGTCTCACCGCCTGGGAGTCGCTGTTTGAGCGCCTGGGGCTGGATCCGCGGGGAGGGGACCAGGGTCGCGCCCTGCTGATCTTGGGGGGGGCGGGAGGGGTGGGCTCCCTGGCGATCCAGCTGGCCAAGGGGGCGGGGTTGCGGGTGATCGCGAGCGCCTCCCGGCCCGAAAGTCAGGCCTGGGTGAGGGAGCTGGGCGCCGAGGCGGTGGTGAGCCACAGCGAGCCGATCGGCCCCCAGCTCGATGGCCTGGGCATCGCCACGGTGGAGGCGATCGCCAACTTTCACGACACCGACCTCTACTGGGAGTTGATGGCGGAACGCATCCAGCCCCAAGGGGCCATCGTGGCCCTGGTGAGCAGCCGCGGCCCCCTGGATCTCAACCGTCTCAAGGCCAAGAGCGCCCGCTTTTGTTGGGAGTACATGTTCACCCGCTCCGAGTACCGCACAGCCGACATGGCCGAACAGGGGGCGATTCTCGATCGCCTGGCCGAGGGGGTGGAGGCCGGCACCCTGGTGAGCACGGCCCAAACCATTCTGGGGCCGATCAGCGCCGCCACGCTGAACGAGGCCTACGCCCTGCTGAAGTCGGGCCACACCCTCGGCAAAATCGTGCTCAGCGGCTGGTAAGCCCGCCTCGCCCGGCTCGGCGGGTGAACGCCCTCAGAAGGCCCCACCAACCACCGCCAACCGGGCCAGGCCCGCCAGGGCGGAGGCGCCAATCAGGGGAATCACCCCCCAGCCCAGGCGCAGCAGGAGCACCAGGGAGACCAGCAGGATCGCCAAGGCGGCTCCATCCAGGCCCCCCCCGGCCTGGGCGGGCCAGAGGACAGGGCCGGCGAAAAACACCGCCAGGCTGGCGATCACCCCAGACACCGCGGCGGTGATGGCCGTGAGCGGAGCGCCCAGGCGGAGGTTGTCACGGCTGGCTTCCACCAAAGGCCCCCCGGCCAGGATGAAGGCAAACGACGGCAGGAAGGTGAACCACACCACCACCAGGGAGGCCAAGGCCGCGAAGGCCAAGCTGCTGGTGAGGTTCCACCCGCCCATGAACCCCACAAACGCCACGACCATGATCAAGGGCCCCGGGGTGGTTTCCCCCAGGGCCAAACCGTCGATCATCTGGTCGGCCCGCAGCCAGCCAAAGGTGTCCACCGCCCCCTGGGCCACGTAGGGGAGCACGGCGTAGGCGCCCCCGAAACTCAGCAGGGCCACACGGGTGAAAAAGCGGGCCATGGTGGCCAGGGGGCCCTGCCAGCCGTTGAGCAGGGTGAGCGCGGCCAGGGGGAGCGCCAGGGCCAGACCACTAATCAGCGCGGTGAGCAGCAACTTTGGCTTGGAGGGGCGGGCGTGGGGGGGCGTCGGGGTGGTGTCGTCGTGGATGGGAGGGAGGGCTTCGCCCTCGGCGGGGGCCTCCGATGGGCGGGTGGACACCCGAGGTCTTAAGCCCGGCCCCAGCCAGGCGGGTCGGGTCCGCCCAGCCACGACGCCCGCCAGCGCGGCCAGGGCCACCACCAGGGGGTAGGGCACCTTGGCCCAGGCCAACGCCAGAAAGGCCCCCACCGCGATGGCCGCCAGGAAGGGCGTGGTGAGGGTGCGTCGGCCCACTTTCCACGCGGCCTGGGCCACGATGGCCAGCACCGCTGGTTTCAGCGCCCAGAACACGGCGGCCAACAGGGGCACCTGCCCCCAGAGGGCGTAGATCGACGAGAGGGCGAGCAACACCACCACCGAGGGCAAGAGGAACAACCCTCCGGCGATCAAGGCCCCCCGATTGCCATGCATCAGCCAGCCCAGATAGGTGGCCAGCTGGATCGCCTCCGGGCCGGGCAGCAGCATGCAGTAATTGAGCGCGTGGAGAAAGCGCCGTTCCGAGAGCCAGCGGCGCCGCGCCACCAGCTCCTCATGCAGCAACGCGATCTGCCCAGCGGGCCCTCCGAAGCTCACCAGCCCCAACTGGCCCCAGAAGAGAGCGGCCTCCCGAAGGGAAACGGAGCGGTCCGGCACCAGAGCCACGCGTTTTGGAAAGCCTAGGGAGGTGGAGCGACGGCGGGCGTGTTCCGCGCCACCCTGGACGCTCCCGCGCCTTCCAGAACGCGGCGGTGAGTCCCGCGGGCCAGGGGTTCACGCTAGAGCTTGCGTTTCTCGCCCGCCCACTTTGCGCCCATCCGCCCCGTTCCCGTCGCTTGCGGTGGTGCCCCCCGGTCTGGAGTCGGTGGCCGCCGAGGAGCTGACGCGGCTCGGCGCGGAATCGGCGCGGCCCGGACGGGGAGCCGTGGCCTTCACCATCGATCTCGCCGGCTTCTACCGCCTGCACCTGCAAGCCCGAATCCCCTTCCGCATCCTCCGGGAGCTGGCCCGGTTTCCCTGCTCCGATCGGGAGGATCTCCAGGCTGGGGTGCCCAGGGCCGCCGACTGGGACCTCTGGCTGCCGCCGGAGCGAACCCTGCGGGTGGAGGTGAGTGGGGCCACCGCGGCGTTGAACCACAGCCATTTCACCGCCCTTCAGGTGAAAAACGCCCTGGTCGATCAACAGCGCCAACGGCGGGGGGCCCGCAGCGCGGTGGATCGGCGCGACCCCGACCTGGTGATTCACCTGCACCTTCACCGCCGGGGGGAGGCCGTGCTCAGCCTGGATGGCAGCGGCGGCAGTTTGCATCGCCGGGGATGGCGGGCCGCCGTTGGTCTGGCCCCTCTCAAGGAGAATTTGGCGGGGGGCTTGATGGCCCTCACGGGCTGGGAGGGCCGCGGCCCCCTGGTGGATCCCTTCTGCGGGAGTGGCACGCTGCTCATCGAAGCGGCCTGCGCCGCCCTGGGCCGTGCCCCTGGGCTTCTTCCCACCCCCCCGGGCGACGCCCCCCGCGCCCGCCCTTTTGCCCTGGGGCGCTGGCCCGACTTCGATCCAGCCCTCTGGGAGGAGGAGGTGCGGGCCGCGCACCGGCTGGCCCGCGACAGGCTCGCCGATGGGGGCCCGCTCGCGCCGATCGTGGGGCGTGACCTCAACCCGGAGGTGCTGGCGCAAGCCCGGGCCAACGCCGAAGCCGCCGGGGTGGCCCCCTGGATCCGCTTTGAGCTCGGGGACGCTCGGGCGTTCACCCCCCCCACCGGCGGGCCGGGCGTGGTGGTCACCAATCCCCCCCACGGGGAGCGCCTGGGCACCGGCGAGGATCTGGAGGGGCTCTACGCCGACTTCGGCCAGCGGCTACGAGAGCGGGCTCCGGGCTGGACCCTCTGGCTGTTGAGCGGCCACCCCTCGCTCACCGGGTCGCTGCGGCTCAAGGCGGCCCGGCGCTACCCAGTGAGCCATGGCGGGATCGACTGCCGCTGGCTGCGGTACGAGCTGCGGGGTGGTCTCCGGGAGCGGGCGGAGGCGGACGCGGCGGAGGGGGCGACTGGCCGGGAGACCAGCGGTGGGGCATGATCAGCGTGGACTCGCCTGCCAGCGCGTGCCCTCCCCCCAGCATTGCGGCGATCACCGGGCGCGTCTGCGACTCCGTTCGCTCGGCTGGGCCCTGCTGGCGGGAAGCGCGTCGGGCCTGCTGGCCCTGCTTCTCCCCTGGCCGATGGGCTGGATCGGCCGCCTGGATCCGGCTCTGCGGGCGGCGGGATGCGGCTTTTTCTATGGCTTGCTGGCCTTTCACCTGCAACGGGTCGACCCTGACGACAGCCATCTCCAGGCCGGCCTGGTCGGCGCCATTTGCGCCATCCGGAGCCTGGCCGCCCCCTTGCCCTGGTTGGAGGCCTGGCCTCTCGCCCCGATGGGATCCACTCCTCCCACGTTGGAGGAGCTGATCGGGGTCGTGCCATCCCTGATGATGGAGGCGCTGTTGGTGTGGTGGCCCCTCTGGTGGCCCCTCATCGGCAGTGCCCTGCTGCTCCAGTGGGCCCAGCGCCTGCTGCCTGCCCCGCGGCCATGAGCCTGCTGCACGCCACCTGGCTGTTTCCCCCTGAAGGAGCGGGAGGGAGGCTGTTGCTTTGGGCCGACACCTGGCGGGTGGCCACCCCGGTGAGGCCAGAGCTGGAGGCGCCGGAACATCCCCTCACGCTCAACTGGGACGATCTGGCGGCCTGGTTGCAGGAGCACGACCTCTGGTCGGAGGCCCTGCGGCCCGCCCACGCCAGCCTCACCCTGCCCAGCCGCGCCCAGGCGGCCCGGGGCCGCCGCGCCTCGGCGGAGGCCCCCTGGAGCGGCCTGCCGCTCCAGGCCGGGGAACCCATCCCCACCCAGGTGGCCTGGTGGCCCTGGAAAGTGGAGGGATTGGCCATGGAGCCTGGGGCGGCGGCGGAGTGGCTCAGTGGGCTGCCCCTGTCGGGACACCATCCCGACCTGGCGGATGAACTGCGGTGGTGGAGCCACCTTCAGCGCTGGGCCCAAAGCCTCATCGCCCGAGGGCGCTGGCTGCCCCAGGTGGAGGAGGGCAGGGCTTGCTGGCTCCCGCTGCTCAACAGGGAGGGTGACAGGCGGCGGCTGGAGGAGCTGGCCACGGGGCTGCCCCAGGTGGCCACCTGCGCGATCGCCTCAGGCAGCCCCACGGAAGGAGCCCTGGCCTGTCGCCGCCCCGGCAGTGGGCGGCTGCGGGTGGCCAGCCTGTTGGAGGCCCTGCTGGATGGGCAGTTGCGCAACGGCTTCGCCCCCGGGGGCAAAGACCTGGATCCCCTGCTGGCGGCCTGGCAAAAAGCCCTCGGACGAGGCGATGGCCGTCTGGCCCTCGACCCGGAACAGACCGAGCGTCTGGAGACCACCACCCACCATTGGCGAGAGGCCGTGGCGGGGCGGGTGGCCCCGGCCCGGGCCTGCCTGGAGCTCTTCACGCCGGCCGATGGAGAGGAGCTCTGGGACCTGCGAGTGTCGTTGCAGGCGGAGGCCGAGCCCTCCCTGCGGCTGAACGCGGGGGTGGTCTGGGCCGCGGGCGACAACGGGTTGCAGCTCGGGGAAGTGGAGGTGCGCCAGCCCGGAGAGCTGTTGCTGGAGGGGTTGGGTCGGGCGTTGCAGGTGTTTGAGCCTTTGGGGAGGGGACTGGAGACCGCCACGCCGGAACAGATGCGGCTCACGCCGGCCGAGGCCTTCGTGCTGGTGCGCACCGCCGCCAACCAACTGCGGGATGTGGGGGTGGGGGTGGTGCTGCCGCCGAGCCTGAGCGGCGGACTGGCGAGCCGGTTGGGTCTCTCGATCGAGGCGGAACTTCCCAGCCGTTCGCGGGGGCTGAGCCTGGGCGAGGGACTGGACTGGCGCTGGGAGCTGATGATCGGCGGTGTCACCCTGAGCCTGAAGGATCTGGAGCGGCTCGCCGCCAAGCGGAGTCCCCTGGTGCGGCACAAGGGGGCCTGGATCGAGTTGCGCCCCGGCGATCTGAAAAACGCGGAGCGCTTCTGCGCCGCCGATCCCAGCCTGAGCCTCGATGAGGCCCTGCGCCTGACGGCCAGCGATGGCGACACCCTGATGCGCCTGCCGGTGCATCGCTTCCTTGCCGGCCCCCGCCTGCAGGCCGTGCTGGAGCAATACCACCAGCAAAAGGCTCCCGATCCCCTGCCGGCTCCGGAGGGCTTCGCCGGCCAGCTCCGGCCCTACCAGGAGAGGGGCCTGGGCTGGCTCACCTTCTTGCATCGGTTTGATCAGGGAGCCTGTCTGGCGGACGACATGGGCTTGGGCAAGACCATCCAGCTGCTGGCGTTTTTGCAACACCTCAAGGTGGCTGGAGACTTGAAGCGGCCCGTGCTGCTGGTGGCGCCCACCTCCGTGCTCACCAACTGGAAGCGGGAAGCGGCGGGCTTCACCCCGGAGCTGGAGGTGCGGGAGCACTACGGCCCCAGGCGTCCCAACACCGAGGCCGCCCTCAGAAAGGCGCTCGACGGCGTCGACCTGCTGCTCACCAGCTATGGACTGCTGCAGCGCGACAGCGAGCTGCTGGAAAGCGTCGATTGGCAGGGGGTGGTGATCGATGAGGCGCAGGCGATCAAAAATCCCTCCGCCAAGCAAAGCCAGGCGGCCCGCGACCTGGCCCGGCCCCGCAAGCTGGGCCGTTTCCGGATCGCCCTCACCGGCACCCCTGTGGAAAACCGGGTGAGCGAGCTTTGGGCCCTGATGGACTTCCTCAACCCCAAGGTGCTGGGGGATGAGGCGTTCTTCCGGCAACGCTACCGGCTGCCAATCGAGCGCTACGGCGACATGAGTTCCTTGCGCGATCTCAAGGCCCGGGTGGGTCCGTTCATCCTGCGACGGCTCAAAACCGACCAATCCATCATTTCCGACCTGCCAGAAAAGGTGGAGCTCCGAGAGTGGGTGGGGCTGGCGCCCGAGCAGGTGAAGCTCTACCGCAAAACGGTGGACGACAGCCTGGAGGCCATCGCCCGGGCCCCCCTGGGCCAACGCCATGGACAGGTGTTGGCCCTGCTCACCCGCCTGAAGCAGATCTGCAACCATCCAGCCCTGGCGCTCAAGGAGGCGACGGTGGACCAGAGCTTCGCCAGCCGGAGCGCCAAGGTGCAGCGGCTGGAGGAGATCCTCGAGGAGGTGATCGACGCCGGCGACCGGGCCCTCCTCTTCACCCAGTTCGCCGAGTGGGGGCACCTGTTGCAAGCCCACCTGCAGCGCCGTTGGCGCCAGGAGGTGCCCTTTCTCCACGGGGGGAGCGGCAAGAGCGATCGACAGGCCATGGTGGATCGCTTCCAAGAGGATCCCCGGGGCCCGCAGTTGTTTCTCCTCTCGCTCAAGGCGGGTGGGGTGGGGCTCAACCTCACCCGCGCCAGCCATGTGTTCCACATCGATCGCTGGTGGAATCCAGCGGTGGAAAACCAGGCCACCGACCGGGCTTACCGAATCGGACAAACCAACCGGGTGATGGTGCACAAGTTCATCACCAGCGGCACGGTGGAAGAGCGGATCGACCGGATGATCCACGAGAAGTCCAAACTGGCGGCCGACATCGTGGGGAGTGGAGAAGACTGGCTGGGCGGCCTGGATGTGCGGCAGCTCCGGGAGTTGGTGACGCTGGAGGAGAGCTGAACGACGCCAATGGATGGCGGAGGGAGGAGGAAGGCTTGTGAAACACCTGTGTCATTGTTGGGGGGAGCCGTAAATCGAGTTGAAGCGAATGACAGGGGTGGTGACAGTCTTTGGAGGGGGGGGATTTCTGGGGTCGGCCATTGTTGATCGCCTGCTGGATGAAGGCCATACGGTTCGCGTGTTTGAACGCCCCCGCATCCAGCCGCACCGGGCGTTCACAGCGGGGGAAAAGATAGACTGGGTTGAGGGAGATTTCGGGCACATACCAGACATTCGCCAGGCGCTCAACGGTGCTGACGCCGTCGTGCATCTTGTCTGCACAACGCGTCCGAAGAGCTCCAACGATGAGCCGATTTTCGATGTGCAAAGCAATGTGGTGTCAACCTTGCAACTGCTGGAGGAAATGAGACAGTTTGGCATCCAAAAACTTCTCTTTGCCTCGTCAGGAGGCACGGTTTATGGGCCACCCATCCAGACGCCGATCAACGAGGACCATCCGACCAATCCAACCACTTCCTATGGCATCACAAAACTCAGTATCGAAAAGTATCTGCAACTGGAACAACTCCTGCACGGCTTGCGACCTGTCATCCTGCGCGTGGCTAATCCCTATGGCGAACGCCAGCGGGTGGAATATGCTCAGGGAGTGGTTGCCGCCTTCCTGAAGCGCGCCCTGGCCGGGGAGCCCATCGAGATCTGGGGTGATGGCTCCGTGATTCGCGATTACCTGCACATTTCAGATGTGGCCAGGGCCTTCTCCGCCGCGCTGAACTACCAAGGGATGGGCCGCGTCTTCAACATTGGCTCCGGCTCAGGCACCTCGTTGAATGAATTGGTTCAAATCCTCTCTGAGCTGCTCGAGCAAGACCTGGATGTCATCTATCAATCGGCGCGCGAGTTTGACGTCAAATCCAATGTGCTCTGCTGCGAGCGGGCGCGCCAGGAGTTGGGTTGGCAACCGGAGATCTCCATGGCGGCGGGCTTGCGCCGCACCCTGGCGTGGTTGCGCCAGGGGCACTGAGGCGGTGGCGGTGGCGGTGGCGGTGGCTCAACGGGCGCAGAAGCGCACAAACATCGAAGCGGCGTCCTTGGGCGGGGGGAGTTCCGCGGGGTCAAACGGTGGGGGGGGGTCCGCCTTGGTGGCCATCGTTCTCAGGGGCACCGGGCCCTGGCCATCCTCCACTTGCACCTCCAGGGGCTGGAGGCGGGAGAGCCCGAGGGCGACGGCCACATCCTCGGCCCGAGCGTAAGCCTGGCGGTAAGCGGCGGCCAAGAGGGAGCGGCGGTCCACGCTGGAGCGGGCCGGATCGGCCTCGGGACTCACCGGCGCCAGGCGCACCCCGGGCAAGGCCCCGATTTGGCGAATGAGGGACTGGAGGCGGGAGGGAGCCAGTAGACCGCTCACCTGAAGGGAAGCCTGAGCGAGAGGCGGGCGGCCGGCCTCAGCGGGTCGCTGCCAGGTGGAGGGGGAGCTGACGCGCAACTCCCGCGCGTTGAGGGCCTGGAGGGCGGAACGCACAGTGGCGAGTCGCTCCTGCAGGAGAGCCAGGGCGGCATCGCTGTCGCGCCGCTCGGCCTCCAGGGCGAGGGAAAAGCGCAACCGCTCAATGGGGCGCTCCCGCTCGGCGCCGCCGCGGGCTTCCACCAAGGTGCCCTCGCAGTTCAGCCGCACCTCGGCCTGGGCGGACGTGACCGCGAGAGGAAGGAGGAGAAGGGGAATCCCCAGCGCCCAAAGAGACCAGCGTCCGCCAGACATGAACCCCATCGCGATGATCAAAGCTCAAGGTAAACTCGCGTGCCCGAACGAACCAGCGTTCGCGCGCCTCATCCATGAAACCGACTCGGCTGAAGCCCATGCGCCCAGGCACGGGAACGTGTGTGGACCTCCACCTTGCCGTGGCGGCGGCCCTCACAAAAGAAGAGCAACGGTGGCGGACGATGGATTCTGGCCTCAGGCTCAAGATCACGCCAACGGTCTTCCATGACCGAACAGCCGCTGAACTCAAGGTGGATCTGGAAACTGGAGACCCCGCTCAACAGCAAGACGGCGGTCAGAGCAGCGCGGGCAATCCGCCGCGGCCCCTCTCACGGATTTCAAAAAGCACACTCCAGACAAAAGTGGATGTGAAAACCATGGATCTGTTTGCCCTGAGCAGCTTCAACAATCAAACCTCCGTCAGTGGGCGACGCTGGTATGTGCCCGTGCTGGGAACAATGTGGGAAGGGGCCTTTGGGGACATTCCCGTGTTGGGTGGCTTGTTCAGCTTCAAACGACCCACGGGCAATGTTCAACAGCAAAGCGTCATTCTAACCAACACCTTGATCGTTCCTTCCGCCATGGGAATGGCCTCGTTCTACTGCGACCCCGACCAACCAGATTGCGGGGAAAGAATCTACATGCCGTATCAACTCCGTTTTCCGCTGGCGCCCGAGCCAATGCCACTACCGCGCTCTCAACAAACCTCCAGATGAGGCTCAAGACGCGCCGTGGCATGAGCGGAATAAGGCTCATTCAATAATCCCAACTGCCGTGTAAGCAAACTCAAAAACAGCCCCACATCCGTCACCACCCCCACGGATTCCAGGGAGCCGCGATCGCTGAGTTTGGTCACCACCGCCGGATTGATGTCCACGCACACCAGCTTCACCCCCGCCGGCGTCATGTTGCCCACGCCGATCGAATGGAGCATGGAGGAGAGCATGAGCACCATCTCGGCTCCCTCCAGGGCCCGGGCATAGGCGGCCTGAGCGCGAATCAAATCCATCTCCGTGTCGGGCAAGGGGCCGTCATCGCGGATCGAGCCCGCCAGGACGAAGGGCACGCCCCTCCGCACGCAGTCGTGAAAGATGCCCTCCCGCAGCACCCCCCGCTCCACCGCTGCCGCCAGGCCCCCGCAGCGGCGGATGGTGTTGATCGCCTTGAGGTGGTGGCGATGGCCCCCGCGCACCGCCACCCCCTGCCGCAGATCCACCCCCAGGGAGGTGCCCATCAGGGCCTGCTCCACATCGTGCACGGCGATGGCGTTGCCACCAAGAAGCGCCTGCACGTAGCCCTCCCGCACCAGCTTGGCCAGATGGGCGCCGCCACCGGTGTGAATCACCACCGGACCCGCCACCACCACCACCTTGCCGCCCCGATCCCGAATCCGGCGCCACTCCCAAGCAATCTGCTCCACCACCAGCTCCACCCGCCGCTCGCTCGACACCCCAGCCCCCATGAAGGCGAAATCCACCTCCCTCGCCTCCCGGGCCGGATCGCGCCGCAAAGTGCGCAACCCCTCCACCCCCACCACCACCCGCTCCCCCACCCGCAGATCTCGCAACAGCCGACACTCCACCCGCACGGCGGGGCCCCCGGGGGCTCCCGGCCCCACCACCAGGGCCCCGTCCATGCGCTGTCCGCCCACCGGCAGCCACCGGCCCTCCACCCGCACCTCGGTGGGGTAGATCGTGCTCACGTAAAACTCCTCGGGCGCCACACCGTCGTGCTCCACCAGCGCCCAGGCGGCGTCGCGCTCCTCCTCCTCGCTGGCCTCGGCGCCCAAATCAATCAACCGCGCCATCAGATCCGCCATCACCTCCCCGTCCGGGGCGCTCACCCGGATGGAGGCGCTCGACGGGCTGTGGCGCTGCTGGCCAAGGGCGAAGTCCAACACCTGGAAGCTGCCGCCACCTTCGACAATGCGATCGAGGGCCCGGTTGATCAGGCCCGAGTCGAGCAGGTGGCCCCGTAGGCGGATCGTGCGGTGGGGGGTGGGTCGCGGGGCCCCAGCCCCTGGCGCGGCGAGCGAGGCCAGGCGAGGCTCATCCAGCCGCAGGGTGAGGCACTTGGCCGCTCCGCCGGCCTTGAGGAACTCCGTCAGGGGGGTGGCCAACACGGTGTAGCCCCGCTCCTCCAGCCGCTGGCGCAGCTCGGGGCTGGCCTGGTTGAGGATCACGGTGGAGCCCACGTTCACGGCGTTGCAGGCAAAGGCCAGGGCATCGGCCTCGCCCACCGCCAGCCGGTTTTCGGCGCTCACGCGGCTTTCGATCAGGCGATTGGAATAGAAATCAAATGCCGGCGGGTAGTAGAGCAAGCCGCCATCGCTCAGCGGGCAGAAGCACGTGTCGAGGTGATAGAAGCGCTCATCCATCAACCGCAGCGACAGCACCTCAACCCCGAGGGCCTTCGCCAGGTGGGGATGGGCATCGAGCTCGGAGCGAAAGCCATAGCCCGCCCACAGCCAGCCCCCGGCTCGATCCAGCAGGGCATCGCCGGCCCCCTCAAAGGGCAGATCCGGGGGCAGAAGGCTCACGCGGTAGCCCTGGCTCTCAAACCAGCGCTGAAACCATGGCTCCTCGCCCTGGCGCTCCGGATGGAAAAAGCGGGCCATCACCACCGCGTCGTCCACCACCACGGCCGCGTTGGCGGTGAACACCAGATCGGGCAAGCCTGGCTGGGGCTCGATCAGCTCCACCCGCGCCCGGGCCGCCAGCAGGTCGCGCAGCCGGGTCCACTGGGTGATGGCCAAGTCTTTGGAGGAGCGGTGCACATTGCCTTCCATCCAAGGATTGATCACGTAATCCACGTCGTAGTGCTCCGGGGCGCACATCAGAAACCGGGGCTCGCCCATCGACGCCATCGCGGCAAAGTGGCGTGATCGTGCCGCGGATCTCCCCGGCGGGAGGTTCACCGCGCACCGGTGGCTGGGCTGGCCTCTGCCCGCCCCAGCGACCGGCCCCCCGGGATGGAGCCGCTCCTGAAAGGCTCCACGTCGGGGCCGCAGACCGTGCCCAGGGGAGGCACCAACCCAGAGAGGATGTAGGCGGTTTCATAGCGGGCCACACAGGCGCTGGGGTTGCGCAAGACCGTGTGGCCGTGGCCATTCACGCTGAGAAGCCGTCCCCGCTCCAGCTCCCGCGCCATGCCGAGGGAGGACTGAAAGGGTATGTGGGGATCAAAGCGATGGGCGATCACCAGCACGGAAACCGGGGTGGGCGTGGTCCAGGGACCGCTGTAGGGGGCGGCCGCCCGCGGCCAAGCCGCGCAGCGGGCATCCGCCCACACCACCCAGGGCCCGAATGGTCCCGAACGGCTTCGGGCCGCGGTCGCGAGCCCCTCAATCTCTTCCCCTTGGCGGGGGTTGGGGCTCTCGCCACAAAGCGTGGCCAGTGCCTGCTCGGGGGCCACCGCCTCCCGTTGGGAGGCCTCCGCGGCCGTCTCGTCCGCGTCGCCCCCCCCCCGCGCGAGGCTGTTCAGGAAGCGGCCAACGCCCTCCCAACCGCCCCGCCCCTCCCCGTCGGGGGGGACGACCCGCAATCGCCGCTCCAACTCCCCCAGCACATCAGCCAGGGTCAGGCGCCGCCCCCCCCAGCGCAGGGGCCCCCGGGCCAGCCGCGCCCGCAGCTCGGCCCATTGGCGCTCCGTGGCGACCTGGGAACCGCCGGGCCCGGTGGCCGCGAAGGCGCAGCGGGGGCGACCAACGGCGGCGCACTGGCGCAGAAAGGCCACCATGGTGGCGCCGGCACTCAGATCCCGCTCCAAGCGAAACAGGGTGCCCTCGCTGGCCTCTGGATTGCCGTTGTCGCTCCAGGCGAGGGGATCGGGCGCCCCATCCAGCACCATGGCTCGCACCCGAGAGGGGTAGAGATTCGCGTAGGTGGCGCCAACCAGGGCGGCCACGCCGCTGGCCCGCAACCGCAGGGTGGGCTCCCCCAGAGACTGGCGCAACAGCTCGAGATCCCGGGCGCTGTCGGCGCTGCTCAGGTGGGGAAGCAATGCCGCCTGGTGGCGACCGCAGGCGCGGGCCAGCTCCGCCCAGCTCTCCAACCACCTGGCCCGCTCCTGGGAGCCCACCGGCACACCGGGGGGCTGGCGATCGCTCCAGGAGCGGGCCCGCTCCTCGGTGGGCCAGCAGCGCAAGGCGGCGGGATCGCCCCGACGGCCCGTTCCTCGGCGCCGCCAGCTCACGAGATCCAGACGCGAGCGCAGAGCGGCCGGCAGAGCTCGGGCGATCGCTTCCAGGGGCAGGGCGTCGGCGGCGCCGGGCGCCCCATCCAGAACCACCAGCGTGCCAAGGGAGGGGCCAGGTCCGGTGGCCCGCGATCGCCGCACCGTGAGCGCGAGCCGCTCCCCCTCCGGATCGGCGTGATTCAGGGGCACGGAAAGGGTGGCGCAGGTGATGGCGTCGCTGGCCGGGGCTTCGGACGGGGGGCAGGAGCCCCACTGGAGAGGAGCGGGGGCCTGTTGCAAGGGGGGCCGAGCGACCTGGGCCCGGGCGGCGGGCGGCGGGATGGCCCCCAGAAGCGCCAGCGTCACGAGGGCCGCCCGCGGGGCGGCTCGCCCGATAGGAAGACGCCAGGACGAGGGGACGCCAGGCAAACGGGAGGCCAGGCGAGCCATGGCGGGGAAGGCGTTCGCCCAAGGGTAGGGGGAGGCGGGCTTTCAGGAACGGGCGCGACCCGCGATCGGGAGCCCTCAGGCGATCGAGGAGAAAGGGGTGGCCCGTCTCCCCCCGCCGCCGCGTCTAAGCTCTCCTTGTAGGCGATGCCCCTTTGGCATGACCGTCTCCAGTGCCGCCATCGCCACCCAGCTGGGCCACCAGGGTTTGGGCCAACAGCCTTGGTGGGTGGAGCAGTGGATGGAGCTGATCAACTCCTATCGCTACAAAAAACGGCTGGAGCGGGCCTGGGACTACGCCCGGTCTGGCAATGTGCTCTCGATTCGCTTTGAGGGCCGGCGGGTGCACGCCCGGGTCCAGGGCACCGGGGACGAGCCCTACAAAGTGAAGCTCTGGCTCGACGTGCTCAACGACGAAGACTGGGGCTATGTGCTGGAAGCCCTGAGCCAGAAGGCGCGCTGGTCGGCCCAGCTGCTGGCGGGGATCATGCCGCAGGACATCGAACGGGCCTTCGCGGCCAGCGGCAAGCGCCTGTTTCCTTTCAAATTGCAGGAGGTGCGCAGCGAATGCACCTGCCCGGACAAGGCCAATCCTTGCAAGCATGTCAGCGCGGTGTACTACCTGATGGGGGATCGCTTCTCGGAGGATCCCTTCGTGTTGTTTCAGCTGCGGGGGCGCAGCCGGGCCCAGCTCCTGGCCGACCTGGCGGAGCGTCGCCGGGCGGGCGCGAGGGCTCCCATGGCCCATGTGTCGCATCCCGTGCACGGGGCGATCGCCGATCCAAGCCGCTGGTGGCGCTACGACGCCCCCCTGGATCCCGATCTGGTGGTAATCACCCCAGCGCTGGAGGGGGAGTCGGGGCTGGAGGTGGCGGGCCCGCTGCCCTTGGCGGAGGAACCCCGTTTTCCCGAGGCCAATCGCCTGTTTTTGCGGCGGCTGCTGGCCCATGGCAAGGCCATGGCGGAACGGGCCATGGCTCAAGCCATGGCGGCCGGGGCGGAGGGCGAGGCGACCGTCCCCTCCGAAGGGGATGGATCACGCCCAAGGTGAGGGAACCGCCCTGGCTCCAGGTTCCGGCCCTGGACGTGGTGGAGTGGATCCTCCGGAGTCACCGCGCCGCCTTCGGCATCCCCCTTTTGGCGGGAAGGGATGGGGAGGGCGATCCGCGGCTTGCGGCCCAGGAGATGTTTGCCGCCGATCGGGTGGTGCTGGCGCACGATGGCCGGGAGGATCCACGCTTGATCTACGCCAACGCCGCGGCGCTCAAGCTCTGGAGGAGAAGCTGGGATGAGATGGTGGGCCTGCCCTCCAGGCTCACGGCGGAACCAGGGGAACGGCGAGCTCGGGCGGAGGCCCTGGCCGCCGCCCAGCGGGGGGAGGGGCTACGCGGCTACGGGGGCATCCGGGTGGATCGGGAGGGGCGCCGCTTTCGCATTGAGGGGGCCAGGGTGTGGACACTTCGAGAAGTGTGCGGTCGGATTCGGGGGCAGGCGGCGACCTTTTCTTCCTGGTGGCATCTTAAAGATTTTGAGGAATTCAGCAATTTTTAAATGCCTACAGCACCGATGCGCCTAAGATAATGTGTATGTGGCCACAACGAGCTACCTAGCGGCCCAAAGCGCCTCATTCGTCCTTCCTACCTCCCTCCGCTTTTCTCACCATGGCGATGCTCGACGTCCCATCAACTTTTCCCACAATCCGGAGCGCGATTGAAGCCGCTATGGATGGCGATCAAATTTATATCGCGGCCGGCACTTACGACATACGCGATCTCTTTGCCGCTGGCGACAAGCTAGCTCCTCCCACTTTCGCTTACACCACTAATCTTGGTTGCTTAACCGGCTTCACAACAGTCACAACTTTGATGTATTCAGGCGATGTGGGTGGTTCCACCTACAATCCCATCACAAAAATAACTGGCAATGCGAGACTTTTTGTCTCCAATCAGGATAGCAGGCCTCCGGTTCAGATTACTTTCGATAATTTGGAATTTGAATGCTCAAGCGCGTCTTCCAACTATCTTTTTCAGACGGGTCAGTTCAATCAAAATGAGGCGCAAACGCTAACTGATGTTATCTCATTAAACAACGTTAAATTTACCGGCACCCACGTAGGAAATGCTGGTGCCAACGGCAATTATATGGCTGTGATTGGAATTGAGCAATTCGGTCTTTCCGATTCAGTTGTTGAATTAACCGGCCAATCAGGTTTCACCGGCACCCAAGCCATGACAGGCGGGTCGTCCTTTTTGCTGCTTCAGGGCGGGAAAGTTGATGGGGGCAGCCTTGTTATTAATGGCAGCAAGTTCGATGAGTCCGGATACCGCAATGGACTTTCGATTTTCGACTCTCTTAGTGTAAACGTTGGTACGAACTCTTTTTATCGTTCCAATGCTGCTACTCGTTACGCCCGAAGCAGGATGGTTTCCGGGGCAGAACGTTTTAACGTGGGCAACAAAATATCAAATTCGAACGGATCTATGTCCGGCAATAATTTTTATGATGGATCTTACTTGGTTCTCGAAAGAACAACTGGCAACACTTCAGCCCTAAACATTTCGGGGACTCATTTCCATCAGTGGGACGCTAGCGTTTCTCCATCACCAACTCCCATTATCGGCGGGGGAGCAGTGGGAATCAGCCTGGAAGGTACTAGCGGCGCCACATATCCCAGCTTTTCAGGCAACTTTTTCGACTACGTCAACCCTATCAATAATTACACCACAGCGGTTTCCAACATTGTCTCAGGAGGAAGCCAAATTACTAATCCCTCCACAAATACGAGGGTTAACATTAGCACTTTTCGGGCTGGTGGAACCGGGAATGATGTAATTACAGGCAGCAATAATACCAATGAATGGTTCAACGGTGGAACTGGTAACGATCAGATCAATACTGGCTTCGGCACCTCTAACCCTGACTACGTGTTCTTCAATACAGCTTTGAACGCCTCAACCAATGTCGATACGGTCACAAACCTTAATCTCGCCTCCAGCCTGACAGGTGATCGGATTGTCCTGGATCGCAAATATTTTCCAGGCATCACAGCGCATTTCAACAGTGGCGCCGGGGTTGTCGGGGGCGTCGGCGCGATCAGCGCCAACGATATTTTGAACGATACAACCGATACAACCACCGACCCAACCAAAAGGTTGGTTTACAACAGAAATACTGGCTCTCTGCTCTATAACCCGGTGGGAAGTACCGTCGCTGGAGATGAAATTTTGTTCGCCCGACTGTTTTCGGATCATCCTGGTACCACTGCTGCCGCCGACCTCATTGGATTCACCGGCGCCAATGCCTCTACAGTCAACATCTCGATCATTTGAAAAACTCAGGCGTCAGGACTTTCGCTTCCTGGCACTGTCATCCTCAAACCGGGCCGCTGGCCCGGTTTTTTTCTGTCTCAGCCTCGGCGATAGGTCCAGCACTCGGAAGTGGGAAAGCCCAAGGTCAACACCGACCGGGTCATGGAGGGCTCCACCCAACGCACATCCACCGGCAGCTCGTAGTGGTCGCCCTCCGGGGGACCGATGAGCAAGCGGCCATGTTGCCCTTGGCGCACGGAGGATCCCGCGCCCGGAATGGCGATGGCCACCCCCTCGGAGGAAAGTTCCAAGATCTCGCAACAGGCTTCCTCGCCCTCGCCCCCCTCCAGCCGCAGACGGCAGGGGGGACAAAACGGCAAGGTGCCTCGCCTGTGAGCGACGCCGCGCGGGCGGGAAGAGGTTTGGACCATGGGGCCAATCCCGAAGGAGCACCCCATCGGGGTGTGGCTCCACAATGGTGGGCCACTCGCGCCGACACAAGGGTGTGCTCACCCTCCTTAACCTTCTCGCGACCAACATGGACAATTTCCGCTGCCTACAGTCCCCCCATCCTTGGATGGAGGAGCCATGACCACCACCTCTCGCCTGAGCCTCCAGGTGGAGAGCATCGGGGCGGACACCACCGCCATCCGCTCTCTCGATTGGGATCGCAGCCGCTTTGACATCGAATTCGGCCTGCGCAACGGCACCACCTACAACGCTTTCCTGGTGCGGGGAGAGCGCACCGCCCTGATCGACACCAGCCACCTCAAATTCGCCGACACCTGGCTGCCCCTGCTCGAGAGCCAGATCGATCCCAAGGCGATCGATGTGTTGATCGTCTCCCACACCGAACCCGACCATTCCGGCTTGATTGGCCACCTGCTGGAGCGCAATCCCGACCTGGAGATCGTGGCCTCCAAAGTGGCGATCCAATTTCTTGAAAATCAGGTGCACCGCCCCTTTCGCGGCCGGGCGGTGAAAAGTGGCGAGCGCCTCGATCTGGGCGTGAACCCCAGCGGCGGCATCCACCACACGTTTGAGTTTCTCAGCGCCCCCAATCTGCACTGGCCCGACACGATCTTTTCCTTCGATCACGGCACGGGCATTCTCTACACCTGTGACGCCTTCGGGCTCCACTACTGCTCCGAAGCCCTCTACGACACTGACCCTGGCGCCATCGCCGCCGATTTCCGCTTCTACTACGACTGTCTGATGGGGCCCAATGCCCGCAGCGTCCTGCAGGCCCTCAAGCGCATGGACAGCCTCCCGGAGATCACCACCATCGCCGTCGGCCACGGCCCTCTCCTCAAACACCACCTCCCCCTCTGGATCGGCGACTACAAAGAGTGGAGCGGTCAGCGCAGCGCCGAGGGTGCCTATGTGGCCGTGGGATACATCAGCCAGCACGGCTTCTGCGACCGCCTCAGCCAGGCTATCGCCCGAGGCATCAGCAAAGCCGGCGGCCCCGTGCAGCTGGTGGATCTCCGGGCTACCGACCCCCAGGAGCTCGCGGCCCTGGTCGGGGAAGCGGCAGCCGTGGTGGTGCCCACCTGGCCCGCCCAGGCCGATCCCGACCTCCAGGCCTCGATCGGCACCCTGCTCGCCGCCCTCAATCCCAAGCAGTGGGTGGGGGTGTACGACGCGTTCGGTGGCAACGATGAACCGATCGACACCCTGGCCGCGCGCCTGCGGGGACTCGGCCAGCGGGAGGCCTTTGCCCCCCTGCGCATTCGCCATGTGCCCGAACCGGGCGACTACCAGCGCTGCGAGGAGGCCGGCACCGACCTGGGCCAACTCCTCACCAAGGCCCGCACGATCGCGGCGATGAAGTCGCTGGACAACGACCTCGACAAGGCCCTGGGCCGCCTCTCGGGGGGGCTTTACGTGGTGACCGCCCGCCAGGGCGAAGGCGACACGGCCCGAAGCGGCGCCATGGTGGCCAGCTGGGTGAGCCAGGCCAGCTTCGAACCGCCGGGCCTCACGGTGGCCGTGGCCAAGGATCGGGCCATCGAGGCCCTGCTCCAGGTGGACGACCGCTTCGTGCTCAACATCCTTCGGGAAGACAACCATCAGGGGTTGTTGCGCCACTTCCTCAAGCGCTTCCCGCCGGGAGCCGATCGCTTCGCCGGCGTGGCGACCCTCGACGGGGTGGCCGCGGGCGGCCCGGTGCTGGGAGATGCCCTCGCCTATCTGGGCTGCCGGGTGGCCCAGCGCCTGGAGGGTCCCGATCACTGGATCATCTACGCCGTGGTGGAGGAGGGCAACGTGGCGGACGCCTCCGCCCCCACCGCCGTGCATCACCGCAAGGTGGGCAACCATTACTGATCCCCCCCTTCCCCCCACTTGATCCCCACCCCAGGCCAAGCTTGACCCATGGCCCACCTCTCCGCTCCGCCATCCGCCAACGAGCCCCTTCCCGCGGATCCCGTTTCCACCACAAGCTCCCCGGATCGCTCGGTGCTCACCCTGCCGATCGACCCGGGGCTGCTCTGCCTGCGAGGCCTCAGCCCCCGGCGACTGCGCTTCGAGGTGGAATACGCCCTGGAGCGGGGCACCACGGCCAACAGCTTTCTGTTTGAGGCGGGCACCGCCGCCGATGGCCACTCCGTGCCGCCGGTGCTGATCCATCCGCCGGGGATGACCTACGCCGAGCCGTTTTTCGCCGCCCTGGCGGAGCGGGTCCCGGCCGACGCCCCGTTGAAGGTGGTGGTGGAGGTCGTGAACCCCAACCGGGTGGAGCTGCTGCGGGCGATGGTGGAGCGCTGGCCGCGGTTGGCCCTGGTGGCCTCCAACGCCGGTGCCAAGCTGGTGCGGGAGCTCTGGGAGCAGCGGCGCCCCGCGGCCCCAGAGGCCCCAGAGGCGGCCGAGCCGCCGCCCCTGCCCTCGATCGATGTGGTGAAGCAGGAGGTGTGCCGGCCCCTGGCGGGAGACCTGCGGCTGCGGTTGATCCCCGTGCCCACCCCCCGTTGGCCTGGCGGGCTGATGGCCTTTGAGGAGAGCACGGGCCTGTTGATGAGCAGCAAATTTTTCTCCGCTCACATCTGCGGAGAGGCCTTTGCCGAGGTGAACCGGAGCAGCACGGAGGAGGATCGCCGCTGGTTTTACGACTGCCTGATGGCGCCCATGGCCCGACAGGTGGAAAGCGTGCTCGACCGCCTTGACGACCTGCCGATTCGCGTGATCGCCCCGTTCCATGGGCCGGCGATCACCACCAGCTGGCGCAGTTTGCTGAGCGATTACCGCCGTTGGGGGGAGGGCCAGAGCCGGGCGCGCCTTTCCGTGGCCCTGCTCTACGCCAGCGCCTACGGCAACACCGCCGCCATCGCCGATGCCCTGGCCCGCGGCGTGTCCCGCACGGGAGTGCGGGTGGAGAGCATCAACTGCGAGTTCAGCGCCAACGAGCAGTTGTTGGCCGCCATTCGCGGCTGCGACGCCCTGCTGATCGGCTCCCCCACCCTGGGGGGCCACGCCCCCACGCCGATCGTGTCGGCCCTGGGCACGGTGCTGGCCGAGGGCGACCGGGCCAAGCCGGTGGGGGTGTTTGGCAGCTTCGGCTGGAGTGGCGAGGCGATTGATTTGCTGGAGAGCAAGTTGCGCGACGGGGGTTTCCCCTTCGCCTTTGAGCCGATTCGGGTCCGCTTCAGCCCGGATCCACCCACGCTGCAATCCCTGGAGGAAACGGGCACCGCCCTGGGCCGCCAGTTGCAAACGGAACAGCGCAAACGCCAATTGCGCAGCCCGGGCGGCGGCCTGCGGGAAAGCCGCAGCCAACCGGCCATCCAGGCCCTGGGTCGGGTGGTGGGCTCCCTCTGCGTGTTGACGGCCCACAAAGGGGAGGGCGAGACGGCCCTGAGTGGCGCCATGGTGGCGAGCTGGGTGAGCCAGGCCAGCTTCACCCCGCCGGGCTTCACCGTGGCCGTGGCCAAGGACCGGGCCGTGGAGGGGCTGCTGCACATCGGCGACCTGTGCGCGTTGAATGTGCTGGCGGCCGGCCGAGAGAAAGGCGCCATGAAGCATTTCCTCAGCCCCTTTGTGCCTGGCGCGGATCGCTTCGAGGGACTGACGATCAGCCAGAGCCCCGGCCAACAGCCCATCCTGGAGGAGGCCCTGGCGTGGATCGAGGCCGCGGTGAGGCAACGCATGGATTGCGGCGATCACTGGCTTCTTTACGCCGAAGCCCAACAAGGGGGTGTGCTGGATCCCGAAGGCACCACGGCGATCCATCAACGACGCACGGGCGCGACCTATTGACGGGCGCCACCACTTCGTCAGGGTTGTTCGTGACGGTTGGGGATTGGCTCAGGCGACAAGCCTGATTCCTTGTTGGCGAGGGTTGCCATGGGACCCTTGCCGCTGGAGGCGCGGGAAACTTCTTGACATGAATGCTGGAAGGGGGATGCTTTTGAATGGTCTTCGCGATCGGCTTCTCAGCTAGCTTTTTAACCAGACACATTGCCCGCCAGCCATCCGGTAACTCCAGGGATTCGCATGCAACCATTTACATTCTTCATCAGCTACCGCCGACAGGACACCGCGCCGATCGCCTTGCTCTTAAAGAACGAGATCGAGAAAAGGATTCAGTTCGTTCGTGTGGCGGTTGACGTTGAAGCCCTTGCCCCCGGTGAACCATTCCCCGATCGGATCAAAAATCTGATCGATGAGGCCCATGCCACAATCGCCCTGATCGGCAAGAACTGGATGCCCCTTCAGGGGCGTGAAACCACCAGGCCT
>Ga0315905_10000334_pt1 | contig 52037 bp, 38 predicted proteins | sample LakEriMetagenome_5_FD_203522 | JGI IMG/M metagenome (GOLD analysis project Ga0315905, IMG submission 203522) | Freshwater fungal communities from buoy surface, Lake Erie, Ohio, United States - Buoy 4 MA121 | ecosystem: Environmental > Aquatic > Freshwater > Lake | place: USA: Lake Erie, Ohio...
GCCGGCGAGAAGGTGCGCGAGAGGTAGTTGTTCATCCCGTAGCTCGTGAGCCGGAACAACGGCGGTGAGCCGTTGTTGACCGGCGTTCCTTCGCCGCCGAACTCGACGGGCCAGTGGGGGCTGGTGTCGAGAGGGCTGCGCAGGACGAGCTGGTCGTCGCAGAACGGCTTGAGCGTGTTCACGAAGGAACGCGCCGGCGTGCCGGGCGAACCGTGCGGCAGCCCGACATCCGCGAAGCGATCCTTGTGCACCGCCATGTAGGAGAGGTGCGCCACGGAGAGCTGGCGGAGGTTGGACAGGCAGGACGAGGCGAGCGACTCACGGCGGACTGCGGCCACGCCCGGCACGAGGATGCCGAGCAGGATCACGATGACGCCGATGACGACGAGCACCTCGACCAGCGTGAAGGCCATCTGGCCTGCACGGGGTCGTGTCATGGGATGAACGTGCTGGGTGCGGACGAGGCCACGACCGTCCTGCACGGACGGGTGCGGCACGACGGGTCAGGTCGTGCTGGCTGGCGGCGGTCGCGCGTGAAGAGGCGCGTGGTCGTTGCGGCAGGTCGGTGCGGCGGCCGATGGCGGGATCACCTGGCCGACCGGCAGCGCGTGCAGATCGTGCGGTGGAGCGGTTCCCAGGTCGGCGGCGAGCAGCCCGATCGCCAGGCAGAGCTCGCAGTCGGCTAGGTCATCCCGATCCGAAGGTGCATCGTCGTGGGAGTGGTCGGCCGCGGGCGCTTCGGCAGGGCCGTGGTCATGGTCGCAGCCAGCATGGCCAGGCTCGTGCGCCATGGTCGCCACGGTGTCGTTGCAGCCGGCGTGCCCACCCAGCGCATGCACGCCCCAGTGCACCGGGCGCAGCAGCGCCAGCGAGAGCAGGGTGGCCAGGGCGAGGATGGCGCGTGCGCGCAGCATCAAGAACGAAGAGTCTAGGCAAGGTTCACGCCCGGTCAATGGGACTGGTCAACGCAGTCGCTAGCCTGCGCGGCATGCGCCGTCCTCCGCTTCGGGTCATGACCACCACCCTCTGGGAGTACCCGAGCCAGCACTACGACGCCCGGGACGGCTCCCGCATGCAGGGCGACAAGGATTATGTGGGCGCGACGCCCTCGTGGGTGATCTGGCAGGTGCTGTCGCGCTACACCCGCGAAGGGGACTCGGTGCTCGATCCGATGTGCGGTTCCGGGACCACGCTGGATGTCTGCCGCGACCTTGGCCGGCAGGGGATCGGGTTCGACCTGGCGCCGTCGCGGCCCGACATCCGCCAGGGCGATGCGCGCACGATCGGCCTGCCGGATGCGAGCGTGGATTTCGTCTTCATCGATCCGCCGTACTCGACGCACGTGGACTACAGCGATGACCCGCGCTGCATCGGCAAGCTCGGTGCGGCAGGCGACGATGGTGGTGCGGCGTACTACGGCGCGATGGAGCGCGTGCTGGGCGAGTGCTTCCGCGTGCTGCGCAACCGTCGCTATCTCGCGCTCTACGTGAGCGACTCCTGGAAGAAGCGCAAGGGCGGTCCCAAGGGCAGCGGCGCCGGCACGTTCATGCCGATCGGCTTCGAACTCTTCTCGATCATGCGGCGCAACCTCGAGGCGGTCGACATCGTGACCGTGGTCCGCCAGAACGCGAAGCTCGGCAAGGGAAACTGGCACAAGGTCGCCGAGGAAGAGAACTTCTTCCTGCGCGGCTTCAACTACCTCTTCATCATGAAGAAGGTCATCGACCGCCCAGGCGAGCCGCGCGCTGCAGCCACTCCAGCAGCTGCGCGTGGCCAGGGCGGGCCGGATCGCGCGCCGCGTCGCGCACCGCGCGGTCGGTCGTGACGGTGCGGGCCCAGACGGCGCCGTAGAGCGCAGGATCCCGGCGCAGGATCGCGGGCCAGTCTCCCTCGGGGTCAGCCAGCGGCATGCCCGGCAGCCATGGGTTGCGGCCCGACTGGGCATCGATGCGCTCGAGCTCGCGCTCGATGGCAGCATCGAGCGGTGCTGCATCGAAGGTCGCGGGGAGCATGGTGCGGGCCGTGATGAGACGATGCTGGTCGACGGGATCGGTCCCGCGTGATGCGAAGAACTCGGGCCACGCCAACGCGCGGAGTTCGTCGTGCATGGGTTGGTCGAGTCCCGGCGCGGAACGTGCGCAGGCGCGGGCGAGCTCGACCTGCGAGGCGACGAAGCGGTTGGACATGTCGGCGCTCGAAGCGAGTGCCGCTCGCGGTTGCGTTGGATTGAGCGCGAGCGGATCGCGCTGCACGACGACGAGGGCCTCGAAGACGGCCTTCCATGCCGCGAGCCGCGACCGGTCGAGTTCACGGGCGAGCGTCATGCGATCGACAGCCGATTCGGCCATGGTGCGCAGAACTGCATCGCGCTGGGCTGGCGTCGCCACGGTCATGGCAGCGAGTTCGACCAGCGCTCGGTCGCGCCGGCACGCACCCATGCCGAAGGCACGGGCCAATCCGGCGCCCGGCGCATCACTCGGACGCGGCGGTGCGGCGCGCATGGAGCGCCACCAGGCGATGACTGGCGGCGAGCCGCCATCGCCCAAGGCGGCGAAGAGCTGGTCATCTGCGGTGGACTCGGCCTGCTGCACGCCACGGATCGCCGACTCGAGCGCGCCGTGGACGCGTTGGGCGAGCTCGCGTGGTGAACCGCTCGATGGATCCTCGGCAGCAGCCTGCGCGCGGTCGACCTCGACCTTGGCGAGCTCGGCGATGGGTTGGACCGCCATGGTCCAAGATGATTCCCACGTCGCACGCAGCGGCGAGAGTGCACCGGGCTCGATCGCGGCTGCGAGCGCGAGCGCGCCCCATTCCGCATCGGTCGGCGGCGCGGGCAGGAAGATGGCGACGGCGCCGGCATCATCCGGATAGCGGGCGCCGCCCGGCCCCGTCGGGACAGGAGCCACCGACACGACACCCTTGAGGCGCTCCTGCATGGCCGTGCGCCAGGCGGGATCGTCGGAAACCTGCAGTGCACGCGCGGTGCACTCGGCGCCCAGCGCACGCAGGCGTTCGTTGAAGGACTCGTCGATCGGATCCTTGCCCGGGGAGCCGTCGGGATTCGGCGTAGGCGCGGGAGCGAGGCGGCGTTCAAGCGGCCGTACGAGCAGGGCATCGTTGAGCGACGCGAGCCGGGGCGCCAGCCATGCACGATGGTCGTCGGCCCAGGCGCCGACGCGGGAGGCGTCCCAGCCCGGTGGCGGCAGTGCGCTCATCGACTCGATCGCGTCCGGCGGCGAGCCGAAGCCGGCTTGGGCGAGCAGATCGAGTTCGCGATCCACGCGGCGACGCAGGCTCCAGCGCTCGGCAACGTCCGGGCCGATCACTCCCGACGCTGCAAGGTCAGCGCACAGCGAGGCATCTGCGGCATCGAGCTCGGTCCGCGTGGCGCGCGCTTCGGCGATCCAGCGCCGAAGAGCCTCGGGATCGACGGAGCGGGCATCGATGTCCTTGACCGCATTCGCGAGCGCAGCCAGTCGCTGCGTGCGCGCCGCGATGATCGTGGCGCCGTAGCGATCGTGGTCGCGATCGAGCGTGGCGAGCGCCTTCGGAGTGAGCCCCGCGGACTCGGGCTGCGCGGCGATCCATGCCGGGCGGACGGGTGCAGGCACTCGGTCGAGCACATGCGTGGGTGGGCCGCAGCCCGCGGCACCCAGGATCGCCAGGAGTGCGGCGAGCGCGAGGCGGCCGGTCATGCGAGTGCACCCGCAGCGTCGGACTCCGGAAACTCCGCGCGCGCGGCATCGAGTTCATCGAGCAGGCCGATCGCAAGCTCGACCAGTTCAGGATCGAAGTGCTCGCCCGACTGGCTGCGAAGATAGTCCGCTGCCTCGGCGCGGCTCCAGGCACGCTTGTAGCGACGTGTGCTCAGCAGCGCGTCGTAGACGTCGGCGATGGCGACGATGCGCGCGTTGAGCGGGATCTGCTCGCCACGCAGCGGGGACAGCGTGCCGTCCGGCTGTGCGACGGGCGGGTAGCCGCGCCCGTCCCAGCGCTGGTGGTGGTGGAGCACGATGTCGTGGGCGATGCGGTCGAACGGCGTACGGTGACCGCTGAAGAGCGCGGCGCCCTCGGACGTGTGCCCCATCATGGTCGCGTACTCGTCGGGCGTGAGTGGGGCCGGCTTCTTGAGGATGCCGTCGGGGATGGCGACCTTGCCGACGTCGTGGAGCATGGCTCCCGTGCGCAGCAGGTCGCCCTCGCGGAGGCGGCGCTCCATGGGGATCGCGTGCCGGTCGCACCAAGCGTTGAACAGGACCAGCGACATGCCGGCGACGCGGTTGGTGTGCGAGAAGGTCTCGCTCGGATCGCGCATGCCGGCCATGCGGATCATGCGCTCGATGTTCATGCGCGTGAGCGATGTGCGCTGCAGGGCGCCTTCGAGGATCGCCGCGAGGCTCGCCACGGCGTTCTCGTCTTCGCGGGCGAAGGGGCTCGAGGGGCCGCGCATGAGGAGCACCACGGCCTGCACCTCGCCGTCAGGATCCACCATCGGGGCGCCGAGCGCGGGGACTGCCGTGCCGGTACCGAAGGGCTTGCAGGTTTCCGTGAGCACGGAGTGGCCGTGGGCGATGCGCGCGAGGATGGTCTGGCCGTCGAGCGGCAGTTCCTCGGGCATCTGTGCGGCATCGGGCACGGCGTACTGACGGCGCAGTGCTTCGCCATCGACCCGGTAGAGCGCCGCACTGGTCGCCTGCAGGGCGACCATGCCGCCGAGCAGGAGATCGTGCATCACGACATCCTGGTCGATCCCCTTGGAGGCGCGGTCCCCGAGCACCGCCATGCTGTGGAGTCGCTGTCGCGCGGTATCGCGCGATCGGCGATCCATGTCGGCCTCGCGCTCGAGCTCGCCGAACATCTGGGCGAGCTCGCGGTTGGCGACTTCGAGGCGTGTGCGTGCCACCTCCAGCCTCGACGCCAGGGTGCGGTTGCGGTCGGCGATCCCCTTGGCGTGCAACTGGGTTTCCACGCGCGCCAGCACCACCGGGAAATCGAGCGGCTTGGTGACGAAGTCGTTGGCGCCGGCGGTCATCGCCTCGACCAGGAAGCTCGTCTCGTGCAGGGCCGTCGCGACCACGACGGGGAGTTCCGTGGGATCGACGGTGCGACGGATCTCGCGCAGCACATCGAGCCCCGACATGCCGGGCATGAGCAGGTCCAGCAGCACCAGATCAGGTCGCTTCGCCTGGATCTGGGCCAGAGCATCCGTGCCGTCGCTGGCGGTCGCGACCTCGTAGCCGGCCTTGCCGAGACGGCGGCTGAGCATGTCGCGGTTCAGCGGCTCGTCATCCACGAGCAGGATCGAGCGTGGTCGGTCGAGGTTGGGATCGCCCAGCGGCGTGGACACGGCGGCAGTGTAGGGCAGGAGGTTGCGCTACCATCCCGGCCTCCTGCACGCGTAGCTCAACGGATAGAGCATCGGTCTTCGGAACCGAGGGTTGGGGGTTCGAATCCCTCCGCGTGCGCTTCACCCCCAAGCCAAGGAGCCATCTCGATGGGATTCATGCAGGGCAAGCGCGGCCTCGTCACCGGCATCGCCAACGACCACTCGTACGCCTGGTACATCACGCAGAGCCTGGTGCGCGAGGGCGCGCAGTGCCTGTTCACGCACCTGCCGGGCGAGAAGATGGAACGTCGCTGCCGGATGGCCGTCGAGGAACTGGGCGTGAAGGACCCCTGGCTCGCCCCGATGGATGCGGCGAACGATGCCGACCTCGATGCGGTCTTCAGCCGCATCAAGGCCGAGTTCGGCACGATCGACTTCCTGGTGCACTCGATCGCGTACGCCGACAAGAGCTGGCTGCGCATGGACCAGGGTGTCTTCACGGCGACCCCGCGCCAGGTCTTCACGCAGGCGATGGACATCAGCGCCTTCACGTACATGGCCATGGCCAACCGCTGCGTCGAGCTGATGCCGAACGGCGGCAGCATGATCGCTCTCTCGTACTACGGCGCCGAGAAGGCCGTGCCCGGCTACAACGTCATGGGCGTGGCCAAGGCCGCGCTCGAAGCGACCACGCGCTACCTGGCGATGGACCTCGGCCCCCGCAACGTGCGGGTCAACTGCATCAGCGGCGGCCCGCTCCGCACGCTCAGCGCGATGGCGGTCGGCGGCTTCACGGACATCCTCGATCACATGGAGCGCAAGGCTCCGCTGCGCCGCAACATCACCGGCGGCCAGGTCGGTGACTGCGCTGCATTCCTGCTGAGCGAGCTCGGCGCAGGCATGACCGGGCAGGTGGTGTACGTGGATGCGGGCTACTCGACGATCGGGCTCTGATCGGCGTCGAACGCCCACGCCCGGGGATCATCCAGATCATCGTCGCTGACGAGCGCCCTGCGGATCGCGAGGGCGAGCCCGTCGAGGCCCGTGGCGCACCGCGCACTGCACGCGGAGTCCGCACCGTTGCGCTCGACGCAGCGTGCGGCATCGGGTCGATCGTCCTGCAGCAGCACGCGCAGGACCTTGGCGGTGCTGGTGGGTGCAAGCATGGGCCAGCCGCGCCCGGGCGCGGTGGCAAGCACGATCACGTGGGCGTTGGCTGCGATGCGTGAGGCGATGGTCGCCGCCGAGGCGTCGATGGAGCTTGGCTCCTCGAGGAGACCGGGGAGGTCGATCCAGTCCACGGTCACGCCGTCGAGCTCGAGGCGCACCGGCACCGGATCGCGCGTGGTGCCTGCCGAGTCGTCGGTGACGGAGACCGGGCGGCGGGCCAGTGCATTGGTGAGCGTGCTCTTGCCCACGTTCGACGGCCCGGCGATGACCACGGTCGGCGGGTCGACGAGGACTCGGAGCCGCCGCGCGCGGGCCCGGTCGTGATCGGTCGTCGGCCCCGATCGCTCGATGCGGGGCTCGTGATCGCGAAGGAGCTCGATGGCGCGCCGGCTGGCGCAGCGGCCGGCCATGCGTGCCGCCGCGGCGGCATGCGGGCTCGCGCATTCGGGGAAGAGCGCGAGGTCGGGGAGCGGGGCCTCGATCGCACCATGCGAGCGGAGCCACGCCTGCAGGCGCTGTGCGATGCGGACGCCACCGTGCGGCATGAGCATGGCGGTGGTCGGCGAGACGCGGACGGCGACGCCGTCGTCGATCGTGCCGAGCGGATCAGCGAAGACGCATCGCGCCGTGGCGCCGGCGGCAGGAACGCGGCGACAGCAGGTCGAAAGCAGGGCATCGAGGGCAGCGGGCTCGCCATGCAGCGTGACGAGCGCGATCGCGCCCGGCTGCATCGGCGTGGACCACGCCCACTGCACGGGGGTCATGCGTGATCGTCGTGCTTGGCGTGGCAGCCGCAGCCGTCGCCGCAGCCACCGGGGCGCACATCGGCCACGGCTGAAGCGCGTTGCACGGCAGGACGGCTTGGCTCCGACTCCGATTCGTACGCCGCGCGCCAGGACTCGTGGATGCCATGCAGCGTGAGGTCGGGGACGATCGCGTTGACGAGTTCATCCTTCGCGAAGAGCGTGGCGGCATCGCCGCCGGTGGCGAGGACGACCGGGAACGCGCCGTACTGCATCGCGTACTGCTCGACGAGCTTCCACACGAGGCCCTGAAGCCCGACATGCACGCCCTGGAGCATGGCCTGCTCGGTGTTCTTGCCGAAGGTGCCCGCATCAGGCTCGCGGTAGGTGATCGACGGCAGCGCCGCAGTGTGCTGGTGCATCGCCCGCAGGGCCATCTGCGCCCCCGGCGCGATCGCGCCGCCCTGAAACGTGCCCACGCCATCGATGAAGTCGACGGTGATCGCGGTGCCGGCATCGACGACGACGCAGGCCTGCTTGACGCAGGACCATGCGGCCGCCGCGTTGAGCAGGCGGTCCTGGCCGGTCTTGGCGTGCGCATCGAGGTGCGTGCCGATGGCCGGCGCAACGTCAGCGGTGATGCGCAGGACCTCGGCGCCGGTGCGGGCCTCGACCTCGTCGGCGATGCGGTCGGCGAACGGGTCGTTCGTCGAGGCGATCACGATTGGTGCGCCGGCGCTGTCGAGCATCTTCCAGGCGCCCTCGGCTGCCGTGGCGACCGCGATCGGATCGGAGTTGTCGAGGCGGGTGACCGCGGTGAGCTCGCTCGCGGTGAACGAGCCGATGGCGGTGCGGGTGTTGCCGACGCTGAGGGCGAGGAGGGTGGGCACGCAACGAGTCTAGCCGGGCGGGAGCCCGCACTCGCGGCGGATGCGCGCGGCCAGGAGCGCGAAGGCGCGCTGCGTGACCGGCCCGATCCTGCCCGTGCCGACCGGGCTGCCGTCGACCGACAGGATGGGCGTGACCAGCCGGCGGCTTGCGGCGATGAAGACCTCGCTTGCGGCAGCGAGTTCATCGAGCGTCATGGGCCGGACGGCGGTTGGGATGCCGGCGCGCTGCGCTTCTTCAAGGAGCTGCCACCGCGTGACCCCGTGCAGGATCGGCGGGTCGTCATCGACCGGCGTGGTCACGAGCGTGCCAGCGATGAGGGCGAAGACGTTGCTGTAGGCGCCCTCGCCCACGAGGCCATGGCGGGTGAGCAGCACTTCGTCGGCGCGTGCATCCTGTGCATCGAGGAGGGCGAGGATGTTGCCGAGCAGGCTCGTGGTCTTGATCTCGCAGCGCGACCATCGTGGATCGGGGCGGGTGATCGCCGTGCCGGCGTGCAGCGTGGCGAGCTCGTCGATCGATCCGCACGGGCTGGCGTAGGCGAAGACGGTCGGGGCGAGGCCGGGCGCGGGCATGTGCGCGCGCGGCAGCTGCACGCCGCGCGTGACCTGCAGGTAGACGGCGGCATCGCGCAACTCGTTCGCGGCGAGCAGCTCGCTGCACAGCGCGGGGAACGAGGCGGCATCGAAACCGCCGATGCGGGTGAGCCCGAGGCTGCGCTCAAGTCGCGCGACGTGGGCATCGATCCCGACGCCGACGCCGTTGAAGAAGCGCACGAGTTCGTAGACGCCGTCGCCGAACAGGAACCCCCGGTCGAAGGGGCTCAGCGTGGCCTCGTGGGCAGGAAGGATGCGTCCGTTCAGCCAGACCTGCATGGAAGCCCGATCGTATGCGTTCCTCACCGGATCGCGTTGCGCGCGGCGACGATGGCGCGCATGCGGTCGGGGCAGAGTTCGTTCGACCAGAGCCCGTCCTGCTTGATCGAGCTGCCCACGATGACCGCGTGGGCGTGGGCGAAGAGCGCTGGCAACGATGAGGGCGTGGCACCGCTTCCCACGAGCACCGGCAGCGGGGAGGCTGCCCGGGCGGCGGCGAGTTCCGCCGCATCGACCGGCTTGCCGGTGGCGCTCCCGGTCACGATCACGCCATCGGCACCGAAGAAGTGTGCGGCCTCGACCCAGTCGGCGATCGCGAGGTCGGCGGTGATCGCGTGGCTCGAGTGCTTCTTACGCAGGTCGGCGTAGATGCGGACGCCATGCGCACCCAGGCGGGCGCGGTCCCGAAGCAACTGCCCCGCGCAGGCATCCTTCACGAGCCCCTCGTCGCTGACGCTCGCGAAGACAAATCCCTCGACGCGGATGAAGCCGGCGCCTGCAGCGTGGGCCACGGCCAGGGCGGCCGAGGCGGCGTGCGACAGGACCTGCACCCCGACCGGGATCCGCACGGCGCGTACGACCTCGGCGGTGACGAGGGCCATTGCGGCCACGACCTCAGGCACGGAGGCATCGCGCAGGTAGGGCGCATCGTGCATGTTCTCGACGATCAGGGCATCGAAGCCCGCCGCTTCGAGCGCACGGGCCTCGTGAGCGGCGATCTCGGCGATGCGGGCGACGGGGAGCGCTGCGCGCGGCGAACCGGGCAGGGCGCGCGCGTGGACCATGCCCACCAGGGCCCGGGGATGCTCGAACGCAGTCATTCCTGAAGCGTACCGCCGCAGCGCGGCGCGCTCGCCCACGGTGCTATCCTTCCCGCCCCGTTGGCTGGCCGAGGTCGGCTCGCCAAGCGGGGATCCAAGGAGCACCCATGGCCATTCGCGTCGGCATAAACGGTTTCGGTCGCATCGGTCGTCTCGTCTGCCGAATCGCCACCTCGCGGGGCATGGAGGTCGTGGGCATCAACGACCTCGTCCCGGCCGACAACCTCGCCTACCTGCTCCGCTACGACACGATGCACGGCCGCTTCGACGCCAAGGTCCAGGCCGATGAGACGTCGATCACGATCAATGGCAAGCGCACCGCCTGCAGCGCGCTGAAGGATCCCGCGGCGCTGCCGTGGAAGCAGCTCGGCTGCGACTACGTGCTCGAGTCGACGGGCCTCTTCACCACGCTCGAGGACGCGAGCAAGCATCTGGCCGCCGGCGCGCGGCGCGTGCTGATCAGCGCGCCGACCAAGAGCGAGAAGGAGGTCCCGACGTTCGTCTACGGCGTGAACTCCAGCGCGTACGACCCTGCGAAGCACATGGTGCTCAGCAACGCGAGCTGCACCACCAACTGCCTGGTGCCGGTGGTGAAGGTGCTGCTGGACACCTGCGGCCTCGAGGAAGGACTGATGACGACCGTGCACGCCGCCACCGCGACGCAGCCGACGCAAGATGGCCCGAGCAAGAAGGACTGGCGCGGCGGGCGCAACGCCTACATGAACATCATCCCGGCCTCGACCGGCGCGGCCAAGGCCGCGGCGCTCGTGCTGCCCGACGTGAAGGGCAAGCTGACCGGCATGAGCTTCCGGGTGCCGACGGCCGACGTGAGCTGCGTGGACCTGACCTTCCGCACCACCAAGCCGACCTCGCTCGAGGCGATCAATGCGGCGATGAAGGCAGCGGCCGAAGGCCCCATGAAGGGCGTGCTCGCCTACACCGACGAGGAACTCGTGAGCAGCGACTTCGTGAGCGATCCGCATAGCTCGATCTTCGATGCCAAGGCCGGCATCCAGCTCAATGACCGCTTCTTCAAGATCGTCGCCTGGTACGACAACGAGTACGGCTACGCGAGCCGCTGCGTCGACATGCTGGCGATGATGGCGAAGAAGGACGGCGTGGCCTGAGCGAGACGGCAGCCCGCGAGGGCGGACAACGACCGGAGGCAAGCCCGTATCCTCCGACCGATGCCCGCACAGCCCCGTCCACGGATCTCGGTCAGGCCATCGTCGGCCGGCAGCGGCCTGTGGTGCGACGAGGATGTCGCGTCGGGGTGCGTCGTGATCGAGTTCGACGGTGATGTGCGTCCGGATCCTGCGCGATACAGCGTGCAGGTTGGCATCGATGAGCACGTCCATCCCGACGAGGACGCGGTGGCCTCGCGAGACCTGACGCGGTTCCGTTGGCGCTTCCTCAACCATGCGTGCGCGCCGAGCTGCCGCGTCGAGGGGCGGACCCTGGTGGCGCTTCGTGACCTGGGGGCAGGCGAGGAACTGACGTTCGATTACAACGCGACCGAGTGGTCGATGGCCGAGCCGTTCCACTGCATGTGCGGTGTGTGCGGCGGCTCGATCGTTCGTGGCTTCGCTCATCTTGACGCCGCAGCGCGGGCGGTGCGACGAGCCTGGATCGCCGGGCACCTCGTCGAGCGCATGAACCATGCAGACGCTTGATGCGATCTTCGCCGCATCGGTCCAGCTGCATGGCGACCGTACGGCGATCGACGTCCCGGCGGGGCAAGGCCGTCGCGCCGTTCAGGTGACGTATGCGGAACTCGATGCGCGCGCGGCGGGAATGTGCGCGGCGATCGATGCGGTGGGCGGCGGGGCGCCAGCGCCGCGCGGTGCCGCACAGCAGGTCGTGGTGGTGGTCCTGCCGCGCGACGGCGTCGAGGTGTACGCCGCGCAGCTGGGCATCGTGCGCGGCGGTCGCGCGTGGTGTTGCCTGGACCCGGTCCATCCCGATGCGCACCTGGCTGCAGTGTTCGCCGACGTGTCGCCGGTCCTGATCATCACCGACCAACGCCATGGCACGAGGTTGCGGGCGTTGGCCGGGGCGATCCCGGTGCTCGAGGCGCAGGCGATCGAAGCCATGCACGGGTCGGTGGCCGTGGCAAGGTCGGTTCCTGATGGCCTTGCCTACGTGATCTCGACCAGCGGAACGACCGGTGCGCCCAAGGGCGTGATGGTGCGGCATGAGTCGATCGCCGCCTTGGTCGAGGCCGATCGCGCCCGATTCGGCCTTGGCCCCGGCGATCGTGTGGCCCAGTGCTCGAGCAATGCCTACGACAGTTCCATCGAGGAGACGTGGCTCGCGCTTGCGGTGGGCGGCACGCTCGTGCCGGTCGATGACGAGGTCGTGCGGTCCGGGCCCGACCTGCCGGAGTGGCTTCGTACGCAGGGAATCACGGCGTTCTGTCCGCCGCCCACGCTGCTGCGGGCGATGGGTGTCGACGATCCGCCGCGGGAACTGCCCGCCCTGCGATTCGTGTATGTCGGCGGCGAGGCGTTGCCGCAGGACTTGAGCGACCGATGGAGTGCGGCGCTCTGGCTCGAGAATGGCTACGGCCCGACCGAGTGCACCGTCACGTGCACGCGGGGGCGCATGCGGCCGGGCGTGCCGGTGCACCTTGGCGATGCCGTGCCCGGCAGCCGCGCCATCATCGTGCGTGATGATGGCACCGAGACCGCCGATGGCGAGGAGGGCGAACTTTGGATGGCCGGCATGTGCCTTGCCGACGGCTATCTGGGGCAGCCGGCCCTGACCGCGCAGCGCTTCGTCGGGGATGCCCGCCATGGCCGTGTGTACCGCACCGGCGACCTCGTGCGCCGGACGAATGGCGCGATCGAGTACCTCGGTCGCATCGATGCCCAGGTGAAGGTGCGCGGGCACCGGGTGGAGCTCGGCGCCGTCGAGTCGTGCCTGGCACGGGTTCGTGGGGTGCGCGAAGCCGCGTGCGCGCTCGTGGGCGAGGGCAGTGGTGCGCGGCTCGGTGCGGTCGTGGTCGGCGAGGCCATCGACCCGGATGCGGTGCTCGCCCACGCGCGGCTCCACCTGCCACCGGCGATGGTTCCCTCGCTTGTACGCCAGGCGGCGTCGCTGCCGAGGATGGTGAGCGGCAAGATCGATCGACGCGCGGTCGCTGGCATGCTTGCCCAGGCATCGGTCGACACGACGGGCTGGGACGACCAGGCACGTGATCCATCGCGGCCGATCGTCGAGCGCGTGGCAGCATGTGCGGCTGCTGCAGTTGCCGCACGTCAACTGCCCGGCGGGACGCAGCATTTCTTCGAAGATCTCGGCGGTGATTCGCTGCGCGCGGTGGACCTGGTGCTTCGCATCCGTCGGTCCATCGGCCTCGAGGCCACGGTGCGCATGGTGTACGACGAGCCGACCATCGCGGGCCTGGCGCGGCGCGTTCAGGGTGCTGCCGCGGCGGAGCGGGCCGAGCCGCAGGCGGTCGCGGTCGCACCGATGAACCGCAAGCTCACGGCGTGGTTGGTGCAAGGAGGATCGCTCGGCCTTGGTGCGGTGCTGACGGGCACCGTGGGTTCATGGCTTGCCTTCCGGGGGCTTCCTGCGGCCGTCGAGTCGGTCGGCGCGATCGGCCTTGCCATGGTCGCTCCGCTGGCCTGGGGCGCGGCACGGTTGGCGTGGTTCCCCGCGTCGATCGTGTGCACGTTGACCCTGAAGCGTGCGCTCGTCGGGCGCTACGAGCCCGGGTGGGTGCCCGCTTGGAGCAGTCGCCATGTCCGGGAGTGGATGGTCGAGCAGGTCGGCAGCACCATTCCATGGTCGATCGTCGAGGGCACTGCGCTGACCTCGTGGGGGTTGCGTCGACTTGGCGCACGCGTTGGGCGTCGCGTGCATGTGCATCGCGGTGTCAACGTGCTGCGCAGCGGATGGGACCTCCTCGAGCTCGGTGATGGGGTGACGCTCTGCCAGGATGCGGCGGTGCTGGTGTCAAGGCTCGACCGCGGGGGGGTCGAGCACGGTCGAGTCTCCATCGGGGTGGGCGCGACGGTTGGCGTGCGCGCCACCGTCGAGCCGGGAGCGTCGATCGGAGCTGGCGCCGTGCTTGCCCCGCTGACCACCGTGCGTGCCGGTGCGAGCGTGCCGGCCGGTGCGTTGTGGAACGGCGTGCCCGGCGGCCTGATCGGTCCTGCGGCCGAGAGCGGGCCCGAGGCGCGCGACGATCTTGGGCCGTTGGGTCACGCAGTGACCTCGCTGTCCGCACGCGTGATGGGACTTGTTGCGACCGGTGCCATCGCCGCACTGTCGTGCTTCGTCATGGATCGCGCGCTCGACGGCACGCTGGCCACGTGGCTTCGGTCCCCGATTGGATCATGGTCGCTGCTTGGCGCGGCCTGCGGGGCAGCGGTCCTTGCCGTGCCGCTCTGGCTGCTCGCGGCTGCGCTGGCGCTGCGCTGCAGCGGCGCGATCAAGCCCGGGGCCTACGGCATGTACGGCGCGACGGCGCTGCGGATCTGGTGGCGTACCGGCATGGTCGAATCGGCGGGACGCTGGATCAGCGGCACGTTGTTCTGGCCGATGTGGCTCCGGCTGGCCGGCATGCGGATCGGGCGCGACACCGAAGTGAGTTCGATCATCGATTGCCTGCCCGAATCTGTCTCGATCGGGTCGGGGTGCTTCTTCGCCGATGGGATCTACTTCGCGAGCCCTGAGTGGTCGCGCGGCGTGGTGATGGTTTCCCGCACGAGCTTGGGCGACGAGACCTTCGTGGGCAACCACGCGGTGGTACCAGCGGGCCATGCCTATCCCGATCGGCTGTTCATCGGCGTATCAACCGTGGCGCTGCGCGCTTCGCAGGCCGGTGATGGCTGGTTCGGCGTGCCTCCCATGCGCCTGCCGCGTCGGGAGGTCGTGTCGGTCGATCGAAGCTTGACGCACGAGCCGGGCGCGCTGCAGCGCATCAACCGTTGGTCATGGGAGTCTGCACGATGCCTTGCGGTGGTGCCTGCAGTCGTCGGTGGTGCCATCTGGCTCGAGCTGGCGATGCGTGGCCAGGGAGACCTCGCGTCGATGGCGTGGTGGGGTGCGTTGGCGGCCGGCGCTGCCTGGGCGTGGCTCGTCGCCTTCGGCATCGCGGCCAAGTGGATCCTGCTCGGCCGCGTGCGACCGGGGCAGCACGGGCTCTGGAGCTGCTGGTGCAGCCGATGGGATTACCTCTATGTGCTGTGGTGGTTCAGTGCGCGCGTGGCGCTCGCCCGCGTGGAGGGCACGCCGCTCCTGGCATGGTGCCTGCGTGCCGTCGGCACTCGCATCGGTCGTGACGTGATGCTCGGGCCCGGCGCGACGCAGATCGTCGATCCTGACATGCTCTCGTACGGCGACCGTTCGGCGATCGCGTGCCACCCCCAGGCGCACACGTTCGAGGATCGTGTGCTCAAGATCGATCGTGTGCGGATCGATCAGGATGCGAGCGCCGGCGAGAACGCCGTGACCTTCTACGGATCGGTGATCGAGGTAGGCGCTCGCCTCGAGCCCGGCAGCGTGCTCATGAAGGGTGGGGTGGTCGCGGCTGGGACCGTGGCGTGCGGTGCGCCGGTCGGATGAGGCGGTGGGATCGGCGACGTGAGGTGGGCGGAATGAACAAGGCCCCCGCTCGTGGCGGGGGCCTTGGAGTGATGCGATCGATCGGACCTGTTACGGGCAGTTGCCCCACGCGCCGAGCATGATGCCCAGGTCGCTGCCGTCGGTCAGGCCGTCGTCATCGAGGTCGCCCGCAGCCGTGCCCCAGGCTCCCAGCAGGGTGCCCAGGTCGCCGCCGCCCACGACGCCGTCGCCGTCCAGGTCGGCCGGGCAGAGCGGCACTTCGACGCACGAGTACACCAGCTGGCCGGTGCCACTGGCCGCGATCGGCGAACCGACGCGGATGTAGTAGACCGAGCCGGCATTGGCCTGCCAAGTCACCTGCGAGCCGTTGCCTGCACAACCGGTGGTGTTGTCATCGCAGCCGACCGGGACCGACGAGGCGGTCGGGCAAGTGAAGCCCTGGTAGACCGCGACGCGCGTGTCGAAGGATGCGCCGCAGGTCGACACCGTCGCCGTGCCCGTGCACTGCGCGAAGATGCGGTACCAGATGTCGCGCTGCATGCTCGTGCCTGCGCCGTCGTTGCAGCTGGCCGGAATGGTGCCGGTCGTGCTGTCGGTGGCGCCGACGGTCGAGAAGGCGACCGAGCCGGTGATGTCAATGGCCGCAGCACACTCGTCGTTGGCCGGGGTCGGCGGCGCCGAGCTCGACACGGTCAGGCTGTACTCGTTGCGGGTGTCGCTTCCCAGGAACACGCGGAGGAACAGGGTGTTCGATCCGCTGGTGTTCGTGTAGTTGATGGAGGCGTTGTTCGCGTTCGCGACGTCGCTGGCGATCGCCGTGCCGCCGCAGGCCGAGAAGAGTTCGAGATCGATGTCGCCGTTGGCGTGCGTGTACGACGCGCTGATCGAAACGACCGTTCCGGGAGCGCTCGAGAGCTGGTACCAGTCCTCGTCGAGGCGCTTCACGACGAGGCCGCTGTAGGTGCCGTTGGCGAGCACGCGCGGGGCGGCGCAGGAATCGTTCGGCTCCTGGGCATCGTCGGTGCCGGCCGCCAGCGGCGTGGCGAATCCTCCGCTGCTGATGGCCACATCGAGCCGGCCGTAGCCGTCGTCGGCGGCCGTATTCGTGCACGCGCTGCCGCCGCACGTCAGCACGCCGTACATGCGTCGATCGCTGTTGCGGTAGATCGCGCTGCCCGACGAGCCGCCTTCGGTCACGCCGATCGAGGTCACACCGTACTGAGTCGCGCTGTTCCAAGACACGCTCGACCAGTTCGTCTGCGGGCTCCCGCACGGGAAGGACGCCGCGTTCTTCGTGCCGAACGAGATGCGCTGGTAGCTGCCGTCCGGATGGTGCACGCAGGTGGAGGCGGTGCTCGTGGGGACGTTGGCGTTGGTCCAGCCGACCCAATACACGTTGGCCGGCAGCGTCGGTCGGATCATGAGCAGCGTGCAGTCGCTGGCTGCCTGCGTGACGACGAGATCGCTGCCGCTGATGCTGGTTCCCGCAGCCGCCGTGGCTGAGGAGGCACAGGTGTTGCGCCGGTAGAAGAAGTTGAACTGGCAGCTGTTGGCGATCGACTGCGTCGAGATGCAGTGATTCGCCGTCATGACGTAGGGGGTCTCATCGACTGCGGTCGTGGCCGTGAGCTGGCCCGAGCAGAGCGAACCCGAGAAGATCAGGCGCACCGTGCCGTTTGATTCACCGACCCACGTCGGGAAGCAGATCGGGTCGAGGTGGCAGGTGCCGACCGCGAGACCGCCGTCGCTGCCTTCCTCCTCGAGCTTCCAGATCTGTCGGTAGCCGTGGTAGTAGTCGGCATCGGCGAACGGAAGCTGCTTGGCAGCCGATCCGTGCGGCACGAACCACTCCAGGAGCACTTCGTTGGTCGGCAGCGACAGGCTCCATGCCTCGCCGGTGCCGAATTCACCAGCGCCCTCGATTGGCCCGATGACCGAGTCTGCCCAGCCCGGCGCCGACATGCGCAGCTGCTGTCCCGCCGGCAGGTCGATGCCCTTCAGGTGAAGGCGCGCCGTCGTCGCGTTCGGCGACGCGATGCGGGTCCGCCACAGGCGGCCACCTTCGACCTCAATCCATTCGCCGCTGCCGAGCTCGAGAGCCGCTGGGGTGGGCACAGCGAAGCGGTAGGGATTCTGGCCCGTGCCATTGCCGAGGATCACGTCCTCGGTCATGAAGAACTCGTTGTCCTGCGGCGGCAGCACGTGCAGCGGCACCGGCACGAACTCCATGCCGAACGCCTCGCTCAGGCTCGGCACCGACTCCTGTGCCGGCTGCTGTGCACCGATCGACGGGTGGCCATCGACGCCAACTTCGACAGCGAGGGCGGATGGAGCGCCGAGCACGCAGGCGATCAAGGTCAGGGCGGTCGGCATGGTGAGTCGTGACATGTCGTTCAGTCTCCGTGGGTGGTCTTCGGATGGTGACAAGACAGCCCGGTCGGGTGACCGACCGGACGCTTGGCGAAATCTAGCCCCATAATGGACACTTCCAAGCCCGCAGCGGTCGAACGCAGGAAGTTCACCCAGGGGCCGATAGGTCGTCGATCGATCCGTGTGTCATGACCCCGGTCCGAACAGAGGAGCGCCCCATGAAACCTGTGCTGGAAGTTCCGATCGAGAGCCTCCAAGGAGCCATCGCGTCGTTGCCGTTCGCCGATCGGCTGGAAGTCTGCGACGACCTGTCGACCGAGGGTTGGACGCCGGCGCCGGACCTGGTGCGGGAGGTGCGCGGAGCGATGAATGCTGCCGGGCGACCCGGTGCGCGCGTCGTGGCCATGATCCGGCCGCGGGTGCCGGGGGCCGTGGTCGCACCGGTGCTCGAGGCGTTCTTCGCCACGCGCGTGGTCATCGAGGCGTGCCTGCGCGAGATCGACTCGATGGCCGGGGCGGGTGCCCATGATGTGGCGATCGGACTGCTGCGCAGCGACGCATCGATCGATGTCGAGGCCATGGAGCGGCTTGCCGGAGCGGCGCGGGCGCTGGGGCTGGGCGTGGCCTTCCTGCGAACGCTGGACTTGGTGCGTGACCGGGACCGTGCACTGCGTGACCTCGTGGACCTGGGCATGGAGCGCGTGGTGACGGCCGGTGTGTTTGGCTGGGATGCTTCGGTCGCCACGGTCGGCTCGCGCGTCGATCGCCTGATGCGCGATGCGCAGGTCGCGGAGGCCCATGCTGCGGCACGACGCCTGCACAGCGTGACGATCGTGCCCGGCGGTGGGGTGCGGTCGAACAATGCTCGCGAGTTCCTGCGTGTGTCGAGCGATCTGCACTCGAGCTGCCGCGTGGGCGGCGTGCTGGATGCCGCAGAAGGACGAGCGCTTCGTGCGGTGCTGGATGGCATGACGTGAGATCACTGCCGGCTTCCGGGACTCGACCTAGACTCGCCGCATGAACACCATCGACCCCGCGGCGATCGACCAGCTCTTCCTGAAGGCGCGTTCACACAACGGATGGACGTCGCAGCCGGTCGATGATGCCACGCTCCATGAGATCTGGAACCTGCTGCGTTGGGCGCCCACCAGCGCCAATTGCTGCCCGTTGCGGGTGGTGTTCGTGAAGGGTGCTGCAGCCAAGGCGAAGTTGCTGTCGTGCGTGGCGCCTGGCAACGTCGAGAAGACCAAGGCCGCCCCGGTGACGGCGATCCTTGCGATGGATACGGAGTTCCACGAGCAGCTGCCGAAGCTCTTTCCCCACGCCGACGCCCGAAGCTGGTTCGCGGGCAACCAGCCCCTGATCGACGAGTCGGCCTTCCGCAACAGCTCCCTGCAGTGCGCCTATCTCATGATGGCTGCGCGGGCGCTGGGGCTGGACTGCGGCCCGATGTCCGGGTTCGACAAGGCGGCGGTCGATCGCGAGTTCCTGGCCGGCACGACCTGGCGCTCGAACATGCTCTGCAATCTGGGGCACGGTGACACGACGGCGCTCTTCCCGCGCTCGCCACGATTCGATTTCGTCGACGCATGCCGAATCGCGTGATCGGTGGTGCCAGATCGGCGCGGTTCAGCGCCGCCGCGCCACCAGTTCGAGCAGGGTCGGGCACATGAGCACGCTCGTTGGATCCCGCTCCGCCGCGGTGAGTTCCGCGAGCGTGGCCTCGAGCCATGCGCGGTCGGCGAAGCCCAACTCGACCAGGCGTGGTGCGTAGGTGCGGATGAAGCCCGCAGGCCACTGCCAGAGGGGTTCGTGGGGTCGTGCCACGCGCGCGATCGGACGTGCGTGGACCAGTTCGAGGCCGTGGATCGCGAGCATCGCAGGGAGCCTGCGCGCGATGTTCGCGTCGCCGCCCGCGCGTACAAAACTAGCCATGGTGTGCTGCACGAACTCGGCGATGCGCGGCCCGCCGCCGAGCAGGCCGTACGTCGGGTAGTGCACGTACTCGTGGATGGCGACGAACCCGCCGGGGCGAATCGCTTGCCGGACCAGGTCGAGGACGCGTCCCGGCTCTGGCAGGAACATCAGGAGCCATCGGATCCATGCCGCGTCCATCGTGCCGTGCAGGTCGACGGGCATGCGGGCCTGCAGCACGTCGAACTCGACGATCGACGCTGCGTCACCGAAACGGGCGCACCGTTCGCGGGCCTGCTGCGAGAAGGCAGGTGAGAGCTCGAGGCCGGTCACGCCGCCGCCCGGCATCACGCGCTCGGCGAGCGCCTCGGTCACGAGGCCCGGCCCGCAGCCGATGTCGATGACGCTCGCACCGGCGACAGCACCGATCGCGTCCCAGGCACGTGCGGCTTCATCAAGCCAGAGTTCGTGCTGCACGCGCAGCCGCTCGGCTTCGGGGTCGTGCGTGCCGAGCACGTAGTCGGTGGGCGACGTCATGGCGGGAACGGTAGCGGGCCCCAATGGAAAGCGCCCCCCCGAACGGCTCAGGGGGGCGCAACTGCCTAGTTCCGTGATGGTCTCGCGGACCGTGCTCAGTTGCAGGGGCCCCACTTGGCCAGCAGCTGGGCGAAGTCGTCGCCGTCGACGTAGCCATTGCGGTTGATGTCCGCGCGGCTGTTGGTGGCCTGGCCCCAGGCGCTCAGGAGGGCGCCCATGTCAGTGCTGTCCACCATGCCGTCCAGCGTTCCGGCGCAGTCCTCGATGCACGAGCCGATGACGGCCGGCGCGTAGTACGCGTAGAGCTGGCCGCCTTCAACCAGCGGATTGGCGAGGGCGTAGTGCGCCTGGGTGTTCTGGATGAACCAACCGCGACCGAGGGCCTCGGTCGCCTCGAAAACGCCGGACATTTCTTCGTCCGCGTTGAACGGCGGGGTCGCTGAGGTGGTCACGCCATTGACGCGCTGGCCGAAGCGCGCCGGGTCCGACTGCAGCAGTACCGAGGTGGTATCCGTGGCGACGTCGTAGACCACGGTGCGCGCCGAGTGCGGGTTGTTGCCCGGGTCCTCGGTGATGATCACGCGCGTGCCGCCCTGGAGGGTGTTGACGACCGTGAGGTTGTCACCCATCTCGATGTCCTTCGGGTAGGAACCGGTGCCTTCGATCAGCGCCTCGATGGTGCCGCCCGCGGCGAGGTTGTTCACGTCGCTGAAGCGAAGACGGTACAGACGGCTGCCGGAGGCCTGAGCCACGCCGGTCGAGCTGATCGACATGCGGTCGGTCGTCACGAAGTAGAAGTCCGACGGGTTCGCGGGATCCCACGCACCGTCTTCGGGCCGGAGGAAGGTCGTGCCCGCAGCCGTGCCGCCGGCAGCGAGGGTGAAGGTGCCCGAGTACACCGCCGGAGCGGCCGTGGCGAAGCAGAAGTCGCGGCTCTCGGTAGCGATGTTCACGCCATTCGCCTGCACCTGGATCCCGTAGGAGGTGCCGTTCATGAGGCCGGCCCGCTCGGCGCTGGTTCCCGTGGACTGCTTCTGCCCGACGTAGACGAAGACGCGGTTCGCACCACCGTCGGAAAGGCCGATCATCACCGTCGAGTCACTCGCCATCGGGCGGGCGACTCCGTTTTCCCACGAACCCTGCGACGCGTCGAATGCCGTCATCTGGTAGACCAGACCATCGGTCAGGTCAGTTGCGGTCATGCGCCCCGGGGTTCCGCCCTCTTCGCCCGTGACGTAGAAACGCGACGAGGTGCCAAGACCGGTGGCTGAATTGAGGAATGCGTTCTCGGCGGGAATCTCGCCCGAGCAGAAGCGCTGGAAATTGTAGAGCGAGCCCCCGGTGCCATTCGTAACGGTCAGGCAGGTCTGCATCGCTTCAGCACCCGACACGACGGAGAAGTCCGTCGAATCGAGACGGAGCTTGCTGATGAAGGCCCCGCCGGTGAAGCCCTGGGGCTGGTGCGCGCGGCGCGCGCCGCCGACAGTGGCTGCGATCTCGTGGTTGATGTACAGGTCAAACGCGCCCGCACCTGCAGCGAGGCCGCCCATCCCGTCCGGCAGCCCGTAGAGCGTGAACCCGCCCACGGAATCACCGACGGTCATGAGGGACACGAGGTCGACGACTGCGGAGCCCGGGACGAGCACCGCGTAGGGGGTGGCCGACGAGGACGGGCCGGTCCGGACGGAGGGGACCTGCGCCGAGGCGACGGCGGTCGCGGCAAGGGCAGGAACGATGGCGAGGCTGATCATCTGCATGACGGATGGCTCCTGGTTCGAGTCTGGGTGGATCTGGATCACGGTGCGCGTCGGACCGACTGATCGGATCCGACGGTGGCGATCATCTTGCATCGCCTTCGCAAGTGATCCGCCAACGTTCGATTCAGCCTGCGTGAAACTGAGTTCGCCGAACGGTCGCCGACTCGGCGCGGCCCACACGGAACGCTTGCACGAGTTGAACATGATGAAGCCGTTCAGCGAACTCGATTCGCCTCGGCCGGGCGCTTCTCGATGCGCAAGGTGATGGTCATCTCCTTGCCGTCGCGGAAGATGCGCGCAGGCACCTGGGCACCGGCGAAGTAGTAGAGCGATTGCTGGAAGTCGACCACGCCATGGATGGTCGTGGTGTTCATCGTGGTGATCCAGTCGCCGACCTTCACGCCGGCGGCCGAGGCGGGGCTCGGGTCGTAGACATCATCGATGTACAAGCCGTTGGCAGGCTTCACGAGGGCGTCGAATGCCGCCTGGTCGTTCATCTTGCGACGCAGTTCCGCGGCGCTCAGCACGGAGAAGCCCACCCATGGCGACTCGGTGGAACGCTTGGTTTTCAGGGCTTCTGCCACACCCAGTGCCGTCTGGACCTGCATGGCGAGCGTGACATGGGACTGTGGCTCCGGACGGGCGGCAGCATCCGTGCTCGGTGGTGGAACGAGCATGCCGACCGTCTGCCCCGCGCCGTTGACGAGGATGCCGCCGACGGCGCCGGGGGCGATCGCCATGCTGCCGTGGATGAAGCTGCCGGTGAGGTCCGCCTGGTAGCAGGCTGCCGTGGGAAGCGCCATGATGACGCCGGGTGCGAAGGTGCGCGACGAGCCGAACGGGTCCGCGACGGCGAAGACTGCGTCGCCGATCTCGAGGTCGTCGACGGAACCTGGCACGATGGGGCTCAGGCTGCCGAAGCTCCCGTCCGCGATGGGCTTGATGCGCAGCACGGCAAGGTTGATGGTCGGCTCCGCCGCAACCAGTTCGGCATCGAAGCGCGAACCATCGGCAGCCTCGACATCCACGCGCTCAACCAGGCTTCCGTTGGGGAACGTCAAGGGCGTGTAGCAACACAGCACGGTGCCGTCCGCGGAGGCCACGAAACCGCTCGACACGTTCATCCGGGCGAAGCCGGGGTACGGCGATTCGTCGGCGATCGCCCAGCGGCCGTCGTACGCCACGCCCTCGGGGACCGGTTCATAGGCGGTCACGGTGACGACCGCCGGTCGCACCGCTGCGTTCACTGCGCGGAGGTCGGCGTTCGCCGTGTCGAATGGCCCAGCGGCCGATTGAGCCTGCGGTGTCGGGGCAGTGGCGGCTGCCACTGGGGGTTGGGTGGCGGCTGCGGCCCTGAGCATGACGAGGGAGCCGAGGAGGGTGAGGACGACGACCGTGGGGCGGATCATGGAGTGCGGACGGTCGTCTGCCGGCGTGAACGATCCGCGAAGGAAGCGTTCAGGGAGTGTTGATTCGCACGCTGCTCATCCAGAGCGCGCCGTCCACGGGCTACTGTCACCGTCATGCGGACGTGGATCGCGATGGGCGTGCTAGCGATGGGGTGGACGGCCACGCTGCCGGCGTTGGCGTCACGTGACGGAGCCGGGGCGGACTCGCACGCGCTCCCGGTTGACGTGGGACGCTGCGTCGGCGCATACGCCGCACTCGTCGAACGCTCGTACTCCCAGACGGCCGAGTCCGCCCGGCAGATGCGTGCGGCGATCCAGGCCTTCTGCGCCGCCCCGTCGCAGGATGGGCTCGAACGGGCGCGCTCCTGCTGGTGCACCGCGCGCGACCTGTACGGCCGGACGGAGGTGTTCCGGTTCGGCAATGGGCCGATCGACTCGACGCGGGGCGGCGTCGAGACCTTCGTCAATGCCTGGCCGGTCGACGAGGCCTACATCGACGCGTCGGACGGTGCCGTTGCACCCGGGATCATCGCGAATCCGACGAAGTACCCATCGGTCGGCAAGGCCATCCTTCGGGTGCACAACCAGCGCGGTGGCGAGACGAACGTGTGCACGGGCTGGCACGCCATCGAGTTCCTGCTCTGGGGGCAGGATCGCTCACCGTCGGGCCCGGGCGATCGCTCGTTCCGTGACTTCGTGGACGGCGGTGCCGAACATGCCGATCGGCGCCGCGAGTTCCTGCTCGAGGCCACCGACCTGTTGTGCGACGATCTGGCGAAGCTCGAGGCTGCGTGGGCCGATCGCCCCGGCACCTACCGAAGCCGTTTCGTTGCGGATCCCCAGGCAGCCCTGCGGTCGATGCTCTGCGGCATCGCGCTGCTGAGCGGATTCGAGATGTCCGGCGAGCGACTTGCCGCCGCGCTGGAGTCGGGCGACCAGGAGCAAGAGCACAGTTGCTTCAGCGATACGACCGACCGTGACTTCAAGGCAGGACTCGCGGGCATGGCCACCGTGCTGCGCGGTCAGCGCGATGACGGCGTCCTCCCGCTCGTCCGCGAGCGCGACGCCGCGGTCGCCGAGACCCTCGAGCGCGCGCTGGTCCACGCCGAGGCGTGCATGCTCGCCATGCCGCATCCCTTCGACGCGGCACTCCAGTCGGCCGGATCGAGCGATGAGCGGCGTCGCTTGACGGCGATCATGGAGGCCCTGGAATCGCTCTCCGAAGCGACGACCGCTGCTGCCCGGACGATGGGCTTCACGCTCCCGACGGAACCCCAGGGATGAGCATGCGTCCGATCGGGCTGGGAGCATGCGCGGTCCTCGCGGTCGTGCTCATCGTGAAGGCCCGCGAGGGACTGGTCCAGCTCACGCAGCGTGCCGCCAATGTGGCCGTTGCCGAGCCGCCCCGAGCCGCGCCCGCGGTCGAGGCCGATGGCCCGGGAGCGTTCAGCCTGTCGATCCCCGGGCTTTCTCGCGAGGATCGTCGCGCGTTCAGCGTCGGCAATGCGCTCTTCCGCGACAACTGGGTGCCGGCGCCATCGAGTGCCGAGGGACGCGATGGCCTCGGCCCGCTCTTCGTCGCATCGTCCTGCAGTGCGTGCCACATGGAAGATGGCCGGGGCAGGCCGCCGTTGGACGACGCCGAACGGAGCACCGGCATGGTGGTGTTCTCGTCGTCATCGCTTGATCCCTCCGCGCCCCACCCGATGCTCGGTGCGCAGGTCCAGGAGCTCGCCATGCCCGGCGTCGAGCCGGAAGCCCACGTCCGGTTGGTTCCCGTCGACGTGTCGCCGCATGGTGCGGCCCCGCTCATGACCTGGCGGGTCGAACTCCGGACGCCGGCGGGTGCACCCATCCATGATGCTGTGCCTTCGGTGCGGATGGGGCCGCAGTTGATCGGGCTTGGCTTGCTCGAGGCCGTGGATGACGAGACGATCCGGGCTGCGGCCGATCCCGAGGATCGCGATCGTGACGGCATTTCGGGTCGCGCCCACGAGGTCGATGCGGACGGCGTGCGTCGAATCGGTCGCTTTGGATGGAAGGCGACCCAGGCCACGCTGGATGCCCAGGTCGCTGCCGCGCTGCACGGCGACATGGGCCTGACCACGTCGGTGCATCCGCGCGAGTCGCTCACCGAGGCCCAGCGCGCCTCGATCACGGCGCCCAGCGGCGGCGATCCCGAGGTCGACGATCTGAAGGTGCAGCGATTGGCCCACTATTGCCGTGTGCTCGCGGTGCCACGACGGAGAAATGCGGATGATCCGCGCGTGCAGCGGGGCTCTGCGCTGTTCGAGTCAACCGGTTGTGTGTCGTGCCATCGCCCATCGATGCGGACCGGGACCGGATCCCCGGTGTCCCAATACCACGAGGTCGACGTGGCGGCCTACACCGACCTGCTGCTGCACGACATGGGCGAAGGGTTGGCCGATGGCCGCCCGGATGGCATGGCGAGCGGCTCGGAGTGGCGCACTCCGCCACTGTGGGGCCTTGGACTCATCGAGGTCGTGAACGGCCACACGCGCTTGCTGCACGATGGGCGGGCGCGCTCCGTCGAGGAGGCCATCCTCTGGCACGGCGGTGAGGCAGCGTCGAGCAGGCGCTCGTTCGAAGCGCTCGGAGCCGACGATCGAGAGGCCTTGCTGGCCTTCCTGCGGTCGATCTGACGTCGCACCGATGCGATGCACCCGAGGGTCCGCCCCGGTGCCTCGTACACTGCAGGCATGACGAGCAACGGCGTGAGCGATCATCGCCTCCGTCCCAGTCCCCGTCCGGGTGGTCGGGGTTGCCGGGCGCATTCGCCCGATGCGTGCCAGGACGGTCGTGGGGCGCAGGCGCCCGGACCGGGCTTCGTGCCCTGGACGATCACGCGCGCGGAGTGGTTCGGACAGCGTGCGCGACTGCGGCGACGGCGGATCCTGATGTGGGCGTCGGTGGTGTTCTTCGTGGGCATCATCTGCGTCACCCTGATCGGTGGACGGTTTGGTGGCGGCGGGTGGTTGGCCGCCGCGGGCATGCTTGTCGGCGTTTGCTCGCTCGCGATCGACAATCGCCGGACGGCGCGGCTCGAACGTGCGCTCGACCGGATCTGGGACGAGCATGGGTGCGCCTGTCCGCAGTGCTTCGAGTCGGTGCTGCACCAGCCGTGTCCCCGGCATGGGCTTGGCCCGGCGTCGCAGCCGGACCTGGTGGCGCTCTGGGAAGCGACCGCCACCAACCAACTGCCCGAGGTGTTTCAGGCGTCGCGTCGGCTTCGCGAACAGGGCTGGATCGGCTGGCGGCCTCCGATCCCGACGGTGATGGCGAGCGGGATGATGTCCATGGTCGATCCCAAGGCCGGCCTCGGCCGTCGGCTCGGCGTGGCGATCGTGATCGCGGTGGTCCTGGTCCTCCCTGTCACGCTCGCAATGCGCATGGTCGTGCCGAGCCTGTCCGGGAGTCCGTTCTGGATCGTCATGCCGCTGCTGATGCCGTTCATGGTCGTGCTCACGCCGAGCATGACGATGACGGGCGGGCGCGCCAGGAACCGCTGCGTGGCGTGCGGTCAGGAGCTGGCCGATGCCGTGCCGTCGGCATGCCCGGAGTGCAACGCCGAGCTCTCGCGCGACGGGGCCGTGACGAGTGTGGCGCAGGCTCCGCGGGCACCACTCAAGGTGGTGGGGTGGTTCATGCTGTTCGCGCTCGCGCCGCTGCTCCTGATGATGGGACCGATGTTGATCGACCTTCCACCATGGCTCGGGTTGCGGGTGGCGCGGGTGCTGGGGCCGCAGCCGTTCCTGTACCGAGACTTGGCAACCCAGCAGCTGACCCCTGAGGAAGTCGACCTCGCGGCGTCCATCATCATCGATCGCCTCGAGGCGGATCCATCACGCTCGGTCCTTGATTGGGGCTTCCTCGGGAACGCGCTCGCGGCAGGCACGCTTGCGGAGTCGTGGGCCAAGCCCATGGCCACGGCCGGCGTGCGTGTGTCCACCGAGGCGCTGGTCGAGGACGGCGTGCTCGTGGTGCGCGTGACACCATCGATGCCCCGAAGCCTCTTCGCGGGCGGACTGTCGCCGCACCTGGTCCTGCTCGCTGCGACGATCGATGGCCAGCCCATGCAGTGCGGCGCGGAGCGCGCGCTGGACCACACCGCGGTCGATCCAGGCATGCGTCGGGCGATGCAGGACGGCATGTCCACGCAGCCGCCGGCCGTGCAGTCTGCATGGAAGCGCTGGCTCGAGCTGCCGACGAGCCTGCAGGCGCGCGTGCCCTTGGCGGGGATCGTCGATGGCGAGCATCGCGTGGACCTCACGATGGTCTTGGTCGTGACTGCGGCGACGACGCCCGGCATCGAGCGGGGGCATCGTTGGCAGCCGGCCTTCGATGGGCAGGGTGCGCTCGTCGTGCCTGACGATGCGCGCGTGGCGGGCGGGGAGCGGGTCTATCCGTTCGACCAGGCGGTCACGATCACGCTGCCCTTGCGTTGAATCGGTTGCTGTGCTATCCTCAGCGCCTTCAGCCGGTGAACCAGCGCGAGCGATCCACGCTTGCGAACCTCTGGGACTGCGCCGGCAACGCCACGAATCGCAACGGAAGCGGTGGGTGGCGTCGCTCCTGGCCTTTCCCGTTTCCGCGCCCGCCGGCCGTTGCCGGAGCGCCCCCGGAATCGCGAACAAGCCTCATCCCGGTTGCGGCATCCGTTCCCAGGCCGCAATCAGACTTGGTTATCTCTTTTGACTGACTCGACCCCTTCGACCGTGCCCGCCGCTGCGGGCTTCACGCAACTCGCCCTCCACCCCATGCTCCTCAAGGCCGTCGAGGCCGAGGGCTACACCACGCCGACGCCGATCCAGGCGCAGACGATTCCCATCGGCATGACGGGCCGCGACGTGCTCGGCATCGCCCAGACGGGCACCGGCAAGACCGCGGCCTTCGCGCTGCCGATCCTGCACCGCATGAAGTCCGGTGAGCAGGGCGATCTGCGCACCGGCCGCCGTCCGCGCGCGCTCATCCTGGCCCCCACGCGCGAACTCGCCGCACAGATCGGTGAGAGCTTCGCCACCTACGGCAAGCACCTCGCGCTGCGCCATGCCGTGATCTTCGGCGGCGTCGGCCAGAACCCGCAGGTCAATGCGCTCAAGGCCGGCGTCGATGTGCTCGTCGCCACGCCGGGGCGCCTGATCGACCTGATGGACCAGGGCTTCGTGCACCTGGACCGCGTGGGCATCTTCGTCCTCGATGAGGCCGACCGCATGCTCGACATGGGCTTCATCAAGCCGATCCAGCGGATCGCCGCCAAGGTGCCCAAGGACCGCCAGACCATGCTCTTCAGCGCGACCATGCCCAACGAGATCCAGCACCTGGCCAACCAGCTGCTGCGTGATCCGGCCAAGGTCGCCGTGACGCCGGTGGCCACCACCGTCGAGAAGATCGCGCAGTCGCTGATCCACGTGCCCAAGGCACACAAGGTCGCGCTGCTCGTGCACCTGCTCAAGGACCCGGGCATGGAGCGCGTCGTGGCCTTCACCAAGATGAAGCACGGTGCCGACCGCGTGATGAAGCGCCTCCGCGCGCACGGCATCAAGAGCGAGGCCATCCACGGCAACAAGGGCCAGAACCAGCGCATCCGCGCGCTCGAGGCGTTCCGCGAGGGCCGCGTCCGCGTGCTCGTGGCGACCGACATCGCCGCCCGCGGGCTCGACATCGACGGCATCACCCATGTGGTGAACGTCGACCTGCCCATGGAGGCCGAGGCCTACGTGCACCGCATCGGCCGCACGGCTCGTGCCGGTGCGAGCGGTGCAGCCATCAGCTTCTGCGACGGTGAGGAGCGCGGCCTGCTGCGCGACATTGAAAAGCTCACGCGCCAGCAGATCCCGGTGCAACCGCTGCCGAACGACCTCTCGCTGGCCGAGCCGCCGGCGAGCGCGGCGGTCGCGGGTGAATCGGCACCGCAGGCGGCGGCTGGCGGCGGCGAAGGTCGTGGCGGCCGTGGCAAGCGCGGCGGTCGGGGCCGTTCGCGCGGGGAATCTTCGTCGCGTGGCGGCGAGCGCGGTGGGCAGGCTGGCAAGCGTGGCGAGAAGCGAAGCGAGAAGCAGGGCGAGCAGGCGCGCGAGCGTCGTCCGGAACCTCGCGGTGATCGCTCGAGCGCGCGCAGCCATGGTGCTCCGCACGCATCGTCAAAGGGTCACCAGCGCGATGCCGCGGCGTTCGAGTCTGGGCACCGTCCGGGCTCATCCGCGAACGCTGCAGGATCGAGCGCCACGTCAGGCGGCTCGGCCGATGCGGCCCGCCCGGCACCGGGGCGCGGTTGGAACCGTCCGCTGCGCGGACGGCGGTGAGCGCGAGTCGGTTCGATTGAATCCCCAGCGCGCGGACGACGATGATTCGTCGTCCGCGCTGCTTATACTCATGCCCACCATGATCAAGTTGGCGCTCATGCTGCTCGCGATCGTTCCGCAGCTCTGCTGCGGATTGTGGCGCGGGCATGTCGTGGGGATCGACCCGGTCCGTTCGGCGCAGGCTGAGCGGAGCCATGACCGCCACCACGGCGTGCACGGGGGCCATCACCATGGTCACCATGACCATCATCATGACCACGCTGTCGATCGCGGCCATGGGCATGTGCACGGCGGCGCGCTCTTCTCGGCGGCGGGCGATGCAGATTCACAAGGGGCCCGCGATGGATCCACGGATGACTCCGGGGCACCGTGCGTGCCGGATCATCTGCACGTCGATGCTGACGATGCGCGCGTGTCGCGATCGTCATTCAGCGTCGACCCGGGCGTGCCGACGGCATCGCCGATGCCACCCGTGGCGATGCCCGCGCTCGGCGTTTCGATGCCCCGATGCGATGGCGGCGGCGCTCATGGAGTCGATCCTGGTGGCGGCCGTGCACCACCGGTCCTGCACGCGCTGCGCACTGTCCGTCTGCAGGTATGAGCTGACCGAACCGCACCGGATCATCCGGTCGGCGCTACGGTTGGCCATCGCATTCTGGCCTCGAGGAATGCGCCTTCCTGCAGAGCACGGCAATGTCCCATCATCAGTGCATCGTGGTTTCGGTGGCCTCGGCATGCCTCGCGGCGTGCACGTCCGTGCCACCTGAACCTGTCGACCCACAAGCCGACCTTGGGGCGTTCAACGCTCGTCGGGAGGCGATCGGCCGGATCGCCACCCAAGGGGAGGTGCTCGACCTGCATCCGGTTGCCATCGATCCTGCGGATGGACTCACGCTCGACGAGGCCGCGTGGGTGGCGCTCGTGTTCAACCCCGAACTCCGTGTGGCTCGAGCGGAAGCGGGGGTGACGCAGGCACGTGCCGATCACGCCGGGCTGTGGCCTGATCCATCGATCGGCCTGCAGTTCAGCCGGTTGATCGATGCGACCGACAATCCGAACGAACTCTTCGGCCTGGTGTGGTTCACGATCCCGGTCTCGGGCCGGCTCGAGGCCGAAGTCGCGATGCGTGGTGAGGAGCGTCGCGCCGCACTGGCCGATGTCGCGGCGCTTGAGTGGTCGACGGTCTGCGACCTGCGGGCCGCGTGGGCTCGCTGGAGTGCGACGGTGCAGTCCCTCGATGGTGCAGCCGATCAGTCTCGCCTGCTTGAGGCGGCCGAGTCAGCCGCTGCCGCGCTTGCCGGGCTTGGCGAAGCGGGCCGCACCGACAGCGAGGTTCGTCGCGCTGCCGTCGCTGTTGCCCGCGCCGAGCTGGCCCAGATGATGGTTCGCGAGAGCGACCAGTCGGCTGCCGTGCTTCGCATCCTCGGATTGCCTCGGACCGAGGGTGCTGGCCTCGTCCCCATGCTTGCGGACACTCGGCCGGCCGATGCGTGCAACGAACCCGCCGCACTGGAGCGGCGCATCATCGATGGAAGTCCATCGATCCGGCGGGCGCTCGTTCGCTACGCGGTGGCCGAAGCGCGACTCGTGCTCGAAGTGCGCAAGCAGTACCCGGACCTGCAGGTCGGCCCCGGTTTCGGCCAGCAGGATGGATTCGAGCAGTTTCAGCTGGGCCTCAACATTCCCGTGCCGATCCTGAATGCCAACCGTGGCGGCATCGCCGAGGCCGTGGCGCTGCGCGGCGTTGCTCGCGCGGAAGTCGAACATGCCGTGGCGATCGCCGCGATCGAGGCCTCGCAGGCGTGCAGGCGCCTGGCGGCCTCGCATGGAATCCGTGGCGAGCTCGAAGAATCGCTCCTGCCCTCGCTCGATCGACAGTCCGAACTCATCCATGAGCTCGTTGCCATGGGTGAACTCGACCGGATCGATGCTGCCGATCGGCTGGCCCGATCGCGCGATGCCAGGATGCGCTGGCTGCAGGCGCGGCTTGATGAATCACTCGCTGCGATCGATCTTGCCCGTGTGCTCGGCCCTGAGGCCGCGCAGGGGATGACCCAGACCAACCAGGACCCCATGCCATGACCAAGTTCGTGCTCGTGATCGCTGTCGGTGTTGCGGTGGCCGCCTGCTCCGATGCTCCGATGCCGGAGCAGGATGGGCACGCTCCCGCGCCGACCAATCGCATCGGGATTCCCGATGCGGTGCGCCGGAACCTCGGGATGTCCTTCACGGCGGTGACCAGCCGCCCGGTGGCCGGGGCAGTCGTGCTGCAGGGCACGCTGGAACCGCTTCCCGGCAGCGCCACCGAGTCGCGGCTCCCAGTGGCCGGCGTGGCCACGCCGCTCGTGCGCGATCTCGAACGCGTCACGGCCGGACAGCCGATCGCGCGCATCGAGTCGGAGGAGTGGCGTGCGCTCGTCGCCGCAGCCGAGGCCGCGAAGGTCGAGCTCGATGCACTGTCGCGCCGCGTCGAGGCTTGCCGTGGCAGGGTGACGGCCGCCGACGGTTCGATCGAGCTCTGCACGGCGCGGCTGGCGCAGCTCGAGCGCGTGCGGGAGGCTGGCGGTGCGTCGGCCCCGCAACTGCACGATGCCCGAGCAGCGCTGCAGGCCCAGCGCGCCGCCCGGGCCGAGGCCATCGCCGATGAGTCGCAGGCAGTGGTCGACCATGCCGCTGCGCAGGCACGCCATGCGGCACTCGGTGCACGCCGGCAGTCGATCACGGCATGGGCAGGAGGTTCCACCGGCGAGGACGCTGGCGTGATCGTGCTGCACGCCACCCAACCAGGCGTGGTCATGCTGGAGCGCGAGGCGTTCGGGCGAAGGGTCGATTCCGGTATGGCCTTGCTGCGCATGCAGGATCCGGCCGCACTCGAGGTGCACGCGATCGCGCTCCCGGGTGACGTGGCTCGGCTCTCCGACGGAAGCATTGGACGCGCGGATCCGGTCGGCGCGGCTGCCGGCACCGGTGCCACCAGCCTTCGCGGCATCATCGGTGTGGCGCCTGCGATGGACCCCGCTTCGCGTGCTGTGCACGTCGTGATGCGACCGGAACGCCTCGAGCCATGGGCGATCGCCGGCATGCCCGTGCGGCTGTCGGTCTTGGGTGGCAGCGAGACGCCGCAGCTGGCCGTACCGGTCCGGGCCCTCGTGCGTGACGGCACGTCGCTCGTGCTCTTCCGGCGCGATCCCAAGGATCCGGACCGCGTCATCCGGCTCGAGGCGGATGTCGGCGCGAGTGATGGCGCGTGGACGGTCATCCGCAGCGGCGTCCGTGAGGGTGACGAGGTGGTCGTCGATGGCGCGTACCAGTTGATGCTCGCCTCGAGCGGCTCTGCCCCGAAGGGCGGCCACTTCCATGCCGATGGCACCTTCCACGAGGGCGAGGACTGATGCTGCAACGCCTCATCGAATGGTCGGCGCGTCACGCCATGGTCGTGGCACTCATGGCGATCGGTGCCTTGGTGGCGGTCGGTTCGATGCTGCCACGCATGCCGGTGGATGTCTTCCCCGAGCTGAATGCACCGACCGTCGTGATCATGGCCGAGGCCGGTGGGCTGGCGGCCGAGGATGTCGAACGCGCGGTCGTCTTTCCCATCGAGGTGGCGGTGCAGGGACTGCCGGACCTTCGGCGACTGCGCAGCGCGAGCAGCACCAGCCTGGGCATCGTCTGGGTCGAGTTCGAGTGGGGGACCGACCTGCACCGCGCGCGGCAACTGGTGGCGGAGCGTCTCTCGGCCGCAGTGGACGATCTTCCCGCGGGGGTGCATGCCGAGATTGCACCGATCACGAGCATCACCGGTGAAGTCATGCTTGTTTCGCTCGCTTCGCCGGATGGATCCGTGGCCGGGCTCGAGCTGCGGTCGCTGGCCGAGCATGACCTGCGGCCGCGCCTCCTGTCGGTCGGCGGTGTGGCGCAGGTCGTGCCGATCGGCGGTGAACTGGCGCAGTACCAGGTCCGCGTCGCGCCGGATCGATTGCGCGCGTTCGGCGTGACGATGGAGGAGGTGGTCGAGGCGGCGCGGGATGCGCAGGCCACCGCGTCGGCGGGTGTGCTGGCCGATGTGGACCGGATGGAGCTGCCGATCCGCCAGTTCGCGCGTGTGGGCGGCGTGGATGACCTTCGTGCAGTCGTGGTGGCGCAGCGAGGCGAGGCGATGATCCGCATCGGTGACGTGGCTGACGTGCTTGTGGCGGCCGCGCCCCTGCGCGGTACGGCCAGCGAGGACGGCCATGCGGCTGTGGTCGTGAGCGTGCAGAAGTCGCCGGGGGTGAACACGCTCGATCTCACGGCTCGACTCGATGCCGAGCTCGATGCCTTCGAGGCGTCGCTCCCGGCGGGCGTGGTGCTGAACCGGGGGGCGTTCCGGGCAGCTCGGTTCATCGAACGCTCGGTGGCCAACGTACGCAAGGTGCTCATCGAGGCGGCGATCGTCGTGGCCGTGATCGTGGTGCTGTTCCTCGGGCACTGGCGTGCCACGCTGATCACGCTGACCGCGCTGCCGCTCTCGCTTGCCGCGGCGGTCGCGGCGCTGTGGGCGCTTGGGCTGTCGCTGAACGTGATGACCTTGGGCGGCTTGGCGGTGGCGATCGGCGAGCTCGTCGATGATGCGATCATCGATGTGGAGAACGTGGTCAAGCGACTGCGGGATCGTGCACGGCGCGCGCCGGAGGACCGCGAGCCGCTCGTGCATGCCGTGATCGCCGCGAGCAACGAGGTGCGTGGGTCGGTCGTGTTCGCCACCCTGATCATCTGCCTGGTCTTCGCGCCGCTGCTGCTCTTGGGCGGTCTCGAAGGTCGGTTCTTCCAGCCGCTGGGCATTGCCTACATCGTGTCGATCCTCGCGTCGCTGCTGGTGGCGCTCACCGTCACGCCGGCGCTGTGCGTGCTCCTGCTTCGCGCCGATGTGGACCGCGCATCGCATGAACCGGCGCTCGTCGGTTCCATCAAGCGCATGTATGGCCCGTGGCTCGAGGCCGTGATCGCGCGGCGATCGTTGGTGCTCTGGACCGCAGGCGTGCTCGCGGTGGCATCGCTCGCGCTGGCGTCGACGTTCGGCCGTTCGTTCCTGCCGAGCTTCCGCGAGGGCACCTGGAACGTCTTCCTCATGTCGCCCCCTGGGACATCGCTCGCCGAGAGCGACCGGCTCGCCCGCGCGATCGAGCTGCAACTGACCGGCATCGACGGTGTGGCTACGGTGACCCGCCGCACGGGGCGCGCCGAGCGCGACGAACACGCCGAGCCGGTGAGCAATTCCGAGCTCGAGGTCACCTTGGCGCCCGACGCGGATGCCGATGCGGTGCGTCGCGCAATCCTCGCTGTGACCGATGCGATTCCCGGCATGACGACCATGCTCGGCCAGCCGATCGAGCATCGGCTGTCGCACGTGCTCGGGGGCACGCCGGCGGCCTTGACGGTGAGCATCGAGGGCGAGGACCTTGGCGTGCTGCGCGGCCTGGCGACGCGCGTGGCGAGCGAGCTCGAAGGCATCGATGGCACGAGCGAAGTCGCGGCTGGCCGCGAGGTGCTCGTGACGAGTCTGCCGATCCGCTACCGGCCGCAGGACCTGGCGATCGCGGGGCTCACGCCCGGCGACGCCGCGAGGCAGGTGGGCTGGTCTCTCGGGGGTGAGCGCGTGGGCACGGTGATCGATGGAAGGCGGCGGCTGGACATCGTCGTTCGACTTGATGAACCGGATCGTTCGACCATCGATGACGTGCGTGGGCTCGTGCTGCAGGATCGGCTTGGGCGCCCGATCCAGCTGTCCGAGGTCGCGGGCATCGATGCCGAGCGCACCAGCAACCTGATTGCGCGCGAGGGCGGTCGGCGCCGTGCGATCGTGACCTGCAACATCGAGCCCGGGGCGGATCTTGCCGGCATCGTGGCGCGCGCGCGGCTGCGGGTCGATCCGATCGTCATGGCCGAGGGCTGCACGGTGCGCTTCGGTGGCCAGTTCGAGGCGCAGCAATCCGCGCAGCGCACGCTCTGGTTCGCTGGCGCTGCGGCGATGGGCGTGATGCTCTGGCTGCTCTGGTGGTCGACCGGGCGGCTGGCCTATGCGCTGGTCGTCATGCTCAACGTGCCCTTGGCGCTCATCGGTGGCGTTGCGGCCGTGCTGCTGATCGAGGGCTGGTCGTGGCGTGATGGCTCGATCGTGCTGCAGGTTCCGAACCTCTCGATCGCCTCGTTCGTCGGCTTCATCACGCTGTTCGGGATTGCGGTGCGCAATGGCTTGCTCCTGGTGAACCAAGTCGGCGCGCTCGAGTCGCTGGGCGTGCCGCAGCAGGATGCGATCCGTCGCGGCGCGATGGAGCGGATCGTGCCGATCCTGATGACCGCGCTCACGGCCGCGCTCGGGTTGCTGCCGCTGGTGATCGCTTGGGGCCAGCCGGGCAGCGAACTGCTCGCGCCGCTGGCCGCGGTCGTGCTCGGTGGCCTCGTCTCGTCGACGGCGCTCAACCTCTTCGTCGTTCCTGCGGCGTGCAGCCTGCTGCCGCCGCGTGTCCACACTCCGGCCGCATCGGCGGCCCGTACCCTGCCATGAAGGAGGCACCCATGTCCGCACCTATCCGTACTGCACTCATTCTGTTCGCATCCACGTTCGTCCTCGCCGCGTGCGGCGACCGGAGTTCCAAGCCCGCAACCTCGTCGGCTGACCACGGTCATGAGCACGCCGATGGTTCGCACGACCACGGCACGGAACCGAAGCCTGCCGAGGGTGATGATCATGGTCACGGACCGGTGATCGAGCTCGGCAGCGTGGAGCAGGGCGGCTACACCGTCAAGGCATCGCGCGACGGGGATCTGAAGGTCGGTGGCGAAGCCCCCATCGATGTGTGGATCACTGGCGGAGAGCCTGTGTCGGCGGTTCGCTTCTGGATCGGTACACAGGATGCCGCTGGTTCGCTGAAGGCCAAGGCCGCGATCGAGCGCGACAACTGGCATACGCACGCCGAGGTTCCGGATCCGATGCCCGTTGGGAGCAAGCTCTGGGTCGAGATCGAGTCCGCCAAGGGTACGACCGTGCTCGTCGGCTTCGACCTGAAGGCCTGACGCTTCCACGATCAGCGCTTCGGCGCGAGCGTGACGGTGCCTTCCCGCAAAGGGCCCTCGGCATGCATGTCGCCGGGGAAGAGGTTGTCCCATGTCCCGGTCCATGTGCCCGCGTCGGTCCGGTTGAGTTCGAATCTGGCTTTGCCCACGCCCGGCCCGGGGAACTCGTGGAGGCTCAGCGAGCCATCGGCGCCGATCGAGCCGGCAAGCGGAATGTCCTTGCCGACATGGTCGTACCGGTAGGTGCCGGCGAGCACCGTGTTGGAGCACGTGAGCGTCATCGTGATCCCGAGCTGCTTGCCGTCGACCGTGATCGCGCCGGTGAAGGCGCGGGGCTTGCCTTCCGGCCACGCGGGCAGCGCTGCCTTGGCCATCTGCCATGATGCCAGGCCAGCTGGGCCCGTCTTCGGCTCAGGGAGTTGGTTGGTGATGTCGACCAACGGCCCGTTCCCGCGGCGGGTCACGAGGACCACGCTGCTGAGCCCCATGGTCCCGCCCTGCGCCCGCGCGCCGTGGCGGATGAGCCAGTCCTGCCAGCCGTCGCCGTTGAGGTCGCCGGCCGCCATGAGCCACAGCCGATGATCGAATCCGCCTTCTGCAAACTCGATCGATGGGCCACCCGATTCGGGCGGTGAGGACGCCTTGGGCGTCTTGACGCGGGTGAGCCCATCATTGAAGGCGCCGAGTGCGACCGCCGCGAACTCGGAGGGATCGAGCGCGGAGGCAGTCGGCTCGCGCAGCAGGGGAACGGTCGTGGTCAAGCTTCCGAGGATCTCGAACCAGCCCTGCGCAGCGAGATCGAACGTGGAGTACGGCTCCCAGCCCGATGCCGCCCACTGCGCCAGCGTCATGGCCTCGGGATTCTCCTTCAGATCGGTGCCGGGCTCGGGCGGCTTGCCGCGCATGGCGTGGTTCGCCGTTACGGCTTGCCAGACCCGCGGTGCATCCTCCTTGGTCCGCAGCTCGGGACACAACGACTGGTCCCACCAGACGCCGCTTCGCGGCGGCGGTGCAGCGGCTGCAGTGGACCAAGCGATGGCAACCAGGCATGCGGACAACGACGGTCCACGCAATCCGTGCATGGGGTTCTCCTCGATGAACGTGATGATCGGCGGCGCGCACACAGACCGGAACTCCCGTCATCGGCTCGATCAACCCCGCAGCATTCAACTTCGCGCTCCAAGCGCAGGACTACACTCGCCGGACCCATAGGAGGTCCTGCGATGGAGCAATCCGACGGATCGAGTCTCGGTGCACAGCGCGGCGTGACGGCGCGCGCGCTGGCCCTGGTGGAGCGGCTGGGCAACCGGCTGCCGGATCCTGCCACGCTCTTTGTCATGCTCGGCGTGGTCGTCCTGGCGCTCAGCTTCATCGGCGCGCGCATGGAGTGGTCCGTCGCGGACCCGCGTACCCCGGGTGCCTCGGCCACCGTGCGCAATCTGGTCGATGCCGAGGGCATCAAGTGGATCCTGACCAGCGCGCTCAGGAACTTTCTCGACTTCCCGCCGCTGGCCATCGTGCTCGTTGCCATGCTCGGGATCGGCGTGGCCGAGCGCACGGGCCTCTTCCCGGCGCTGCTCAAGCTCCTGGTGCGGGTCACGCCAGCCTGGGCGCTCTCGCCGGTGGTCGTCTTCATCGGCGTCAATTCGAGTGCCGCGAGCGATGCGGGCTACGTGGTGCTGCCGCCGCTCGCGGCCGGGGTGTTCGCGCTCACGGGTCGATCGCCGCTGGTCGGGATCGCTGCGGCGACCTTCGGCGTGGCCGGCGGGTTCAGCGCCAACCTGATGGTGACGAGCCTCGATCCCTTGCTGTCCGGGCTGACGGAGTCGGCGGCGCGCGCCCTCGATCCCACGGCACGCGTGCTGCCCGACTGCAACTACCTCTTCATGATCGCCTCGACGTTCCTGCTCACCGGCATCGGCTGGTGGGTGACGGAGCGGATCGTGGCCCCGCGCTTCGACCGAGCGGCGATCGATCGCCAGGTGCAGCAGGGCGGACTTGATGCCGGCGGCTTGGTCATGCAGCCTGGTGAGGTGCGCGGGCTCATCATGGCGCTGGTCTCGTTCCTGGTCGTGGGTGGGGCGCTCTTGGCCATGGCCATCGTGCCCGGTGGTCCGCTCACCGGGGAGGTCCCGCATCACTCGACTGGGCGACCGGTTCCGACGTGGAGCGAGGCGCTGGTCCCGATGATCATGCTGCTCTTCCTCGTACCCGGGGTGGCCTTCGGACTGGTCAGTGGTGAGATCCGCAGTGATCGCTGCGTGGCCAAGCGCATGGGTGACTCGATGTCGGGCATGGGCACGTACCTGGTGCTTGCGTTCTTCGCCGGCCAGACGATCGCTTGGTTCAAGCAGTCGAACCTCTCGGTGCTGCTCGGGGTGGAGGGCGGCGAGCTGATCAAGGCGATGGGCTTCGGACAGGGGCCGATGCTCGCATCGATCGTGGTCGTGGTCGCCGTGCTGAACCTGCTCGTGTCGAGCGCCAGCGCCAAGTGGGCGTTCCTTGCGCCGATCCTCGTGCCGATGCTCGGCACGGCCGGCATGTCGCCGGATCTTGTACAGGTGGCGTACCGCGTGGGAGATTCCTGCACGAACCCGATTGCGCCCATGAATGCGTACCTCGTGATCATCCTGGTCGCGATCCGGCGCTGGCAACCCGATGCCGGCCTGGGCACGCTGATCGCGCTGCTCTTGCCGTACTGCATGTGGGCACTCGTGCTCTGGACGGCGTTCCTCGTGGTCTGGAACGCGATGGGCATCCCGCTTGGCACCTGACGCGTTCCAGGATCCGCCGGCCGCGGTGCAACCGGCGTCGTCGATGCAGTTGCCCGGCCTCCAACCCGAGGCCGAGCGGCCGCGCGTGGTCGTGCCCGGTTCGCCCGAGCTGGACCAACGAATGCTCGACGAGCCGCTTCCCTGGCGGCGCCGGCTCAGCGAGCAGGGCATCGATGCGCTCGTGCTGGCGACGCTCGACCTGTCCAAGGTCTCGGGCGGGATCGGCAACCCGGCCATCGGTCAGGCGCTGATCGACCTCGCCGTGACGGCGAACCTGGATCGGCTCGGCGTCGTGCCGGGTGCCGAGGTCTTCGCGAGCCTCCAGTGGTGGGACTGGTTCGGCGACTCGCCCACGCAGGTCGGCGACTGGTGGGGCTGGGACGCGATCAATCCGGCCATCGGCGGGGAGATCTTCCAGCTCAGCGAACTCTGGTGGCAGCAGACGATCGCCGAGGGCGCCTTCGCGATCATGATCGGCAAGATCGATGCCAACCGGATGTTCGCGACCGTGCCCAATGCCGGACCGTTCCTCAACACGGCCGACTCCATGCCCGCGACGATGCTGGTGACCATGCCCACGTACCCCAATCCGGCCATGGGTGCGGTGGTGTCGTGGAGCGGGCTCGATGACGAGGGACTGCGTGGGTGGTCGGCGCGTGCGGGCGTTTTCGATGGATCGAATGCGGCCTACGACCCGGCGACTGGCCAGAACGGACCACGCACCGGCAACCGAGGCCCTGCGGGCATGTTCGATGGACACTGGGGGCCGTACTGGATCGCGCAGGGTGGCCCCGCCTGGACCCTCGGTGAGCAGTCGTGGGCCGGCACCTTCACGGTGGGCGGCTGGTTCCAGGGCGGAGCGACGCTGTTGGCCACGGGCAACGCTGGTGCGATCGCGGACGACGCCGGCGGTGTGTTCGCCACGCTGACGCACGCGCTGCATGCGCCCGATGACCAGGGGTCACGCTGGGACGCGTTCGCGCAGTTCGGGTGGTCGGCGCCCGCGAGCGACGCGGCCGACCTCAGCCTGGCGGTCGGTGCCATCTGCTCGGCTCCGCTGCCGGGTCGCCCCAACGACCAATGGGGCGTGCTCGCGGGGGTGACGGAGTTCGCAGACGATCCGGCCGTCTACGTCAATCGGCTCGGATCGACCGGTGGGCAGGAGAGCGTGCTCGAGGCCTTCTATCTGATCTCGCTGCCGCACGGCATCACGCTGCAGCCTGACCTGCAGTGGATCGGCACGCCGGGCGGCGGCGACGGCGCGACCGTGGACGACGCGTTGATCGGAACGATCAGGATCCAGATTGCTTTTTGACGAAAAGTCCAGCGTGCGTCCTGCTCGTGGCATCGTCGCTCGGGCGGGGCTGTGTGCGCCGCTGCGCTGCTTCACCGCTTGGCCGCACGCCGTGCTGACCAGACCGGGCCGCCGGGGAACGCGTGTGCATCCAGCGAGGCTCGCTTCATCGTGATGCCGTAACCGGGCGCCGTCGGCGGCATGTAGCGGCCGTTGCCGACGACGCAGGGCGACTCGAAGTGCTCATGCAGGTGGTCGACCCACTCGGCCACGCGACCCTCATGCGAGCAGGCGATGCGCGCGTGATCGACCATGATGAGGTGGTTCACGTACTCGCACAGCCCGACGCCGCCGGCGTGCGGGCAGCAGGGGACGCCGAAGCGCTTGGCCAGGAGCATCACGGCGAGCACCTCGTTCACGCCGCCGAGGCGGCACGCATCGATCTGGCAGAAGCGGATCGCCTCGGCCTGAAGCAATTGCTTGAAGATCACGCGGTTCTGGCACTGCTCGCCGGTGGCCACGCCGATCGGCGCGACCGCGCGGGCGATCGTGGCATGGCCCAGGACATCATCGGGCGAGGTCGGCTCCTCGATCCACCAGGGATCGAACCGTGCAAGGTGACGCATCCAGTCGATGGCGACCGGCACGTCCCAGCGCTGGTTGGCATCGACCATGAGCTTGCGGCCCGGCCCGATCTCCTCGCGCACGATCGCGCAGCGACGGATGTCATCCGCCAGGTCCGCGCCGACCTTGAGCTTGAAGTGGTTCCAGCCCGCGGCGATCCCCTCGCGGCAGAGCCGGCGGATCTTGGCGTCGTCGTAGCCGAGCCAGCCGGCGCTGGTGGTGTATGCGGGGTAGCCGTGCGCCTCGAGTTCGGCGATGCGCTCGCGCTTCCCGGCCTCGCCTTCGCGCAGGATCGCGAGCGCTTGCTCGGGCGTGAGGGCATCGGTCAGGTAGCGGAAGTCGATGCACGCCACGAACTCCTCGGGCGTGAGCTCGCAGAGCAGGCGCCAGAGCGGCAGACCGCGCTCCTTGGCCCAGAGGTCCCACACGGCGTTGATGACAGCAGCGGTGGCCAGGTGCAGCACGCCCTTCTCCGGGCCGATCCAGCGCAGCTGCGATTCGTTGGTGAGCGCTCGCCAGAAGCCCGCAAAGTCCGCCGTGATCGATGCGAGCGAGCGGCCGACCACGAAGGGCTCGAGCGCGCGCACGGCGGCGACGCAGACCTCGGTGCCGCGACCGATCGTGAAGGCGAGGCCGTGGCCCTCGAGGCCCGCGGCATCCGTGCGCAGGATCACGTAGGCCGCCGAATAGTCGGGATCGGTATGCACCGCATCGGAGCCATCCAGGTGATCGCTCGTGGGGAAGCGGACATCGAGAACCTCAAGTGACGTGATGGTGGGCATGGTCATGGCGAGGAGGGGGTCGTTTCGGGAAGGCCGTAGAAGCGTGCACACGATGTGCCGAGCACCTGCTCGCGGTCGGCGGCGCGCATCCCGACCAGCAGGTCCTGCGTGATCGTGTCCCAGTGGGCGTAGCTCGAGGCGCCGAGCACGACCGGCCAGTCGCTGCCCCACATGGTGCGCGATGGGCCGAAGGCCTCGAGCACCGGGTCCACGAATGGCCGCAGGTCGCGAGCCCCGGCGCCGGGCTTGGCTTCGGTCAGCGCGCCGCTGAGCTTGATGTACGCACCGCGCTGCGCGAGCCCCTGCAGACCGCGCAGCCAGGGGCCCGATTCGGCCCAGTCGCGACCAAGGGTGATCGATGGCTTGGCCATGTGGTCGACGACCACGCGCAGCGTCGGGTAGCGATCCATCAGCCGCGCGATCGCCCCGAGCTGGTGCGGCCGCACGAGCGCATCGAAACGAATGCCATGCGCGGCCATCCACGCGAGCGCAGGCTGGCAGCGTGCATCGAGGATCCAGCGGTCATCGGCGAGGTCCTGCAGCATCGGCCGGATGCCGACGAGCGGGCCGTGCGTGCGCAGGTGCATGAGGTCGGCGATCGCGGTCGGCGAACGCAGGTCGACCCAGCCGACGACGCCCTCGATCCATGGATGCTGCTGCGCAAGATCGAGCAGGAAGAGGGATTCCTCCACGCTTTCCGCCGCCTGGACGGCGATGCAGCCGCTGATGCCGCGGGTGAGGAGGTGCGGTCGAAGCTGGTCGGGCTCGAAGTCATGCCAGAGCGCCGTCATGGATGGCGTGAGCCAGTGGTAGTCGCCGCGTGAACGCCGCCAGAAGTGCTGGTGGCTGTCGATGCGGCGGTGGGTCATGGCGCCGCATCCGGATCGGCGGGCAGCGGCGTGCCGCCGTGGTCGCTCGAGGCATACAGCGCCTCAACGAGCTGCATGGATCGCCAGGCATCGTCGAGTGGGCTCACGAGCGCCGCATCCTCGCCGGCGACGAAGCGCTGGAGGTTGCACATCGGTCCACGGAACGCCGTGGGGAACCATGAGCCCACCAGTGGCACCGTGCGCCAGAGTTGCCCAACGGTGGCCACCTCGAGGGCATCGGGCCGGCCCACGGGATAGTCGAGGTTCACTCCCATGCGCACCACCGCGGCGCCGCGCGTGCCCTCGACGCGCAGCTCGCTGGCCTCGTGGCGCGGACCATGCGTGTGGTGGTGGTTCATCGAGAGCGTGCAGCGGACGTGATCGCCGAGGTCGAGGATGGCGGTCGAGCGCGTGGCCGACAGGCCGCCACTCTCGGGGTGAGGCACCGCCCGCGCCCAGACCCGGCGCGGTTCACCCGCGAGCGATCGCAGCAGGTCGAGGTAATGGATCGAGTGCTGCGTGAACTCGATCCGCTCGAGCGACTTCAGGAACGGCCACTGGTGCCACGGCATCGAGCACGTGACGCGGACCTCGAGGTCAGTCAGCGTCCCGAGTGCGCCTGAGCGCATGATGTGCGCCAGGGCGATCATCGAGGGCGCGAAGCGCAGCTGGAAGTTCATGGCAGCGCGCAGTCCGCGGTCGCGGGCGATGCGCCGCAAGCGCGTGGCATGCGGGAGGTCCAGGCCGAGCGGCTTCTGCACGAGTGCAGCGGCACCGACAGGCAGCGCGGTGAGCACCTCATCGAGCGCTTGCGGCGGTACGGCGACATCGAAGATCGTTCCGTCGTGCCAGGTACTCGGTGCAAGCGTGGCCGAGGCCTGGTCGATGCCCCAACGGTCGGCCAGCGCCTTCGCGCGGTCGAGGTCAGGATCCACGATCGCCTCGACCGTGAAGCCGAGCGCCCGGTAGGCCGGCAGGTGCGCATCGGCGACGATCGAGCCGGCACCGATGATCGTGATCGGTCGGGGCGTGGTCGGCAGCGGCCACGCCTGTGGGAGTGAGCCGAGGTCCGTGGTCGTCGATGCGCTCATCCTGCACCCCGGCGTTCGAGCCGCGCGGCGTGCCATCGCCGCACGAGTTCATCGGCGGCCACGCCGGCCAACAGCACGGCACCGATGACGGCGAACTCCAGCTGCGAACCAAGCCCGAGCAGGTTGATCGAATTGCGCAGCACCTGCAGGGTCGCCGTTCCGAGCACGATGCCGACCACGCTCACGCTGCCCCCTCGCAGGCTGCAGCCCCCGAGCACGGCCGCGGCGATCGCGTACAGCTCATAGAAGTTGCCGAAGTCGCTCGGCTGCGCGCTGCCGACATCGAAGATGAAGAGCATGCCGCCGAGCCCAGCGAGCAGGCTGCACGCGACGTACGCCCCGGTGACCAGCCGCCCGGTTGGGATGCCGCTGTAGCGTGCGGCGGCCTCGTTGCTCCCAGTCGCCAGCAGCCACCGGCCCCAGACCGTTCGCGCGAGGAAGAGTGCCGCGATCACGGCAAGCACGACCAGCGGGATCGTCGTCGCAGGCAGGCGGAAGGTCTCGAGCCCGGGCAACGGGATGCGGCCGACGGCGATGGAGCGAAGATCGGCGAATTCGCCTTGGAATCCCTGCGATTGGTCGCCGGTCATCCACCGTGCGATGCCGCGGTAGAGCAGCAGCCCGCACAGCGTCACCAGGAACGGCTGCAGCCGGAGCCGCGTGACGAGCAGGCCGTGTGCGAGCCCGATGAGCGCCGAGCCCGCGAGCACGGCGGGGACGACGGTCCACGGCGACCAGCCATGCTCGATCAGCAGCCAGGGCACCGCGATGCCGACCAGGCACACCACCGAACCGAGGGAGAGATCGATGCCACCGGTGCCGATCACGAAGCCCACGCCGAGCGCCAGGATCGAGAAGAGCGCCGTGCGCTGCACGAGGTTCATCAGGTTGTAGGCCGTCAGGAAGTTCTTCCCGTAGAGCGCCGTCACGATGCAGACCACCATGAAGATCCCGAGCAGTCCCCAGTGCTTCCTCATCGTGCAGCCTCCAGGGCGCCGCCCGTGGCCAAGCTCATGATGGCGACGTCGGTCGCCGCTTCGCGCAGGAACTCGCCCGCGATGGCGCCGTCATGCATGACTAGGATGCGGTCGGCCAAGAGCAGCACCTCTTCCAGGTCGCTTGAAGCGAAGAGCACCGCGCAGCCGGCCGCGGCGGCCGCGCGCACGGCCTCGTGGATGTCGTGGCGCGCACCCACGTCGACGCCACGCGTGGGCTCGTCGAGCAGCAGCACGCTGGGCTCGACCGCAAGCCACCGGCCGAGGATCGTCTTCTGCTGGTTGCCGCCGGAGAGCGTCTGCACCCGACGGGCTGGATCGGCCGGCCGCAGCCGCAGCCGCGTGATCATGCCATCCACGAGCTCGTGCTCGCCAGCGTGGTCGACCAGCCCAGCGTGTGCGCCGCGCGGCAGCCAGGCCATCGAGACGTTGGTACGAACGGCATCGAGCGTGAAGAGCCCGTGGCGCGCCCGATCCTCGGGAACGATGGCGAGTCCGCGTGCGACGCGCTCGGCGATGGTGCCCGTGAGTGGGTGGCCGTCGAGGCTGATGCTGCCGCTGGCATGGCCGAGGCCGGCGATGGCCTCGAGCAGCTCGGTGCGACCCGCACCCACCAGGCCCGCAAGCCCCACGATCTCGCCCCGCTTGACCGAGAGCGAAGCTGGGCGCCGGCGACGGTGTGCGCTGATGAGTCCATCTACGGCAAGGCGGATCGAGGCCTCATCGAGCGATGGCCGAACGGTCACGGGCGGCAGGTCCCGACCGACCATCAGCCGCTCGATCGTGCTGCGGTCCATCGTCGAGCGGTCGAGCGTTCCGGCCATTCGTCCATCGCGCAGCACGAGTGCGCGGTCGGCGATCGCGAGGACTTCATCCAGGTGATGCGACACGTAGACGACCGCCACGCCGCTCCGACGCAGCTCATCCAGCATCGACAGCAGCCGTTCGGTCTCGCGTGCACTCAGGCTCGAGGTCGGTTCGTCGAGGATGAGGATGCGCGCGTTGGCACTCAGCGCCTTGGCGATCTCGACGAGCTGTCGCTGCGCGATCGGCAGGCTGCCGCAGAGCGTCGACGGGTCGAGGTCGAGGCCCACGCGCGCGAGCCATCGTGAGGCCTCGGCGCGCATCGAGCGCGTGTCGAGCCAGCCGAAGCGGTGGTGCTCGCGACCGAGCAGGATCGCCCCGGCCAGGTCGAGGTTCTCGGCAAGGTTCAGTTCCTGGTGCACGAGCGCGATGCCGGCCTGGGCGGCATCGGCCACGCTGCGCAGGCGCAGTTCGTGCGTGCGGGCGTCGGCGTCGATCCGCTCGAGCGAACCCGAGCTGGGTTGAAGCACGCCCGACAGGATCTTCAGCAGCGTGCTCTTGCCGGCGCCGTTTTCGCCCACGATGGCGAGCACTTCGCCGGCGCGGATGTCGGCATCGATCCCATCGAGCGCCGTCACCCCGGCAAAGCGCCGGCCGATGCCGCGCGCGCGCAGGATCGTGCTGACTTGAGGAGCGCTCGCCATGGATCGGACTGTACCCGCGGGCCGGGGCGATCGACCTCGACGGCGCGGCTTCAGCGGGGCAGGACTCCGGCCTTCAGTCGGATCACTTCGCGGCCTTGCCGGCGGCGAGCTTCGCTTTCAGGTCCGACCAGAACGCATCGACGTTGTCCTTCGTGATCGTGCGCGCCGGGATGTTCATGACCCCATCCTTCGGGATCGCGTCGAGCTTGCCCTGGGTCAGCGCGTGGAGCAGCTTGATGCTCTCGTAGCCGTAGCCGTATGGATCCTGCACCACGGTGCCGAGCACGATGCCCTCGCGGATGCCCACGAGCACGTCGGCTCCCTCGTCGAAGGCGGCGATCTTGATCTGGCCTGCGCGGCCGGCCTGGCGGAAGACCTCGACCGCGAGCACAGAGTTGTATTCGAAGAGCCCGGTGACGAGCGCGAGCTTCGGGTGGCGCGTCATCACGTCCTCGATGTTGGCCTTGGCCTTGGCGCGATCGAAGGAGTCGGTCCACGTGCCCACGATCGTGTAGCCGGCCTCGGTGAACGGCTTGGTGTGGTCATCGCGGCGCTCGGCATCGACGCTGCGGGCGAGCAGGCCATCGACGAAGCCCTGCCAGCGGCGCTTGGCGTTGTCCTGCTCCAGGCGCCCGATGAAGATCGCGACCTCGCCGCCGTCGGGCAGGCCCTTGCGCGCCAGCTCGCCGCACTGGCGGCCGGCGAGGTAGTTGTCCATGCCGATGTAGCAGAGGCGGGGCGAGCCGGGCGCATCGCTGTCATTGGTGATGAGCAGCGCCTGCTCGGCGATCTGGTTCAGCACGTCCATCTGGTTCTTGGGATCGATCGGGCTCACCGAGACGCCGTCGATGCCGCGGATCACCAGGTCCTCGAGCATGCGCTTCTGGTCGCTGAGGCCAGCACCCGGGAAGACCACGGTGACCTGGCAGCCGAGGTCCTTGCCTGCGGCGAGCGAACCAGCCTTGGCGATCGTCCAGAAGTCGGCCACGCCGTTGCTCACGAACGAGAGGTGCGGGGACTTCATCGGCTGCTTGGCGTAGCCGGCGATGCGTTCCTTCTGGGCCGCGACGAGATCGGCGGCAGGGGCGATGGCCATGGCCGTGCACAGCGAGAGGGCGGTGGCGAGGGCGGCGACGGTGCGATGGATCGTCATGGGTGCAGCCTAGCGCAGCAGGGGTAGCCTGCACCCATGACGAACCTGCCGTCCGACCGTCGTGACTTCGTCCGCACCGCGAGCCTGCTCGCCGCCGTGGGGCCAGCGCTGGCGGCCTGCGCAGCTCCGCCGGCGACGGGTGCCCAGTCGGCGCCTGCGCCCGCTCCAGCTCCTCTTCCGCCGCCGGGCCGACCGATGGGTCGCATCAACGTGGGCATCGTGGGGTATGGCAAGCGTGCGAGCGAACTGCTCGATGCGTTCATGGATCACCCCGGCGTGGAGGTCGTCAGCGTGGCCGAGGTGGTTGATGCTCGACGCGATGAGTGCATCCGTCGCGTGGATCGCAAGCGCGGCCGCGCGGTCTGCACCGCGGCGCGCTCGTGGCGGGAACTCGTGGCCGATCCCAACGTCGATGCCGTACTGGTGGCGACGCCGGACCACTGGCATGCCGAGCCGTCGATCGCCGCATGCCTGGCTGGTAAGCACGTCTACTGCGAGAAGCCGCTCTCGCTCACGCTTGCCGAAGGCCGCGCAATTGCCGCTGCGGCAGCGGCAACGGCCGTGCGCTTCCAGGTCGGCTCGCAGCAGCGATCGGAGTTCAACCACATGTTCGCGACCGCGGCCGAAGCGGTGCGCAACGGCCGCATCGGCACGGTCAAGCGCGTGCTCGCCGGCGTCGGCCCGATGGCCAAGCCCTGCGACCTGCCGGAAGAACCGCTGCCGCCAGGCATCGATTGGGATGCGTGGCTTGGCCAGGCACCATGGCGTGGTTTCCATCATGAACTCTGCCCGATCGGCATGCATGGCCACTATCCGGCGTGGCGCAACTACTCCGAGTACGCCAATGGCGGTCTTGCCGACTTCGGAGCGCACCACTTCGACATCGCGCAGTGGGCGCTCGGCATGGACCTGACGGGGCCGGTCGCCATCACGCCGCCCGCAGATGGCGCGCGCACGGGCCTCGTCTTCACGTACGCGAACGGGGTGGAACTCGTGCATGGCGGCCCGACCGACTGCACGTTCATTGGCAGCGAAGGCACGATCGAAGTCTCGCGCGGCCACCTGAAGGCTTACAAGGGCGAGGACCGTCGGGCCGATCCGGCCATGGAGTTGCTGCGACCGCCTGGCCCGGGCGAGGTGCGCTTGCCGCGCAACCGCTCCCATGTCCACGACTTCCTCACGGCGATCGTCGATGGCCATGAGCCGATCTGCACGGCCGAGACCGGGCACCGCACGGCCGCGTTGTGCCATCTGGCGGTGATTGGGTACACGATCGGGCAGCCGCTGGCCTGGGACCCCAACCGCGAGGAGTTCACCGGGCCGCTGGCCGTGCGTGCGAATGCGCTGCGGGGTCGCGCGGTGCGGCCGCACGCGTGATCCCGGCTGTCCGTCGCGGCGCCGTCGCGGCAATCGTGGCGTGAGGATGCCCATGACCATGTCCACCTGCATGCTTGGTTCGTTCGTCTGCCCCGTGCTCGTCCTGGTCTGCCTGGGATCGACCGGCGCGCCGCCGTCGCAGCAGGTGGAGCCGAAGCCGGCGGTCGAGAAGGGCCCGTCGCCACGCTTCCTGAACCCCGACCCGGCGCCCACGCCAGCGCCGGCGCAGGCCGACATCGAGCGCGCGATGGCGTACAGCGAGGCGCACGCCGGCCGTGCGGTGCTCGTGATGAAGGATGGCATCGTGATCGCCGAGCGCTACGCGAACGGATGGTCCGCCGAGCGGCCGCACCCGTTGGCGAGCGGTACGAAGAGTTTCGCCGGTGTCACCGCGGCCGCCGCGGTCACCGATGGCCTGGTCACGCTCGATGAACTCGTGTGCGACACGATCACCGAATGGAAGACCGACCCCCGCGCGAGCCGCATCACCGTGCGCGAGCTGCTGAACCTGACCAGTGGCCTGGAGCCCCACAGCGACCTGCTCGGTCGGCAGGGCTACGGCATCAAGGACCTCGGTGGAGCGAACGACCTCGCCGGTCGTCTGCGTGGTGGCGCCAACGAGCGGGCTCCGGAGGATTGGTACGACGCGGTCGTGAAGGTCCCGGTCACGGCGCAGCCCGGGCGGACCTTCCGCTACGGCCCGACCCACTTCTACGCGTGGGGCGAGTTCCTCACGCGCAAGCTCGAGGCGAGCGGTCGCCCCGAGCGGGACTATTGGTCCTACATGCACACGCGCGTGCTCGCGCCGGCGGGGCTCACCTTCCCGAAGGAGCGTTTCGCGCTCGACCAGAAGGGGCAGCCGAATCTCCCGGGTGGCGCGCACCTGACCGCGCGCGAGTGGGCCCAGTGGGGCGAGTTCGTGCGGCGTGGATGCGCGGTCAAGTCGGTGCAACCCGCTGCAGGTGCACCGGTGACGCCAGGCCCCGAAGCGACTGGATCAACTCCGGGAAGCACCGCGACCATCGTGGGTCAGCCGGCCACAGCAGGCTGGACGCCGGTCATCGACCGTGATGCGCTTGAGCAGTGCTTCGTGGGGAGCACGGTGAATCCCCAGTACGGGCTCACCTGGTGGTTGCTGACCGGTGCGGATGGCGCGGTTGCCGACACTGGTTCCAGTGACGGCACGCGGATGAGGCGTCGGCTCGGCCGCAAGGACGAGGCCGCCGCCCCCTCGATCTCGGCCGCGCAGACCGAGGCGATCCGCGATCCCAACGGCACGGTCGTCAAGGCGGTGATGGCTGCGGGCGCCGGCAAGCAGCGGCTGTATCTGCTGCCTGAGCAGGGTCTGGTCGTCGTGCGGCTGGCCGAGATGGGGACCAAGGGCACCAGCTTCGACGACACGCGCTTCCTGAAGGAACTGCTGGGGATGGCGGGTCCGCAGGTCGGGCGCTGATCGGCGATGATCCCTGCTCCATGAAGAACCTGATCGCGAACGCCGACCTGCGCCCCGCGCACCTGCCTGCACCCGATGCCTCGTGGGAGGCGATCGGCGAGTTTGCCCTGACCTTCGATGGGTATGCGGAGTGCGGTTCGTTCGAGGCGTGTGCCGAGATCGCCAACGCGAAGCGCCGCGACTCGATGCGCGACCTGCGCGCGTGCCTCTTCTTCGAGCAGCGGCGCTGGCGGCACTTCGGGGACGAACCCGACGCCGAGGCCATGGCAGACATCCGTGGCCTGGTCGAGGCGATCCGGGAGCGGGTCGCTGCGGGGCGGTTCGACTGACGCGCGCCGGGGGCGGCCCGCCCCGGTACCGTGCGTGGCCCCGATGCTCCTGACCGCCACTGACCTCGCGAAATCCCACGGCATGCGCACGCTCTTCAAGGGAGTGTCCCTGTCGATCGCCGAGGGCGACCGACTGGCGCTCATCGGCCCCAACGGTGCGGGCAAGAGCACGCTGCTGCGCATGCTCGCCGCACGCGAGGAACCTGACTCGGGCTCGGTGCGCACGCCGCGCGGGATCGTGAGCGTGTACGTGCCGCAGCGCGATGACTTCCCGGTGGGCCAGACTGCACGCGAAGCCGTGGCGGCTGCGGCGCTCGAGTGTGCGCGCTGCCACGGCGATGAGCACGAGGCGATGGTGCTTGCGGGCGTGGTGCTCGGCAAGATCGGATTCGAGGAGGAGCGGATGGACGTGCCGCTCGCCACGCTCTCGGGCGGCTGGCGCAAGCGCTGCTCGATCGCGGCCGGGCTGGCCCGCGCAGGCGGGACGCCGGATCTCCTCCTGCTGGATGAACCCACGAATCACCTGGACGTCGAGGGTCTCGAGTGGCTCGAGCGTTTCCTTGTGAAGGGTGCGCAGGACATCCGCGCCGGCACCAGCGTGTTCGTGACCCATGACCGCGTCTTCCTCGAGCGCGTGGCCACGCGCGTGGGTGAACTGTCGCGTGCGTATCCCGGCGGCGTCTTCGTCGCCGACGGCGGAGTCGACGAGTTCGCGCGCCGCAAGACCGAGTTCCTCGAGGCCCAAGCGCGAGCGCAGGCCTCGCTGGCCAATGAAGTGCGCATCGACAACGCATGGCTCGGCCGTGGCGCGCAGGCCAGGCGCACGAAGGCGAAGGGCCGCATCGACGACAGCGCGGACCGCCGCGATCAGCTGGCCGAGCTTTCGAAGCGCAACGCCGCCGCTGCATCCGGCGGCGCGCGCGTGGACTTCACGGGCAGCGGACGCCGCACGCGCCGACTCATGTGGGCCGAGGGCATCTCGGTCGCACTCGGCGGCCGCACGCTGTTCTCGGGGCTCGATGTCGAGC
>Ga0315905_10000335_pt1 | contig 51988 bp, 41 predicted proteins | sample LakEriMetagenome_5_FD_203522 | JGI IMG/M metagenome (GOLD analysis project Ga0315905, IMG submission 203522) | Freshwater fungal communities from buoy surface, Lake Erie, Ohio, United States - Buoy 4 MA121 | ecosystem: Environmental > Aquatic > Freshwater > Lake | place: USA: Lake Erie, Ohio...
CAATAAAGTGATCGTGCGTCATCTGGATGCCACGATTTTACGGGGTGACAAAGTTGGCCTGATCGGTGTGAATGGCGCAGGTAAGACCACCTTGTTGAAACTCATCCTCGGTCAGGAGCAGCCTGACACCGGCACCGTAAAGCAGGGCAGCAAGCTGCAGATCGCCTATTTTGATCAGATGCGCGAGCAACTCGATGATCAGGCGAGTCTGACCGACACCATTGCGCCTGGTAGCGACTGGGTGGAAGTGAATGGGCAACGCAAGCACGTCATGACCTATCTCGGTGATTTTCTGTTTGCACCTGAGCGTGCGCGGTCTCCCGTATCCAGCCTCTCGGGTGGTGAGCGTAATCGTTTGCTGCTGGCACGCTTGTTTGCGAAACCCGCCAACGTGCTGGTGCTCGATGAGCCAACCAATGATCTCGATATCGATACGCTGGAGTTACTCGAGCAATTGCTCGAGGAGTACACGGGTACTGTTTTTCTGGTCAGTCATGATCGTACGTTTCTCGACAATGTGGTGACTCAGGTGATCGTGGCCGAGGGTGAGGGTGTATGGCGTGAGTACATCGGCGGTTATTCCGATTGGGAGCGTGTGCGACATCGTGGGACGACAGCCTCCGCCGCTGAAGTTACTAAGCCCACGGTGAAATCGGTTGTTGCGCCGCCCGAGAATAAAGACAAGCCTAAAAAGCTCAGCTTCAAAGAGCAGCGTGAACTCGAGCAATTGCCAGGACTGATCGCTGCGCTGGAGACCGAGCAGGCGGAAATTTCAGCGAAGCTTGCGGATGCTGAGTTGTATCGTAATCAGCCAGATCAAGCGCAACAACTCAATCAGCGCTATGCCGAGATCGATCAATTGCTGATGTCGTCATTGGAGCGCTGGGAGGTGATGGAAGCGCGTGCCAAGGGCTGATTCAAGAGCGGAGTACTGAAGGACGCGCTGCTTGATCACGTCCGGCTTTTATGCCTGCGTTTTGTCATGTGCAGATGGCTCTTGAGAGGAAGCGGTTCATTAGCATCACGCCCGTCGGTAAAACAAATACACTGAAGCCCCCCTTGTGGGGCGCGTAATGACGAGTACGCCACTACCGTCGTGCGGGCAGACCACATGCGGCCTGAAACCCCCGCTACCCCCTTTCGCCGGGATTACCGTTAAAAAGTAGTTAGCCTCAAAATCGTCATCGAGGCGCAAGGTGAAGCGGGTAATTCGGATCGCATGAGATACGCCCGCGCAGTAGTCATCAAATGCAGTTGAAGACGGTCGTTATTGAGACGACGGAAAAATTCCCACCGTCATCCCGGCGAAAGCCGGGATCCAGTGTCGTTCGTCATTCATCCACCAACCATCTCTCATGGTGCATGAGCCGAACCTGAAAATGAAAAGTGCGAGGTCACTTAGTTGATCTTGCGACTTGCAGCGCGTAATTCCGGTAAGCGCATTCGTAACAATTCCGCATCAGTCGCTTGAGGGCATTGCGCAAGATAAGCCTCGATATCCTGCAACGCAGCGTTGGGGCAATCCAGATTGGCGTACGCCAGACCGCGGTCGCGTCGTTCTTCGATTTCATTCGGCAGCAAGATCACCAGCTTCTGCTGAACGTCCAGGAATTCTTTCCAGTGCGGCTGTTCAGCGTACACAGCCTTAAGGTTGCGTAGCATGCGAGCCAGAATACTGCGCTCGGTGGCATTGGCTAGGTAGCTGACCAGCGGCGGATCCGCCGGGTTGCGGCCATGGGTGAAATAGGGCTCCAATCGCTCCTCAATTTCCTCGCGTGAGAGACTCGCGCCATTGAAGGGGTCGAGGATGATGTCGCCCGTCTTGATCGACAGTTTCATTAGGAAATGTCCGGGGAACGAAATGCCTTTCACGTCCAGTCCGATTTGCTGCGCGAGCTCCATGTAAATGACAGCGAGCGAAATGGGTATGCCGCGTCGTGTCGACATAACTTTGTGCAAATAACTGTTATCGGGGTTGTAGTAGTCGTTGAAGTTGCCCGAGAAGCCCAGCTCCTGATAGAAAAAATTATTCAGTAGTCGCAGCTTGGGTATTGGTGCAATGTCAGCATGCAGACGGCGTTTGAGTCGCATAGCGAATTTGTCGATATCTGTCAGGCAGGTACCGAGATCGAGTGGATGCTCATCATCTTGCGCAATGAACAGTGCTGCTTCGAACAAGGGGATGTGTGCATCGTCCTGCACCAGCGAGCCGAAGTAATCATTGGATTTGATCATCGTCGGCGTGCTCAGCTCGATTCACGTTTGAAGTCGGCAAACCGGAAACCCATCAAGGCCAGTGCGCCGAAATAGCTGCCCGCACATACGAACATCACCAGCATCAGCGCGCCAATGCGCATCATGGGCGTGGCTTGCATTGCAACCCAGTCAAAACGAGTCGCCATCCATAAACCGATGCCTGCCAGTAGGAACAGTGCTCCGATCACTCGAACCGAAAACATGGTCCAACCTGAGCGTGGTACATAAATTCCCTTGCGACGAAGACCGATGTAGAGAAAGAGCGCATTTAGGGTGGCGCCCAATCCTATTGAGAGCGCAAGACCTGCGTGGGCAATCCAGGGTACGAAGACGATGTTCATCAGTTGTGTGACCACCAGAACCCCAATACCGATCTTGACGGGTGTACGAATATCCTGTTTCGCGTAAAAACCGGGCGCTAATATCTTGACCAGGATCAGACCCATCAGGCCAACGCCATAGGCCACTAGCGCTCTGGATGTCATGGTGACCGAGATGGCGTCAAATTTCCCGTAATGAAAAAGCGTTGTTGTGATGGGTTCGGATAACACCATCAGAGCAACTGCTGCCGGTGTGGCAAGCAAAATGGTGAGCCTGAGACCCCAATCGAGTAACGAGGAATACTCGGCGTTATCCCCGCAAGCATGTGCTTTGGATAAGCTGGGCAACAGAATAGTGCCCAGCGCCACGCCGAGCAGCGCGGTGGGCAGTTCCATCAGGCGATCGGCGTAAGAGAGCCAGGACACGCTGCCATCGGGCAGATGGGATGCAATATTGGTGTTGATGATCAGACTGATCTGCGCAGCCGACACCGCGAATGTTGCTGGCAGCATTTGGCGCAGCACTCGCCGCACACCTGGATCTCTGAGCGCCGCCACCGGATTTATCCCGATGCGAGGCAGCATGCCAATTTTGCGTAACGCCGGTACCTGAAACCACAGCTGCAGCACGCCTCCGATGACAACCGCAATAGCGAGCGCATAGACTGGCTCGGATAAATATGGGGCAAGAAAGATCGCACCGGCGATGAAAGACAGGTTGAGAAGAACCGGTGTGAGGGCAGGCACACGAAATTCCTGCCAGGTATTCAGGATCCCGCCGGCCAATGCGACCAGAGACATGAAAAGGATATAAGGGAACATGATTCGGGTCATGGTGACCGACAGCGATAGCGCCACCGGGTCCGAACCAAACCCGCTGGCCATCAGTAAAACCACCATGGGCGCGCCAATAATGCCCAATATCGTCGTCGCAAGGAGTGTCCAGAACATCACCGTTGCCACATGATCGGCCAGAGTGCGGGTGGCTCGATTGCCTTGCTGGTTCTTGTATTCCGCGATGATTGGCACAAAGGCCTGGGAAAATGCGCCCTCGGCGAACAGTCGACGCAGGAGATTGGGGATGCGGAAGGCAACAAAAAAAGCGTCGGTATAGACCGAAGCGCCGAAAGTTCGTGCTACCAGGAACTCGCGGATCAGCCCTGTGATGCGTGAGAGCATCGTCATGCCAGAAACGGTGGCTAGCGTTTTATGCAAGTTCATGGCGATCGATTATATCCGCAGGTTTCGGGCAAATTTGATAAAAAATTGCTTTAATGAAAATTAATGAGCCCCGATTTCGTTAAGTCGCACTAGTAAGGATGCTGACATTGACGTTTGTCCTGAGGACAAAAACCCGCTATAATCGCGGTCTTTCGAATTCCGCCCGGGGCCTGTTCCCGAGCCTCATTGTCAGGAAATAAGTCATGGCCAATACAGCCCAGGCACGCAAGCGTGCCCGTCAAGCAGTCAAACTGAACGAGCACAATTCCAGCCAGCGCTCCACGCTGCGCACAGCTATCAAGGCTGTCCGCAAGGCAATCGATGCAGGCGACAAGGCAGTTGCCTCAGCCGTCTTCCAAGCATCAGTGTCTGTGATTGACCGTATCGCTGATAAAAAGATCGTTCACAAGAATAAGGCAGCGCGCCACAAGAGCCGTCTGTCAGCCGCAATCAAGGCGCTGGCTTAAGTTCGATTTGTGCTGGGCCGATGACTGAATTGCCTGGTCTGGCCCGATAGCGAGAAGCTCGAACCACCAAATAAGGGTGTCGGTTTGATCTTTTGCCGATCATAGAAAACCCGTCTGATGAAACTCAGGCGGGTTTTTTATTTGGGCAACCCGGTGATTAGCACGCCGGGCCTAATGTTCTTCTGCCTGAACCAGCCTTGATTCATTTCCAGTGCAAAGCGAGCAGATTTTTTCGCGCAGTGCGCATTCAGGGTTTGCGGTTGCATGTCCTCGATATTAATGATGCGGCCCTTCTCATCGATAAAGGCGACCGACAGCGGGAGCAAGGTGTTCTTCATCCACATGCAGAGATGCCGAGTCTCCGGAAAGCGGAACACCATACCCTCATTGGGTGCCATTTTTTCGCGAAGCATCAGGCCCTGGGCACGCTGCTCGTCGCTGACCGCGACTTCCGCCTTGATCAAGTGGACGCCAATATTCAGTGTTGTGGTCGGGAAAACCTGCTGGGCATGACCGACTGAAAAAAAAGCAGCGAATAGCCAGGCGGCGGTACTGTAGAAAATGAGTTTCATAATGAAGGATAGCCAGTCGGAGCAATGGGATTGTAAACCTCGTCACCGCAGGTTCATTCGACTTTGTGCCATTGATCTTCACCCACGTCTCGCCACTCTCCCGGCATGAGCGGATGCGTTGCCAGAGAAAACGGCCCGATGCCACTGCGCACCAGCCTGAGCGTTGGCAAACCAACTGCGGCGGTCATTCGTTTGACCTGACGATTCTTTCCTTCGATGAGTGTGATCGCCAGCCAAGAGGTGGGAATCTGCGCCCGCGTACGAACAGGTGGATCGCGCTCCCAAAGCCAGTTTGGATCTTCGATGCGCGCTGCGCGGCAGCCAAGGGTGATGAAATCACCCAAATCCAGTGGCGCTTGCAACTGGGTCAGTTGTGCGGCGCTGGCGATGCCCTCGACTTGCGCAAGATAGGTTTTCTGTTTCTCACTCTCGGGGTGACTAATTTCGTGTTGCAGTTTTCCGTTGTCCGTCAGTAGCATGAGCCCCTCGCTGTCTGCATCCAGTCTTCCTGCCGGGTAGATGTCGGGCTGATGCAGGTAATCTGCCAGCGTGGCGCGTGATGGATGAGCAGAAAACTGGCTCATGACACCGTGGGGCTTGTTGAAAAGAATGAGCGACATTCAGGGTATCCAGAGCAGTAGCGGGGCCGCATTTCTGTGGCACGAAGCAAAATTCTAGTGCATAATACGAAATGTGGTCTTATGTCTTATATAAGACTAACAAAGGGCTTGCCTATGGTGTGCAATAGGCCTTTGTTCCTGACAAGACCCGAACTACAATCTTCCCTATCCGCCCAATCCTCGGAGAAAACGATGTACCAACATATCAAAGTGCCCACCGATGGTCAGAAGATTTCGGTCAACCCTGATTATTCCCTGAATGTGCCAGACAATCCGATCATCCCCTATATCGAGGGTGATGGCACCGGCGTGGACATTAGCCCGGTGATGATCAAGGTTATTGATGCTGCGGTACAAAAAGCTTACAGCGGCAAACGCAAGATCAGCTGGATGGAGATTTTCGCCGGCGAGAAGTCAACGAGGGTCTACGGTCCTGACGTCTGGCTGCCAGAGGAAACGCTCAAGGTACTCAAAGATTACGTGGTCTCGATCAAGGGGCCCCTGACGACACCTGTTGGCGGTGGCATACGCTCGCTCAACGTGGCGCTGCGTCAGGAGTTGGATCTGTACGTTTGCTTGCGCCCTGTGCGTTATTTCAAAGGTGTGCCCTCACCGTTGCGTGAGCCGGAGAAAACCGACATGGTCATTTTCCGTGAGAACTCGGAAGATATCTATGCCGGTATCGAATGGCAAGAAGGTAGCGAGGGTGTGAAGAAGGTGATTGATTTCCTTATCAAGGAAATGGGCGTCAAGAAGATTCGCTTCCCCCAGACCTCCGGCATCGGTATCAAGCCTGTCTCCCGCGAAGGCACCGAGCGCCTGGTGCGCAAGGCCATCCAGTACGCGATCGATAATGACAAGCCTTCCGTGACGATCGTTCACAAGGGCAACATCATGAAATACACCGAAGGTGGATTCCGTGATTGGAGCTATGAATTGGCGCAGAAAGAGTTTGGCGCACAGCTCATTGACGGCGGCCCTTGGTGTACTTTCAAGAATCCCAGGACAGGCAAGGACATCATCATCAAGGATTCGATTGCGGATGCTTTCCTGCAGCAGATTCTGCTGCGTCCGAATGAATACAGCGTAATCGCTACCCTGAATCTGAACGGTGACTATATTTCTGATGCGCTGGCAGCTCAGGTGGGTGGTATCGGTATTGCGCCGGGCGCCAATTTGTCCGATTCAGTAGCCATGTTCGAAGCGACCCACGGCACTGCACCGAAGTACGCTGGCAAGGATTACGTGAATCCCGGTTCGCTGATCCTGTCCGCTGAAATGATGCTGCGGCACATGGGCTGGTTCGAGGCGGCCGATCTGGTGATCAGCTCGATGGAAAAGTCTATTTCATCTAAGAAAGTCACCTACGATTTTGCGCGTTTGATGGAGGGCGCAACCCAGATGTCTTGCTCGGGCTTCGGTGATGTGATGATTGAGCACATGTAAAGCGGTTCGCGCTTTGAAAAAGCCGGAGCGATCCGGCTTTTTGTTGCCCCAAGCTGATTGGGGAAATAACAATAGCTGTGCGTAAAGGAATGTGCGACGGGTAATAACAGAGGTGGTGGGCAATAAAAAACCCCCGGTTTTGTCGGGGGTTTTAAGGAGCCTAATGGTAACTAGGCACTCTGGATGTTGGAAGCTTGCTTGCCTTTGGGGCCTTGCGTTACTTCAAACTGGACCTTTTGTCCCTCTTTGAGGGTTTTGAAGCCATTCATATTAATCGCAGAGAAGTGTGCGAACAGATCTTCGCCACCATCATCCGGAGTGATAAAACCGAAGCCTTTGGCATCGTTAAACCACTTCACTGTACCTGTTGCCATAAAAGCGTTTTCCTAAAATTGACCAATCACACGAGCCCTAAAAGCAAGAAGCTCGCATGACGCTGCCCCTTCTAATAATGCTCCTCCTAAGTCAGTGAGTGCCATAAAGCACACAATGATGTTTTGCATTGTTTGCGTAAAAAAAGGAAAAGTCAAGTTAATTGCCAAAAGAGCTATATTTAGGCAGGAGATAACTAGTAATAGCAGCCTGCGACGCGTGGAAAAAATGGCGATCTGCGCGTCATCAGGATTCGGCGTACTATCTTTACGTGGGGCGGATATCATTGGCTTAAGCGGTTACGCACCAGTATGAGGGCATTAGAATAGAAGCATGGCAACTAACGAAGAGAATGGCACACTCCTTATTCCTAAGGAGAAAAAGGCGGCGGTTAAACCGCCGTCCATGTATCAGGTTTTGCTGCTCAATGATGATTACACCCCGATGGAATTCGTGGTGGCTATCATCCAAGAGTATTTCAACAAGGATCGGGAGACTGCCACCCAGATCATGTTGAAAGTGCATCGCGATGGTAAAGGTATGTGCGGGGTATATCCTAAAGATATAGCCAGTACAAAAGTGGAACTTGTGTTAACCCACGCCCGGAAGGCGGGACACCCGCTTCAATGCGTGATGGAGGAAGCATGATTGCTCAGGAACTCGAAGTTAGTTTGCACATGGCTTTTGTCGAGGCGAGACAAGCTCGGCATGAGTTCATTACCGTTGAGCATCTGCTGCTCGCGCTGCTGGATAATCCTTCCGCAGCCGAGGTGCTACGAGCTTGCGCGGTCAATATTGATGACCTTCGCAAGACGCTGACCAACTTTATCAATGACAACACACCAACAGTACCTGGCACCAGCGAGGTCGATACGCAACCGACGCTGGGTTTCCAGCGGGTGATACAGCGCGCAATCATGCACGTTCAGTCTGCATCGAACGGCAAAAAAGAAGTAACTGGTGCCAACGTACTGGTCGCGATTTTCGGTGAAAAAGATTCACATGCAGTGTATTACCTGCATCAGCAAGGAATCACGCGCCTGGACGTCGTTAATTTCATTTCGCATGGCGTGCGCAAAGATCAGCAGTCTGAGCCGCAAAAAGCTTCCGAGGGTGTTGAAGAAGGCGCCACTGAAACGCAGCAGAAAGAAAGCGCGCTGGATCAATTCACCCAAAACCTCAACAAGCTGGCAGCCGAAGGCAAGATTGATCCACTGATTGGCCGCGAGGCTGAAGTAGAGCGCGTGATTCAGACACTTTGCCGTCGCCGCAAGAATAATCCGCTGCTGGTGGGCGAAGCCGGTGTTGGCAAGACTGCGATTGCTGAAGGCTTGGCTTGGCGCGTCACGCAAGGCGAAGTGCCTGAGATTTTGCAAAACGCGGTCGTGTATTCACTCGACATGGGTGCGTTGCTGGCCGGTACCAAGTACCGTGGTGACTTCGAGCAGCGTCTCAAAGCAGTACTCAAACAAATGAAGAACAATCCCAACGGGATTTTGTTCATCGATGAAATTCACACCATCATTGGTGCGGGCTCCGCATCGGGCGGTACGCTGGATGCCTCGAACTTGCTCAAGCCTGCCTTGTCGAGCGGTCAGTTGAAATGCATAGGTGCAACCACCTTCAATGAGTACCGTGGTGTGTTTGAAAAAGATCATGCCCTGTCGCGCCGTTTCCAAAAGATAGATGTGAACGAGCCGACCGTGGAGCAGACCGTGCAGATTCTGCGTGGCCTCAAGTCACGGTTCGAAGAGCACCATGGCGTAAAGTACTCAGCTCTGGCGCTGACAACGGCAGCCGAGCTGGCCGCGCGCTTTATCAATGATCGTCACTTGCCCGACAAGGCGATTGATGTAATTGACGAAGCTGGCGCAGCGCAACGAATCCTGCCCAAGTCCAAGCAGAAAAAGACCATCGGCAAGCCCGAGATCGAAGACATCATTTCGAAAATCGCGCGTATTCCGCCGCAGTCGGTCAATCAGGATGATCGTACCAAGCTGCAGACCATCGACCGCGATCTGAAGAACGTTGTGTTCGGTCAGGATCCTGCGATCGAGGCATTGGCGGCAGCGATCAAAATGGCGCGTGCTGGGCTCGGTAAAACTGACAAGCCGATCGGCTCTTTCCTTTTCTCCGGTCCAACCGGTGTGGGCAAGACCGAAGTCGCCAAACAGCTGGCCTTCATTATGGGTATCGAGCTGATTCGTTTTGATATGTCCGAGTACATGGAGCGTCATGCGGTGAGTCGCCTGATTGGCGCACCGCCGGGCTATGTTGGTTTTGATCAGGGCGGTCTGCTGACCGAAGCGATCACGAAGAAACCGCATGCGGTACTGCTGCTCGACGAGATCGAAAAAGCGCATCCGGATGTGTTCAACATCCTGTTGCAAGTGATGGACCACGGCACGCTGACAGACAACAATGGTCGCAAGGCAGACTTCCGCAACGTGATCATTATTATGACGACCAATGCCGGCGCTGAGAGCTTGCAAAAACGCTCCATGGGTTTCACCGAATCCAAGCAGGCTGGTGATGAAATGGCTGATATCAAGCGCATGTTCACGCCAGAGTTCCGCAATCGTCTGGATTCCATCATCAGTTTCGGCGCACTCAATGAGGACATCATCCTGCGCGTGGTGGACAAATTCCTCATGCAGCTCGAAGAGCAACTCCATGAGAAAAAGGTCGAAGCTGTGTTCAGCGATAAGCTGCGCAACTTCCTTGGCAAGAAGGGATTTGATCCACTGATGGGTGCCCGTCCCATGTCGCGCCTGATTCAAGACATGATTCGTAAGGCACTGGCTGATGAGCTGTTGTTTGGCAAGTTGGTTTCTGGTGGGCGCGTCAATGTCGATCTCGACGAAGAAGAGCATATTCGTCTTGAATTCGTCGAAGGGGATACGCCGCCACCGGCTGCACCACCACAGGAAGCCGCTGAAGTCGAGTAATACTCTGGCGGTATTGAAATAGACAGGGCCCCGACGCAAGCGGGGCCCTGTTTCATTTTGGGACTATTGTGCAGAGATCGTATCGAAACAATGGATGTTCAAAGGAATGTTTAAAGGAATGTTCAAAGGAATGTTCGAACGAATTTTAAGAACGAATGGCGCCGTGGTAACGCTGTGCCATGTCGCTAGCGATGTTGCCGAGCGTGTTTAGATCGTCATCGCCGCAAACGGCGTAAAGCGCGTCAAATCCGGCTTTGAAGTTTCCAGGCCGGGCTGATTTTGATCAGGGTAACAAAGGATTCTTCGACGTCTGTTTCTGGCGAATTTCGCTAAGGGTAGTCTGCATCGATTGCCGCCGTTCAGGTGCCCAAGGATGTAGCGCCGTATAAGTGTTGGTCAGCGATGCCGGATAGGATTGAGCGAGTTTCGCTATCGTACGTTCTACCGCTGCCGGATCATAGCCAGCCCGCGCCAGCAAATACATCGCCATTCGATCGGCTTCCTGATCGGCTTTTGCTGGCATAGGGCGCAGGCCTCCACGACTGGCAAGCGATGCAGCATCTGGCTGCAAGGGCAGTAGTGCATCGATCAGGCTGGCGACGGTTGCCGTCATTTGCTGGGTAGCGGTATGTTGCAACACGTTGTGTGCAATTTCGCGTGCAAGAATGACCGCGAGTTCTTCATCGGCACTTAGAAAATCCAGCATGCCCCTCGTGATCATGATCCGCCGACCATCCGCATAAGCATTCACCTGTGGTGCGTGCCCGATTTCCATTGAAAAAGCACAGGCTGCGGTCAGGGGAATCGTCAATTTGATCGGCCGATCCTGACGCAAGACCACGACAGAGATATCGGTCGCGTTCTTGATCAATGGCGCCAGCGATCGTGCCGCTTCGCTCTCTGCCTGCGCTCCAAGCGGCAGTGCTTGCTCTTGTATGGATTGAAGAATGTCACCGGGTCGTATGCCGGCGCGCATCGCGCCGCTGCCATCGAGCACCTGCATCACACGCAGCCGGTCATCCAGTTTGAGCGCCGACTCGGCGGCAGGGGCGAGCTCGGCAGGATAGGAATACAGATTTTTTGCAGTGAACCCGAGCAGTGGACGCGCGAATGAACGACAAAGCGGCGCATTTTTTACCATCAAGGGAGCGGCTACGCGGTAGATACGTTCCTGCCTAGCTATCAGCAACGCAAATGCAGATACGTCTTGAGATGGCTCAACTTTTTTCTCCGACACATTCGTCGGAGCTTTTACATTCACCGGAGTTTTGACACTCGGCGGGGTTTTCACAGGCGCTGTGGTGCAGGACACCAGCAGTACCAAGGCTACCAAGAAGAGCGGCACATTTCGTTTGTCGATAGCGCTCATAGTCGCGTGAACGATCATTCTAGTGCTAGCTTATTTTTTACCCGTACTACCAAACCCGCCTTCACCACGTTCACTGCTCTCGAAGTTGTCGACGATATCGAATGCTACCTGCAACACCGGTACGATGACCAGCTGAGCAAGACGCTCCATAGGATTTAGCACAAAGCTTGTGCTGCCACGATTCCAAGTAGAGACCATGAGCTCACCCTGATAGTCCGAATCGATCAATCCGACGAGATTGCCCAGTACGATGCCGTGTTTATGTCCCAGTCCACTTCTCGGAAGAATCATTGCGGCATAGGCGGGATCGGCAATATGAATCGCCAGACCGGTCGGCACCAGATGCGTACTACCTGGTTCGATGGTGACAGGTTCTGTGAGGCAGGCACGCAGATCCAGTCCTGCACTACCTGTTGTGGCGTAAGCAGGCATTTGGTCGCGCATGCGCGGGTCAAGGATTTTGACAGCGATTGTTTTCATAGTGTCTGAAGACGCAAAAGAAAAAGGGCAATAGAACAACAAAAAAAGAAAAAATAAACAACGAAAAAATAAACGGAGAAAAAATACAAACGATCAGGAAAAGCGTGAAAAAATTTTGATTAAAGGCGACGGGTAATCTCAGCGATCAGCGTCACGGCGAGGCTATCCTTACTCGCGCGTGGGAGTGATTGATGACCATGCACATCAAAAATCACAATTTCATTTTCATCTTTTCCGAAAGTCTGGTGACCGATATTCCCGACGAGTAGTGGAATATTTTTCCGCTCCCGCTTGGCTGCGCCATGTGCGAGCAAATCCTCGGACTCTGCTGCAAACCCGACGCAAAAAGGCGGGGAAGGCAAAGCTGCGACCGAAGCCAGTATGTCGGGGTTGGTTTCAAACTGCAGTGACGGTGTTGATGAATCTTGTTTTTTTATTTTTTGTGAACTGACTTCTGCAACGCGCCAGTCAGCTACGGCAGCAACGGCGATGAATACCGATTGTTGACCCACATGAGACATGACGGCTTCATGCATGTCGCGTGCGGTCGTGACAGGAATGCAGGTGACGCCCAGCGGTGCAGTTAATGCTGTTGGCCCTGAGACTAGCGTGACATGTGCTCCGGCAGCTTGCGCAGCGCGCGCGAGCGCGTATCCCATTTTTCCCGATGAGAGATTGGTAATGCCGCGCACGGGATCAATGGGTTCAAACGTGGGGCCGGCGGTGATAAGCACGCGTTTGCCTGACAAGATTTTTGGCTGAAAAAATCCGGTCAGCACCTCGAGCAATTGTTCGGGTTCAAGCATGCGGCCCAGTCCGGTTTCGCCGCAAGCCTGATCGCCTGCGGCGGGTCCCACCAAGGTAATGCCATCGGACTTTAACTGTGTCACGTTGCGTTGCGTGGCTGGCTTGTCCCACATTTCGACATTCATCGCAGGTGCGACCAGCAGTGGTACATCATGAGGTCTTGCAAGGCACAAGGTCGACAGCAAATCATCCGCTGCACCATGCACCAGTTTGCGCATGAAATCAGCCGAGCACGGCGCAATGATGATGGCATCCGCATTACGCGACAGGTCAATGTGCGCCATATTGTTGGCGATGCGGCTGTCCCACTGATCGGTGTAAACCGTATGGCCCGACAAGGCCTGCATTGTTACCGGTGTAATGAAATGCCGAGCCGCTTCGGTCATGACCACCTGCACGCTCGCGCCGGCTTTGACCAGAGCGCGCGCAAATTCAGCAGCCTTGTAGCAGGCAATGCCACCGGTGAGTCCCAGCACGATTTTTTTGCCTGCAAGATTCATAAGTGCCTCTAGCGGTTGACGCGACGGAATTCATCCAGCACGAACAATATCGCTCCCACTGTAATCGCACTGTCCGCGACATTGAATGCCGGCCAGTGCCAGCCGCGCACATAAAAGTCGAGAAAATCGATCACATGCCCGTAAGCGACACGATCAATCAGGTTGCCTATGGCGCCGCCCAAAATCAGCGCCAGTGACCAACAGAATAAACGCTGATCAGGATTGCGCTTAAGCATCCACAAAATAAACACGGAAGCGATGACAGAAACGCCGGTGAAAAAATAGCGCTGCCATCCCGGCTGATCCGACAAAAAGCTGAAAGCTGCGCCTTTGTTATACACCATCACCAGATTAAAGTAGGCCGTGATCGGTTCGGACTGGCCGTACAGCAGCAGTTTGCTCATGGTGATCTTGGTGACCTGATCCAGCAAGACCACCACCAGCGCAATACCCAACCACAGCATCAGACCTGCATTCTTTTTTGTCATTAATAGCCTTCAGTTGAGGTCAGGCAGCACGTCGCCGCTCGCCCTGACCAAACAAATTGGATACGCAGCGACCGCACAAACTCGTGTGCTCTGCGTGTTCGCCGACGTCAGCGCGATAATGCCAGCAGCGCTCACATTTTTTGTAAGCTGACGCAGTCACCAGAATTTTTTCTTCAGCATTCGACGCAACGGGAAAGACCTGCGCATCAGAGGTAATCAGAATAAATTTCAGATCGTCACCCAGTTGCTGCAGCAAACTCAGGTTATCGCCGCTGGCACGAATGGCGACCTCGGCTTGTAGTGATGAGCCAATCGCACCCGAGACGCGCAACGCCTCAAGCTCCTTTTGCACCGACGTACGAATCTCTCGCAAGCTTGAGTATTTTTCTAACAGCGCATCCGCATCGGCGATCTCTGGCAGCGTGTAAAAAGTTTGGGTGAAAATCGTCTCGTCCGAGGCATCGTAAGTCGCTTTATCAGCAAACACTGACCAGGCTTCTTCCACCGTGAATGACAGCACCGGTGCCATCAGACGCAGCAATGACTGGGTGATATGCCAGATCGCAGTTTGTGCCGAGCGACGCGCACTGGAATCTACACCGCATGTGTATAGCCGGTCTTTGAGAATATCCAGATAGAAGCCACCCAGATCTTCCGAGCAGTACATCTGCAGCTTGGCGACGACCGGATGGAACTCGTATTCATCAAAGTGCGCATGAATTTCTTGCTGTAATTGCGACATGCGTGCAATCGCATGACGATCAATTTCGAGTAGCTGATCCATCGCAACCGAGTCACGCTGCGCATTAAAGTCCGAGGTATTTGCCAACAGGAAGCGCAGCGTATTACGAATGCGTCGATAGCTTTCCACCACACGCTTGAGGATTTCATCCGAGATCGACAGCTCACCCGAATAGTCAGTAGCAGCCACCCACAGCCGGAGAATCTCTGCGCCCAGCGTATCGGAGACTTTTTGAGGAGCGACCACATTGCCCTTGGACTTGGACATTTTCTTGCCCTCGCCATCGACCACGAAGCCGTGCGTCAGGAGCGCCTTGTAGGGCGCGCAGCCATTGAGCATTGCTGAGGTCAGCAGCGATGAGTGAAACCATCCACGATGCTGATCCGAACCTTCCAGATACAGATCCGCGGGAAACTGTGACTCGGCAACATGTGATCCACGCAGAACCGTTTGGTGAGTGGTACCAGAATCAAACCAGACATCGAGTGTGTCGCGATTTTTTTCGTAATGCGCCGCATCGGCACCGAGAAATTCATTCAGATCCAGCGTATGCCAAGCTTCAATGCCGCTTTGCGCGACACGTTGCGCGACTTTTTCAAGGAGGGCTGGTGTATCAGGATGCAGATCGCCGGTTTCCTTGTGCACGAAGAAGGCCATGGGCACACCCCACTGACGCTGTCGTGACAAGGTCCAGTCCGGGCGATTGACTATCATGCCGTGCAGACGCGCCTTGCCCCAGCCCGGGTAAAAGCGAGTGGCATCTACAGCCGCTAGTGCCGTCGCGCGCAAGGCAGGGCCGCCGTCTTTCGGTGTGCGGTCCATGCTCGCAAACCATTGCGAAGTCGCGCGATAAATGATGGGTGTTTTATGGCGCCAGCAGTGCATGTAGCTGTGATCAAACATCACCAGTTTGAACAAAGTACCTGCGTTGTCGAGCGTGCTGCAAATCGGTTTCGATGCTTCCCAAATGGTCATGCCGCCAAACAGCGGCAACGTCGATGCATAACGCCCATCACCCATCACCGGATTGATGATGGCGTCGTCCTTCATGCCATGTGCTTTGCAGGACGCATAGTCTTCAACGCCATAGGCCGGTGCGGAGTGCACGATGCCGGTACCGGCATCCTTAGTTACGTATTCCCCCAGATAGACGGGTGACAAACGCGCATAGCCGGCATCAGCGGATGACATCGGGTGATGAAAGTTCACACCCGTCAAAGCTTCGCCCGTGCAGGTCGCAATCGTTTTGCCTTCCAGGCCGTAGCGCGTGAGGCAGCTTTCCACCAGATCTTCGGCAAGGATGAGCAGTATGGTTTCACCATCGCGCACCGTTTGCACCAGCGCGTAGCTGAACTCAGGATGCATATTGAGCGCCTGATTAGACGGTATCGTCCACGGTGTCGTGGTCCAGATCACTACATAACCTTTTTGCGCAGGTAGCGATGCGAGCCCAAACGCTTTGGCGACTCGTTCGGGTTCGGCGAACGGGAAGCCGACATCAATCGCAGGATCGCGTTTGTCTTGGTATTCCACTTCCGCTTCAGCGAGTGCGGATCCGCAATCGAAACACCAGTTCACGGGCTTGAGTCCGCGGTAGACGAATCCCTTATCGAGAATACTGCCGAGCGCACGGATTTCATCGGCCTCGTTGCGGTAATTCATCGTCAGATAAGGATTATCCCAATCACCCAACACACCCAGACGAATAAAGTCTTTTTTCTGTCGCTCTACCTGTTCTGCAGCGTACGCGCGCGATTTGGCCAACACGTCGGCGGTGGGCAGATTTTTCCCGTATTGCTTTTCGATTTGAATTTCGATCGGCATGCCATGGCAATCCCAGCCGGGTACGTATTGCGCGTCAAAGCCCTCGAGTTGACGTGTCTTGACGATCATGTCCTTGAGGATTTTATTGACCGCGTGCCCTATGTGAATATCGCCGTTGGCGTAGGGCGGGCCGTCATGCAGGATGAATTTTGGTCTACCAGCAGATGCCTTGCGAATCCGCTCGTACAGCTTTTTCTGCTGCCACTGCGCGACCCACTGCGGCTCGCGCTTGGCGAGATCACCGCGCATCGGGAAAGGTGTTTCGGTCATGTTGACCGGATACTTGCTTTCAGATTTTTTGCTGTTGTCTGACATGAGGCGCGATCAAGATGGAAATTCGGTAAGAGTTAGGTGGTTTCGTTTTGCAAAAAAGGTCCGCGCAGCGCGCGCATCAGCAGCGATTGCCTCGGTGAGTGTGTCGAGGTCGTCGTATTTTTTTTCGTCGCGCAGTTTTTCCAGAAATTCCACGTGAATCAGTTTGCCGTAGCAATCACCGGCGTAATCAAATACGTGGACTTCAAGCAGTACTCGTCCATTGTCTTCTACCGTAGGACGTACGCCCATACTCGCGACGGCTGGTAAGGGATGGTCTGCAAGGCCGTGTACCTGCACGACAAAGATTCCGTTGAGCGCAGGACGCCGGTGCGCAATGCGTAGATTGGCTGTCGGAAAACCAATCGTGCGCCCCAGCTTGCGACCATGCAGAACCCGGCCTGAAATCGAATAAGGATTTCCCAGTAATTCCCGGGCATGCGCAAAATTACCCTCCGTCAGCGCAGCACGTACGGCAGAAGAAGAAATGCGCGCCCCCTCGTGGGCAACGGTGTGCAGAGCAACGACTTCAAAGCCGTACCTTTTTCCGGCCTCGGCCAGCAACTCGAAATTCCCTGCACGTTTTGCACCGAAGCAGAAATCATCACCCACGATCAGCCACTTAACCTGCAAGCCCTCGACCAGGATCTGACGAATAAAGTTTTCCGGCGACAGTGATGCGAAGTGCGCATTGAAATGTTCAACAATGACTCGATCCACACCTGCTTGCGCGAGTGCTTGCAACTTGTCACGCAGGTTGGCAATCCGGCTGGGTGCGCGGCTTTCGTCACCGGCCATCCGCGCGAAAAACTCTCTCGGGTGCGGCTCGAAGGTCATAACGGCAGTCTCAACGCCCAGACCTTGCGCTGCATCCGACACGCGCGCAAGCAGTGCCCGATGGCCCAGATGCACGCCATCGAAATTACCGATGGTCAGGGCGCATGGGCGTCGATCAGCCAGCGAGGGGAGTCCGCGAAATACCTTCATGGGCAGCGTGTGGGGTTCAGCAGTGCGAAAGCCCTCGATTATAGAGGGTTTCCCTTGATTTTCCGCCGGATCAGCCTGCTTTCAGCGGGTCTTGTCGGTTGCGGCTGGCCGGTAACGCGGAGACGATGAAAAAAGTCGTCGAAGGACCAAAAAAAAATCGAGTGTGGGCGCTTAAACGGACGCCTGCGCTGACTAACAAAGCGGCCAGTGAGGCAGCCGAAGGTTCACACGTCCGGCCACAGCGCCTGCAGCGCCGCGAGTGCGGCGACGCCTGCAGTCTCCGTGCGCAGTACGCGCTCACCTAAACCCAGACACAGAGCGCCATGGCTGATGGCGAGATGCTCTTCGTCCTCCGACCAGCCGCCTTCAGGACCTATCATAAGAGTGATTGCCTGCGCTGGTTGATGGCGAGCCCAGCCGTGCAGGGTTTCTGTCGCGCGGGGCGAGAGCAAGATGCGGCGATGCATGCTGTGCTGGGCAACCCAGTGATCGAAACGCAGAGGTGCACCCAGCATAGGCAAGCGGTTGCGCCCACACTGTTCGGCTGCCGCCGCCATGATGCCCTGCCAGTGGACCATTTTTTTCCCGGCGCGCTCCTCATCAAGCCGAATCACGGAGCGACTGCACATCAGCGGTTGAATGGCGGTGGCACCCAGCTCGACCGCTTTTTCCACGATCCAATCCATCTTGGTACCTTCGGGCAAACCTTGTGCGAGCGTGATCGCGTGAGCTGGCTCGGCTTCTCGCGCAGAGAATGTTTTTATGGCGACCTCGACCTGTTTCTTGTCGACGCCCGTGAACGTGGCGGCGTATTCGCCACCGCTTCCATTAAAGAGTGTTACGACATCACCGACTTTGAGACGAAGTACTTGCACATGTCGGGCGATGTGGTCGGGCAGGCGCAGCAGTTGGCCGGCCTCAAGAGGTTGATCGCAGTAGAAGCGAGGCATCAGATGAATTAGCGAGAGTTAGTTTGTTGAGATAAGGTCTGCACTGATTGTAAGCGTCCGAGCGTGCTCTGGTAAAATCGCAGGCTTTTCCGTCGGCGTATCGACGCAGAGTCTCTACCAAAATGCCGCTGCCAGTGCAGGGTTACAGCGTGTTTCACGATAATCCGCTGCACCCTTGACAGGAATCGCGCTGTTTCGCGACGCTCATTTTGATAGAGACTCTCAGCGCCGCGATCGTAACTTCATTCAATCTTGGTAATATGACTTCCAATCTGGACTCTGGTGCGGATACCCGCAAAATGGCGAATGCAATCCGTGCGCTCGCAATGGACGCTGTGCAAAAAGCCAACTCGGGACATCCCGGTATGCCCATGGGCATGGCGGAGATCGCCGTCGCGTTGTGGGGCAAACATCTGCGGCACAACCCCGCGGACCCCAAATGGATGGACCGCGATCGTTTCGTTGTCTCCAACGGTCATGGCTCCATGCTGTTGTACGCCTTGCTGCATTTGTCTGGTTATGCGTTGTCGATGGACGAGATTCGCAACTTTCGTCAGCTGCATTCACTGACGCCGGGCCACCCGGAAGTCGACATCACGCCCGGCGTTGAAACCACCACCGGCCCGTTGGGTCAGGGCGTTACCAACGCGGTGGGTATGGCATTGGCAGAGCACCTGCTCGCCGCCGAGTTCAACCGGCCAGGCCTCGACGTAATTGATCACCACACCTATGTATTCCTCGGTGACGGCTGCCTGATGGAGGGCATCAGTCACGAAGCTTGTTCCCTTGCCGGTACCTTGCGTTTATCCAAGCTGATCGTGCTGTATGACGACAATGGCATTTCCATTGATGGCAACGTGGATGGCTGGTTCCGCGACGACACGCCCAAGCGTTTCGAGAGCTATGGCTGGCACGTGACTCCAAATGTCGATGGACATGACGTGCAGGCAGTAGATGCAGCGATTGCCGCTGCCAAAAAATCCGATCGTCCAACGCTGATTTGCTGCAAGACCGTCATTGGCAAAGGATCGCCGAATATGGAAGGCAGCGACAAGGTGCATGGCGCAGCCTTGGGCGATGCTGAAATTGCAGCCACCCGCGCTGCTATTGGCTGGGATTCTCCGCCTTTCGAAATACCCGCTGATGTGTATGCTGCCTGGGATGCGAAGCAACAAGGTGCTTCAATCCAAGCGACGTGGACAGAAAAATTCAATGCGTATAGCGAGAAATTCCCGAAAGAAGCTGCCGAACTGATGCGTCGTATGCAGGGTGAACTGCCAGCCACATTTGATCAGTCAGTCGCTGCACTCATCGATGCCTGCGTGCAGAAAAAGGAAAACATTGCGACCCGCAAGGCCAGCCAAAACGCTATTCAGGCGCTCGCCCCCACCTTGCCCGAATTTCTCGGCGGGTCGGCTGATCTCACCGGATCCAATCTCACCAACTGGAAAGAATGTATCGCTGTTCGTGCCGACCAGCCGGGTAACCACATCAATTATGGTGTGCGTGAATTTGGTATGAGCGCGATCATGAACGGTATCGCGCTGCATGGTGGCTATATTCCTTTCGGCGCGACGTTTCTCACCTTCTCGGATTACAGCCGTAATGCCTTGCGCATGGCGGCGCTGATGAAGCTGCGCTCGATTTTTGTATTCACACATGATTCCATCGGTTTGGGTGAAGATGGTTCGACCCACCAGTCAGTCGAGCATATTTCCAGCATGCGCCTGATTCCGAATCTTGATAACTGGCGTCCGTGTGACACGGTGGAATCTGCAGTGGCGTGGGCTGAGGCGGTGCGGCGCAAGCACGGCCCGAGCACATTGATTTTTTCCAGACAAAATCTGCCCCATGTCGAGCGTAATCCTGCGCAAATCAGCGATATTCAACGTGGCGGTTATGTGTTGAGAGACGACAAAGATGCGCGCGTGATTCTGATTGCCACGGGTTCCGAAGTCGAACTGGCCCTCAAGTCTGCTGAGGTTCTGGCCGCCGAAGGTATCTCGGCAAGAATCGTGTCCATGCCGAGTACCGATGTCTTTGAGCGACAAGACGCTGCCTACAAAGCGAGTGTCCTGCCCAGACATTTACCGCGTGTTGCCATCGAAGCAGGCGTGACAGGTTTCTGGTTCAGATATGTTGGTCTCGATGGCGCCGTTATCGGTATCGATACCTTCGGTGAATCTGCACCGGCAGGTGCGCTATTCAAGCATTTCGGATTTACGACCGACAAAGTCGTTGCGGCAGTCAAGTCAGTGTTGCACTGACTCACGCAAAAAAAGCTACTCGTAATAATCACTCAGGAGATCAATATGACCATCAAAGTTGCGATCAATGGCTACGGCCGCATCGGGCGCAATGTATTGCGCGCTCATTACGAAGGCGGCAAGAAAAACGATATTCAGATCGTCGCCATTAATGATCTGGGTAATGCAGAATCGAATGCGCATCTGACACGCTATGACACGGCGCATGGCAAATTTCCTGGCACCGTGGTGGTGGAGGGTGATTATATGATCGTTAATGGCGACAAAATTCGCGTCTTCGCGCAGCGCAATCCGGCGGATATTCCTTGGGGTGAGCTGGGTGTTGATGTGGTCTTGGAATGTACCGGCTTTTTTGCAAGCAAGGAAAAAGCTTCTGCACACCTCAAAGGCGGTGCCAAAAAAGTCATCATCTCGGCACCCGGCGGTAATGACGTTGATGCGACCGTTGTCTTCGGCGTGAATCAAGGCGTGCTGAAATCTTCCGATACCGTCATCTCCAATGCTTCATGCACTACCAATTGCCTGGCGCCGTTGGTCAAGCCGCTCAATGACACCATCGGTCTTGAAACTGGTCTGATGACCACAGTACATGCTTACACCAATGATCAGGTGCTCACTGATGTTATGCACGAAGATCTGCGCCGCGCACGTTCTGCGACCCAGTCAATGATTCCGACCAAGACCGGTGCAGCGGCAGCGGTGGGTTTGGTGCTGCCTGAACTTAATGGCAAGCTGGATGGTTATGCGATTCGCGTCCCGACTATTAATGTTTCTATTGTTGATCTGTCTTTCATCGCCGCGCGTGACACCACCGTTGATGAAGTTAACAGCATCATGAAAAAAGCAGCCGATGGCCCTCTCAAAGGTATTTTGACCTACAACACCGAGCCACTGGTGTCGGTAGATTTCAATCACAATCCGGCGTCGAGCAATTTTGATGCGACCCTGACCAAAGTCTCTGGTCGTCTCGTGAAGGTCTCTTCATGGTACGACAATGAGTGGGGTTTCTCGAACCGTATGCTGGACACGACAACGGCGTTGATGAACGCAAAATAAGCAAGCCGCCGTGATTCAAAAAAAAGCCCTGCAGTTCATATGAACTGCAGAGCTTTTTAAATTATGAAGCGCTATTTTTGGGCTGACCGAATAAAAATGGCATCACTGATTTTATCGAATGCCGACTGGTAGATTTTTGGATCCTGTATGGGATCATCGCGGTTTGATTGTTGGCCATAGTCGCCTGAAGCTTTTTTTCTCTCGACAAAGTTCAAGCGTATTTTTGCGGATTTTGGCGATAGTTCCTCAACGAATGCAGTCACTGCTGTCCTTCCCTCAACCCGTATTCCCGCTAGAAAAGAAAGAAATGCGTCGCTGCCCTTCGCGCCTTTCGTGGGGGATTCTGCTGTGATGAATCCCGTATCCAGATTGGCCGAATTCACGATGTAGCCCAGATCTTGAAAGACGGACATCGCGGAATTGAACGCCATCTTTTTGTCTATCTCGAATGACCGGGATTGATAGGATTGAATTTCCAATGAGGTTTTGTTCGATGATGCGTCATTCATTGCGCAGCCCGCCGTGAACAGCGCGCTACCCACCGCCACACCGCACAGCACTCGTCGCAAGATACCACCGCAGTTTTTCACACCAAAGAATCTTGCGTACCTGTTGATATCAAGCGCGGAGGCTGAATCACGGATGTTGGCGTAGGTTTTGATAAAGGTCGTCGTGGTTTTCATGGCTCAGTCTCAGAATGAAGAGTAGCGGGAGGAAAAGTCGGTGACTGTTTTTACGCCTTTGAGATCTCTGAATTTGATGATCAGCGTTATCGTTCGGCTGGATTGCTCGAGACCTGAGCTGCTGCTGGACGCGCCAGCCAGAACGATCGTTGCAAATGCCGAGCTGGAACTGGCATTCGAGACCGTTGCTTGCTTCTGATAAGTCCAGGATTCCTCGCCATCGGCGTTTTGTGTCACCAGATTGGGCGCACCAAACGTCTCGACGACTTCCTGTTGTGTGGTGATGTTTTTCTTGAGCGTAATGCTGACCTGACCTGAGGTCAGATTGCTTTTGGACACTTTCTGGCTTTCGATCTCGCGTTGCGTTGCGCATCCGGAAAGCAGAACGGCCAAAGCCATGCAGAGAACTCCGTATCTGTTCATGATCCTGTCCTAAGTAAAGGGGGTAATGCGTCGCGCCGTGCAAAAGTCGCAGCTAGGCAGCGACGTTGCATGAATTGTAATTAGACTAATACTTATTCGTTTGGCAATTTTGTACTGTTGTTTTGTCGCCACGACTTAGTCACCGAGGTCGTGTGACTGAGGAGGCTAAGGGGAGGAGGGTGAGGAGACTAAGGGGGGGAATAAGGGGCGAGGGCGTGATCGGGTGAGGAAAGTGCGGCGTGTAGATTTCAGTGGTGCAACAGAACTTGCTGCCACAATTGCTCGACTGCCTTTCGTGGCTCCGCCACCCGAGCCAGTTCAACACGCGCTTTGTCTTGGCCGGTCAGGCGAATTTGATGCTGAAGTTTACGGAAGAGTCGGTAGGCATCGCTCACCGCGACGGACAGTGGTGGGTCAATCAGCTGTAACTCGCCCGCCAGTTTCAGCAGGGCGATATTGCCGATGTCGCCCGTCATTGCGGGGTATTCGGCTGCATGGCGCAGCACCAAGAACTGAACGATGAATTCGATATCGATCATCCCGCCCGAATCATGTTTCAGATCGAATAATTCCGATCGATTGGGATGTGCTTCATGCATACGTTGGCGCATGGCCAGAATCTCAGTGCGCAACTGAACGGGATCTCGAGTCTGGCGCAGTACCTGAGTACGTAGGGTTTCGAATTGTGTACCGACCTTTTGGTCTCCCGCGCAGAAGCGTGTTCTGGTGAGCGCTTGGTGCTCCCAAAGCCAGGCGGACTGATGCTGGTATTTCTCGAATGCCGATATCGAGGATACGAGCAGACCACTAGCGCCATCCGGTCTGAGCGCGATATCGATATCAAACAAGATGCCGGCGGGCGTGTGACTGGTCATCCAGGTAATGAAACGTTGCGCAAGCTTGGCGTAGATGGCGGGTGCCTCTGTATCTTCGTCGTCATACAGAAAAATGACATCCAGATCCGACGCATATCCCAATTCTTTGCCGCCCAGCTTGCCATAGGCGATGACAGCAAATCGTGGTTGATCGCGATGTTTGCTAGCCAGTGTTTGCCAAACCGCATCCAGCGTCACCGAGATGAGTACATCGGCCAGCGCAGACAAATGATCCGCAAGACGTTCTACGCTAAGTACACCATCGAGATCCTGCGCGAGCAGACGAAACAGCTGCGCATGATGTTGCTCGCGCAGTACATCCATCTGACGTTCGGTGTCACCGTTGAACGCCTGGAGTTGCCGGCGACACTCTTGCGCAAACGCTTGCCAGTCAGGCTCAGTGTGCAAGGTGGCGTCATCGAGTAACTCATCCATCAAGACCGGATGTCGGGTCAGATACTTTGCTGCCCAGTCGCTAGATGCCATCATGCGAATCACCCGCGCCAAGGTATGCGGATATTCAGTCAGCAAAGCCAGATAAGCCGAGCGGCGCGCGATCGTATCGAAGAAATCGAGCAAGCGGTTTAGCGTCGCTGCACTGGAAGCTGAATCGGCTTGTTGACTGATCATGGGGAGCGATGCGCGCAGGAGTGCTTGCAGTTGCCCCTTGCGCTGCGGTGGAAGTGACTGGATACGGTTGCTGTGCCAACTGGAAAGCAAGCGTTGTGCGGATGCTTGTACATCATCAAAACCGAGTTGGGTCAGTTGAACGGAGAGCATCTCTTCCGTCGAGTCGTCGAATGACAAACTCAGCACCTCGCTGCCAGCGTCTGGGTTAGGAGACGATTTATTGTCGAAAATTTCATCGAAACGTGCCGCCACCCAATCGGCATGCGCGCGCAGTGCATCCAACAAGGCTTGCGTGTCGTCATATCCCATGGCCCGGGCCAGCACCAGACGATCTTCCTCAGCTGCTGGCACCACATGCGTTTGTGCATCGTCGAGATACTGCACACGGTGCTCCAGATTGCGGAGAAAGGTATAGGCCTCCAGTAACTGAGCGGTCACTGACGCTGGTAGCAGTTTCTTTTCGGCGAGGATGTGCAAAGTCGCTCGGGTAGAGCGATCGCGAAGGCCTGGATCGCGTCCGCCACGGATCAGTTGAAATACCTGCGCAAGAAATTCAATCTCGCGTATGCCGCCACGGCCCAGCTTGACATTGATGTTGCGTTCCGGATGGCGAGTTTCCTGTCGTACGACTTCTGCCCGTATCTGCGCATGCATATCACGCAGTGCGTGAATCGACCCAAAGTCCAGATAGCGACGGTAAACGAAAGGTCGCACAATCGCTTCCAGCGCTGCAATGTCCTCGGCGCGTCCAGTGAGGGCACGCGCTTTGACCCACGCATAGCGTTCCCATTCGCGTCCCTGCACCATCAGATACTCTTCAAGCATCCCAAAACTGGCCGCCAGTGGACCTGATGCGCCATTTGGCCGGAGCGCCATATCCACCCGAAAACTGAATCCGTCAGCGGTGATCTCGGCAATATCAGCAATCAGTTTTTTGCCAAGGCGTACAAAGAATTCATGATTAGATAGCGGGCGCTGGCCCTCAGCGGTGACCACGGTCTCACCATCTTCCGGATACAAAAAAATCAGATCGATATCCGAAGACACATTCAGTTCTCGTCCACCCAGTTTGCCCATGCCCACCACGATCATGTGCTGAGCAGCGCCCGAATCCTCGCCCACAGGTATGCCATGCAGCGCGCACTGGCTGCGATACAAGTCGTCCAGATGGCGGTTGATCACGAACTCCGCGAACGCCGATATGGTGCTCAGGACTTCATCCAGATCGCCCCGGCCAGCGAGATCACGCTCGGCGATGGCCGCGACCAGCGTGTTTCGCAGGCGACGCATGGCCGATGGCAGTGGCGGCAGTGAGGGCACAAGCGCCAATTGCGCCTCAAGCAACTGGGCAAAGTCCACCGAGGCAAGCGATAATCCAGCCAGTCGCTCTAATTCGGCACCGCGCGCAGGATCCGCATCCAGCCAGCGTTTGACGAACCGGGAAAGGTTCGGACTGGCGAACGGCGGGTGTGTGCTCATAATTTTAATAAGAGATGTATCAGGGCAGCGGGAAAAGCGAAATTTGCAGCTATGATAACAATCTCGGTCATACCCTTATGATGCGCAGTATTGAATACCACAATTCCATTTGATGTCGAGCCAACCAGACAACACAAATCGTATTAGACAAGCCCTGCTACTTGGATGGCGTTCGGTTCGTTTCGGTTACAACAAGGTCAATCGTGTAACGCACCATGCGCTCAGCTGGGTGTTGATTACGCTGGTGGTTATCTATTTTACCTTCTGCGCGGTGTTCCTTTCCCTGCGCTATGTCGTCTTGCCAAATATCGACAGCTACAAATCTCAAGTAGAGCAACTCGCCAGTCATTTCGTCAATCGCAGTGTTCGCATTGCATCGATAGAAGCCAGTTGGCGCGGGCTCGACCCACGTCTAAAGCTGGAAAACGTTGTCATTCATAACGACGATGGTGAGAGCGCGCTGGTGCTACCCGAGGTGAATGCCACCATTTCGTGGTGGTCAGTTCTGGGTGAGTTGCGGCTGCAGGCACTGGAATTATCGCGTCCGAATCTGGAAGTCGAACGCGATAGCGAAGGGCGTTTTTTTGTTGGCGGTTTACGGATTGATCCCAACAAGACCGTTGATGGTCGCGGATTGGATTGGCTGTTGGCACAGCATGAAATCGTGGTCAGGCAGGGTGAGGTGCGCTGGCGTGATCAGATGCGCTCGGCACCCGATCTCAAGCTGACCGACATCAGCTTTGTCTTGCAGAATCGCTGGCGTACGCATCGCGCTGCACTCAAGGCAACGCCCCCCGAAGCTCTGGCAGCCCCCATAGATCTGCGAGTTGAGTTCACGCATCCGCCATTTTCGACAACGAGTGCAGATTATGCGCAATGGGTAGGTGAGTTTTATGTCCATTGGAAAAAAACGCATCTTGAAGCGTGGAAGCCCTACATCGATATGCCCTATGAGCTGACGGGCGGTGACGGCTCGGTGCGCGCCTGGGTAAATTTCAATCGCGGTACCGTGGGGAATGTGACCGCCGATCTGTCCTTGGCTAATTTGTCGGTACGACTGGATCAGTCACTCGAGCCGCTTAAGCTCGTCGATGTCAGCGGACGTGTTTCCGCCGGTGAGGTGATTTCGGGTCTGAAGCAGAAAATATTTTCTTATGGTGCAAGTGGCCACCAACTGACGTTGACGAATTTTTCTTTGCGTACCGAGCAAGGGGCAGTTCTACCCAAAACAACGGTCAGTCACTTCTATATCGCGGGCGATGGCGGCAAAGCCGACCGCCATGACTTGAAAATCACCGAGATGGATCTGGGTGCGCTTGCTCGGTTTGCAGGTCATCTGCCTTTGTCCGATGACCTTAGGAGCCTATTCTCTGACTTTGCGCCACACGGACAGCTGCGGGATGTCTCTGCATCCTGGGATGGGAGCGTTCCCGGTGCTGGCCCTTATCGAATCACAGGAAAATTTGATGCCTTCGGAATTCAACAGGCCGGCGGGCGCGAATCTTTGCCCACTTTTGATGGTGTGTCTGGCGAAGTCGATGCAAACCAGGATGGCGGACGTCTGAAGTTACGTGGTGACCGAGTGAAACTTCAGGCCGCCAATGGGTTGACCTTGCCACCAATGAGTTTGGATGATCTTTCACTCGACGGCAGTTGGTCACTGCGTGACAAAAAGAATTTAGCGGTGCGGGTTGAGGCGATGCGTTTTTCACAGGCAGGCGTATTGGGTACGCTCACAGGTAGCTACACTATGCCTCTGCCGCTATCAGCCCACAGATTGGGTGCGCTGGATCTGAAGCTGCAAATTCCTGTAATTGAATTGAGTAATGTGCCGCGCTATCTTCCTGCCGTTGTAGGTGTGGATACACGTGAGTGGCTGAGCTTGGCACTACTGGAGGGTCGCGCGCGTGACCTGAATCTACTGATCAAAGGAGATCTTGATCAATTTCCGTTTCAACAAAAAAACGCTGCAGGCAATGCACTCGGCGTCTTCAAAGTAACAGCAAAAATCGAAAAGGGAACGCTCAGCCCTGCACCCAAAGAACTGTCTCAGGATCGGCGCACGCTTCTCTGGCCCAAGATCGAAGACATACAAGGCAACCTTATCCTGGACAGTGCCCGTTTGCAGATTCATGCGGACAGCGCAAAAACTGCAGGGGTTACTTTGTCAGACGTGCATGCGGTGGTGCCGGACTATATGAGCAGCAAGCCCATGCTTGATGTCAGTGGCGTGGCACAGGGTTCATTGCAATCCATGCTGGCCTATGTCAGCGCAACCCCAGTGATAAGCTGGATCGACGGCTTCACCGAGGAGACCAAGGCCAGTGGTAATGCAAGGCTGGGCTTAAAAATACAATTGCCCCTGAGTGGGGCGGGCACCTCTACTGTGCAGGGTAACCTTAAATTTGCGGGCAATGAGGTGCAGCTGTGGCGAGCGTGGCCTGCAGCGCAGCAAGTAACAGGCGAGCTGAATTTTTCGGAGCAAGGATTTCAATTGCCGGCGGTGCAGGCTGTTTTTCTCGGCAGCCCTGTATCGCTGAGTGGTGGCTCTCAGCGCGATGGCTCCACGCAAATCAAGTTGGAAGGGCTTGTTAATGCAGACGCTGCATCTCGTGTGATGACCGCACCCATCGCGAAGCGTGTGTTGAAAAAAGTCAGCGGTAGTACGCGTTACACAGCCAACCTGAAAATCAGGAATCAGCGTCCCGAGTTGACCATAGAATCTTCACTGGTCGGCTTGGCGCTCGATTTCCCTACGCCGCTGCAGAAATTACCTATTGAAAGCTGGCCTCTGCGTCTGACCTTACAGCCTTTGCCGGCGCCCGATGGGATCACACCAACAGAAGAAATTCGAATCAGTCTTGGACGCAACATCAATGCGCGTTACTTGCGCCAGCGTAGCAATTCCCGTAACGGTACTTGGCGCATGGTGCGTGGTGGCATTGGTGTGAACACAGCCGCACCACAGCCAGACAGTGGTCTGGCCATTCAACTCAATGTGCCGTCGTTCAATGCGGATGTCTGGCGGTCGACGATTACTGCGATCACTGCAGAGACAGGTACAGTACCAACGGATAACCCATCAACTGCACCTGGTACGGGACAGGGCGCGACTCAGGGCTCGACTCAGGGCGCGATACAGAGCACAGACTACACGCCGTTTTTTACTCCCGATACGATCAATCTCCGTTCGAACGCACTTACGATCTTCGATCGCCCAATCGATAATGTGGTGTTGGCGGCAACGCGCCAGCGTATTGGATGGAAATTCAATATTCAATCCGATGAGGTCGTCGGTCAGGCGAGCTGGGAAGATCCCTCTTCCGAGCGGGGTGCTGGAAAAATTACAGCACGCTTGTCTTCACTAAAAATAGAGCGCTCCGCCGATGCGGACGTGACCGAACTGCTGAGTGGTAAAAAATCTACCGCAGAGCTGCCGGGTCTGGATATCGTTGCCGATAGTTTCGAACTGCGTGGCATGAAACTCGGTCGACTTGAAATGGCGGCCACCAACGCAGCGATCATGACACCCGGCAGAGAATGGCGGATCAGCAAGCTCGCGCTCACTAACCCCGATGCAAGCCTGCGCGCAACGGGACGCTGGCTGTTGAATGGTAACGATGGTCAGTCCATGCTCAATTACGAACTCGATATTAACGATGCCGGTCGTCTGCTCGACAGAGTCGGCTTTGAAAAAGCGCTCAAGGGTGGTAAGGGTCGTATGGAAGGCGATCTTAATTGGAAGGGCTCCCCCTCCGCATTTGATTTTCCTAGCTTGTCCGGCAATATGAATTTACGAATTAATTCGGGTCAGTTTCTGAAGGCCGATCCGGGTGCGGCGAAATTGCTGAGCGTAATGAGTCTGCAGTCGCTTCCTAGGCGACTGACGCTGGATTTTCGTGATCTCTTTACTGATGGTTTTGCCTTTGACACCATTGCCAGTACTGCCGTCATATCGCGCGGTGTGTTAAAAACCGATACCTTCAAGATGCGTGGTGTGAATGCCGTGGTACTCATCGATGGCTCGGCAGATCTGAGTGAGGAAACGCAGAATCTGAATGTGGTCGTTATCCCGGAAATCAATGCGGGTGGCGCATCCGTGATTTACGGTTTGGCAGTCAATCCTGTCATCGGACTCGGCTCTTTTCTGGCGCAGCTTTTTCTGAAGAATCCGCTTTCTCAGGCACTGTCACAAGAGTATGTGATCACAGGCTCTTGGAAAGATCCGGTCGTCAAAAAGTCGACCAGCAAGCGCAAAGTGGATACTACGGCCACGGACGCAGAAAAAGCCAGCGGGCAGTGATGACGAAGCCAGGAACGCCTATGCCAACAAGCATCAAAATAGCCGCAGTGCAGATGGTCTCGACACCGGAGCCAACCGATAACATGCAGACCGTCGAACGGCGCGTTCGTGAAGCCGCTGATGCCGGTGCTTCGCTGGTGTTATTGCCTGAGTACTGGCCGCTGCTCGGACGTACCGAACACGACAAACTGCAACACGCCGAAACACCGGGCCAAGGGCCGCTGCAGGACTTTATGGCGCGCATAGCCCGCGACGCAGGCGTGTGGCTGCTGGGTGGTACCGTACCGCTAGTTTCAGGTGTGCCGGGCAAAGTGCTCAATACCTTGCTCGCCTACGATCCCCAAGGGCAGATGTGCGCTCGCTACGACAAAATTCATTTATTCGGATTTTCACGGGGTGAAGAATCTTTCGATGAGTCGCGCACCATCGTGCCCGGTAATGAAGTTCGAGTACTAGAGACACCCTTTGCACGCATTGGACTGTCGATCTGCTACGACTTGCGATTTCCTGAGCTCTATCGCGCCATGGGGCCCTGTGACCTGATCGTTATGCCCGCTGCATTCACTTACACCACTGGACGCGCCCACTGGGAAGTGCTGCTGCGCGCACGCGCCATCGAGAACCAGTGCTATGTTCTGGCTGCTGCGCAGGGTGGTATTCACCCAAATGGCCGCCGCACCTGGGGCCACAGCATGCTGGTCGACCCCTGGGGTGAGATTTCCGCCTCGTTGCCCGAGGGCGAAGGACTGGTCATGGGCGAGCTGGATCTCGGCCGCCAGTCCAGCGTGCGCGAGAGCTTGCCCGCGCTGGCGCACCGCACGCGCTAGCTCGGCCATGCCAGCATGAACAGGCCCCATCCAGTATGATTTCAATTTTCGGTGCCTGGCGATACAGGCGCTCAATGCCCAACCATCTCGATTAATTACTGTCAGGCTATCCAACGCTATGAAACTCATCGAAGCCAATCTCCAGACCCAGAACGTTGCCCGCCAAGTTCTGCTGACGCCCAATGGACTGGACGAAGGTCATTTGCTCAAGGTGCTGGGTTCTATCTTTACGCACAAGGTTGATTACGCCGATCTCTATTTCCAGTTCACCAAGAGCGAGAGCTGGAGCCTGGAGGAGGGTATCGTCAAGACAGGTAGTTTCTCGATCGATCAGGGCGTTGGTGTACGTGCCGTATCCGGCGACAAAACCGCCTTCTCGTATTCGGGTGAGATCTCCGAGCGCGCCTTGCTTGAAGCCGCCGCCGCAACGCGCACCATCGGACGTCAGGGTGCGGGAAAAATCAAAGTCGCCTCGGCCATCCAACCCGGCACAGCGCGCTCGCTGTACTTGCCAAAAGATCCGTTCGTGTCACTGGATGCGACTGCGAAAGTGAATTTGCTGGAGAGAATCGAAAAAATTGCCCGTGCCAAGGATCCCCGCATCGTGCAAGTCATGGCCGGTCTGGCCGGTGAGCATGATGTGGTGCTGGTGGTTCGCAGTGATGGCGTGATCGCGGCGGACATTCGCCCCCTGGTGCGGCTGTCATTGACGGTAATCGCCGAGCAAAACGGCCGCCGCGAAGTGGGTACTGCCGGCGGCGGTGGCCGCTATGATTTTGCTTATTTCAGCGATGAATTGCTGGAAAAATATGCCTCCGAAGCGGTGAACGCCGCGCTCGTCAATCTTGAATCACGGCCAGCGCCGGCAGGGCCCATGACCGTGGTACTAGGACCGGGCTGGCCGGGCGTGCTGCTGCATGAAGCGATCGGTCACGGCCTCGAGGGTGACTTTAACCGCAAAGGATCCAGCGCTTTCTCTGGACGTATTGGCCAGCGTGTCGCTGCCAAAGGTGTCACGGTGGTTGATGACGGCACTATCGCTGACCGTCGCGGTTCCCTGAATGTCGATGACGAGGGCAACCCCACCCAGTGCACCACGCTGATCGAAGATGGCATCCTCAAGGGCTATATCCAGGACACGCTCAACGCGCGACTGATGAAAATGCCCGCAACCGGCAACGGCCGGCGCGAATCCTATGCCCACCTGCCCATGCCGCGCATGACCAACACTTACATGCTTGGCGGTGACCGCGACCCCGAGGAAATCCTCGCTTCGGTAAAAAATGGTCTCTATGCGGTGAACTTTGGTGGTGGCCAGGTTGACATCACCAATGGCAAATTCGTCTTTTCGGCCAGCGAGGCTTGGATGATAGAAAACGGCAAGCTCGCCTACCCGGTCAAGGGCGCCACGCTCATTGGCAATGGTCCGGATGTGCTGAATCGAGTGTCCATGATCGGCAATGACATGCGCCTTGATTCCGGCGTTGGTGTCTGCGGCAAGGACGGGCAGAGCGTGCCGGTGGGTGTTGGTCAGCCGACCTTGCGCATCGAGGATCTCACGGTGGGCGGCACGGGCTGATTGTCTTCATGCTCTTCACGCTCCACACGCTCCACACGCTCCACACACTCCTTACCCTGCTGATTATCGGTTTGGCAAGCTGACTTGCCAAACCGAGGGATTTATAGCACCATCCGCTTTCTGACTGACGCCGACTTGTATAAAACGATGTCTCTGCTGCACTTTTACTTTTTCTTTTACTTTAGCTACCCCAGCCCTACGGCGGTGGAGAAGCGGTAAGTTCACGTAAAAGTAAAGCGAACACGAACCGAATCTTAGAAACCGCCAGGGATGGCGGTTTTTTTATTTTTGCGCGAAACATTCCCGGAGAAACCCATGCCACGCACCGATGACCTAAGGATTAGAGAGTTGAAGGAACTGACCCCACCGTCGCACCTGATACGCGAATTTCCGTGCTCGGAAAAAATCGCGACTGTCACCGCGAATTCACGTCAGGCCTTGCATCACATCTTGCATGGTCAGGATGACCGCATGATGGTCGTGATCGGACCCTGCTCGATTCACGACACCAAAGCGGCAATGGAATATGCGCGCCTGTTGGTCGAGCAGCGCGATCGATTTAAAGATGATCTCGAAATCGTTATGCGCGTCTATTTCGAGAAGCCACGCACCACGGTAGGCTGGAAAGGTCTGATCAATGATCCTTTTCTGGATAACAGTTTCCGTATCAATGACGGTTTGCGACTCGCGCGCGAGCTGCTGATGAATATCAACGAGCTTGGCCTGCCGGCAGGTATTGAATTTCTGGACGTGATCAGCCCACAGTACATTGCCGATCTGATCAGCTGGGGTGCCATCGGTGCTCGTACGACTGAATCCCAAGTGCACCGTGAGCTGGCCTCCGGCTTGTCCTGTCCCGTCGGTTTCAAAAACGGTACCGATGGCAACATCAAGATTGCGGCTGACGCTATCAAGGCAGCCTCACAACCTCACCACTTCTTGTCGGTCACCAAAGGCGGTCACTCCGCCATCGTATCCACCAACGGCAACGAAGATTGCCACATCATCCTGCGCGGCGGCAAAGCACCTAACTACGATGCTGCCAGCGTCGAAGAAGCTGCCAAAGCACTCGCATCGAACGGACTGTCCCAGAAGTTGATGATTGATTCCTCCCACGCTAACAGCTCGAAGAAGCCGGAAAATCAAGTACCTGTCTGTGCTGATATTGCTGCGCAGGTCGCAGGTGGTGACGACAGGATTATTGGTGTGATGGTTGAGTCCCACTTGGTGGCAGGCCGTCAGGATCTGGTAGCGGGCAAAGAGCTGACTTATGGTCAATCCATTACCGATGGTTGTATTGATTGGAAGAGCAGCCTCACGGTGCTAGAGGGCTTGGCTGCAGCGGTTCGGCAGCGTCGTATCGCGAAGACGGATTGAACGGTGATTAACTGATAAACGCTGCGGGCGAACTACCAAAGTCGTGGTGGATCAGCCTTCGGGTCACAATTTAATCTCTTATCTTCAATTAAGAAGAAATTACCGTACGCATACAAAGACGCTGGATCCCGGCTTGCGCCGGGATGACGATTTTGAAGCCAAAAGTTCTTCAAACGTCATCCCGGCGAAAGCCGGGATCCAGCGTCTTTCGCCGTGCACAAACAACTCAAACCTTTAACTGACCGCCATTGCGCGGGCCGGGATGACAGTTGTTGTTGTGGCGATCGAAAAACTTCCACCGTCATCACCTGCATGTGATGACTGCTGCGTGGGCGGATCGCATGCGATCCGAATTCCCCACTCGCTCCCAGCGAAAGCCGGGATCCAGCGTCTTTGGCCTCGCCTCAATCCCGAAAGTTATTAAACTCCAGCGGCAAATCCGTCACATCTTTTCTAAGCATCGCCATCGTCGCCTGCAAATCATCGCGCTTGGCGCCAGTCACGCGTAATGAATCACCCTGAATACTTGCCTGCACCTTGATCTTGCTATCCTTAATCAGGCGCTGAATCTTTTTGGCATCCTCCGTCTCGATACCTTTCTTCACGCGGATGACCTGCTTCACCTTGTCACCACCAATTTTTTCGATCTTGCCAATATCAAGAAAACGCACGTCCACATTGCGCTTGGCCATTTTGCCGGTCAGCACATCCCGGACCTGACTCAGCTGAAAATCGCTGTCGGCATAAGCCGTCAGTTCGAGTTCTTTCTGCTCGACCCGCGCGTCACTGCCCTTGAAGTCAAAGCGTGTGCCGATCTCCTTGTTGGCCTGCTCGACGGCATTCTTGACTTCGACCTGATTTGCTTCCGATACAACGTCAAATGATGGCATGCTGAATTCCTCCTGAAACGGGTATGGCGCAGATTCTAGCGGAAAAAATTTGGCCAGCCCGTGGCCGGTATAATCCGGCGCTGATGAAGCCCGCACTTACCCTTCTGCACGATGTCTCTTTGCGCGAACTCAATACCTTCGGTATCGACGCGCATGCCCACACCTTTGTCAGCATCAAAACCGTCGCAGATCTGGAAGCCATTGCCGCGGACCCCCAGCTGTCAGCACTACCGCGGCTGATTCTGGGTGGTGGCAGTAATCTGCTGCTGACGAAGGATTTCAGCGGTCTGGTACTGCACATGGTGAACACCGGCCGCATGCTGGTCGGCGAATCAGAACAGCAGGTAATCGTACGTGCGGAGGCAGGTGAGAACTGGCATGAGTTCGTCCAATGGACACTCGCCCAAGGTTTGCCGGGCTTGGAAAATCTTTCGCTCATTCCCGGTAGTGTAGGCGCAGCACCGATACAGAATATCGGTGCTTACGGCAGCGAACTCGCAGAATTTTTTCATTCGCTGACACTGTTTGATTTCGTCACCCGCGAGACGCGGGTACTCAGCCGTGATGACTGTCACTTCGGCTACCGCGACAGTATTTTCAAACATGCATTGCGCGACAGGGCAGTGATCATCGACGTCAGCTTTGCTCTGCCACGTCAGTGGCATCCCAACCTGCGCTACGCAGAGTTGGCAGCTGAACTTGCTGCACGAAGGGTTTCAGACCCCACCGCACAAGACATTGCCGACGCCGTCATCGCCATCCGCCGCCGCAAGCTGCCTGATCCAGCACAGATAGGTAATGCAGGCAGTTTTTTCAAAAATCCCGTTGTCAGCCAAGAGCAGCACGCGCAATTGCTGGCAAAGTATCCCCAGCTAGTGAGTTACGCGCAGGCTGATGGCAGTATCAAACTGGCCGCAGGGTGGATGATTGATCAGTGTGGGTGGAAAGGGCGTTCTGTCGGTGCTGCAGGAGTGCATGATCGACAGGCACTGGTTCTGGTTAACCGGGGAGGGGCGGCGGGTTCGGATGTGCTCGCGCTCGCTACAAAAATTGTTGAAGATGTCCGGACTCGGTTTGGCGTGTCGCTTGAAACCGAGCCCGTTATCGTTTGATGCTCTGAGTTAAACCAAGCGATGTATCAGCCAAAATAGCAGACATAATCCACCGCTTCAGCTGCCTCAATCTCAAAGCTGGAGTCCCCAGGCACATTGAAGCTCTGCCCAGCCTCGTACGATGTCCAGTCTGCCTCACCTTTGATGCGCGCCCGGCATTTGCCTGCGGTGATTTCCATGATTTCCGGCACACCTATGTTGAATACCAGTGATGAAGGCAGGATTACACCGACTGATTTTTTTGTGCCATCAGCGAGTATGACGGTGTGCGAAATACATTTACCGTCGAAGAAGACGTTGGATTTTTTGATTACGGAAACGTTGTCGAATTGGTTGCTCATGTTATTTTTCCTTCGGGGTCAATTCAGAGGGCGTCATGCCGGCGTCGGCCGGCATCCAGTGGCTTTGCGTTGTTTACGAAAGAGGCTGGACCCCGGCCTTCGCCGGGGTGACAGTTCAAGCATTGGGGGTGACAGTTCACGCATTGGTGGTAACAGTTCACGCATTGGTGGTAACAGTTCACGCATTGGTGGTAACAGTTCACGCATTGGTGGTAATAGTTTAAGCATCGGTAGTGACAGTTCATGCATCAGTAGCGACAGTTCAAGCATCGATGGTGACTGACAAAAATTTATTTGCCACGCTTGATCTTCGCGTTCGCTGCAATCCGCATACGCAGTGCATTGAGTTTGATGAAGCCGCCAGCATCCGCCTGATTGTAGGCACCACCATCTTCATCAAACGTCGCGATATTCATGTCAAACAGGGAATCAGTTTTTGAATCACGCGAAACTGCGATTACGTTACCCTTGTAGAGCTTCACGCGTACCCAGCCATTCACGCTCTGCTGTGTATGATCGATCAGGGTCTGGAGAGCGACACGTTCTGGGGCCCACCAGTAGCCGTTATAGATCAGCGATGCGTAACGCGGCATCAAATCATCTTTGAGGTGAGCGACTTCACGATCCAGCGTGATGGATTCAATCGCACGGTGTGCGCGCAGCATGATGGTGCCGCCCGGTGTTTCATAGCAGCCGCGTGATTTCATACCGACGTAGCGGTTCTCGACCAGATCCAGACGACCGATACCATGCTTGCCACCTAAGCGATTCAATTCAGTCAGCACAGCCGCTGGCGAGAGTCGCTTGCCATTCAGGCTGACTATATCGCCATGCTCGAATTCGATATCGAGATACTCGGCTGCATCCGGCGCCGCTTCGGGGCTGACGGTCCAACGCCACATGGATTCTTCCGCTTCGGCGCTCGGGTTTTCCAGATGGCGGCCTTCGAAGCTGATATGCAGCAGGTTGGCATCCATCGAATACGGCGCGCCACCGTTCTTGTGCTTCATGTCGATGTCGATGCCGGCATCTTCTGCGTATTTCAGCAGCTTCTCGCGCGAGAGCAGGTCCCATTCACGCCAAGGGGCGATGATTTTTACATTCGGCATCAGCGCGTAAGCACCGAGCTCAAACCGTACCTGATCATTGCCCTTGCCGGTTGCACCATGCGAGATGGCATCGGCGCCGGTTTCGCGCGCGATCTCGATCAGACGCTTGGCAATCAGCGGGCGTGCAATCGAGGTGCCCAGCAGATATTCGCCTTCGTAAACGGTATTGGCGCGGAACATCGGAAAAACGAAATCACGCACGAATTCTTCGCGAACGTCATCAATAAAAATATTTTCTGGCTTGATGCCGAACTTGATCGCCTTGGCGCGCGCTGGTTCCAGCTCTTCACCCTGACCAAGGTCAGCAGTAAACGTGACGATTTCGCAGTGATAATGATCTTGCAGCCATTTCAAAATAACCGAGGTGTCCAATCCGCCGGAATAGGCGAGGACGACTTTATTGATGTCGCTCATGTGCTTTTTTTCCCTGATTACAGTAACGAATTAAATTTTTCCGAGTACGAGATACTCGAGTAAGGCTTTTTGTACATGCAGTCGGTTTTCCGCTTCATCCCAGACCACGGACTGCGGTCCGTCCATTACTTCAGCCGATACTTCCTCGCCACGATGTGCGGGTAAGCAGTGCATGAACAAGGCATCCTTGTTTGCGCGTTTCATTTTTGGCGCATCAACGATCCAACCATCGAAAGCCTTCAAACGGGCGGCATTTTCTTCTTCATAGCCCATGCTGGTCCAGACATCGGTTGTCACCAGATCGGCGCCTTCGCAAGCATCGGATGGATTCGCGAACACCGTATAGCGTTGATGGTCAGCGGATACCAGTGCCGGGTTGATGTCATAGCCAGCGGGCGTGGAAACATTCAGATGGAAGCCGAACACCTCTGCCGCTTGTAGCCATGAATACAGCATATTGTTGGCGTCACCGACCCAGGCCACGGTTTTGCCGGCAATAGAGCCTCGGTGTTCAATATAGGTAAACACATCGGCGAACACCTGACAGGGGTGATGTTCATTGGTCAGACCATTGACGACTGGCACCCGCGAATTGGCCGCGAAGCGGTTAATAATCTCCTGACCAAAGGTGCGGATCATGATGATGTCGCACATCCGGGACATCACCTGCGCCGCATCCTCCACCGGCTCGCCACGGCCCAGCTGGCTGTCACGGGTGTTCAGGTAAATGGCGGCACCGCCAAGCTGATGCATGCCCGCTTCGAAGGACAGCCGGGTGCGCGTGGAATTCTTTTCGAAAACCATCACCAGCGTGCGGTCCATCAGCGGATGGTAGGGCTCGTAGTTTTTGAATTTGCGTTTGATGATCTTCGTGCGCTCGATCAGATAGTCGTACTCCGCGAGCGAGAAGTCGGCAAACTGCAGATAGTGTTTGATTGCCATAAATAAAAAACGGCAGCTAGCCAAGCCGGCAGCCGCCGAGTGTTTTAACCCCTTGGATTATAAGGGGTTTGGGCGCCTTCGGACAGGGCACGATTATGAATTAGTCTGCCCGTTAAATACTGGATAGTCAGGTGATATGGTTGCGTTGCCAAGCGCAAATTGGTGCATTAATTGCAATATTTATTTCGCTGCCAGTACGTATTTAAGCGGTGTCTATCGGTCTACCGGCGTATTGCTCAGAATCAGTCAAGCGCAGTCGTCACTGGCGGTCGTTACCTATGTCTATATACGGATTGGTTAATTGCTGCGGGTTACTTGTTGACAACAGATTGGTTGATTCTTGGTTCGGATAGATCCTATTTATGACTGGTTCTGGCATAAAGAGAGTGTCGTTTTTGAAAAAAGCTTGTACTTTTTTCAGCGATTCCATCTTTCGCTCCTCACTGATCCACCAGCTGGTCGAAAATAAAACATCGATCGTGTCTCGGATTTCGGCGTCTTTTTTGGCTAATTTATCGGTCCACTCTTCGCTATTTTTTTCTACCTCGAGCACGTACACAATCGTTGATATGAGGTGGTTTTTTATGTCTTCATCTTTTGGGGTGACCGAGCGTTGTTTGATTTCATTTTCTATTTCATCCAATTTCTCTACGATCTCCTTCTGCAATTCTTTTAGGCGAGAAAAGCTGCTTACGGAAAAATTAGTTTCAGAGGAATGCGTGCTCTCGCCAGGTTTGGCTGCTAGTAATTCTTCTTGCTTTTTAAAATGATTATCCAGACTACCTTTTATACGTTTAATCAATTCTCCATATTGTTTAGCGTGCTCATTTTTCAAAATTTGTTTGGATGTAAAAGCTCTCTTAATACTACCCAGCTGAAATTTATCTTTTTTTAAAAAACTACTATCTGAACTTATAAATTGCTTTAAATCAGAAAAAAGATCCTCAGTTTTGTATTTTCCAGGATAAAAATTAATTTGATAGTCTTGGGATAATTTATGGGTTTCGAGAATTTCTTTTAATTGCAATTCTTTTTCCTCGGTCACAGTTCCAGTTCTTGCCTCAGATCGTATGGACTGCAATAAATCTTGCGTACTTTTAGGATTGTTGGTGTTTAGACGGTTAATTCCCTTGACTCCGACGCTTTGCAGCAAAGGGCGGAATGTTTCATGCTTCATACAAAAATCTTCAATACCGTACTTCATCATGGTTTTTACTTTATCTTTGAAGCTGGTAATCGAATCAATGTCTTTGCGCTGGTAGATACGTACTGATGAACTGCCATCACTCTCAATTTTTTCCTTCAGCATAATCGGACTAGCTGCGTCCCGGTTGAAACTACCCAGTTCAATTTTGGTGATCATGTATAAACTCGCCGTTATTTCCGTGATTGATGTTTACTTTCCCTGAGCCTACTCATGCGATCCGTCTGATTTTTATGAATGACAGTCTGCTCGCGGATAAAGTGTCGGGGGTTTCATGACACTCGGACACCTTACGATATGCCGCTTCAGCAGGTATCTTCGAACAGAGACTTTCAAGAAATAACGACACACATATCAAATCATTGCTTGAGAGAGCAGTGATTTTTGGTGGCGAAACATGGAGATTAGTTCCAAAGTCGGGAGCCTTCGGTAAACTGTGTGGTATTCATCCTGAAAAGCTTTAGCGCATCACCAAAGCAAATCATTGCCTGTGGGTGCTGGCGTTGTTTTCGCTTCTGCTTGTACCGCTGGTTGTTCAGTAGTTCGGTTTTTGCAGCGATTCGTGCCTGAGTTGCAAATACAGCTGATGTCGGGCGGGGTTAATTTTCTCTTCGACTACGCCCTTGAGTATGGCGCAGTCCGGTTCCGCCACATGGTGGCAATTGGTGAAGCGGCATTGGCCCAGCATGGGTTCGAATTCCGGAAACGCCCGCTCCAGCATGCCCTCGGAGAGATGGTAGAGGCCAAACTCCTGGAATCCGGGTGAATCAATTACGCTGGATTGTTCATCCAGCGTATAGAGCCGGGTAAACGTGGTGGTGTGTTTGCCGGTATCCAGTCGCTGGGATATTTCCCGCACAGCGATTTCCGCATCGGGCACCAGTAGATTCACCAGCGAGGATTTGCCCATGCCGGATTGGCCGATCAGGATGGTCGACTGTCCGGACATCAGCGGCTGCAAAACTGCCAGCGTTGCGGCCGGATCTGCTGTGGCACTGACTTCATGTATGGGATAACCCAGACGTTCATAAAGCACCAGCTTGGCACGCGCTGCCGGTAGCAGTTGGGTTAGATCGGTTTTGTTGAGGATCAGATGGGCTGTGATGCCGGCCGCGCTGGCGGCCACCAGTGATCGGGATATCAGATCATCTGAAAATCCCGGCTCGGTCGCAACCACTATAAAAAGTTGCGTGACATTCGATGCGAGCAGCTTGGATTTGTACTGGTCGGAGCGGTAGAGCAGGGTATCGCGGGGGAGAATTTCGTCGATGACTGCCTGATCCGGCGAAGTCGCGGTCAGGCGTACACGATCTCCGGTAGCGACATCGCTCTTTTTGCCGCGTGTGACGCACTGAAGGGCTTTGCCATCTGCGTGGGCAAGATAATGTCGGCCGTGCGCGGCAACGATCAGTCCCTGCAGTTCACTCATGAATCATTGAACGCCGCGCTCGAAAACTACGTCAATCTTTGCTGCACAGATGAAGTCATTAGCAGACACCCCGCCTTTGCCTTCATTGACTGAATGTGTGTCGTAGCGTACTTCGCAACGGTTGTAACCAACGATCAGTTCGGGATGATGATCTTCTTTGTGAATGACCTCAGCGATTGCATTCACAAACGCCAGCGTCTGGTGGTAGTCGCTGAACCGAAACATACGCACCAGCTTGCCATCGTCAATAGCCCAGTCACTCAGTACGGCAAGTGCTGCGGCGGTCTCGTCTGCCGAGGCTGCCTGTGTCAGATGACGACAGGCTTCTTTCAGCAGCGACTCGCGGGTGATCATCACGCGGTCAGTAGTTTTTCTACCCGGATGCTGGCGGGTGGGTGGGAATCGTAGAACGCCGAATGCAGAGGATCTGGCGTCAGCGTTGAGGCATTGTCTTCATAAAGCTTGACCAATGCCGAAATCAGATCCTGCGAATTACTATGCTTGGCCGCAAACGCATCGGCTTCGAATTCATTTTTGCGCGACGTGATCGACAGCACAGGCGAGAACAGGAAGGTGAATACCGGCAGCGCAAACATGAACAAAATCAGCGCCATTGCATCATTACTGGCGGCCATCATGGGTTCCACGCCCAGCCCTTGATAAAACCAGACTTGATTTTTTAGGTAGCCCAGCACTGCAAGTAATCCGAGCGAGATCGCGAACATGACGGCGATACGCTGGATCACATGATTGAGCTTGAAATGGCCAAGTTCATGCGCGAGCACAGCTTCGATTTCATTCGGTGCCAGACGCGACAAAAGCGTATCAAAGAAGACGATGCGTTTGGCAGCGCCAAAACCTGAAAAATACGCATTGCCGTGAGCGCTGCGACGCGAGCCGTCCATCACGAACAGACCTTTGCTGGCGAATCCTACGCGTTGCATCAGGCCTTCGATACGCGAGCGCAGACTTTCATCTTGCAGCGGCGTGAATTTATTGAACAGCGGCGCGATCAAATTCTGGTAAAAGCCCAGCATAAAAATCTGGAAGCCGCACCAGATCAGCCATGCGTACAACCACCAGAGGGCGCCGGCTTTTTCCATCAATGCCAACGTCACCCAGATCAGTGGCAGGCCAATCGCGGCGCCCACCAGCGTGTGCTTGAGCATGTCAGAGAAGAACAGACCCGGCGTCATTTTGTTGAAACCGAATTGCTCTTCCAGACGAAATTGTTTGTAGTAGTCGAAGGGCAGATCAACCACGCTGCCAATCAAAGTAACGGCGGCGATCAGACCCAGCTGGTACACCATGCCGGCACCGGACACATCGAATAGGGCCATCGATAGCCACTGCAGACCACCCAGCAGGGTGAAGCCCAGCAGCACCGCCGCGTTAACCACAAGCAGCACGATCTTCAGGCGTGTCTTTGCGATGGTGTAATCGGCCGCCTTTTGGTGGGCTGCGAGCGGAATCTTATGCGCGAATTGAGCGGGCACTGCATCGCGGTGCTGGGCAACATGTCTGATGTGGCGCGAGGACAGCCAGAGTTTGACGGCCAGTGTTGCGAGCAAAAAGGCGGCGAACAATAGTGAGAAGCTTTGCGGGTTCATACGGTGTCTATGAGAAAATGTTAGTTGGATGGTCCCCTATACGAGGGGATCGAGTCAGGAACAGATTATGTCACAAGCTTTTGAAGCGCATCCGTCAACCACGGTCGCCGTTCGTCCCAATGAAATGAACCTTGTCTGGATCGATATGGAAATGACCGGCCTTGATCCGGACAATGACCGTGTTATCGAGATTGCAGCAATCGTCACCGATGCCGAGCTGAATATCCTTGCTGAAGGTCCGGTCTTTGCCATTCACCAAGCGGATGAGGTGCTGGACAAGATGGATGCCTGGAACAAGGGCACCCATGGCCGCTCGGGTCTGATCGAGAAGGTAAAAGCCTCCACTGTCACCGAGGATGAGGCCAGCGCGCAGATGATCAGCTTTTTGCGGAAGCATGTCCCGGCGGGGAAATCACCGATGTGCGGCAATTCGATTTGTCAGGACCGGCGATTCATGGCGCGGCATATGCCCCAGCTGGAGCAATTTTTCCATTACCGGAATGTGGATGTCTCCACCATCAAAGAGCTCTGCCGTCGTTGGAAACCTGAGCTGATCAGCGGTTTTAAAAAACATCAGATGCATACCGCCTTAGCCGATATTCTCGAATCCGTCGAGGAACTGCGCTACTACCGCGAGCATTTCATCAAACTCTGACCGGGTTGGTGGCCGCAGCCCGCAGCCCGCAGCCCGCAGCCCCTCATCTCTCCTGTCAGCAGTGCGCCTGACAGCGCCCGATGCACACCGTCGGGCGCATACCAGACGAAATTACTGCGCGCGTCTCGCCAGCCAAAACCGGCGTATTTGCGGAATGGATGCCTCGATCTCTACAGCGAGTTTGTGGCACTTCAGCGGATCATCGACCAATCCAAGTTCGGTGTCGTCGATCTCTTCTGCGCCTAGCAGATAAAAGGCGCGCAGCAGGCCGCCTTGTGGTGAGTCGCGCAAGGGCTGCCAGGCTTCATTGCGCAGTTTCACGCCTTCAAGAAATCCCCAGGACCAGGCTTCGGCATCCAGCAGGGATTTGCCTTTCCACTGCAGCTCGCAGAACAAAGGCTCGAAATCGGCGGGCGCCACTTCGAGGGTGACTTCAATATCTTCCAGCGTGCGCGTGATCAGGTGCGCGATTCTTTGCTCTGCCTGCGGACTATCGAAGTCAGGTGTTTCCTCGGGATCCGTTCCCCAGACTGCCGCCAACCATTCAGAGGCAGGAATTTTTTCCGGACCAATGGCAATGGCAGTCAGAAAGCCATGCAAGGCATCCATGGTCATTGCATCGTCATTGCACTGATCTGACATCAGGAAGCGATCCAGTTCATCGAATTCCTGTTCGGATAGCAAAGGGTCGTTGTGCATGCGTGTCTCGTAAAATAATCAGCACACAGTGTAACCGTTAAAGTAACGGAGCATTGGAAGATCAAGGGAAGACTACAATGCGGGCATGACACATCTTCCGCCTGCTTCTTTTTCAGAACTATCGCCTGATACGGTGCTTGATGCACTGCAGTCACTCAATTTGTATGGCGATGGACGTTTACTCGCGCTAAACAGTTACGAAAATCGTGTCTATCAGGTTGGCATGGAAGGCGCCGCACCGGTCATTGTGAAATTTTACCGGCCCGGTCGCTGGACCGATGCGGCCATTCGCGAAGAGCATCAATTCGTCGATGCCTTGTATGCGCAGGAAATTCCGGTCGTGCCGGCCACGAGTATTGCAAACGATACCTTACATATTCATGAAGGCTATCGCTTTGCCGTATTTCCAAGGCAAGGTGGTCGCGCACCCGAACTCGATCGTGACGACACGCTGGAGCAGATGGGTAGGCTGATGGGGCGCATTCACGCAGTGGGTGCCGGTAGTGCCTATCAGCATCGACCCGTACTTGATGTCATGACCTTTGGTGATGAACCCCGTGCCTGGCTGCTCGCGAATGATTTCATTCCACCCGATTTGCTCGATAGTTGGCAGAGCGTCACGGCACAGGCACTCGAAAGTGTGCGGCATTGCTATGAACGGGCCGGAGACCTGCGCTATTTGCGCTTGCATGGCGATTGCCATGTCGGGAATGTGCTGTGGACCGATGATGGACCTCACTTCGTCGATTTTGATGACAGTCGCAGCGGACCTGCCATTCAAGACTTGTGGATGCTGCTCTCGGGCGAACGTCAGGAGCGCAGCGCGCAGCTAGCCACGCTACTGGCAGGCTATGAAGATTTTTTCGAGTTCAACCCGCGTGAGCTGCATTTGATTGAGGCGTTGAGGACTTTGCGCTTGTTGCATTATTCTGCTTGGCTGGCCAGACGCTGGGATGATCCCGCTTTTCCTGCGGCTTTCCCTTGGTTTAATACCGTGCGTTACTGGCAGGACCGTATTCTCGAATTGCGCGAGCAGGTTGCGTTGATGGATGAGCCACCATTGTGGCCGCTTTGATCAGCGTCAAATTTTTCCTTTCTCGATTTTGATAGTCTGGGGCAAACGGCTGATCGAAAAGGACGCACTATGTTTCGCAAGTTACTTATCCCCACCGACGGCTCGGTACTCTCTGACAAATCAGCGAAAGCTGCGCTGGCGTTTGCAGCTGCCACGGGCGCATCGGCGGTGGGTCTTTCGGTCGCTCAGCTTTACCCTTTCATGCTCATGCCCGAAGCCGGCGCCATGGTCGATCTGAGTTCCTACGAAGAGATTCAGGACAAGACCGCTCAACAAGCGATGCAAAAGCTGAAGGCCATGGCTGCTGATGCAAGTGTTGCTTGCGAAGTGTTGTCTACGCGCGGTGTGCATCCTTACGAAGAAATCATCAAGACTGCCGAGAGTCACGGCTGCGACCTAATCTGGATGGCGTCGCACGGACGCAAAGGTCTGGATAAATTATTGCTGGGTAGCGAGACGCAGCGCGTGTTGTCCCATGCGCATATACCGGTACTGGTCTATCGCGATCCGGACGCCAAATGACAGCACGATCACTAGTGGGACATGAGCACGGGCAGCGTCATTGATTCCAGCACAGTCTGCGTTGCCCCACCGAGCAGAATTTCCCGAAAACGCGTGTGGCCATAGCCGCCCATCACCAGCAGATCAGATTCCTGATCAGCGCAGAGCGACAGCAAGGCATTACCGATATCAATATCGGTGCGGCGACTGATGACATTCACTGACACACCATGTCGCGCCAGATAGAGCGCGAGATCACTGCCGGGCACCTCGCCATGCGCTTCATCTTGTGCTGACGCATTGAAGACCACCACATCGACCACGGAAGCCGTTCGCAGCAACGGCAATGCGCCAGTGACTGCACGGCTTGCAGTTATGCTGGCATCCCAGGCGATGAGTGCGCGAGCGAAGGGCTTGATGTTCTGGTGTGTGAAAGGAACGATCAATACCGGATGCGCACTCTGCATTAGCACCGAGGCCGGGAAATCCGACATCAGTCCCAGTACAGGATCATCCGGATCGAATTGTCCAATCAGAGCTAGATCGGCATAGCGCGTTTGAATGCCCATGCCGGCGGCAGGATCATCATCAACCAGTCGTGATTCCATTGAGGTGACACCTGCCAGATGTGCTCTGTCTTCAAACTGTCGCAGTGCTCGCCGCGCATGGTCACGCAATGCATCTACGTGATGCAATAGCACCGGGTCGGGTGGGCGTATCGGATTATCTTGAAAGACGACGCGGGAAATTCCCGTCATGGCAGTACCGATCAGGTGAGCGTCGTGTTTGATCGCCATTTGTGCTGCCAGATCAATGCGTGTGGCTGATTGTTTGGATGTATCAACGTGGACGAGCAGCGTCTTAAAATTCATCGGGGCTCACTTTTTAATGTGCTTCAGAAAATTTAAGACACTGGATCCCCCCTTGCAGGGCGCGCACTGGCTTGCAAGCCAGTGCCGTTTCGCGGGTAGACCGCATGCGGTCTGAAACCCCCGCTACACCCTGCGCCGGGATGACGAATTTGAGTCCAACAGCTCTTAAAAAGTCATCCCGGCGCACGCCGGGATCCAGTGTCTTTCGTCATGCATCCGATGGCTTAAGGAATTACGGACATAAATACATTTCCCAATCTAAAAGTCCGACAGCACAAGCAGTCCGACAACCCAAGCCTTGCATCATCAACACAGATCAGACCTTTGCGTTTTACCGAGATCGAATAACTTATTTCAACTCTAAGATTTATCTCTACTAGCGTCCAGTACCAGATAGCGTTACCACCGCTCCGACTTCGAAAGTTTTGATTCAAGTCAATTAATCAGCCCCTCGAATTTCATCAATATCACTATCATCACTCCATGAGCCTGCGCAACCTGGACTATCTTTTTTCTCCTAAATCAGTCGTGTTGATCGGCGCCAGCGACCGGCCGCACAGCGTGGGTGCCACTGTCTGGACCAATTTGTCGCGAGGGTATGCCGCACAAGGTGATACTAAGCTGATGGCGGTGAATCCTCGCCTCACGCGTCTACAGAACTGGCCGGTGTATCCGGATGTGGCAAGCCTTCCGCAAACACCCGAGCTGGCTGTGATCGCAACACCACCTGCCACCATCCCTAAATTAATTACGCAGTTGGCACAGCGAGGAACGCGCGCGGCCGTGGTCTTAACTGCCGGCATGAGTGGTGATTATGGTGATGGCCGCACGGTTCGTCAGGCGATGCTCGATGCCGCAAAGCCTGATGTGTTTCGCATTCTTGGGCCAAATTGCGTTGGTCTGCTGGTACCCGCTTTACAACTCAACGCGAGTTTTGCATCTACAGATGCATTGCCGGGTAAGGTGGCATTCGTCTCACAGTCGGGTGCGCTGGTTACCGCAGTGCTTGATTGGGCGAGAGAGCGCGGTATCGGATTTTCGCGTTTTATTTCGCTTGGTGATGCAAGCGATGTCGATGTTGGTGATGTGCTTGATTTCCTGGCGACCGATCCGCAGACACAATCCATTCTTCTTTACGTGGAAGATATTCGTAACGCACGCAAATTCATGTCCGCTGCACGCGCAGCAGGACGTAACAAGCCTGTCGTGATTCTCAAGGCAGGTCGCGTGCCCGAAGGTGCGCGTGCTGCTGCCTCACACACCGGAGCACTCGCGGGTCATGATGCTGTGTATGACGCTGCAATTCGTCGCGCTGGCTTGTTACGTGTATTGACGACTGATGCTTTGTTTGACGCCGTTGAAACACTGGCAAGAGCACGGCCGCTGACCAATGAATCACTGATCATTCTGACCAACGGCGGTGGCCCCGGTGTCATGGCGACCGATGCGCTCATGCTCGCAGGTGGAGAGCTCGCCACACTGTCCGAAAAAACGATGGCTGCGCTCGAAAAGGTGTTGCCGTCCAATTGGTCGCGCGGTAATCCGATCGATATCATTGGTGATGCCCCGGTTGCCCGATATCAGCAAGCCCTTTCCATCTTGCTCGAGCACCAGCCATCGGATCCGATACTGTTCATTCATGCACCAACCGCGATTGTGCCCAGCACAGATATTGCGCGTGCGCTGGCACCAGTGATGCAGCAATCAAGTCATCACATCATTGCTTGCTGGATGGGAGGCACGTCAGTGGGCGAGGCGCGTCAGATATTTTCGCAAGCGGGATTGCCGCACTTCGGCACGCCCGAGGATGCAGTGCAGGGATTCATGCAAGTCGTGGAGTACCGGCGTAATCAGCGACTGCTGATGCAAGTGCCATCCGCAGGTACGCCCTATGATGATTTGGATTTGCCAGCCGTGCGCGCTGTTATTGATCGCGCGCTGGCCGAAGGTCGGATGATACTGACCGAGCCTGAAGCGAAGACGTTGATGCAAGCCTGTCACATACCGATTGCAGAAACACCTGTTGCGCATTCACCTGAGGAAGCGGCGGTATTGGCAGAGGCAATAGGATTTCCTGTCGCTGTGAAGCTCTTATCCCCCGATATTTCGCACAAAACTGAAGTCGGTGGTGTTGCACTGGATCTGGAATCTGTCGCAGCCGTCAAAGAAGCAGCAAAGGCGATGCAGCAACGGCTCACGTTGTTGCGGCCTGATGCAAAGCTGAACGGTTTTTCAGTGCAGCAGATGATACGTTGGCCCGATGCGCATGAGCTTATTGTTGGCATCACCTCCGATCCTATTTTCGGTCCAGTGCTTTTGTTTGGTCAGGGCGGGATTGCTGTCGAGGTGTTGCAGGATCATGCGCTGGCCTTGCCACCGCTGAACGATGTGCTGGTGCGCGACACGATCATGCGCACCCGTGTGTCGAAACTGCTTGCAGGCTACCGGAACCGACCTGCGGCAGATATGAAAGCAATCAACCAAGTACTGATTCAGGTTGCCCATCTGGCCGCTGAACTGCCCGAGATAGCTGAACTGGATATCAACCCATTGCTGGCCGATGCTCGCGGTGTGATTGCACTCGATGCGCGTGTGCTGCTCAAGCCACAGCATCTGCGTCATCCGCATGATCGGCTCGCGATTCATCCTTATCCGCAGGCGCTCGAGGAGATCGTGCAATGGCGGGGCAGTGAATTGACCTTGCGCCCGATCAGGCCAGAAGATGGTGAGGCGCACCTACGGTTTTTCAGTGCACTTGATCCTGCTGATGTGCGTTTTCGAATGTTCATTCATATGCGCGAACTGCAGCCTTCGCAGTTGGCACGCCTGACGCAAATTGATTATGACCGCGAGATGGCCTTTGTCGCTGTCCGACTCAGTAAAAATGGTAGCGATGAGACCTTAGGTGTGGTTCGTGCGGTGGCGGATCCGGACAATATCAATGCTGAATTTGCGATCATCATTCGCTCCGACCTTAAAGGTCTGGGTCTGGGTCTGGGTCAGATGCTGATGACGAAGCTCATTGCGTATTTTCGTCAGCGAGGCACGCAGGTGATTGTTGGTGAGGCGCTTAGCGACAATCATGCGCTGATTGAATTAATAAAAAATATGGGATTTCAGATTGCCAGTCACCCAGGGACCGGTACTATTGAGCTGAGACTGCCGCTGTGACGGCATCGTATGATCAGCGTTCGACCGGTTGATATCGAATTCTCCGCTGACCTTATCAGCCGTCTCACGCTATGGGTTCGTAGGGCAGTCCAACATAGTTTTCCGCGATTGTGGTTTGGCCAGCGAGCGAACTGGTGTAGTAGTCGAGTTCAGCTTCCTGAATGCGCTGGTTAAATGGGTCGTCTGAAAACTTGTGCAGGATCGATGTCATCCACCATGAAAAGCGTTCAGCCTTCCATATACGGCGCAGGCAGATTTCTGAATACTTCTGAATCAGATCCAGTCGGCCCTGTCGGTAGCGCTGAGTCAGGATGTGATACAGCGTGTAGACATCGCTGGCAGCGAGGTTGAGACCTTTTGCGCCGGTCGGCGGCACAATATGGGCGGCATCACCGACCAGAAACAGGCGGCCGAACTGCATGGGCTCGGCCACAAAGCTGCGCAGCGGTGCAATGCTTTTTTCAATGGAGGGGCCGGTCACCAGATTGCTGGCGGTTTCTGCGGGCAGCCGCGCGCGCAATTCATCCCAGAAGCGTTCATCCGACCACGCGTCGGCCGTGTCTTTCAGGTCGCATTGCACGTAGTACCGTGATAGCGACGCAGAGCGCATGCTGCACAAGGCAAAGCCGCGTTCATGATTGGCATAAATCAGCTCATGTGCAACAGGCGGCGTGCGTGACAGAATGCCCAGCCAGCCAAACGGGTAGACGCGCTCGAACAGGCGTATGGCATCGCCTGGCACCGACTTGCGCGCGATACCGTGAAAACCATCACAGCCCGCGATGTACTCGCATTCGATGGTGTGAACTTGTCCGTTTTTCGTGTAGGTCACCGAGGGCTTGTCGCCATAAAAATCATGAAGCGCCACCTCATCGGCTTCGTAGATGCTGACGCTGCCAGAAGCTTCACGTGCCGCCATCAGGTCTTTGGTGACTTCGGTCTGGCCATAGACCATCACCGTTTTGCCGCCGGTGAGTGCCTTGAGGTCGATGCGTTCAACCCGGCCTTGGAAGGACAGTGCAAAGCCATCGTGCACCTGACCTTCGCGGTCCATGCGTTCACCCGCTTTGGCTTCGCGCAGCAGATTTTGCGTACCTTGTTCGAGCACGCCAGCGCGAATTCGCGAGAGTACGTAATCGGGTGACTTGGCCTCAATGATGATGTTGGCTATGCCTTGTAATTCCAGCAGGCGACCGAGAAGGAGGCCTGACGGTCCGGCACCGATGATGGCGACCTGAGTTTTCATGAATTTGTCTCCGGCAGCGGAAATGGCGCTTAGCTTTTGGACTTTCATGATCCGCCTTGTCGTATGGCAATGGAATAGACTTTCCCATGCAATACTTGTACATTCCGAGGATTTTTAGCGAATCGCAGATTTTTAATGGCTGGTAAAAAGACATCGATTCCTCCCGTACCTGTCTACCATCTGTATGGTGAGAAGGCGCCCGAACTCGCGCCTGATCTGGTGCACTGCGAGTCCATCGCCTCGCGCAGTTGCTTGCACAATTGGGAGATTCAGCCGCACCGGCACCATGGTCTGTTCCAGATGCTGTGGCTGGCACGGGGCAAGGCCAGCGTCGAGCTCGATGGCCGTCTTGCGGATTTATCGGGCGGGCAGGTGTTGCTGCTGCCTCAGCACTGCGTGCATGGTTTCCGGTTTTCTCCGGATGCTGATGGCGAGGTCATTACGCTGGCGTATGCTTTTTTTCAGCGCTTGCAACCGGATCTGGGGCCAGCATTGCAGGCGATGAATACGCCTGTGGTTTGTACGCTCAAGCCCGGTG
>Ga0315905_10000336_pt1 | contig 51848 bp, 35 predicted proteins | sample LakEriMetagenome_5_FD_203522 | JGI IMG/M metagenome (GOLD analysis project Ga0315905, IMG submission 203522) | Freshwater fungal communities from buoy surface, Lake Erie, Ohio, United States - Buoy 4 MA121 | ecosystem: Environmental > Aquatic > Freshwater > Lake | place: USA: Lake Erie, Ohio...
AGCTTCTACTCAAAAGCCCCCTCAGGCCCACAAAAGCCCAAGGGTCTCAAGCGTAGCGTACCCAAAATAGGTACACCACACCCGACGCGGCTCCTTCCACCCACCTACTTGTCAAAGAACAAATTCAACAACCACTCAGTTCTCACTGAGCAGTTGTGATGACATGAATGTTAAGGTCAGCGGTCGGGGGTGTCAAGGAAAAAATCGTCAGCCCACCCGGGTCAACTTCGTAAACCCCTACCAATCAATGATTTAAAACTCTCCACTCCAGGCCTTCCAGCCATCATTCCCGTCAGTATCCCGGCCCGGACAGGTCAATACCGCCCCGTCAGCGAACCCGTGGCCCCTTCCCGAAACGCTGCAAGAGACCTCAAATCCGTACCCCGCTTTCCCTAAGATGCATCTCTGTGGTTGGGGCCGGAACCGGCTGGAAATTTCAGGCCTCAGGTTAATTCCTGTTCCCCCTCCCCCCACGCCTCGGATCAGGGATCAACCGGAAAGAAGCTCACAAAAATGCCCCAAGCCACTGCTCCCCGTGTGCTGGTCATGCGCGCCCCCGGCACCAATTGCGACCGGGAAACCGCCTTCGCCTTCGAACTCGCCGGCGCCACCGCCCGGCCACACACCCTGCTGGAAGTGCGCCAAAACCCGGCCCTGCTGCGTGATTACCAAATCCTCGTCATGCCCGGCGGCTTCTCCTATGGCGACGACGCCGGGGCGGGAACCATCTGGGCCGCCGAGTTGCGCCATTTCCTGGCCGATGAACTGCGCGCCTTCCGTGACCGCGGCAACCTGATCCTCGGCATTTGCAATGGCTTTCAGGCCCTGGTACGCACCGGCCTGCTGGTTCCCCAGGACGAGGACGGCCCCGTGGTCAGCCTCACCCGAAACACCTCGGGCCGCTACATCGACCGGTGGGTCCAACTGGCAGTCAGCCCCGGTAACAACAAGTTCCTCCAGGGGATCGATCGCCTCCATGTCCCCATGGCTCACGGCGAAGGCCGCTTCGTCACCCGTGAGGCCTGGCAACTCGAGGGCCTGGAGCAATCCGGCCAGTTGACGCTGCGCTACGCCACCCACGGTGGCGAAATTGCCGCCCAGGATGACCTGCAAAACAACCCCAACGGCTCCAGCGGTTCCGTCGCCGGCCTCTCTGATGCCTCCGGCCAGGTCCTCGGCATGATGCCCCACCCCGAACGGCATGTGCTCCCCACCCAAAACCCGCACTGGACACGGCTTGGCCTGGCCCAAAAACCCGATGGTTTGCGAATCTTCGAGAACGCGGTCAAAAGCTTCGCCTGATCCGTCACCCGCCTGAAAAAAACACGGGCCCCGCGAATTGCTCGCGGGGCCCGGCGCGTTTCCAATTCCTTTCGGTAGGCAATCCGGGGCGGGTTAGTTTCCGTCGCCAGCACCGGGATCGGCTTTACCCTCCCCCTCACCAGAGCCGTCCGGGTCGTTGACGCGGGTCAGCAGCATCTGCTCCACCTTTGCCCCGCCACGGTGGGCCAAGATGGTGGTCTCATCCTTGGTCAGGTTGCTCAGGCCAGCCTCGTAAACCGGTTCCTTCTTGTCATCCACGGTCCAGGCCACCCGCTGGGTTTTCTTGTCCAGCTTGCCCGTCACCTTCTTGCTCGAGTCCTCGATGGCGTTGTAGTAGGTGCCCCGGACGATCCCGTCCTTGTTCAGCGCAAGCTGGATAAAGTTACTCGGATTGGACTCTTTTTCTCGCGTCAGGGCGAACACCCCCAGCGATTGCCACTTGCCGTCCTTGGCCAGTTGCAGGTCGGGGCCGGCCCCCTGGGCGGCCAGTGCGCTCGCTTGCTGGGCGTACTCGGTGGCGCTTCCAGCCGGTTGCCCCTGCACATAAACGGTGTCACCCTGGTAGACCACCGTCGAGCCGTAGTTGTAGGGGATGGGGGTCGACCCGCAGCCGCACCAACCGCTCAACCCGCCCCAGGCCATGCTGGTCAGCAGCCCGGCTCCAAAGCCCCAGCCAAAGCCTCCACCGTACCACCCGCCCGGCCACCACGGCCCAAAGTGGTTGCCGTACCAGCCACGCCCGCCATAAAAACCGCCGTTGTAGAAATTGTTCCGCACCAGGTTGCCATTGTTGTTCAGCGAACCCATGGAATAGTTGCGCAGGTTGTTGCCGCTCAGGTTGCCAAGGTTCCCACGGTTGGCGTACCGCGACAGGTTCATCTCGCCTGGGAAGGCTCCACGGTTGTTGAATCCGTCAAACCCGCCACGGGCCCCGTCGATCCCACCACGGGCGCCCTCGAAACCGCCAATCCCACCGCGCGCCCCATCGAATCCGCCGCGGTTTCCATCAATTCCCCCGCGCGCGCCGTCAAATCCGCCACGGTTACCGTCAATCCCGCCTCGCGCGCCGTCGATCCCGCCTCGGGCACCATCCACCCCGCCGGGGCGCATGGTGCCGCTGAATCCTTGCCCGGGCCGCTCCCCGCCAAAGCCACCGGGACGGTCCACACCACCAAAACCACCACCCGGACGATCCATGCCGCCGAAACCACCGCCGGCGCGATCCATCCCGCCAACACCACCACTCGGGTGGTACCCGGCGCTGGGGTGGTAGCCGCCCCCGCCAAAGCTGCCACCTCCGTGGTATCCGCCTCCACCCCCGCCACCATGGCCGTAGGCCAGCGATCCCAGCCCCACCACCGATGAAAGCACCACCACCCCGGCCATCATGGCCGCCACCGTCTGCTTGCGGTCCAATTCCCACATGATCATTCCCTCGTTTGTTTGCTGTTTGACTTGCTGTAGTTGGTTTCCGGGCTCACTTTTCCCGTTTGAACCGCAGAGGTTTCTGGTCCGGCATCCTCGCGCCGTCCACCACGCGCTCGATCGGCTGCCAGATGAACTCGTCCCGGCTCACCGGGTTGATCACCTGGACCGATTCCACCCGGCTGCCCACTTCCGGGCTGGAGGGCTTGCCCACCAGCACGCTGTTCAGGGTGTGTCCGTCGCTTTCCAGCACGCCTTCCGCCCGACCGCCGGTCGATTCGAAGACCCAGGTGCGGATCAGCCCGGTGTGCGGGTCCGGGTTCAGAATCTGGATCGACTCCACCGCGGCGCCCTCCTTGGGCTTCCGTACCAGGTGGCACACCAAAAGCTTGCCGCCCAGCATCGACTGGATCCGCCCCGTCACCACCAATCCCTGGTCCTCGCCGTCCGTTACCTCGGCCTGCCATTTGCCCTGCAGCCAGCCCAGGTCGTCCAGCGACGCCTCGAAGATCGGTTCCACGCTCGAACTGGCGATGCGCCAGGCTTCGCCCTCCTTCACCCTCAGGCTGGTGAACCGTGAGGTGAACCACTTCCCCTCTGGATTTTCCCGAACACGAATTTTCCCGGACACCCGGGTCGCGCTTTCCCCCAACGGCCTCACTTGCTCCACCTGCACATCCATCTGGGCCTGGGGCGCACGCACAAAGGTCGCACGCACGAACAGGACGATCGAATCCCGCCCGCGCAAGGTCTTGCCCGACTCATTCAGTTCCGCCTGGGCGGTCCACTGGTTGCCCAGGGCCTTGAAATCCTTCTTGTTGAAAGCCTGCTCGTAGGCCTCGCCGGCCTCGCGCATCCGGCCCACCAGGGGATCCTCGGCCGGCTTTCCAGCCGGCTTCGATTCCTGCGCCAAAAGCGGGCCAGCCAGAAGCAGAATTCCCGCCAACGGGCGGGCAAGTTTGCCAATCATGGGTGTTGTTCCGTCCAGGGTGTGAAAACAGAAAATGGTTGGGGCATTATACCCAAAGCAAAAGACCCGGGAGGAGTTCTTATTCCACGAAAAAGCCCGGGCAAACCACCAGGGGCCGCCCGGGCCGGATAAAACTCCAGCTAGCCCGCGGGTCAGTCGCCCATTCCCTTGTCACCCGCCTTCTTTTCAGGACCGCCGTTTTGCCCACCCTCCTGGTCGGGTTGATCGGGATCATTCACCCGCACCAGCAACATCTGCTCCACCTTGTCATTCGTCTGGTGGACCAAAATGGTGGTCTGGTCCTGGGTCAGGTTGTTCAGACCCGCCTCGTAAACCGGCTTCTTTTTGCCGTCCACCGTCCAGGCAACCCGCTGGGTCTTCTTGTCAAGTTGGCCTGAGATCTTCATGTTGGTGTCCGTCACGGCGTTGTAATAGGTTCCCCGCACCACCCCATCCTTGTTGAGTGCCAACTGGATGAAGTTGCTTGGGTTTTTCTCATCCGCCCGGGCCAACGCGAAAACGCCCAGTGATTGCCACTGCTCATCCTTGCCAACCGATGCCTTTTCACCCTGCGCCGCCAGGTCACTGGCCTGCTGGGCATATTCTTGGGGCGTTCCCGCGGGTTCCCCCTGAACCACCACCTGGTCATCCTGGTAGACCACCGTGGTGCCGTAGTTGTAGGGCACCGGCACCGCACCGCACCCACACCAGGATGCCGCGCTGGCGAAGGTCATTCCCGCAAGGAATCCAGCGCCCGGATAGTACGCCCCAGGCCACCATGGCCGAAAATGGTTGTCGTACCAGCCCGCCCCGCCGTAATACCCGCCATGGTAAAAATTGTCGCGCACCGCCGCACCGGAGGTGTTCAGCGAGTTGATCGAATACGCGCGGACATTGCCCGCCCCGTAACGGTCCACACCACCGGCGGTCGCATACCGCGACAAATTCATCTCACCCGGAAACGAGCCGGGCCTTCCGACACCGCCGACACCACCAACGCCTCCCACCCGGCCAACACCTCCTACGCCTCCAACACCTCCAACACCTCCAACGCCTCCAACGCCTCCAACGCCTCCAACGCCTCCAACGCCTCCAGGGCCCCGGCCTACCCCGCCAACACCACCCACATCTCCAGGTCCCCGACCCACACCGCCAACACCACCCACACCACCAGGGCCCCGGCCTACCCCGCCAACACCGCCTGCGTCCCCGGGCCCACGGCCCACACCACCGACACCGCCGACACCACCCGGGCCACGCCCCACACCACCAACACCGCCCGCGTCCCCGGGTCCGCGACCCGGGTCGCCAACATCACCGGGCCCTCGCCCGCGTTCGGGGTCACCGACACCTCCCGGCCTTCCAACATCTCCAACGCCACCCGGTCCGGCCCCGGGGCGGCCAACGCCGCCTGGGCTACCAAACCCTCCGGGCCTGCCTCCCCGGCCGGCGGGGGGCGGATAGGCCCAGGCCCCGGTACTCCAGGCCAGCCAAACCCCCAGCCCCGCGATCGCGATCCAAACCGTAGATTTCCGCATGTTGCCGCTCATGTCCGTCCCTCGCTTGAATGTTTCCCCGCACTCCGCCCGCCTGTCAGCGGCCGCCAACCTTCTTGAAAAGCAGTGGTTTCTGGTCGGGCACCCGTGCCCCGTCGATCACGCGTTCAATCACATGCCAGGTGAATCCCTCGGCCCCGGTCGGGGTCAGCACCTGAACCGATTGGGCCCTGTCACCAAGCAGGGCCGCGGGAGGAACACCCTCCAGATTGGTGTTGAAGGTGGCCCCATCGTGTTCCATGATCCCCTCGGCCCTTCCCCCGGTCGATTCAAAAAGCCAGCACCGGATCACCCCTTCCCGAGGATCCGCTTGCAGGACTTGAAGCACTTCCACCTTCTTCCCGTCCTTGCCGGTGGTCTCCATTCGGCCAACCATCAATTTGCCGCCGTGTGCCTTTTCAAAGGTGGCGCGAATCTCCTGCCCCGTGGCTTTGTCAGCCGCCTTCCAGTTCCCCTCCAGCCAGGCCAGGTCCGTCAGCGAGGCGTCCGGCACCTGCTCCACTCTGGATTTGGCGATGCGCCAAACCCCCTCTTCCTTCACGCGAAGCGACTCAAAACGGCAGGTGTACCAACGGGCACGGTCCAGTTCCGATTCCGTCATGCGGATTTTTCCGGTCACTTGCGCCAGGGCGTCCCCCAGGGGTTTCACCTCCTCCACCACCAGGCTCATCCGGCTGGTGGGATGGACGCGCGCGAATTCCTTGACAAACGCCACAATCCCCTCGCGACCGCGAATGGTTTTTCCGTCCTCCTCCAACTCGCCACGCAGGGTCCATTGCTCCCCCAGCGTTTTGAAATCGCGGGCGTTCCTCGCCTTCACATACGCCTCATCCGCCTGGCGGATTTCAAGGGCGATGGCCGAATCCTTTGCCCCCTCCTTCGCCTGGCCCGAAACCAGGCAACCCAAAAGAACCAAACCAGCACCAAAAGCGCCTGCCATGTTGCAACCCCGCCCGAAGTGATATGAGTATCCCCTTCTCCACTAGCTCATCCTATCTGAGCCGATTCCCTGTGGTAAAAATTCAGGGCTGCGTGGTGCCTGGGCTTCTCCGTTGGCAAGCCTCCCATACAGTGCCCTTGGGCAGGTAAAACAGGGCCGGGTTTTCCCCACCCTCACACGAGGAAAAGCCTCCATGCGGGGAACGGTTCTGGATTTCGGCAATGTCATCGCCTTTTTCAGCCATGCCAGGGCCGCCTCCAACCTGGCCTCTTTGGCCTCGGCTCCTGTCGATTCCAGAGAAATCCACGCATTTTGCTTTGGCAGTCCCCTCGACCACGCCTTCGAGCGGGGCCAGGTCTCCAGTTCACACTTCCGTGATCAGGTCCGGCAAAAATTCGCCATCCGGGCCACCGATCAGGAGTTTGACACGGCGTTTGCCGATATTTTCCAAATCAATCCGGCCGTGGATGCCTGGCTGGACCGGTTGAAACGCGAAGGGCCCCTGCTTTTGCTCAGCAACACCACCCCACTGCACAGCGACTGGTTCCTGCGCCAGTTCGCCAACAGCCTGGCCAAGTTCGATCATCTGGTCCTGTCCCACGCCGTCGGCAACCGCAAGCCGGAGGCGGAGATTTTTCACCATTGCCAAAAGCTGGCCGGCCTGCCCGCCGGGCAAATGGTCCTGGTTGATGATCTCGAGGACAACATCGCCGGGGCCAGGAACCAGGGCTGGCGGGGGGTGTTGTATCATCCAAAAGTGGCCTTGGAACAGGTTTTGGGTGCCTGACCACCCGCGGGTGCGGCGGATCCCCTCCCACCCGGTGAGCCATCACAGCAGTTAGGTGAACCGACCATGCATCCGATCGAAGCGAGCGACCCGGCCGTCTGGAAAGCCATCCTGGCCGAACGCCAGAGGCAGCAAACCGGCCTCGAGATGATCGCCAGCGAGAACTACACCTCGCCCGCCATCCTCGCCGCCCAGGGTAGCGTTCTCACCAACAAATACGCCGAGGGTTATCCCGGCAAGCGATACTACGGCGGCTGCGAGGCGGTGGACCAGGTTGAGTTGCTCGCCATCGAGCGAGCCTGCAAGCTGTTCGGCGCCGAGGCGGCCAATGTCCAGCCACACGCCGGTGCCAGCGCCAACATGGCCGTCTATTTCGCGGCACTGCAGCCCGGTGATACCATCGTCGCCATGAACCTGGCCCACGGCGGCCACCTCACCCACGGCATGCATCTCAACTTCTCCGGCAAGCTGTACAAGGTTCACCACTACGGTGTCCGCAAGGACGATGAGCGTCTCGATCTCGACCAGATGGAAAGCCTCTGCCGCGAGCACAAACCCAAGCTCGTGGTGGCCGGCGCCAGCGCCTACGCCCGTGTCATCCCGTTCGACCAGATTTCAGAGATCTGCAAACGCCACGGCGCCCTGCTCATGGTCGACATGGCCCATATCTCGGGCCTCGTCGCGGGCGACCAGCACCCAAGCCCCGTGCCCTGGGCCGATTTCGTCACCAGCACCACGCACAAGACACTTCGGGGGCCTCGCTCCGGCTTTGTCCTGTGCAAGAAGGACTGGCTTCCCAAGATCAACCAGGCCGTTTTCCCCGGGCTCCAGGGGGGCCCGCTCATGCATGTCGTGGCCGCCAAGGCCATCGTGTTCCATGAGGCCATGCAACCCGCCTTCCGCGCCTACGCCGCCCAGATGGTGGCCAATGCCCGGGCCCTGGCCCACGAACTGCTCGGCCAGGGATTCCGCCTGATTTCCGGCGGCACCGACAACCATTTGGTGCTGGTCGATGTCAACGCGGCCGGCCTGTCCGGCAAATTGGCCGAAAAGGCGCTCGACCACGCCGGCATCACCGTCAACCGCAACGGCATTCCGTTCGACACCCGGCCCCCGCTCGATCCATCCGGCATACGCATCGGCTCCCCCGCCCTCACCACCCGCGGTATGACCGAGACCCAGATGCAGCAAATCGCCCGCTGGATCGGCGCCATCCTCAAGGCACCCGGTGACACCGCCCTCCAGCACAAGGTCCGGGGCGAGGTGGACGAGTTGTGCAAGGCTTTTCCCGCCCCCGGCGAGCACGCCTGATCCTCGAATCCTTGAATACACAAGCGCGATGGGCGGCCGTATTTCGGCCGCCCATCGCGCTTGTGGCTTTCGCCGTCTCAGGGTGTGGCGCTGCCATCCACCGGCAAGGTTAACGGGGCGTCCTGAAGGGTGGTTCGGATCTTCAATTCCCGGCGGAATTCCCCGGGGTTTTTCAACTGGATCTTCAGGCTGATGGTCTGGGTCATCGATGGGGCGGGCGACAGTTCCCCGGCAAGTTCCACCCCCTGCCCCGTCCCCTCCACGGCGAGGATTTGGAAAGGCTTCTGCCCGCGCACCACCACCCGGCGCGTCAGCATGTCCTGCGTGGAGATGGTCCCGAGGGCCAGCTTTTGGGGGGTGATGCTAACCCCGGCCTCGATGGTCCCCTCCACCAGCAGCGGCACCATCGGCTGGTTGGGGTCGTTCGTTTTCAGAAAAATGCTGTCCTTGAAGGCCCCCGGCGGCCCATCCGTTTTCAAGGTGGCCGAAACCTCGTACCCCACGCGTCCGGGTTCCCGGTAAAGCTGTCGCACCGTGGCGTTGACCGGCACCTGGTTGGTGACCACTTCCCTGACTTCCAGCGGGAATCCGCCGGCGTACTCCATCACCACCGTCTGGTTCGCCTCGGCCCCGCCAGCCTGGGCACCGAAAACGATCCGCCCCGGGTTGAAGACCAGGTCACCACGGGCGTTGGCGGTCACCCGCAACTCGGCCGAAGAAACAAACTCCGGCCCCACCGTCACCCGAATCCCCACGCTCTTCGGGCCGTCAAACCGCTTGGCATCCATCGAGACATCGATCGTCCCGGTTTCGCGAGGTTCCAGAAATTTCTTGCTCGCCACCGCCGTCACACACCCGCACCCGGGCTGGATTTGTGTGATCTCCATCCGGACGGCGTAAATGTTCGTGATGGGGAAACGGTGCAACAGCAGGGATCCCTTGGGTATCACCCCGAAATCATGCGCCACGCCTTGCTGGAACATCTTTTCCGCCCAGCCCTGGCCGTGGGCGCGGCCACTGCCCGTGCCGGCGAAGGCGGCAATCAACAGCACCAGCCTTCCAGCCGCGACAGCTGCCTTTTGGAGTCTACGCATCCGTGCCTCGCCTCCGAATCCAATGCACCAGACCCAAAGCCTAATGAACCGACAGTTTGCATGCCAATACGGAGTGAAAACCAATGGTCCAAAAAGAATTCCCGACATTCTCTACCCAACCCAAAAGACCTCAGTACACTGTCTTTTGAGGATTACAGGGCCGTAATGATCAGGAAAATCGTTAAACCCTGTCTTTCTTTTGCCATCATCCCATCCTTTCACACCAAGTGTTTCCGGATGGGTTACGACATCAAGAGGCTGTGCAATGAATCTAATTTATAGTTACTTATATCTTAGCCCAGTTGCACAAATCCCCTGATTTTTGCATGACGGCAAGGCTTCCCGTCCCAAGGACCAATCCATTGAGACCTCGCACTAGATTCCGTGGACTCAATCGATCGGGAGAGATTTCCGCCCAACAACCGGCAAGGTTTGCCTGACATGATTTTTGGGATTTCTCCCAAGTTCATTGGGGAAAGCTGAACCGTCTAACCGATGGATGAGTCTGAGTAAGTGTTTTTCGGTGTTCGTTCCCACCCTTTTTTCGCTTTGAGGCAGAAACATGAACTTCAATCCCCGCCGCTCGTGGATCTCCCGCTTCTTCGGCGCCGCCGTCCCCGCCAAGGCTCCCAAGGGCAAAAAAGCGATCGCCCTCGAGGCGCTGGAAACCCGCCTCACTCCCGCCAGCAACTTCTACATCGACCCGACTTTCGGCAACAACGCCAACAGCGGCACACAAGCCTCTCCTTGGGCAACCCTCCAGTTCGCAATCGACAACCCCTCCGTCGCGAATGGCGACACGCTGAACATCGCCCCGGGTAGCATCACGGAATCGGGCACTCCTTGGGTAGAAAATGGGGATATTGTGTCGGTCCTGGTGAGCAAGTCCCTCACCATCCAGGGCACAAAGGCTGATTGGACACCCATCACCAGCGAAGGTGATATCGAAGCCCAAGTGGTGATGGGGTCCCAGGGCATCAACTCTCAGGCCCTTTTGGCTGTCACCGCTCCCGGTGTGACGATTACCGGCCTGCAGTTCACCTGCTCCAACATCGACTTGGCCAACCCGGTCAATGGTCAGGGCAACCTGTTCCTTGTCTCGGCCGACAATTTTTCCATGGCCGACCTCTATCTGGCCACCAATCGGGCCAATGCCGACACCCAGGCTGTGCCCGGCACCACAGCCACGGCTTTGTTTTTCTACGATCCCTCTCCCACGGTGAATTCCTCCAATGTGATCACCGGCAGCAGCATCCAGTCGTTCAATGTCGCCGACAGCTATATCGAAGGCACCGTGGTGCTGGCAAATGGCACCGGCTACGGCACCTCCGCCCCCGGCACGGCATCCTCCTCACTGGTCATCAGCGGCAACTACATCACCAAGGGCCTCTACGGCGCTGTCTACCTCATGGGTGACCTCGACGCCACCGTGCCCACCGGCAGCCTGTCCGACTACGACACCGGCCTTCCTACTCTGACCGGCAACAATTTTGTCAGCGAGCCATTCGCAGCCAATCCTTCCGACCCTGCCGATGCAAATAACGGCGCGTTCCAATCCATCTACACCATCCAAAGCACCCGCCCCAACATTGCCTACCTAAATAATCAACTGACAGCAAACACCATCACGAATTATGTGGCGGTCGTTACCTCGGCTGGCACCGTCCGTCAGCAGGGCAGCGCCACCACCACCTACGGCTACAATGTGTTCCCCTATCTCGATGCCCTCTCCGGCGTGACCGAGTTCTACCTCGACGCTGGGGAGTCTGAAAACACACCCTCCCAGGGCGGTGATACCATCATCGTCAGCGCGCCGAACCTCAGCTCTGGCGCCATCAACTTCAACAACCTCACTGCCAACGGCGTGACGCTGGAAGTCCGCAATGCGGGCACCGGCGATTTTAATGTGTCCCTAACGGAATACACCGTCCCCGGTAGCACCACGCCTTACTCGCTCTCCCTTACCCTGGCACGCGGCACCGGCACCGACCTAACCGCTAGCCTGGGTGTGATTGGCAACAGCGCCAACAACATCCTTACCGGTGATGCGGGCAATAACGCCTTCACCGGCGGTGCTGGCAACGACATCATCGACGGCCTGTCCGGCGAGAACTCCGCCTTCTTCTCAGGTGCCTTCACTGATTACAGCTTCTCTTTCAATCCCACTACGGGCATCCTCCAGGTGGTGGACACCCGGTCCGGCAGCCCCGATGGCACCGACCAGCTTTTGAACATCGATTTCCTGGTGTTCGATAACGGCGGATCTCCCGAAACCTACGGCGTGGCTGCCGCCGGCACCTCCATCAATGATTTGGTGGCCAACCCCGCCTTGTTCGGCGCGGTCATCACAGGCGATCACTCGGCTGAAACAGTGGTACTGGATAGGGACTTTGTGCTGACAGGCGCCCCCAACTCCCTGACCAGCATCAACCCCACCGCCGCCCAGATTGACCTGACCAACGGGGCACTCTTGGGTGTCGGCTCTGGCAACTTCACCGCGCCTGTCGTCAATGTCAACAACGGCTCCACCATCTCCGATGGCGTCTTCCTCACCGCGAAGAACGGCACCCTCACCGTCCAGCCCGGCACCTACATCACCTCCAATGACAACAATGTCGTCTTCTACCAGAACATCACCCTGGCCACCAATCCGGCAGGCTCGGTGGTCGCCGGGGCCTTCACGCTGCAAAACGGGGCGGTGCTCTCCGGCGCCATCACCAGCTTCAGCGCCCCCTCCGTCACGGTCAACCCGGGCAGCACGGTCGCCCAGGGCATGCTCCTCGTCGAGTCCGGTGGTTCCCTCTTCCTCAACCCCGGCACCTACAACGAGGATGTGGTTGTCAACAAAACCCTCTTCCTGGTCTCCAACGGCGGCCTGGCTACCATCAATGGTTCCACAGCCACGCCCCTGGTGATCAATAACCCGGTCGTTGAGACGGTTTATCTGGAAGGGCTGTTTAGCATCCTCAGCTCGGCAACCACCACCCCAGCCATCCAAGTCACCGCCGGCAGCTACCTCGGCCTGGTGAATAATGGCGGCGCAGGCACCGCCAAGATCATGCTGGCTGATGGTTCCTCTGGCCCCCAGTCCGGCGGCAACCTCGAACTCTATGGCCCAGTTGCCGGCCAGCTCACCGTTAGCAACCGTGTGGTCATGGGGAACAACTCCTCCATGTACGCCTACGGTAACTTCACCCCCACCATGTCCGGCATCCTTGAATACACCCCCGGCGCTTCGGTGGTGCTCGGTGCCGCCAACGGTGGATCCGGCACGGGCACCATCCTCACCATCAACGGGCCTATCATCGACAACAGCGTGGTGCCCACTATCACCGCCACCGCTCCGAACCAGGTGGTGATCGTCGCGACGCTGGTGGCCGCCCTCGAAAGCCAGACCCTCAACACCCTCAACACCCTGACCAGCGTGCCTTCCTTCAAGGTCAACGTGGTCATCAACGGCTCCGGTGGTGGTGTGAACACCAGCACCTTGGCCGGTGCCATGACGGTCGAACTATCCGATGGCACCCCGGTGCCCGTAACGGCTACCTACACCAATGGCACCTTTGTGGGTACTGGCATTATCGCCGAGTACACCATCACTCCCAACGGGGCAACTTGGCAGGCCGGCCCAGAAGGCCTGTACAACTTCTTCCTCACTGGTGTGAAGGACAACGGTGGCAACACCCTGGCCAAGACCCAGATCACCAGCGTCCTGGCTGACTTCACCAACCCCACCCTCACCATCACCCCCGGCAACCCCGACCCGACCAACCTCGCCACCACCACTTTCACCATCACCTTCGACCAGGACATTCAGGGCTTCACCCAGTCGGATCTGGTGGTGACCAACGGCACCATCACCAACTTCGAAGTCGATCTCTTCAATCCCCGGGTTTACAATGTCGCGGTTACCGCCGACGGCACTGGCCCCCGCGTGGTGACCATGCAGGTCCAGGTTCCTGCGGGGGTGGTGACCGACAACTCCGGCAACCCCAACTCCGCGGCTACCGCTAGCATCACCTTTGACAATGTGCGTCCCACCACCACGCTGGCCTACCCGGCTGGTGATAGCCCCACCAATAACCCCAATCTGGTCTTCACCGTCACCTTCTCAGAGGCCGTGATTGATTTCGTCTCGAACGATATCCAGGTGGTCAACGGTGTGGTCTTGGGCGGTAGCTTCGTCCAGACCGGCCCCACCACCTACCAGTTCACGGTGAATCCCTTGGCGCAGGGCCCTGTAGAGGTCTTAATCCCCGAAAACATCGCTGAGGATGCCGCCGGGAACCCCAACCAGGCCTCCAGCACCATCAACATCATCTACGATGCGGCCCAACCTTCCACCACCCTTTCCTCCACCGATGTCTCCGGTGGGTTCACCAGCAAGAACCCCGTGATCGTCACGATCACCTTGGGTGAGTCCGGGTGCGTGGTTCGGGATCCATCCCTCCTGACTGTCACCGGTGGTACTGCCGGCACCATCACCCCTGTGCCTGGGAGTACCGACAAGTTCACCGTGGCCATCACGCCGACCAACCCCGGTGCTCAAACCGCCATCACGGTCACGGCTGGTAATGGGACATTCATCGACCCGGCCGGCAACCTTAGCGCCGCCTCCGCCCCGTTCTCCTTCACCTACCGTCCCGCGGTGAGCCAAGGCCTCTCCTGGTCGACCAACAGCGGCAACCAGGTGGTGGTGAAGAAGACCAACGGCACCACCTCCACCGTCACGGTCTTCCCCGGCTGGAGCGGAGGCCTCCGTGTCGCCGCCGCCGATGTCACAGGCGACGGCGTCCAGGATCTGGTCGTGGTGCCCACTGCCGGTGGCGCGCCCAATGTGGTGGTCATCAATGGTGACACACTGGCCACCGCCGCCAGCTTCTACGCGTTCGCGGCAGGCTACAAGGGCGGCCTGACGGTTGCCGCAGGTGACCTCACCGGTGATGGCATCGCCGACATCGTCGTGGGCTCAGGTGGCGGCGCGCAGGCTACGGTCACCACCTTCGCGGGTGGCACATTCACCAACCTGAAGAACTTCTTCGCCTACACCGGATACACCGGTCAGGTGAATGTCGGCACCGTCGATGTGGCCGGCACCGGCGTACGCGACATCATCACCGGCACAGGGCTTGGCACCCGCGGCCATGTGGTGGTGTTCGATTACGCCACCTTGGGCACCGTGGCCAGCTTCTACGCCTTCGCCGCAGGCACCACCAGCGGCGCTTATGTGGCTGGCGGCAACCTCAACCCCGCCTCCGCCGCCGACGAGATTGCGGTCGGCTCGGGCGGCAACATGCAGGCCACGGTCAACCTCTTCAGCCCGACTGGCGTCCAGCTCAACAGCTTGCCCGCCTTCTCCGGGTTCCAGGGCGCCGCAAAGGTCACCGTCACCGATTACAACGGCGACGGCGTCATCGACCTCGCCATCGGTGCCGGCCCGGGTGCCGAGCCGAGCATCAATGTCCTCAATGGCGACACGCTGGCCGTTATCGACTCCTTCTTCGGCTACCCTGAGAACTGGACCGACGGCATCAACTTCGGCGCCTGATCCCCAGGCCCGGCTTGACCAAAACCAAACACCCCCGGCAGTTGCTGCCGGGGGTGTTTCCGTTCCCATCCTCAATTCAAGCCATGCAATTATCCCTGGTCAGGATTTCCCGCCCTCCAGTTGCACGCCAAAACCTTCTAGGTCCAGTTCCTCAGGCTTCTCCCCGTCGTGGGGTCCGCCGCGCTCCACAAGCGTCCGCACGATGAACCACAGGCTGGCCGGCTGGCCCAGGTGGTCATACCCGCTGGCATTCACATCACCCTCCACCAGCCAGGCCCAGTGCCTCCGCTCCGTCCCGGGTGGGCAATCCTCCTGCCAACCCTTCAAAACCCGCACCATCGCCTGAAGGGCCGACTTCCACTGCTTGGCGTCCGTGATGGACAGCCGCACCTCCGGCCCCAGGTCCACCGGCTCCACCCCAGCGGCCTCTTTCACCGCCACAAAAAGCCGGTGCTCGATCTCCATGCACCGCCACGGGCTGTGCAGCACAAAATGGACCGTCGGAGTCTCAAAGCTCAATCCGTGCAAATCAACGCGCATCTGACTTGTCCTTCCCGTGGGCGCCTGATTCCCCGCCCACCACAATGGCCCGCTTTTCCTCTGCCCCTGCATCGACCGGATTTCCATGACTGGTATCCCATTTCAAGGCGCCCCAGGCGCGCAGGCCCAAAAGGGCCACCAGCCAGTGCACTATCCGCTGCCCCAGCGAGGCCGCCACGCCTGCCGGGCGTCCAGCCTCCCCAACCACCAGTGAATACAGGGCACCGTAGCCCCATTCCCCAATACCCAGCCCACCGGGAAAAAGCGGCACCGCCATCAGCACCATCCCAAGTGGCACCAGCAGGAAATGCCAAACCGCTCCCGGAAGGGCGGATGCGTGCTCTGCCGCTCCCTTACCATCAATCCCAAAGGCCACCAGGTAAAACGACAGCACGAACAAAACCTGCCCGCAGGTGGTCACCACCATCGCCTGCAACACCGCCAACGGCCGGTGCCGGTACCAAATCACCGCCCGGACCAATTCGGCCAAAATCCCCAGAATCTTGGATCGCCCGCCGGCCCGAACCACCATCCGGTCAGCAGTCAAAGAGGGGACCAGCCCCAAAGCCCACCAAACGAACAGCATTCCAACCGCCGAAAGGGCCACCAGCCGTGCCACCCGGTCCAAAACAGGCGATTCAGCCTCACGGATCACCCCGGTGAAGGAAAGGATGCCCCAAGTGGCCCCACTCATGACAAACAGGCCAAAAAGGGCCATCACACGGTCGAAGAACACACTGGCCACAGCAAACACGCGTTTGCCCGGGAATGGCTTGGCCGCCAGCGTCGCCTTCACCAGGTCGCCACCCACCGAACCCGGCAGCAGATTGTTGAAAAGAATCCCCACCCAACCCAGTTTCCATACCTCGCCCCAGGGCAGCGGGATTTCCAGCGCCCGGATTAACAAGCCCCAACGGATGATGGTGATGGCGCTTGCCGCGGCCATGCAGCCCCATGCGCCCAAAAAGGCCAACCAATTCAATTGCCCTGTCAGAACGCGTTCATGCCACAAATGACTTAAGCCGCGGCTCCCCGGCGGGTCCCATTGCCGGTAGACCACAGCCGCCAGAAGCCCGATTGCCAGACCATATTTCAAAAGATTTCCGGCCAGCTTCCGTGGCGACATGCACCCTCTCCGCGCGCACGGACTTGATGGCATAACCTGCAGCTGGTTGGGCCTCCCGCCCCAGCCGCGCATTGACACAACCGCGCCTGTGGCTTAGGTTACCAGAACAACGGGGCTGTGGCGCAGTTGGTAGCGCGTCTGAATGGCATTCAGAAGGTCACGAGTTCGAATCTCGTCAGCTCCACTCGATATCGATCTGTTTTCCCAAAAGTCGAGGATCTTCCTCGACTTTTTCTTTTTCACCCTAATAAAATTTCGCACCCAATCCGCCAGGGCAAAAGCCCCACTGTGGCATTTGGCGCCACTCCTTATATCGCCATAAATAATAAATTGCTATAAATCATATTTTTACAGATAATAATTTGGAACAATAATACATGGCACCATTTTTCAAATCAATCATTCGCTATGCCCATTAGTCACCTCAGGCACCGCTCGATACATCAGCAATCCCATCACCGTCACCACCGCCCCGGCCATCAGGTAATACGCCGGAGTCATGTCCATATGCGTGGTCTTGCGCAGGTACTCCACCACCAACGGCGTGGTCCCGCCCAATAGCCCCATCGTCAAGTTGAATCCCAGGCTCAACACGGTGCACCGCACATCCTTGGGCAACAGCGCACATAGCGCGGCCGGACTGGCCGCCATGAACGGCACCAGCAGCACCGCGAACCCAAGCTCCGCCATCAAATCCACCCGCGCGCTCTGCTGGTGCATCAGGTGGAACAACGGGTAGGTCCCCGCCAGCATCCCCAGCGCGCTGGCCCACAGCAACCGGATCGGCCCCACCAGGTCTGCCAGCCACCCGAACACCGGAATCATCGCCAGCAACACCACCATGCTCACCGTGTTGATCTCCAGCGCCCGGTTGGCGCGCAGGTGGTCCACCTCCTGCAGCCAGGTCGTCAGGTACACGAAGACCGTGTAAAACCCTATCGCCGGCATCACATTCATCAGCACCACCCGCGCCAGGTCCAGCTTGTGGTTGCGCAGGGCCTTTTTCATGGGCGATTCCGCCACTTGTGCCCCGGAGGGATGGTCGGCTTCCGGGTTGTGCCTGCGGATCCACAGCCCCACCATCGCCAGCAACAGCCCCACCGCCTGCGGCACGCGCCAGCCCCAGCTCTCCAGTTGTTCCTCGGTCAGCAGGTTGGTCAGAAGCGCCCCCACGGCGCTACCCAGCAGAATCCCGCCCGACGCGCCAAACGGCGCGAAACTCCCGGCTAGTCCCTTGTGCCGCTTCGAGGCGTGCTCCACCAGGTACACGATCGAGCAGGTGTGCTCTCCTCCCACCGACAGCCCCTGCAACACCCGGCACAGCACCAGCATCACCCCCGCGCCGGCACCGATCATCGCGTGCGTCGGCAAGATGCTGATCAAAAAGGTCGGCACCGCCATCAGCAGCACCGAGGCCGTCAGCGCGAACGAACGCCCCTTCCGGTCCGCCAGTTGCCCGAAAACCAGCGCCCCGAAGGGCCTCGCCAAAAACCCGGCGGCGAAGGCGCCAAACGCCGCGATCACCGACGAGATCTCGTCCTCCGCCGGAAAAAACTGCTTGCCGATGATGGCCGCGAAAAACCCGTACACGCCGAAGTCGTACCACTCCAGCGTGGTCCCCACGGTGCCGATCAGCACCTGTTTCACCGGGAACCGGTGGTGCGGCTGGGCGGGGATGGTTTCGCTTGCGGCCATGGCGTTTTCCATAAGGGTGGGATAGCTCGCCATTTCACGAAAGCACGGGCGCCGTGGCAAGGGTACACCCCGCCACGGCGCCCGTGGTTCATCCAACCGGATTGGTTCAGGCCAGCTTGCGCACGATGTCGATCGCCGTGATCACACCCACCAGCACCCCCGAGCCGTCCACCACGAAGACCTGATGCACCTTCAGCTTTTGCAGCTCCTGAATCACCTGCAGCGCGGGCGTGTCTGGCTGCACGCAGAACACCGCCGGGGTCATGATGTCCTCCACCAGCGCCAGATCCACCTCTTCCTCGGTGAACCCGTCGGGCAGATCGTTGCTGGGCATATGCGCCAGGTGCGTTCCATGCTCCCGGTCATGGGTCAGCACATCCCCCTGGGTGATCACGCCGATCGGCCGCCCCGCCTCATCGATCACCGGGGCCGAGTGGTACCCCTTGTCCGTCATCAGGGCCACCGCCTCCGCCACCGTCGCCTTCGACCGCAGCGACACGATCCCCGGCCCCATCAGGTCCTTGGCCGTCTGCGCCTGCAGGCTCGCGCCGATTTTGGTGTAGGTGGGCATGGCAAATTTCCTCCGGTGCATCCCCATTTCAAAAAGACAGATAATTTTACGGGTCCACACAACGCAAAAGGTACCCAGCCGGCAAAAAGAATCACAATTCCTATCATTTCCCGCAGGAACTCGTGGAGATACCAGCATGTTTCAATCGTTGGATCAGGTCCTCACCCACGCCCAACACCTGCAAATGAACGGGTGCGTGCCCAAAGGCTCATGGAATCTGGCGCAGACCTGCCACCACCTGACCTGCTGGATGACCTACCCCGTCGAGGGTTTCCCGCCACAGCCTTGGTTTGTCCGCCTCATGCTGGGCGCCATGCGCCTGACGGTGGGAAAACGCATCCTGACCGGCACTCTGGCAACTGGGAAAATGCGGCCCAACACCCCCACCACGCCCGAGACGGTCGCGCCCCCAAACCTCGATGTTGACAAGGCCATCCAAAACCTCCAGCGCGCTATCCAGGCTTTCACCCGTCACAACGGCCCCATCCACCCGTCGCCCTTGTTCGGCGCCATGGACAAGGAAACCGCGTTGCGCCTGCAACTGGTGCACGCCACCCACCACTTCGCGAATTTAGCCCCCGCTCCGGGTTGACAGGCAGGCAACAACGCCATGAACAAAAAAAGCCGGGGGAGATTGCCCCCGGCTTTTTTGTTCCTTGGCTTTACAAGGGTTTAGCGGATGTTCACCCGGCCTTGGTAACCCGCGAAAACATCGTATTCATGCTCGATCTGTTCCGATTCCAGGTTCACCTGCACCAGGCCGGTCCCCTTGAACCAGTGGCTTTGCGGATCAGACCAGACGCTGTCGTCCACCAGTTCCGGATGCTCGCTCTCCAGATAGTCCCGGTAATCTTCCGGGCTCGTGCCTGAGGCCGCGTGGCCCCCCACCGGGGAGATCACCACCGAAGGCTTCCCTTCCGCGTCGGGCACCACCGCCACCTGGATCCCCTGCCGGGTCACCGCGGGGTTCTGCGGGTAGTACTGATAGGGGTACCAGGCCTTCAGCACCTCGGCGTTGAGCCCGTCAAACACAACCACGGTCGGTTCGGCGCCCGCGCCGGATCCGGTGACGACGTCATCATCGCCGTCCCCATCCACATCACCGCTGCTCAGGTACACCCCGCCGCGGAATCCCTCGGCGTAGGCCAGGTAACTGCTCCGGATGGCCAGGCCCCCGGTTTCGGCGTCGTAGCCGCAAGTGACGATGTGCGGGGTGGCCCCCACGCCCGATCCCACCACCACCTCTGCGATGCCGTTGCCGTCCAGGTCTCCGGTGGTCAGGCGAACGCCGCCCCGGAACCCTTGGTCGTAGACATACATGCTCTCCATCACCTCGATGGCCCCGCGGGCCAGCGCGGCGCCGGACAGCATCACCAGGTGGGGCGGTCCATCCTTCGCGACGCCCACATACACATCATCAAACCCATCGCCATCCGAATCACCCGCGGCAAGCTCGTAGGTGCCGATGAATCCGGGGAAGGCATACAGGCTGGCCATCACCTCGCCGGTCGCGCCATCCCGCACCGTGATGTGCGAGGGAGCCAGTCCGCCGGGAGCCGTGATATAGTCGTTCTGGCCGTCTCCGTTCACATCTCCCACGGCGGTGACCACACCACCCTTGTAATTCTCATAGGCGAGGAAAGTCCTCGCCACCTCCTGGGTCGTCGGATCGACAAGGGCCACCCGCGCCTCGGCCATGCCGCCCACACCCACCACCAGAAGCGGTTCTTCCTTGGGCCCGCCCACCAGAATCTTCAGGTTCATCTTCTGGTCGAACGATTTCGACTCGTCCCCCAAGGTGGCGGTCACGCGGACCGACAGACCCACCTCGTAAGTCCCCGCCTCGGTGAACAACCAGTTGATGTTGCTCATCGACTCGAGCCGCCGCATGTCCAGCGTCACGGCGTCCTGGTCCGGGGAAATCCCGTCCCGGGTGTTGAACCACACCGAGTCCGGTTCGGAAAACAGGAACATATCTCCCCAGATGGTGGCGCTGGCATCTCCAGTACCGTCACCACTATGGAACCTGTAGCTGTCCAGTTGCAGGGTGAACTGGATATTGTCCAGCAATCCCTCCAGCCCCTTCAGCGAATCCCAGCCTTCGGGCACCAGATCCACAATCTCGGGCAGGTTGGGTAGCACAAATTCCGGGTTTTCCGCCCATTCGGGAGGCAATTCCCCAACCAGATCCGCGATCGGAATTTCACCGTTTTCCCACCAGTTGCCGTCTTCCGGGAAAAGGTCGCCCAACCAGTCCTCTCCCGGCGCGGGGGCGGCAATGGCCCTGCTAACCGAAACAACATCCTCAATCGGCGGTGGCAATGGCACCCCGTGTCCGCCATCGGACCCGTCCGACCAGTCCTCCCCCGGTTCAAAAATCGGGCTTTGCTCATTGACCAACCAAACCTCTTGCCCGGCTGGCAATTTCAGTAGGGTGGCCACCTCGACACTAGGCACGGTTTTGTAACGGTTGCCAATACGCAGATAACCGTTTTCACCACCGTTGCCTGTGACCGCACCGAAAAAACTATCTTCGATATTTGAGAAAAATCCCCCATCTTCAGGGGGCTGGTATTCCGCCGGAGGTTCGGGGGGGAGGTCAACCTCGGGAGGTGTGTCGATCAAATCCGGAGGATTCACAACAGCGGTTGGTGTCAACCGGTTCTCCAACTGTTCCAAAGCAAGACGGATACTGCGCGAGGGTTTGCCATAGCTCATTGCGCTATCTCCCTATATCTCAAATCGATTCAGGCTCTATACCCCTTGTAGGTTTGTTTTTTGGGTAAAGCAAGGAATCTTGAACCAATAAATTAAAATTTTCCTAATCTTCATAATTATTAACCTCCCCAACCTCTCCCTTGTCCCACAGGCACCCGCTTAGGGAGCCAACCCGCCCAACCGGAACAGGCTTTTCTCCCCCCGCACCAGCACCGAACGGTTGGCCACCGCCGGGGTCGCCATCAGCATCTCGTCCAGCTTGATCCGCTGCACCACCTCGGGCGAGTCGTTCAGCATCACCTCGAACAGCTCCCCCTCCTCCGAAAGGCAGATCAACCGGCCCCCCGCGGCCACCGGGCTGGCCGTGAACCCCATGCTCCCCTTCCCCAGCGACTTCTTCTCCCAAACAGCCTTGCCGGTCACCGCCTGGTAGCACGACAGGGTGCCCCGGTCCAAAAGCACATGCAGCTCTTTCCCCAGAAGAATGGGGGACGGATGGTACGGCCCAGCCATCCCCTGCTTCCAGGCGATCTGTTCCCCAAGCCCCCCCAGAAGGCCGGGCGTGATGTCGCCCCGGCTTCCCGGCCTTATCGCAAAAACAGGCTTTTTAATGTCCATAATATATCCAGAACTCACGAACACCAACTCCTCGTCGCCGAATTTGCCGGCCGAGGGAGTCGGGATCGAGATGGTGGACATGCCCCCCAGCTCCCACAGTTGCTCGCCCCCGGTGGAGTAGCCGCGGATCTTCCCCTTCCCCGGCGTGATGATTTCCGTCCCCTTCGAGTTCTCCCACACGAACGGGCTGGCCCAGTTGCTCTTCTCCTTGCGCTGCGCCTTCCACTTGGTTTTGCCCGTGGCCGCGTCGATGGCCCACAGGTGCGATTCCTCCTCGCTGTCCATCGCCTGGTAGATCACCCCGTCATGCAGCACCGGCGATGCCGCCGGCCCCCATCCCATCTCCGTCTTGCGGGGGCCGATCTCCTGCTTCCAAATCACCTTGCCGGCATGGTCCAGCGCGCAGATGCCCCGGTTGCCGAACATCGCCACCACCAACTTGTCATCGCAGCAGGGCGTCTCCGAGGCGTAGCTGTTCTTGATGTGGATCGTCCCGCGGGCCTCACCGTCAAACACCGTTGTCCGCCAGAGCTGCTTTCCGGTCGCGAAATCCAGGCACAGCACCTCCCAGGTCCGCTTGCCGGCTTGCACCTTCCCCTGCAGGTCCTGGATGTAGAGCCCCTTCCGGCTCTCCGGCCCCGGTCGGTCCACCACCGAGGTGGTCAGGAAGACTTTGTCGCCCCACACCACCGGGCTCGACCAACCCTTGCCCGGGATGGCCACCTTGTAACGGATCGCCGCCTCCCCCTGGGTCAGGTCCACCCCCTGCCCAACACCCGCAAGGGCCCCACCCCGAAATCCCGGCCAGTTTTCCTGACCTTGGGCGACCGGTGCCAAAAAACTGCCCAGGCAACCTGCCACCAAGCCAAGGGTCATTCCAAACAACCTGCGTTTCTGGCACATCATGGGTGAGGGCATGTTTTTCTCCTCCGGGGCCGGTCAGACATCGCCAACACTCTAACCATCCGGCCAAAGGCGGGGCTACAGGGGCTGGTTTGGACGATCTTTCGCCGAAAAGACTGCCTCCCTGGCAGTTGCCCACCCAGCCCGACTTTGCGAAGATGACTCCTTGTGGCCGACTGGTCCCGGCGGAAGCCGGCATGCCAGGGTTCTCCCCGAAACGATTGAACGGATCTTCTGAAATGGCAAAGACTTCCAACAGCATGAACACCCTGGCAACCCTGAAAAGCGGCGCCACCACCTACCGGATCCACCGCCTTGCCCCGGTCTACGAAGCCTTCCCCCAGGCGCGCCGCCTGCCCTTCTCGCTGAAAATCCTCCTCGAAAACCTCCTGCGCACCGAAGACGGCGTTTCCGTCCGCGCCGAGGAGATCAAGGCCCTTGCCACCTGGAACCCCAAAGCCGCCCCCAGCAACGAGATCGCCTTCACCCCCGCCCGCGTGCTCCTGCAAGACTTCACCGGCGTGCCCGCCGTGGTGGACCTTGCCGCCATGCGCGACGCCATGGCCAAAATGGGTGGCGACGCCAACCGCATCAACCCCCTCTGCCCCGCCGAGCTCGTCATCGACCACTCCGTCCAGGTCGATGATTTCGGCACCGACCTCGCCTTCAAGAACAACTCCGATCTCGAATACCAGCGCAATCAGGAGCGGTACACCTTCCTCCGCTGGGGCCAGAAGGCCCTGCGCGATTTCGCCGTGGTCCCCCCCGAGACCGGCATCGTCCACCAGGTGAACCTCGAGTACCTCGCCCGCGTCGTCTTCACCCGCCCCGCCACCGACGGCAAGGAGCCTTGGGCCTACCCCGACACCCTCGTCGGCACCGACAGCCACACCACCATGATCAACGGCCTGGGCGTGCTGGGCTGGGGCGTCGGCGGTATCGAGGCTGAGGCCGCCATGCTCGGCCAGCCTGTCAGCATGCTCGTCCCCGAAGTTGTCGGCTTCAAGCTCCACGGCAAGCTGCCCGAGGGTGCCACCGCCACCGATCTCGTGCTCACCGTCACCCAGATGCTCCGCGCCAAGGGCGTGGTCGGCAAGTTCGTCGAGTTCTACGGCGAGGGACTCGCCCAGCTCCCGCTGGCCGATCGCGCCACCATCGCCAACATGGCCCCCGAGTACGGCGCCACCTGCGGCATCTTCCCCATCGATGCCGAAACCATCCGCTTCCTCACCTTCAGCGGCCGCTCCGCCGACCAGGTGAAACTGGTCGAGGCCTACGCCCGCGAGCAGGGCATGTTCGTCGAGCCCGGCGCCGCGGAACCCGTCTTCACCGACACCCTCGAGCTCGACCTCGCCACCGTGGTTCCCAGCCTCGCCGGCCCCGCCCGCCCGCAAGACCGCGTCCCCCTCACCGGCGTGAAAGCCAGCTTCGCCAAGGCCCTGCCCGACCTGCTCGCCAAGGCCAAGCCCAAGGCCGGCCAACCCGCCGGCGCCGCCAGCCTCGACGCCTCCGCCCCCATCACCATCGATGGCAAGGAAGCCAAATTGCACCACGGCTCGGTGGTCATCGCCGCCATCACCAGTTGCACCAACACCTCCAACCCCTATGTCATGCTCGCCGCCGGCCTCGTCGCCAAAAAGGCCGTGGCGAAGGGCCTCAATACCAAACCCTGGGTGAAAACCAGCCTCGCCCCCGGCAGCAAGGTCGTCACCGACTACCTCGCCGAGGCCGGCGTGCTCGACGACCTCAACAAGCTCCGCTTTAACCTCGTCGGCTACGGCTGCACCACCTGCATCGGCAACTCCGGCCCGCTGCCGGCACCGGTCAGCGGCGGCATCGAGGCTGGCAAGCTGGTTGTCGCCTCGGTGCTGTCGGGCAACCGCAACTTCGAGGGCCGCGTTCACGCCGAGGTCCGCGCCAACTACCTGGCCAGCCCGCCCCTGGTGGTCGCCTATGCCCTCGCCGGCCGTGTCGACATCGACATGGCCACCGAGCCCCTGGGCACCGGCAGCGATGGCAAGCCCGTCTTCCTCAAGGACATCTGGCCCACCCAGGCCGAGATCGCCAAGGCGGTCGACACCTGCGTCCTGCCCGCCATGTTCGCCAAGGAATATGGCGCCGTCTTCGAGGGCGATGACGCCTGGCGCTCCCTGCCCACCCCCACCGGCGAGCGCTTCGCCTGGGATGGCAAGAGCACCTATGTCAAGCACCCGCCCTACTTCGAGGGAATGGCCCGCCAGCCTGGCACGGTCGCCGACCCCGCCGGCCTGCGTTGCCTCGCAGTCCTGGGCGACAGCATCACCACCGACCACATCAGCCCCGCCGGCAACATCAAGAAGGACAGCCCCGCCGGCAAATATCTCATCGAAAACGGCGTCCAGCCCATCGACTTCAACAGCTACGGCGCCCGCCGCGGCAACCACGAGGTCATGGTCCGCGGCACCTTCGCCAACATCCGCCTGAAGAACATGCTCGCGCCCGACACCGAGGGCGGCGTCACCCGCCATCTCCCCTCCGGCGAAGGCATGAGCATCTTCGACGCCTCGGTGAAATACGCCGCCGAGAAGGTGCCGCTGATGATCCTGGCCGGCAAGGAATACGGCTCCGGTTCCAGTCGCGACTGGGCCGCCAAGGGCCCCAAGCTGCTCGGCATCCGGGTCGTTCTGGCCGAGAGCTTCGAGCGCATTCACCGCAGCAATCTGGTCGGCATGGGCATCCTGCCCCTGCAGTACCTGCCAGGCGAGAACCGCGTCTCCCACGGTCTCACCGGCGAGGAGGTCTTCGCCATCGAGGGTCTGCCCGCCCTGCTCGCCTCCGGCGTCGGCCCCGGCAAGAAGGTGAAGGTCAAAGCCACCGCCTCCGATGGCACCACCAAAACCCTCGAGGCCCTTGTCCGCATCGACACCCCGCAGGAGGCCGAATACTACCGCCACGGCGGCATCCTGCCCTATGTGCTGCGCCAGCTCCTCGCCTCCTGATTTTTCATCGAAATAGCAAAAAGGTGAGGGGCGGCCGATTCGGCCGCCCCTCACCTTTTTGTTAAGTCCAGAAACTCTAGCGCGTCCAGATATAACTGGCAGCCTGCCCGAAGCTCTCCTCCACCTCAACCGTCAACACGCTGGGGTGGAAATGATGCCGGTGCTCCAGATCCTTCAAAATCCGCTGCCCCAGATACCGCGCCAGCAATTCGGCGGTGGTGTTCTGGATCGGCAGTATCACGCAGTCCTCCTTGGGAAACTGCCACTCCCGGTCCTTGAAATTCACCGTCACCTGCCGCTCGCCTGTTTTCACCTGAATCAGGCTGTTGCCCGTAGGCAGCATCATCTTGTGGTCGATCTCGTCGGTCAGCGACCGCGCGATCTTCTTCAGCGCGATGAAGTCGAACACATAGTGGTTCTCATCCAGCGGTGCCTCCACAGATACCGCCGCCCGGTAGTTGTGCCCGTGCAGGCACTCGCACTTGTCGGACTCGTAGCTGATGAAGTGACCCGAGCAAAAGACCAGGTAATCCTTGCTCACCCGCACCACATACCTTTCGGAAGACATCGCTGCTCCAGGGAAAAGATCAAAACTCGATAGTGAGATTGTAAGGAATCAGGCCCCGTTCACTTCAGGAACAGCCTCAGGGCCATATCCCTTCCCCCGTCCACCACGGGAAAACACTCGGCAGACTCAGCTGACCGGTCAACAACCCCGCAAACAGCGTCGCCCCCACCAAGTCGGCAGTGGTTCCCGGATTCCGCCGGTTGCCGTCCATTCGCAGCCAGCGGTCCAGTTCACCCAGCGCCTGCCAACCCGCCTGCCGATGCGGCCAACCCGCCCGCGCGGTTTCTCCAGCCATCCGGGCCGCCGTCTCAGCCTCCATCACCCCGGCCTTCCGCGCGATCAGGCTGTCAGGCCGCAGCGCCATCAGGTGCAGGTGCAGCAGCACGATCGCACCCTCCAGGCACCCGGTGTGCTGCAGCCCCCCGCCCAGGGTCGGCAGGCACACATCAAACAAATCGGCGTACCCGCTGCACCACAGCCGCGCGATGTCATCCCGGTCCGCGGCCAATCGCATCGTTTCCAGCAGGCTGACTGTCGGCTCGCCGCCCGCGTCCTGCTCGTCCGCCCTCCCCAATCCGCCCGGTGCGGCCAAGCGGATGGCCCGGTACGCCAGCACCGCGTCCTCCACCGTGGTGCCCTGAAGCACTTCCCACACGCCGGATCGCAAATCCTTGCCCTCGGGCACCGCCGCCAGCGGAGCCATCGCCAGGATCAATCCCAGATTCGTGTTCCGGCCCGCCGCGTCCCGGGTCGCCTCCACCGCCTCCAGGATGGTCTCGCCCAACCCGCGCCCGCGGGCCTTCCCCAGCACCGGGCCGATCGCCGCCGCCGATGCCAGAAAATCCAAAAGCGTGGTGTCATGAAAATCCTTTGTCCGGTGCACATTCCCCGGCTTGCGTGCCACGCATTCCCATTGGCAGGCGACCTGCGCCCACAGCGCCACCTGATCCGATCGGCCCCTCATGACCGGCCCCCCAGCGCATGGTCCACAATCGCCAGCGCAATGTCCTGGCCCGTGGCCTCGGTCAATCCGCGCCACCCGGGCACCGCGTTCACCTCGATCACCCACCACTTCCCCTGCGGGTCGGTCAGCAGGTCCACCCCGGCCATCTCGGCCCCCATCACGGCGGCCGACCGGAGCGCCAACTCCACCGCTTCAGCCGGCGCCGTTGCCGGCCGCGCCTCGCCACCCAGCGCCACATTCGTCCGCCAGTCGCTGGCGCTATGGCGCGTCATCGCCGCCAACACCCGCCCGCCCAGCGTGAAAACCCGCAGGTCCCAACCTGGATGCCGCACAAACGCCTGCGCGTACAGCACCGCCCCCAGCCGTTCCAGCGTGGTCGAAACCCGCCAGGCCGTCTCCCGGTCGGTTACACGCACCATGCCCCGCCCTTCCGAGCCGAACAGCGGCTTGAACACCACATCCCCGCCCAGCCGGTCAAAGGCCTCCAGCCCCTGCTGGGCCGTTTGGCAGGCCACGGTTTCGGGCACCGGAATCCCTGCCCGTCCCAGCCGCGCGGTGGTCAGAAACTTGTCCACGCAGCCTTCCAGCGCCCGCGGGCTGTTCATCACCCGCATGCCGCTTTCCAAGGCCAGGTGCAGGAGGTCCATCCGCAGCACCACCTGCTCCAGCGTCCCCCCGGGGATGGTCCGCACTAGCACCCCGGCGGCCCCGTCAAAAACCGGGTCCAGCCCGCCGGGCCCGCCCGCCAGGCCGGCGAACGGCGCCACCACACAGGCGGCCCCGCGCGCCGCGAAGGCGCGTTCCAGGTCCCGCACATGCCAGCCACGGTTCGAGGCGCAGATCACCCAGGGCTTGCCCATGCCTCACCCGCCGAAAGATTGGGCCACCAGATCCATCCGCAATTCACCGAAGGTCCGGCTCCTGCCCGTCGCCAGATCGTGCAGCACCACCTGGGCCGGCGCGAAAAGCCTCGGGTCGATCTTGTAGAAGTCGCATCCCGCCTCGCGGAAGATCTCGGCGAACGGCTTGCCATGCGCCGCCGAGTTCCCCGACGGGATCCTCGGGCCAAGCTCCTCCAGAATCCCCTCCCTTTCCTTGTCCGTCCGCGCGAAAATTTCCACCCGCGCCCCGTACAAGATGGCGTCGTTGCTGCGGCCGATCGCGGTGATGGTGTCCGGGTGCGGGCAAGGCAGCGGCGCGCTACCCATGCCAGAAACCACCATCTCCAGCGGAAAACCGATCTCGTGCATCTGGTGCAGCGCCGTCTCCAGCGACCGGGCCACCACCTGCGCCATCCCCGCCAGACTGGTGGTGGGCGCCACCAGCAGGCTGATCATCGCGGCCGGCAGCTTCAGCTTTCCCGCCAGCCACTCCACCACCTCCTCCGTGGGCAGCTTCCCCGCCTCCAGAACACCCACCGCGCAGGCCGTCTCCTCGTGGATACACAATTCCCGCAACACCGGCTCCGTCCCCAGTCGGGCCCGCATCGGCCCCGATCCCATCGCGAAATATTTGCCCGCCGAGATTTGCATCCCCGCATACTGGCTGCCCAGGCACGCCTTCAGCGGATGGTCCGACCGCACCCGCACCAGCGGGCCCCGCCAGCCACCCTGCTCCCCCATGCCAAGCCCCACCTCGGCCAGGTCCGCCAGGCAAACCCGCGCCAGCTCCACGCCAGCCTGCAATCCCCCCGGTGCCTGCACACCCGCGTCCAGAACCAGCGCGCCCCCCACTTCCAGGCGTTTCAGCCCCAGTTCGTCCAGCCGCCCGCACATCTCCGATACAAGCGCCATCGCCCGTTGGTTCATCAACATGCCCATCACCCGATCATCCTTGGGGGAAAAGATCCGCTCATTCCCTTAGAATACAGGTTCCCCCCCACCCCATGGCCGGGGGCACCACTCCGGGTGAAACCACCATGCGCCCCTTCCCGCTCGCCCTCCCATGGCTTGCCGCCCTCCCAATCCTGCTGGCCGGGTGCGGCGCGGCCGAGCCCCCCGCCGGCACCCTGCGCGACGGCATGGTCTGGATACCCTCCGGCCGGTTCACCATGGGCTCCGCCGACCCGACGTTTGAGGACGCCAACCAGCTTGTCGAATTCAAGGTCGACGGCTTCTGGCTCGACGCCACCGAGGTCACCAACGATGCCTTCGCCGCCTTCGTGAAGGCCACCGGCTATGTGACCGACGCCGAACGCCCCACCCCCGCTCCCGACCCGGCCCAAAAGGGCCTGCCACCCGGCTCGTTTGTCTTCGTCCCGCCCCCGCCGGGGCCCGATGGCAAGGTCCAGCTCGACGATCACTGGCAATGGTGGCGCTTCGTCGAGGGCGCCCAGTGGCGCCATCCAAACGGCCCCGCCAGCTCCATCGATGGCTTGGGCGACCACCCCGCCGTCCACATCAGTTGGAACGATGCCAGCGCCTATTGCCTTTGGGCCGGCAAGCGGCTCCCCACCGAGGCGGAGTGGGAACGGGCAGCCCGCGGCCCCCACGCCGGGAAAACCTACCCCTGGGGAGACGAGTTGCGCCCGGACGGCAAATGGATAAACAACATCTGGCAAGGCCGCTTCCCGGGCGAGAACACCAGGGATGACGGCTACGCCGCCACCGCCCCGGTGAGGGCCTACCCACCCTCGCCCTGGGGCCTGCACCAGATGTCCGGCAATGTCTGGGAATGGTGCTCCGACTGGTTCGCGCCCGACACCTACTGGCGCAAGCGGGCCAACCCGGCCTTCCAGCCCGCCGAGGCCGACAGTCACGATCCCAACGAACCAGGGGTCCCCAAGCGTGTCCAGCGCGGAGGGTCGTTCCTCTGCAGCGATCTGTACTGCATCCGCTACCGGCTCGGCAGCCGCGGCAAGGGCGAGCCGGTCTCAGCGGCCTGCCATGTCGGCTTCCGCTGCGCCAAATCGGCCGATTAGGTTTTCCCCTACTCGCCGTCGTCCACGAAATCCACGGCTGGCAGGGCGGGAACATATCCCCGCTCGGCCCCCTCTCCCAGCAGCCGACGCACCGCCGCGCGGCCCCGCTCGCCATAGTCCACGGTCCAGTCGTTCACATACATCCCCACGAACCGGTCCGCGAGGTCAAGGTCCAGGTTGCGTCCGTATTTCAGCGCGTAATCCATCGCCTCGCGCCGGTGCTCCAACCCGTGGCGGATGCTCTGGCGCAGCAACCGGCTGATCTTCACCAGCAATTCGTCTCCCAGGTCCCGCCGCACCACATTCCCGCCCAATGGCAGTGGCAACCCCGTCCGGTCCTGCCACCACACCCCCAGGTCCACCACCAGCTTCAATCCCTGGTTGGCATAAGTGAGCTGCCCCTCGTGGATGATCAGCCCGGCGTCATATTCCCCCCGCTCCACCCGGTCCAGAATCTCGTCGAAGGGCACCACCCCGTACTCAAATCCTTCACCCAGCAACAGCTTCAGCGTCAAAAAAGCAGTGGTCAACGTCCCGGGAATCGCGATCCGCTTCGATTTCAACTGCTCGATCGTCATCCCCTCGCGGGCCACCACCATCGGCCCGTACTTGTCCCCCATGCTGCAGCCCGAGGGAAGCAGGGCGTACTTGTCGGCCACATGCGGATAGGCGTGCAGCGAAATGGCCGAGATCTCCAGCTCCCCGCGCCGGGCCCGCTGGTTCAGCGTCTCGATATCTTCCAGTTGGTGGACGAATTTCAACCCGCCGGTGTCGATTTTGTCGTGCGTCAGCGCGTGGAACATGAAGGCGTCATCGGGGTCCGGGCTGTGGCCCACGCGCAAAACAGGGCTGCTCATCAACTCTCCTGGGCAAAATGTCCACCTGGGCTCCCGCTTCAGGGAGAAGCAGGGCATGGGCCTCGCATCCCCATTCATTGGAAGAAAATCAGTCGCTCACGATCGGCGGCGGCCCACCCAGGCGGCTCAGCACCAGGTAGGCCATCACCAGCACCCCCACGGCGATCAGGCCACCTGTCAGCCAGAACCGGTATCCCGTGGAGATCCCCGAGTCGTTGCCAACACTGTAGGTGATCCCGCTGCTTCCTTTGGCTTTTTTCCGCCGCTTCGACGATTTGGCCTCGGAGGAGGATCCCCCCCCCTGCCGAATCCGCACCCGCTGGCGTTTTCGTTTGGTTTTTCCGGCTTCGCCGCCATTAGCCGATGTTTCAGCTTCCGCCGTGGTTTCAGGCGGGGGAGTATTTGCTTCCGGCCGGGGGACTCCGGCCTGGTCCTCGTTTGCCATGACAAATCTCTCGATGGCGACCGGCCTCTCGCCTCAATCAGGGGGCCTTGAAAGGTCCCTTCCGCTCGGGCACGGCGGGAGGCGCCTCCGGCTTGGGCTCAGACTTACCCGTCTTCTTGGGACGAACCAACTCCATGAAAACTACGCTGTCGCTGCGGGTATCGAAGCTGCTGGGCCGCTTGCCCTTTTCGGGGATCTTGCTCCAGGCCAGCATCACCTTGTCCCCTTGCCGGCCCAGAATCCCTTCCAGCACCTTCCCGGTCGCCTTGCCTTCCTGGTCCGCCACCGCCAAGTCCACCTGGTGCATCCCGTCGGCCGGGGCCACACGCACCACCTCCACCGCCTCGGTGTAGTTGGGCTCCACCACCTGCAGTGATTTTTCCCGCACCACCACCTTGGTCTGGGCCACCTGGGCCGGGTCGGCGTCCTTGTTCCCCTTGCGGGCTTTCACAATCGCCCATTCCCCTTCCAGTTCGCTCCAGGGCCCGGCCACCTTGGCGGTGTCCTGGCTCACCACGGTACCCAACCCCACTCCGGCCAGAACCAGCGCCAACAGTCCATGGGGCATCCAGGTGCGAATCATGTTCCAACCCTCACAAGGACAGCGAGCCCTGCACCGGCAAAAAATCAGTAGCGGGCCAAATACACGCCTGTTGGCGGTATGCTGGCTTTGATGTCATTCTAGACCGCCCGGTAATCCATGCCAGTCGCCATTGGGCGTTCTGGCCCGTTGGGGACAGCGAATGCTTTGGTTGCACGGAATCAACGGCCCGGTCAAGGGGCGATCCTGGCAATTGCAGGGAACCTCCCGGGTCGGCCGTATGGACCACCTCGAGGTCTGCCTGGATGATCCTTCGGTCAGCCGCACCCACGCCGAACTCGAACTGTCCCCCACCGGCTGGAAACTGCGGGATCTGGGTAGCACCAACGGCTCCTTCCTCAACGGCACCCCCATGGGCCCGGGCCAGTGGCCCCTCCGGGTCCGCGATCTCATGCAATTCGGGGATGTCGCCCTCCTGGTCGAGGGCATCGACCACCCCAACCACGCCCCCATCGCCAACCCCGTGGATGAAGGCGCTATCCAAAAGCTTCTACAAGCTCAAAATGATAGCTCTTTCCACATCAATCAGCCCATCAAGATGGACAGTGGCCTCGAGCTTCGCCTCGAGGCCTCCAGCGATAGCAGCTGGAGTCACGCCCTGATTGCCCCCCTCGCGGACCCCCAGCAGGCCGACAAGGCCGACCTCCAGTCTTCCCAGGCGCTGATGGCACTGCTCCAGTCCAGCCGCCACCTGATGTTCGTCGAGCGCGAGCAAGACCTCCTCCGCAGCATCCTCGAGGAAGCTGTGCAGGTCCTAAAGGCCCAGCGCGGCGCCATCGTCCTTTCCCAGCCCGATGGCTCACTCCGTGTCCGCGCCGTGGTCGAGGGCGACACATTCCGCTCCGATTTCGCCTCCGGCGCCTCCAACTTCAGCAAAAGCCTGGCCGAACGCGTCTACGAGGGCCGCAAGTCCATCCTGTGCCAGTCCGTCAGCAACGACCCCGCCCTCAACGCGGCCCCCAGCATCCACGAGGGGAACATGGCCTCGGTCATCTGCGCCCTGCTGCGCACACCGCGGCGGGTCCTTGGCGTCCTCCACCTCGACCGTTCCAGCCTCCAACCGCCCTTCACCAAAGGCCAGCTCGAACTGGCCGATGCCCTGGCCGCCCAGGTCTCCGCGGGTATCGAAGCCGCCCAGCTACTGCAGGCCCAGCGCCAGATGTTTCAGGAGACCATCACCGTGCTTGGCCAGGTCCTGGAACTGCGGGATGAATACACCGGCGGCCATACCCGCCGGGTCACCCGCTACGCCATGCTTCTGGCCGAGGCCGCCAACCTCCATCCCGACGAAAGGGAATGGCTCCGCCTCGGCGCCCCCCTGCACGACATCGGCAAGATCGGCATACCCGACAACATCCTGCGGAAGACCGGCCCCCTCACCCCGGACGAGGTCACCCAGATGCGCAAACACGCCCGCTTCGGCGCCGACATCCTCGCCACCATCCCCTCCCTTTGCCGCACCGCCTGCCTGGCCCGTTCCCACCACGAGTGGTGGGACGGCTCCGGCTACCCGGATGGCCTGAAGGGGGAGCAAATTCCCCTTCAGGCCCGTATCCTCGCCCTGGCCGATGTGTTCGACGCCCTCACCAGCAAACGCCCCTACCGTCAGCCTCTGGGTCTGCGCGAAGCTATGGCCGAGATGGAAAAGCACGCCGGGCGCCAGTTCGATCCCAAACTCTTCAAGCTGTTCCAGGCCCTGGGGGACAAACTCCTAGCCGCGGCCGATTGACTCCCCCAACGGCACGCCCCGGCCCACTTGAGCCATTTTTTCAGGCCCGCTGATTTTTCCTCGCCCGCGCTCCCCCAAACCGTCCCCACCGCTGCAGCCTGAACGAAAACAGCCCTTTTCCCCCGTCGCCGATCTTTTACCTTTTTTCAGTCCAGCCGATATCCCTGGTCCGTTTGTAACGGTGTGGCAACTTGCTCCGAGGGTGTGGGCTCCCCGCCGGAAACTCGCATGGCGTGGGCACAACCTTGCGCATGGCCTGTTCATGGCCTGCCGAATTCACTTCCAACGATTCCGCTTTTTTGGTCTACAGGGGTTCGTGCGCCATGGGGATATGGATGTCCATCGTCCTGGGCTTGGCCGCAGGCGACAGTCCGAAGGTCTCGCCATGCACCTTGGAGGTCGGCCTGAACATCCGCTCCGTGGATGTCGTCAGCGAGCACGGCACGATGCACCGGGACGGCCCCAGCATCACCGAGCCCGGTGATCCCTGGACCGGCCCCGAATGGACCACCACCTCCGTCAAGCCCTTCAGCCACGATGGCGACAACGCCGTCCTGAAGGCCGAGGTGGAGGTCGATATCCGCAGCATCGCCCCAGGCTCCGTGGTGCGCCTGCGCGGCATGAGCACAGAGCCCGGTTTCAACATGCTCGGCGAGCTGGTGGTCCCCATCTCGTGGACCGGCACCGATCCCAACGGCGTGCAGAAGGCCCTGGTCACGGGTATCAACCCCATCGGCTCCGGCGTCCGCAAGATCAACAATGTCATCGACTGGTACGCCGAGGTCAGGGAACCCGGCGTCCGACAGCCCACCGTCGAATTCCTCGGCCGCACCTCGCCCCTCACCTGCTGGGTTCTGAAGGGAGCCCCCCGCAACGCCACCGAGGTCAAGGCCAAGCCCACCCCCCGCCGCCTCGACTACGCCGTCAATGTCTACTCCACCGCCGAGGACAACATGGGCCGCAAGGCCCACCCGCTGGCGCTGGCCGGTGATGTCGTTCGCATGCAGGGCAAGCACTACCTCGCCATCCGCCACTACGAGCCCGAGGACGCCTGGCGCATCTCCGAGACCTGGTCGATGCGTCCACCGGGATGTAGCTGCTTCTCCATCATCAACAACTCCATCCTCGTGCTGGAGATGGTCGGCCACCCCGGCGATTTCGATCTCACCACCTTCACCGCAAGCCCCAACAACCCCGCCAGGGCCATCGAGGGAAGCCTGGCCGAACCGGCCTACACCCAGAGCGTGCTGGGCGACACCTGGCAGGTCTTCCTGTTCGACGACCGCAACACCCGCTACGGCTTCATGGGCGGCACCGGCGGCGCCAACTACTACGAGGCCGTGCTGCGCTACAAGGTGGGTAGCCGCACCTTCTACATGCCCGGCGGCACCAACCGCATCTACGAGAATCCCGATGATGTGCTGCGCGTCTTCCGCACCATGGCCTGGGCGCGGTGGGACTACCGCGCCAAGGAATGGCGCGTCATGCGGGTCATCCACACCTACACCGGCGTGGGCCGCGATTCTCCCATAGGCATCCGGTTCGCCCGCGCGGAAGACTGACGCGCAGCGCTCAACCGGCCAGCGCTTCCAGGCAGACCAGCCTGCCCGCGCCGCGCAACAGCAGATGGCCCCGGGTCAACACCGGGGCCGCCCAGCAGGGGGCCCTCAGCAGGGGGGCCCCTTCCTTGTTCACAGGCAAAAAGGCCCGCTCCACATCCAGCTTCGTGGCGTTCACCCGCGCCTGCACCACAGGGCCCCGCTCGGCCTGGATCACCAGCTTGTTCCCCACCCGCAGGATCGAGCACCGACCCAGACCCGGCTCGGTCCAGGCCACCTTGCCCGTCCGCCATTCCACAGCCCGCAGCTCGGCGTTGCTCTCATGCCGCCCGCTCGACAGGTACACATGGTCCCCCGCCGTCACCGGCGTGTTCCAGTGCCCCTGCGCCGACTTGTTCCGCCCCTTGTCCGCGTCGGTCCAAACCACCTTGGGCTTTACCGGGTCCCAATTCAAGAGGGTGCCCCCCGGACCGTAGGTTTCCGTGATCAGCACATGCCCCTCAGGCAGCACCACCGGGTTGCTGGCGTTCACGCTCTCCAGGTTTTTAGCCCGGTGCGGATGGTGCCAGTCCACCCCGCCGTCTTCCGCCCGCAGGCTCCAGAGCCCGCTCCGCGCGAACAGCAGCACCCGGTCCGCCCCGCCCAGTTTCGCCACCACCGGCCCGGCGTAGCTGGCCAGGTCATCCCCCGCCTTCCACACCGTTTGCCCGCTCGCCTGGTCCAGGGCCACCAGCGCGCTGCCGTTCGGCTTCAGGTTCGGAAAATCCCCCGCGTCGCTGCCCGGCGGGCTGCCGCCCACCTGAACCAGAAGCCGCTTGCCATGCGCCACAGGCGTGCTGCCTACCCCGAAGAAGTTCTGCACCACCCCGTGTTCCTTGTTTAGGTGGCGCTTCCATTCCACCTTGCCCGACTGTGCGTCCAGGGCGTGCAGCCACCCCTCCGCGCTGTAGACAAACACCCGCCCCCCCGCGATCACCGGGCAGGTCCGCGGCCCCCCGTCGTACCCGTACGAGTCCTCGTAATCGGCCGGATGGCTGAAACTCCACACCGTCTTGCCGGTCGCCAGGTCCAGGGCCCGCAGCCGGCTTTCCCTACGCTCGCGGTCGTAAATATACACTGTCCCCTGCCAGGCCGAGGGCGGCGCGTACCCTTCCCCCAGCTCCAGGTCCCACTTCACCGCCGGGCCCTCCTTGGGCCACACAGGCAATTCCGGCCCCGGCAGCACGCTGTCCCCCGTCGGCCCCAGAAATCCCGCCCAGTCGTTCCCCTCGCGCGCAAGGGGCTTGGCAACGCCCTGCGGGGTGGCCCGCGCCGTGGCGCCTGCGGCCATCGCCCCCATGGCCCCGGCTGCTTGGCCGATCATTTCCCGTCGGTCCGGTCGCATGGCAATCCCTTCCACCCGCCCCGCCTGGGCTGTCCACCTGTCGAAACGACGCCGCCGCGGCGCCGCACAGGGCAGCATAACCGCGGCGGTTCACGGTGTGAAACCTTCCGTCTGTCGTGTTATTTCCGCAACCGGCGCAACGCCCCTTCTGCCGCGGCCCGCACATCCGCGTCCTTGTCCTCCACCCGCGCCTGGATCTGCTCCCGGGCACCCTCCGGTGCCGCCTTCCCCTGCGCCACCAGCACGCGGATAGCCCCCCAACGCGCGAAGGCGTCGGGGTCCACCAGCGCCTCCACCACCGCCGCGCCGCACGGGGCCGATTCCTCGGCCAAAATCTCCAGGCACTCCAGCGCCGCCCGCCGCACCCGCACCTCCGGGTCGCGCAGCGCCTCGCCCAGCGTACCCAGGCACGGGCGCAGCATCGCTGCCATCGGGTCGGTACCCGCGCGGGTATTCTCCATCAGCGACGCCCGCACCCGCAGCAGTTCCGCCAGGCACCCCTGGGCCTTCCGCCGTGTCTCGGCGTCCGGGTCGCGCAGGCTCACCAGCACCTTCCCCGCCAGCGTGGTTGTCAGGCGCGAGGCGTTCCCCGTCGCCAGGTCCCGTGCCTGCTCACCCTCGCCCGCGGGCAGCGGGCTCCGGTCCGTGGCCACCGCATGGGCCAGTTGGGCCAGGTTCAGGCTCGCGTCCAGGCTGGCCCGCCGCACACGCACCTGGTCGTCCACGGTCAGGCGGCCCAACAGTTTCGTCACGGTCAGCAGTTGTTCCAGGGATCGCCCCGGATTCGCTTGCTGCCCGCTCGCCGCCTGCGTTTCCCGCCGGGCCATCTCCCCCAAGGCATCCGCCACCGCCAGCCGCCGCAGCGGCGAATCCGGCAGCAGGCATGGCTCCAGCAAGCCCACCAAAGCCGAAGCCGGCACCGGCACCCGGCCCAAAAGCTCGATCGCCATCACACCCTGCTCGGGCTCGTTGCCACGGGCCACGGTGCCCAGTTCCGCCGCCACCAGCGAGCAGGCATCCAGCACGCCCCGCCCGCCCGGTCGTCCCTTGGTGCAATCCGTCAGGGTTTCCAGCAAACGGCCCTTCAGCGCCCTGTCGCTCCCCACCAAAACCTTCCGGTACCCTTCCGCCAGACGGTCCACCAGCTCCGCGCGCACCTGCGCGTCCACCCGGGCCAGTCCAGATCCGCTCTCGGGCGAATGCCACTCCACCAGTTCCAGGGCTTGCCGCACCTCCTGCAGGCTCACCAGACGCTCCGCCTGGGTCCGCAGCGCCTTCTCGCGCTCCGCCGGAGTCTGGTCGTAGGCCTTCAGGGCCGCCCGGATTTGATCCACAGGCTCCGCCGGTGCCTGCCCCAAAGCCGGCAAAGCCAACGACCACCCGGCGACCAACGCCGCCCAGGCCCTGCCCAATCGACCGTAACCCTTTTTCAGCAATACACTTGGAGCCATGACCACGCCCTCCGCCCGGTTTTTGCGAACCTATGGCGCAGGCCGATACGAAAAAGGGCCAAAACAGTGCAAGGGCAGTCGGAATCCGGCCCCTGCACAAGATCCAGCCAATCCGGCCCCCATCAAAAGAACGGGGGTAAGCCGGCAACCATCCGCCGACTTACCCCGCGTCAAATTCCCATGGTTCCCGGGGTCAAAACCCCGGACTGGGTGACAGCGCCACCCGCAGCGACACTTCCTGGTCTTCCCGCACCACCACCACCTCCACCACATCGCCCGATTTCCGGCTTTTCAGGATGTGGTACAGGTCATCCACTGTCAGGGTGGGCTTCCCCTCCACCCGCACAATCACATCCCCCAGCACCCGGCGCCCGCGCCGGTCGGTTTGGGCCGGGCGTATCCCCGCCTTCATGGCCCCGCTGTTCTCCGTCACATTCGCCACCGCCAGGCCCTGCACCGGCATGTTGCGGATCAGCGCCGGGTTGATCAGGCTCACCCCGAGCACGGGACGGGCCAATTTCCCCTCGCTGATCAGTTGCGGCACCACCCGGTTCACATCATCCACCGGGATCGCGAACCCGATCCCCGACGACACGCCCGAAGGGCTGGCGATCGCCGTGTTCACGCCGATCAGCCTCCCCGCCGAGTCCAGCAGCGGCCCGCCCGAGTTGCCGGGGTTGATCGCCGCGTCGGTCTGGATCACATCGCGGATCTTCTGCTGCCCCGCCGACTCGATCTCCCGTCCCAGCGCCGAGATGATGCCCGTCGTCAGCGTCTGGTCCAGCCCAAACGGGTTGCCGATGGCGTACACCTTCTGCCCCACCTTCAGGTCGTTCGAGGTGCCGATCGGGATCGGGTGCAGCGCCTCCAGCGGCGCGTCGATCCGCAGCACCGCCAAATCGATGTCGGGCGCCGCGCCCACCAGCGTCGCCCGGAACGACCGCTGGTCATGCAGCGTGATCTCGGCGCCGTTAGCCCCCTGAATCACATGAAAATTGGTCACCACATGGCCCCGGTCGTCCCAGATGAAGCCCGACCCGGTCCCCGAGGGCACCTCCTGGAAGTTACCGCCAAAGGGGCCCGTCGGCCGGTCGGTCAGCGTGGTGATATGCACCACCGACTCGCGCGACTGCTCGTACAGCTCGATGGTGGCCTTCTCGTCCGGGGCCAGGTCGCCCCGCGCCGTGACCGCCCGGGGCACCGCCGCGTCGCGGCCGCCGAACAGCCGCCGGGTCCACGCGCCCAGGTTCGGGGCCACCTGCACGCCGATCATCACCAGCAGCAACAGCAGCAGGGCGGTCTGGGTCCACGGCATCCCGCCCCCGCCACCCTGCCGCGCCGGCTCCCGCTTCTCCTGCTCACCGGTCCAGTCGGTCATGATCCTTCCCCCGCTCCCGCGCCGCTCAGCGCCCGGTTCCCGTGCTTTCGGCCGCTTCCCCGCCCTTGGCCGAGAAGGTCAGCCCCTCCGATTTCGCCGGGCAATCAACCACCACCGTCTGCCCGTCGCGCACCGCCCCCTCCAGAATCTTCCGGGCCAGGGGCGTCTCCACCTCGCGCTGAATCGCCCGCTTCAGCGGCCTCGCGCCATAGGCAGGATCATACCCCTCGCTCACCAGGTGCGTCTTGGCCGCGTCGGTCAGCTCCAGCTCCACCCGTCGCTCGCCCAGCCGCTTGCGCAGCCGCCCCAACTGGATATCCACGATCTCCTTCAGGTGCCGCTCGTCCAGCGCGTGGAAGACGATGATGTCGTCGATCCGGTTCAGGAATTCCGGCCGGAACCCCTTGCGCAGCTCGTCCATCACCGTGTCCTTCATCCGCTCGTACACCTCGCCCACGAACGATCCCTTGTGCTGCAGGATCTTCTGGCTGCCGATGTTGCTGGTCAGAATGATCAGCGTGTTCTTGAAGTCCACCACCCGGCCCTGGCCGTCGGTCAGCCGACCGTCGTCCAGCACCTGCAGCAGCACATTGAACACATCGTGGTGCGCCTTCTCGATCTCGTCGAACAGCAGCACCGCGTACGGCCGCCTCCGTACCGCCTCCGTCAGTTGGCCGCCCTCCTCGAAGCCCACATAGCCCGGGGGCGCGCCGATCAGCCGCGCCACGGTGTGTTTTTCCTGGTACTCCGACATGTCGATGCGCACCAGCGCCCGCTCATCGTCGAACAGGCACTCCGCCAGCGCCCGGGCCAGCTCCGTTTTGCCCACGCCCGTCGGCCCCAAAAAGATGAAGCTCCCCACCGGCCGCTGCGGGTCCTTCAGACCCGACCGAGCCCGCAGCACCGCCTCGGCGACCGCCGTCACCGCCTCGTCCTGGCCGATCACGCGGTGGTGCAGTTCTTTGCCCAGGTTGAGCAGCTTCTGCCGCTCCCCCTCCAGCAGCCGCGTCACCGGCACGCCGGTCCACCGGCTCACCACGCTGGCGATGTCCTCCTCGTCCACCTCCTCCTTGATCAGGCGGCTGGCCCCCTGCTTGCCTGCCAGGCCCGCCTCGGCCTCCCGCAACTGGCGCTCCAGCTCGTTCAGCTTGCCGTACTTCAGCTCGGCCGCCTTGTTCAGGTCGTACTCCCGCTCGGCCTTCTCCACGGCCTGCTTGGTCGCCTCGATCTGCTCGCGAAAACCGCGCAGCTTCAGCACCTGGTCCTTCTCCGCGCTCCACTGCGCCTGCATCGTGTCCGACTGGTTCTTCAGCTCGGCCAGCTCCTTCTCCAGCTTCTCCAGGCGCGCCTGGCTCGCCGCGTCCTTCTCCTTCTTCAGCGCCACCTGCTCGATCTCGAGCTGCCGCCTCCGCCGCAGGCACTCGTCCAGCGCCGCGGGCATGCTGTCAATTTCCGTGCGCAGCTTCGCCGCCGCCTCGTCCACCAGGTCGATCGCCTTGTCCGGCAGGAACCGGTCGGCGATGTAACGGTTCGACAGCACCGCCGCCGACACCATCGCCGCGTCCTGGATCCGCACGCCGTGGTGCTGCTCGTACCGCTCCCGCAGCCCGCGCAGGATGCTGATCGTGTCCTCCACGCTCGGCTGGTCCACGATCACCGGCTGGAACCGCCGCTCCAGCGCCGCGTCCTTCTCGATGTGCTTGCGGTACTCGTCCAGTGTCGTCGCGCCGATGCAGTGCAGCTCGCCGCGCGCCAGCATCGGCTTCAGCAGGTTGCCGGCGTCCATGGCGCCGTCCGCCTTGCCCGCCCCCACCACGGTGTGCAACTCGTCGATGAACAAAATGATCACACCCTGGCTGTCGGCCACCTCCTTCAGCACCGCCTTCAGCCGTTCCTCAAACTCGCCGCGGTACTTCGCCCCAGCGATCAGCGCCCCCATGTCCAGGGATACGATCTTCTTGTTCTTCAGCCCCTCCGGCACATCCCCCCTGACGATGCGCATCGCCAGCCCCTCGGCGATGGCCGTCTTGCCCACGCCCGGCTCGCCGATCAGCACCGGGTTGTTCTTGGTGCGCCGGCTCAACACCTGCACCACCCGGCGTATCTCCTCGTCCCGCCCGATCACCGGGTCCAGCTTGCCCAGTGTCGCGCTCTTGGTCAGGTCGCGCCCGTACTTCTCCAGCGCCTCATAGGTCGCCTCGGGGTTCTGCGTGGTCACGCGCTGGCTGCCGCGCACCTCCTGCAGCGCCCCCATCAGCCTGTCCCGGCTGACGCCAAATTCCTTCAGCGTCCGCCCCGCCAGGCCGCCGTCATCCACCAGCGCCAGCAGCAGGTGCTCCACCGAGACATAGTCGTCCTTGAACTTCTTCGCCTCGTCCTCCGCCTTCAGGCACAGGTCCCCCAACCGGCGGGTCATCCCCACCGATCCGCCCCCGCTCACCTTGGGCAACTGCTCCACCACCTGGTCGATCCGGCGCACCAGACCGTCCACCGCGATGCCCGCTTTCCGCAGGATCGACAAAGCCAACCCAGGGTCCTGCTCCGCCAGCACCTTCAGCAAATGCTCCGGCTCCACCGCCGCCTGCCCGCTCCGCTGGGCCAGGTTCTGGCTCTCCATCAACGCTTCCTGGGCCTTCTCCGTGTACTTGTTCAGGTTCATCGCAACTCCTTCCGGCAGAACACCTTGTGTCCGCCTTGGCAACCCTGTGCAACCCTATGCCCTGAATCCAAGCAACATCCATGCCAAGAAAGACGCCTCCAAAAACCGAATGTTCCGCCAAAATGGCAGCCGGAATAATGAGGCCTTTGGTCTCAACTTTTTAACCGCCAGAATGACAGTCCCCCTTCCACATCAAACAAGCCGTCTCCCGCGCCAGCACCCAATCCTCCCGCGCCCCCACCACCAGAATCACCGCGCTCGATTCCGGCGCAGAGATCACCAGCGGCTTCGGCACCTCCCCACCCGGCAACACCGCCCCATTGGCCCGGCCATCCAAGCGCAGACCCAGAAAATCCAGCCCCTCCACCACCCGCCTGCGGATCTCCGCGCTGTTCTCCCCAATCCCGCCGGTGAAGACCAGGCACCCCAATCCCCCAAGCTCCGCCGCCAAGGCCGCCACGGTCCGCCGCGTATGCCGCACCAGCAGGTCCACCGCCAACCGGGCCCGCTCGTTCCCCTGCGCCTCGGCCTGCAGCACCGCGCGCAAGTCCCCCGACACACCGGACACCGCCTGCCAGCCCGATTCCTTCCACAGGGCCTTTTCCAACTCCGGCAATCCCTTGCCCAGCATCCGCCCCGCCATGAACACCAGTCCGGGGTCCAGATCCCCGCTCCGGGTCGCCATGGGAAATCCCTCCAGCGGGGTCATGCCCATCGTGGTGTAGACCGATTTACCCCCCTCCACAGCCGTCGCCGAGCACCCCGCCCCCAGATGCAGCACCACCAGCTTGCGCCACTGGGCTTGCGGCGCCGCCTCCCGCGCCGCCAGGCTCGACCAATAATGGCTCAGTCCGTGGAAACCGTACCGCCGCAGATGGTGCTTCTCCGTCCAATCCCACGGGATGGCGTAGGTGCGCGCATGGTCGGGCAGCGTGGCATGGAAGGCCGTGTCAAAGGTCGCGAACTGCCGGGCCGTCGGAAAAGCCCGCTCGCAGGCGGCGATTCCCTCCAATGCCGGCGGGTTGTGCAGCGGCGCCCAATCCTTCAGCGATTCCAGTTCCACCCGCACCGCCTCGGTCACTTCCACCGTGTGCGTGAACCGCGGCCCGCCATGCACCACCCGGTGCCCCACCCCGTTGATAGCCACCCCAACATCCGCCAGCCCCTCCGCCAAAATCCCCAGCGCCCGGTCCACCCGCCCCGCCACCGGCTCGGCCCCCACCGGCCAGGTGATCCCCCGGTCACCCAATCGCGCCACCCAGGAGGGCCCCGCCGGGTCCAGCCAGTCCAGCCGAGCCATGCCCCGCTCACTCGTGGTCCCCTGGTCAAACCAGGCCACTTTGATCGAACTCGAACCCACATTGCAGGACAAAATGCACGGGACCATGCGGCAACTCCAGAATGCGGATCGTTGTTCCATCCTACGATGCCCCCTCCGCTTTCGCACTCCAGGCGCCAACCCGGGCCCGCAAAAACCCGCCTGAAAACCGCCATTGGGTATGCCACCCACAACCCGCCAAAACCCCACACCTCAATCAAATACCAGCCAACCCACCTCCAGCCGTGTCTGGCATTCCCCAACCGGCTCACCAATACAAAAGCAAAAACCTCTTTATGCCCTTCGCGTCTTCGTGGTGAATTCCTTGTCATCCGTCAGCGCCAGAACCCGTGCACTCCCGCGCACGGCTCGCCTAATACAAACACCCGGAATCCTTTTCCCTCCTACGGGTCGTACGTTTTCCGTCAGCACCAGCGGCCCGGGCGCTCCCGCACCCGGCTCACAAAGACAGAAAAACTTCGCGTCTTCATGGTGAAAAATTCATCTCAAATCTCAGCCACTACGCACCAAAGCACAGAAATTTCCACGCAAAAATTTTCCAAAAATTTTGCCAACTGCTCTCTGAACAACGCCACCTGTGCGTCAACAATCCAAGGAAGTGGAGAGAGAAAGAAGCCAGACGGGCTTGCCAGGCCAGCAACCCCCGCCTCGCGCCACCTGACCCCCTCCACGGCGGCCCGGGCCGGTTGAGACCGTTCAACTATCCCGGCGACTTTCAGCCCTGCCGGATCTGTCGCCACGTTGGCGCCGGACCGTCGGCCCGGCTCAACCCAGCGGAGTCAGCCCTGATGTTCCCCATGGCTCTCAGCGCCCTCCGCCCAACCGCGCGCCAACGGCGGGAGTCTGGCGCCAAAGGGTGCGACCATTCCGGAACCTTCCGACCCCGGAACCGCACCCTGGATTATTTGTTGTTTCCCCAGGCGATCCGGCCATATCCGGATCTCTGGCATTCAGGTGGCGCACCGCCCACAAGGCGGCCTTCCGGTTGGGGCCCTCTGCCCAATCACCCCCTGGTCCGCTCTATGTCACATCGGATCGCGATGCCCCGGCAGCACGCCCCGGCCCATCGCGGCACAGACCCGCCAGGGGTTTCTCAAACAAGTTTTCCCTCTCCATGCATGGAGAGGGAAATGCCCGCAGGGCAAAGGGTGAGGTCAAATGCTGCCCCCCTCCCGCCCCGGGTGGGGAATGGGGTGGGCACAATTTCAACCCTGTAGGGGTTGCAGTTCTTAGCCTAGGGCAAGGTGAGGTCAACGAACCGCCGCCCTAGGTTCAGAACCGCGCCCCCCATTTCCGAAACTCCATCAACCCCCAACCCTTCCATCCCAAACCGGTGCCCCACACCCCGGCCCCGCCCAAGGTCCATCCACCATGCACCACAAACAAACACCCCGTCCCGGAGGGACTGCAGAGCTCGAGGCCGGGATAACATCCCGGGCTTTTCGCGACACCCCCCGGTTGTCCCGCCCGCTACCCGCCACCAAATTCCATTACCCACACCGTCGTCCCGTAGGGACAAAACCAAAATGCCGGGCAGCCCGTGACATCGTCACGGGGCCCCACAATTCCGGGATAACATCCCGGCCTTTTCTCGACACCCCCCGGTTGTCCCGCCCGCTACCCGCCACCAAATTCCATTACCCACACCGCCGTCCCGTAGGGACAAAACCAAAATGCCGGGCAGCCCGTGACATCGTCACGGGCCCCCTCGCGCCCTTGCCGTCTTCGCGGCGATGAATTCTCTTCCACCCCTTCGCGCCCTTAGCGTCTTCCCAGTGAATAATTCCCTTCCACCCCATAAAAACCCCGGCGTTTTCCCGCCCAACAGCCCCCACCCCGTCCACACCACCACCCCTCACAAACACCCCTGCTATCACCTGATTCCAAAAGCCCAATCCGCCTGCCGGAAATGGCCCCGCTGGTGTACCATGGGGCTACCTCTCAGAACCGCCGTAAAACCGCGCCTGGCACATGAGGTCCGGTACCGCCGAAGGGGACTGCCCGCCCCTTTGGCATTCCCCGGAATTGGAGGTCGTTTGATGAACTCGCCCACACCCCCCGCCCACGCAACCCAACCCGGCCGCCCGGTGGTGGTTGGCGCCGGTTCCCTGCTCGAGGCCATCGAACGCCACGCCCGATACACCCTCGGCTTGCCCTGGGGTGGCCTCACCAGCCACGAGAAGCTCATCGCCGTCAGTCTCGCCGTCCGCGAGCGCCTCATCGACGGCGCCCTCGAGACCGAGGCCCGCTATCGCCAGGAGGGCGCCAAGCGCGCCTACTACCTTTCCGCCGAGTTCCTCATCGGCCGATCCCTCCTCAACAACCTCGTCAACCTCGACATGCTCGAGGAGTGCAAGCGCGCCCTCGAGAGCAAGGGCACCCGCCTCGAGGACCTGTGCGAGGTCGAGGAGGATGCCGCCCTCGGCAACGGCGGCCTCGGTCGCCTCGCCGCCTGCTTCCTTGATTCCGGCGCCAACCTCGGCATGCCCCTGTTCGGCTACGGCATCAACTACGACTACGGCCTGTTCAAGCAGGAGATCCAGAACCTCGAGCAGGTCGAGCGGCCCGACGCCTGGCAGCGCCTCGGCCGTTCCCCCTGGCAGATCGAGCGCATGGAGCGCACCTGCCAGATCCCCGTCTACGGCCGCGTCATCCTCGAGACCGACAGCCAGGGCCGCAAGCGCTCCCGATGGGTCGACTACCAGACCATCGTCGGCGTGCCCTTCGACATGCTCATCGCCGGCCACAACGGCAATACCATCAACACCCTGCGGCTCTACGCCGCCCGCGCCTCCACCGATTTCGAGATGAAGGTCTTCAACTCCGGCGACTACATCAAGGCCGTCGAGCAGAAGGTCTTCAGCGAGAACCTTTCCAAGGTCCTCTACCCTTCCGACCAGGTCCGCCAGGGCCAGGAGCTGCGCCTGCTGCAGGAATACTTCATGGTCGCCTGCGCCCTGCGCGACATCCTCCGCCGCCATGTCGGCGACCTCGAGGGCGACTACACCCGCCTGCCCGACCGCATCGCCATCCAGCTCAACGACACCCACCCCGCCATGACCGTCGCCGAGCTCATGCGGCTCCTCCTCGACGAGGTCGGCATGGAGTGGGAGCAGGCCTGGCGCATCACCTCCAAAAGCATCGCCTACACCAACCACACCCTGCTGCCCGAGGCCCTCGAGCGCTGGCCGCTCCACCTCTTCGAGGTCGCCCTGCCCCGCCACCTGCAGATCATCTACGAGATCAACCGCCAGTTCCTCGAGGAGGTCAAGAGCCGCTGGCCCGGCGACGAGGCCCGCGTCCGCCGCATGTCCCTCATCGAGGAGGAGCCCGAGCGCAAGGTCCGCATGGCCAACCTCGCCATCGTCGGCAGCCGCAGCGTCAACGGCGTCGCCGCCCTGCACTCCGAGCTCGTCAAGAAAGATCTGGTCCCGGACTTCTACGAGATGACCCCCTGGAAGTTCAACAATAAGACCAACGGCGTTACCCCGCGACGCTGGTACCTCGTCGCCAACCCGGACCTGTCCGCCTTCCTCACCTCGCTCGTGGGCGAGGGCTGGGTCGATCACCTCGACCAGTTGCGCGGCCTCGAGAAGCACCTGGGTGACAAGTCCGTCCTCGAGCGCCTCCGCAAGGTCAAGCGCGCCAACAAGGACCGCCTCGCCCGCCACACCCATTCCGTCACCGGTCTCGTGCTCGACCCCGCGGGCATGATGGACATCCAGATCAAGCGCATCCACCTCTACAAGCGCCAGTTGCTCATGCTGCTGCGGGTCGCCTGGCAGTACCTCCGCGTGGTGGAGGACGGCTACACCCCGCCCGCCCCCAGGTCCTGCCTGCTCGCCGGCAAGGCCGCGCCCGGCTACATGGTGGCCAAGCGCGTCATCAACCTCGCCTGCGGCCTGGCAGAGCTCATCAACCGCGATCCCCGCGTCAACCGCTTCCTGAAGGTCGCCTTCCTGCCCGACTACCGGGTCAGCCTCGCCGAGGTCATGATCCCCGCCGCCGATCTCAGCGAGCAGATCTCCACCGCCGGCTTCGAGGCCTCCGGCACCGGCAACATGAAGTTCGCCATGAACGGCGCCCTCACCGTCGGCACCCTCGACGGCGCCAATGTCGAGATCCGCGAGGAGGTGGGCGCCGACAACTTCTACCTCTTCGGCAAGACGGTCGAGGGCATCGCCGAGCTGCGCAAGGGCAAGGTCGAGCCGGATTTCTTCTACTCGAAATTCCCGCGGATCAAGCGGCTCATGGACGCCTTCCGCGCCGGCCGCTTCAATGTCCCCGGCTGCGACTGCTCCTGGGTTTACTCCATGCTGGTGGAGCACCACGACCCGTTCTACTACCTGGCCGACCTCGAGGAGTACCTCGACATCCAGGACAGGATCGACGCCGACTGGAACAACCAGGCCGAATGGGACAGGAAGTGCCTGCTCAACATCGCCCGCATGGCCAAGTTCTCGTCCGACCGCACGGTGGCCGAGTACGCGCGCGAGATCTGGGGCATCACGCCGGTGGTCTGATCCGCCGGCGCTGGATAGGGGAATGGAGTCGGAGGGGGCGGGGGCGATGGATCGCGCCATGATGGCTTGGGCAAATGCTGCCGTTTCGCCGCTCCGGAGCCCGCTCTCCTTGCGGACCGCCTTCGGCTCCCGTCCCCGGGCCGGGGGGGCCTGAGCCATGGTGCATTTCTACCTGCTCGCCTTCTCCGCCCTGGCCGCCGTGCCTGTGCTGCTGCACATGCTCAAGAAGGGCCAGCCCAAGCGCGTCATCTTCCCCGCCATGCGCTTCCTGCTCGAGCGCCAGCAGAAGTCCCGCCGCCGCAGCCAGTTGCAAAATCTCCTGCTGCTGCTCGTGCGGGTCGCCATCATGCTCCTGGCCTGCCTGGCCCTCGCCCGTCCCCTCCTCCCCAACCCCGGGATCGACCTGGGCCAGGGCGCCGAGGTCCGCGCCGTCATCGTCCTCGACCTCAGCCCCAGCATGGGCCAACGGCAGGGCCAGACCACCCCACTCGACGAGTCACGCCGCCTGGTGGCGGAAATGCTCGACCGCTTCGCCCCCGAGAGCGCCGTGCAGATCCTCCGGGGCGATGGCGAACCCTTGTCCGGTTCGCTGGGCGGCGACGCCCCGGGCGAATCCGGCTGGGGCAATGTCCGCCGCGCCCGCCAGCAAATGGAGGGCGCCCGCCTCCTCGCCTCCCAGGGATCCGTGGTCCCCGGGCTCCGCAAGGCCGCCAGGCTGCTGGAGGAAGCGTCAAGGGAAACCACCGGCCAGGGGATGCTCAACCTGCTGGTGGTCCTGTCCGACCGCACCACCGCATCCTGGCAGGGCGCCGCCGCAGCCCCCGTGAAACTGCCCGAGGGCGCCCAGGGCTACTGGGTGGATGTCGGCGGCGAGGCCGTCCCCCATGTGGCCATCACCCAGTTGCGGGTCGATCCACCCGCCGCCGCTCCAGGTTCCCAGGTGCGCCTGCAGGTCGAGCTCCGGGCCCGTGGCGACCCGCCCGGCGGCAAGACCGCCGTGCAGGTCAGCGTAGGCCTCGACAATGATCCCGATGTCGCCAAGCCCGCCGAGAAGAAGGCCGTCGAACTCACCCCCGCCGAGCCGGTCCGCCTTGTCGAGTTCACCCGCCAGGTGCCCCTGCTGCCCGAGGGCGAACGCGAGGGCTACTTCCAGTTCACCGCCCGCGTCCAGCCCGATGACGCCCTCCCCGTCGACAACACCCGGGGTGTCACCCTGCCCGTCCGCCGCGAGATCCTCGTCCTCACCGGCAATCCCGAGGAGGCCGAGGTCCTCAAGAACGCCATGGACTCACTGCGCCGCCACCCGGTCGAGGTCCGCCCGGTTGCCGACAAGGCCGCCTGGTCCGCCCAGGAACTGGCCGCCAGCCGGGTCGTCTGGCTGGCGCACCTCGAGAACCCGCCCCAGGAACTCTGGAACAATCTCGAAAGCTACCTGCGCGCCGGCGGCTCGGTGATCGTCCTTCCCCCTGCCGGCCCGGCCGCCAAACCCTCCGCCTACTCCACCGCCGCCGCCGACGCCGTCCTGCCAGCCAATTACGGCGCGCTGGAACTCCTCCCCGCCAGGGAACGGGGCTGGAGACTGACCGGCTGGGATCCCGTCGAGGCGTTCACCACCACGATCCAGCGCATGATCACCGGCGGACAGGCCGATTTCACCGTCAGGGAATACGAGCCCCTGGTCTGGCGCGTCCGCCGCCTGGGCGACCCCGAGGCCGATGCCCGCGTCGTCGCCAGGTTCGAGGGCAAGCCCGAGGCCGGCCCCTTCGCCATCCTCGGCAAGGTGGGCACCGGCCGGGTCCTCCAACTCGCCACCGGCCTCGATGGCCGACTGTTCGACAACAACCGCGGCTGGAACAACTTCTACACCGATTCCTCCATCGGCCTGGTCCTCATCGACCAGATCAACCGCGACATGGCCGGCACCGGCAGCCAGTCCGCTCAGGCCAACTGGATCGCGCGCCCCGGCCAGAGGCCAGAGGTCGACCTCCCCTCGCTGGCCCCCGCCATGCTGCCCCTGCGCCTGCGCGGCCCAGGGCTCCAGGGCGATGGCAACGAGCTGGTGATCCCCGAGGACTCCAAACGGCTGGTGCTGGCCGAGGCGGAGGACCCCGGCAACTACCAGGTGCGCACCGCCCAGAAACGCCTCGCGCGCGCCTTCAGCCTCGCCCTCGATCCCAACGAGACCGACCTCGCCAAGGCACCCCAGGAGGAAATCGAGCAGGTCCTGGGCTCCGGCCGCGTCCTCACGGCCGGCAAGGGGGTCGACCTCCAGGAACTAATGACCGGCCAGTGGCAGGGTGACCTCGACCTGCTGCCATGGATCCTGGCCCTGGTCGTGATCCTGCTGGCCGTGGAAAGCTGGCTGGCCAACCGGGTGTTCGGCGACAAGGAATCGGGCGAGGCCGCCGCCGGCCCCAGGAGCGCGGCATGAACCCGCTCAATATCCACTTCGAACTCGATCCCTATTATCCGTTCAACGAGCCCGGCAAGCCCGCCTTCTGGCTGGCCGCCCTCGGCCTGGTGCTCCTCGTCGGCGTCACCCTGGCCGCCTACCGGGGCGCCCGGGGCGCAAGCGCCCCCCGCGTGCTGGCCCTCCTGGGCCTGCGGCTGGCCGCCTTCCTGCTCGCCCTCTGCGCCCTGGTGCGCCCCTCCCTCGTCGGCGTGGCCACCGACAAGGCCAAATCCCTCATCATCCTCGCCCTCGACGATTCCAAGAGCATGGCCACCGCCGACGAGGCCGACGGGCAAACCCGCTTCGCCCGCGCCCTGGCGCACCTCGAGGCCGCCAAACCCATTCTCACCCGCTTGGAGGAGGAGCACGGCGTCGAATCCCGCCTGGTCCGTTTCAGCAACAAGGTGCAGTCCCTCCAGTTGGAATCCCCGGGCGCCCCCGAGGGCATCCTCACCGATTTCGGCGGTTCCCTGAAAACCATGGAGGACCTCCGCGACCCCGCCACCGAGATGCTGGGCCTGATGATCCTCTCCGACGGCATCGACACCAGCTCCCGCCGGGTTCCCCCCAAGGCGGCCGCCTCGGCCTGGCGCAGGCTCGGAAGCCCCGTCCACACCTTCTGGTACGGCAGCCCAGCCGCCGACGGCTCCCGCCGCGATGTCGGCCTCGTCGATATCCGCACCGAACCAACACCCCGCGTCCCCCACGGCGGCGAGATGCGTGTCACCGTCGAGGTCGACGCCCCGGGCTATGTCCAGTCCAGGGTCCGCTTCAAGCTGTTGGTCAACGGCCAACCCGTCGAGGCCTCCGCCCACCTCGCCGGGGAGGACGGCGCCGATTCCAGAAGCGGCGAGGTGGTCATGCGCCAGTCCGAGGGCAACCTCGTGGTGCTGCGCCACCGCCCGGTCCAGGCCAT
>Ga0315905_10000339_pt1 | contig 51500 bp, 44 predicted proteins | sample LakEriMetagenome_5_FD_203522 | JGI IMG/M metagenome (GOLD analysis project Ga0315905, IMG submission 203522) | Freshwater fungal communities from buoy surface, Lake Erie, Ohio, United States - Buoy 4 MA121 | ecosystem: Environmental > Aquatic > Freshwater > Lake | place: USA: Lake Erie, Ohio...
CCCAACTGGTCGCGCCTGCCGGCCATTCGGCATCTTTATGAAGAGAGCCTGCGCACCTTCGGCGATCCATGGGTGAACGGCTTCAAGGCGAACCGCGGCAATCTGGAGCGGTTCATCCAATATTCGCACGACCAGGGCCTGATCGGCGAACGCTACGCGCCTGAGCGCCTGTTCGCAGCCTCCACGCTGGAGACGTGAAAGGGCGGCGGATTGTCTCCGCCGCCGAAAAAGTCACGCGGGAACGACGTCGCGGTAGCGCCGCGTGAGCCGATCCTTCACCGCCAACCGCAGTTTCTTCAGCCGCAGAAGCTTGATGGCGTCAGGAAAGCGCGCGCGCGCCTCCCTGCGGATTTCTTCATCAAGCCTGCGTGCACCACGCTCAGACGATAAATATACGCGTTCATGGCCGCTCTCCCTCGATGAGACATCGATCGGATCGACTGACGCATGTGGTGAAAACGAGACCCTGCATCGAGCTGACCCGATGCGGTCCGACATGATGGAGGAGACCTCCAACAGAGGGGCCCGGCCCGCATCGAAAAAGGTATGCATGGTTTATGGCCTGTCAAGCGCGCGCATGCGCATCGGCGCAGGACTTCATGCAATTGCGCAACGCGATGCGGATCGATTGCGCATGTCTCCGTAAAGATACGCGCGGCGCATGCGTGAGGCGCCGGAGGCAGGATCATGGAGATTGCGCGAGGCGCACGCTTTGAGGCGCGCGGGCGGCGTCTTTATCGCGCCCTCATTCGCCATTATCCTGCAGGAAAGCCGCAAGGCTTGAGCGCGACGTGACGCGCGGACAGGATCCGCCGATGACGAATGAGATCGACAGACCGCGGGCGGAGGCGCCGCGCAGCGAGCCCGAAATCCTGCCGCCCGGCGCGCAGGAACGCGGCGCGTGGGAGCAAGAGCGCGGCGCGTGGGAGCAAGAGCGCTTCGAGGCGGCAGGTTTTCGGCGCATCGAGATCCGGCGGGTGAGCGGCTGGCGGCTGGCCGTATGGCTGTTCGCCGGCTTCGCGATTCTGCTTGCGCTTCTGCTGGTCTTCGCAAGCGCCCTTCTCATCGCGCTGCCGGTGGCGGCGGCGCTGTTCGCGGCCTCTTACGTGATCGTGAGAGTGCGGCGCGCGCTGCGCGGCTGACGCCTGCGGGGGCGAGCGCGCGCCCGCCCCGCAGCCGATCGCATGTTTACGCCCGTGCGGGGAAATAGACGTCGAGCCAATCCTTCACCACCGTGCGCACGCGTGGCATGGATTCAGCGAACATGAAGTGATCGGTCTCGTTGAAGAGATGCAGGTCCTTCGGCTTGCCAGCATGGGCGAACACGCCAAGCGACTGCTCCGTCGGCGTCACCGAATCCACCGAACTGTGCAAGAGTAGCAGCGGACGCGGGGCGAACTGGTGGATCACCTCCTCCGGCTTGAATTCGAACATGCTGATCGCGGTGTCCGAGGTGAATTCGAGCACGGATTTTTCGAGCACGTGATGGCGCATGTGTTCGGGGATCGGCACGATGTCGTAGCGGTTCACGGGCATGGGCTTGCCGTGCTGCGCCTTGTAGCGGCGACCTTCGTCGAGCATCGCGGTGAACTTCGCCCAGGCTTCGGGCGTAGGATGCTGGCCGCGGAACTTGCGCTCGCCATTGCCCCAACCGCCGGAGGAGACGATGCAGCCCACGCGCGGATCCACCGAGCCCGCGTAGAGCGCGACGGCGGCGCCGAAGCTCGAGCCCAGAAGGCCGATGCGCGAGGCGTCCACATTGGGGTGGCTTTGCATGAAGGTGACGGCGTTGCGCGTGTCGGCCACCTGATCCATGCAGGTGATGTGGCCGAATTCACCCTCGCTGTCGCCGCAGGAGCGCATATCGAAGCGCAGCGTCGCATAGCCCCAGTCGTTGAGCATCTTGCAGGGGATTTTCACATTGCCTGCGTTCTTGTTGCTGCCGAATCCGTGCAGCACAAGGAAAGCGGGCAGTTTTTCGCCCGGCTTCACGCCTTCAGGCAAAGACACGACGCCCGAGAGCTTCAGTCCGTCGGACGAGATAACGACTTGCTGTTCCATGCGCTCCATTCCGTTCCTGGCGCCTTGCGCGCCGGCGGCCGCGCCTTTGCGGCGCAGGCTCCTCCCATGACGCCGACAAGCTAGCCCCCGCGCGCGCGCGCTGCAAGTTCACGCGAAGGGCGCGCGCCTGCGTGCTCAGGACGCCGGCTTCGCGTAGGACATGGACTTCGCGCGCTGCTCCGGCGGCACGCCCTCGGGGTCGAGCCCGTGGCCAAGACTGAGACGATTCATGAAGTTGAATCGACAGCAGACGAGAATGGCGTCGTGCAACGCCCTTTCCGTCCAGCCTGCGACGAAAACATCGTCCGCATCCGCCTGCGTCATGGCGGCGGGCGCGAGCGTCAGCTTGCGCAGGTAGCGGAACAGCGGCTTGTATTTTTCAGGCAGCGGCGCGGCGTCCACGTCCTGCGCCGCAGCGATGATCGCCGCGCGGTCCGCGCCCAGATTGGCGGCGACCTCGATATGCCCCTTGAAGCAATAATCGCACTTGTTGATCGCCGATACGAACGCCGCGATCGCTTCACGCAAGGCGGGCGTGAGCGGAGACTCCTCGCGCATGATGGCGCGTCCCAGGTCGTTCATCGGCTTGCGCAGCGACGGGTTCAGCGACCACAATTCGCCGATGCCCGCCTCCGCAGGCAGCGATTTGAAGAATGGCATGACGACCTCCCCTTTTGCTGGGAGGCTAGCGCGGAACAGCGCCCGGGAAAAGCCGCGCGGCTCACGCGGTCAGCCCGGCCTCGTCGATCAGGCGGGGAATCTTTTCGCGGAACTTGAAGAAGCCCGCCCGCGCATGCGGCCAGGCGGCCTCGTCCCAGGCGCGGCGCACACGCAGGAGGCGCACGCCCGCGGGCGCGAGCGACGCCTCAAGCCGGCGCAGATCCTGGGCGATGGCGCCCAGCGGCGCATAGGCGGTCAGCACGTGCGTGGCGCCGAGCCCTTGCGCCCATGCGAGCACGCCCGCCTCGTCGAGAGCGCCCGCGTCTGGCGCGGCGAAATGCGCGCTTGCGCGCGCAAGCGCGTCCTCCATGGCGCCACGCGAAAACGCCGCCGCCGGCCCCTCGCCCTCCATGTCAGCGCTGCGCAGCCCCGCGACGCCCGCCACATCGACGCGCGCGAGGCTTTCCGCATGCAGGTCCTCCTGCGTCAGCAGAAGGGCGACGCGCGCGCCTTCGAGGGCTTCAAGCGAGGGCGAGGGCGCAAGCGGCTGCGGAGGAAACTGCGACAGGGCCGGCTGTTCCGTCAGCGGCGCCGGCGCCTCATTGAGTTCGCCGCGCGGATCGAAACGCCCGCCCGTGTTGAGACGAATGTTATGCGCGGTGGCGACGTAATGCTTGCCCGGCGTATGCAAGCCCGCGACCCATCGCCAGGACAGAAGGTTCGACGCAGGATCGTGATCGATGAGCCGGCGCGCGAAGAAATCGACGCCCAGCGACAAGGGCAGCTCCAGCGTGAACAGCCAGATCGAGGCGAACCACATGCGCGCATGATTGTGCAGAAAGCCGGTCTCGTTCAGCTCCTGCGCCCAGGCGTCGTAACAGGCGACGCCTGTCTCTCCCGCCTGCGCGGCGGCGAGCCTGCGGGCGAGCGCGCCTTCGCGCGCAAGCTCCTGCGCGGCGGCGAGATCGTCGAGAAAGCGCGCATGGACCGCAGGGCGCGCCTCGAGCCAGCCCTTCCAATAGGTGCGCCAGAAAACCTCCTGCACGAACTTCTCCGCGCGCGCATGTCCATGCGCCGCAAGAACGGCGGCGACCACCTCGCGCTCAGTCACCAGCCGGCGCCGGATCCAGGGCGAGAGCATGGAGACGCCGGCGCGGTTCTCCGGCCCGTGGTCCGCGTTGCGCTCGCGCGCATAAAACGTCCCCGCGCGCGGCAGGAAGCTGGACAGGCGCGTCAGGCCTGCGCGACGCGTCGGCGTAAACCCGTCCTGACGGGCGACGGATTGCGCCGCAAGGAGTTCCGGCTGATCGAAGGTCATGCGTGCTTTACGCGCCGCGCGGGCGGACGGTTCTTTCTCATGCATCCGAATGCTTGCGGCCTGCGTAGACCATTCATCGCACGCAACGCCCGGAGCCGATGATGCTGCAGACCGCGCTTGTTCGCCGCTTCGCATTGTCCTTGGGCTGGCTCGGCGTCGCGCCCTTCGCCGGCCTCGCCTTCGCCGCCCTGTTCGAAACCGGCCTCGCGCCGCGCGCCTGGGCGGTTCAGGCGCTCGCCGTCTATGGCGGCGTGATCCTGTCGTTCATCGGCGGAATCACCTGGGGCCTGACGGTCGGCGAACATGGAACGCGCGGGCTTGGGCCGCGCGACCTTCTGTTCGCCATCGCGCTGTCGCTCGCAGGCTTCGCCGGCGCGCTGGCTGCGCCCGCGCTGGGGCTTCCGCTGCTGGCGGCGGGTTTCCTCGCAGCGCTCGTCTATGATCTGCGCCAGGTCGCCGGCGGGCGCTTTCCGAGCTGGTACAAAAGGCTGCGCATCGCGCTCACCTCCTGCGCCGTGGCCGCGCTTTCGGGCGCAAGCGCCTTCGCCCTCTAGCCGACGCCGCGCGGCGCACTTGACGGCGCGCGCGAACCGGGCCACCCCAGTCCCATGGCCAGGGCGCAGCGTCGCGGAGCGCGTCGGCCGGGGCGCAGGGCCAGAGGCGCGCGATGACGGACGAGGCGGACGTTTTCACATTCGGCGGCGTCGAGATCGACGAGACCGCCCGCGCCGCGCGGCTGCGCTACCGGCTGGGCGCCCACGCCTTCACGGAGACCATCGTCTTCCACAAGCCCCTGCCGGGCGCGGGCTCGCCCCTGCGCGCGCCCTTCGAGGCCGCCCTTTCGCTTCTGCATCTGGCCGCCGGCGTGAGCTATTACAAGACGTCGCTGCCGCCTCGCCTGCGCGTGGAGAGCGCGTCGCTTGATGCGGAGCTGCGCGCCTTTCTGCAACGCCTCTATGTGAACGGGCTTGGCGAATTCGGCGTGCGCAACGGGGTGGACGTCGCCCAGCGCATCGACTTCCTCAATGCGCAAGATGCGAGCCTAAAAGACGCGAGCCGAAAAGACGCGAGCGGCGCCGGCGCGCCCTCGCCCTCGCGCGCGCCGCTGCCCCGCCGCAGCGCCGTCCTGATCGGCGGCGGCAAGGATTCGCTCGTGAGCGTGGAGGCGTTGCGGCGCGGCGGCGAACCCATGCTGCTCTTTGCGGTCAATCCCAAGAAGCCGATCCTTGACTGCGCGCAGGCGAGCGGCCTGCCCTTCGCCCGCATCGAGCGCCAGCTCGACCCGCTGCTGTTCGAGCTCAATCGCCGGGGCGCCCTCAACGGCCATGTGCCGATCACCGCGATCGTCTGCTTCATCGCGCTCGCAGCCGCTTTCGTGGAAGGGTTCGACGCGATCGTCCTGTCGAACGAACGCTCCGCCGATCAGGGCAATCTCGTGGCGCACGGTCGCGAAGTGAACCACCAATATTCCAAAACCACCGCGGCGGAGCGCGACATCGCGCGCATGATCGAAAGCCGCGTCCACGCGGACCTTGCGTGCTTCTCCTTCCTGCGCCCGCTGTCGGAGGCCCATATCGCAAGCCTGATGGCGCGCGAGACGCGCTATGACGGCGCCTTCACCTCCTGCAACCGCGCCTTTCAGCTCAATCCGGCCGCGCCGCCTGCGCGCTGGTGCGGCGATTGCCCGAAGTGCCGCTTCTCCTTCCTCATGCTGGCGCGGCCCATGGGGCGCGCGCGCATCGAGGCCGCGTTCGGCAAGAACATGCTGGAGGACGAAAGCCAGCTCGCCGGCTATGAGGAATTGATGGGGCTCTCGGGCCACAAGCCATGGGAATGCGTGGGAGAGCTCGCCGAAAGCGGCGCAGCCCTCGCCCTGCTGGCGGAAGATCCCGAATGGGCGCAGGCGGCGATCGTGCGCGCGCTCAACCCCCGCGTGCGCGCATTGATGCCCGACCCTGCGCAGGTCTGGCGCACGCTGATGACGCCCTCGCCCGACCATCGTCTGCCGCCACGCTATGAAGCCATGCTCCATGACTATCTTTGACGACGCGCGCCATGCGGCGATCTGGGGCTTTGGACGCGAGGGCCGCGCGGCGCTCGCCTGGCTCGCCGCGCGCAAGCCCGCCCTGAAGATCACGATCCTCGACGACGCGCCGATCGCTGACGCCCCCGCCGGCGTTGCGACGCTCACAGGCGCGGCGGCGACGCAGGCGCTCGCCCGCGGCGATTTCGACGTGGTGGTGAAAAGCCCCGGCGTCAGCCTCTACCGGCCCGAGATCGCGCAGGCGAAAGCCGCAGGCGTGCGCTTCACCTCCGGCGTGAACCTCTGGTTCGCAGAAAACCCAGGCGCCCATACGATCGCCGTCACCGGCACAAAGGGCAAGAGCACCAGCGTGCGGCTGATTCATCATCTGCTGCGCGGCGCCGGGCGCGACGTCGCGCTGATCGGCAATGTCGGCGTGCCGCCGCTCGGCCAGCCGGCGGGCCGCGACCACACCGTGCTTGAACTGTCCTCCTATCAGATCGCCGATCTCGAAGCGGTCCCCAGCGTGGCGATAGTCACCAATCTCTACGTCGACCACACGCCCTGGCACGGGTCGGTCGCGCAATATCATCGCGACAAGCTGCGCCTGCTGGACGATCCCCGCACCCTCGCCGTGCTCAACGCCAACAGCGAACGACTGGCCGCCGCCATGCAGGGCCGGCCCAACACCATCTGGTACGGCGCGCCGGACGGATTCCATGCGCGCGAGGGGAGGCTTTACTTCCAGTCGCAGGAAATCGACGCCTCCAGCTTCCCGCTGCGCGGCGCGCATAATCTCGAAAATCTCGCAGGCGTCTGCGCGCTCATGGACGCGCTTGGCCTGCATGGCGTGCGCGCGCGCGTCGATCTTGCGGGCTTTGCGCAATTGCGCCACCGGCAGGAGGAGTTTCGCGGCGCGGACGGGCGCGCCTGCGTGAACGATTCCATCTCCACCGTGCCGGAGGCGACGTTGGTCGCGCTGCGCGCCTATGGGGATGCGAAGATCGCGCTTTTCCTTGGCGGCGCGGAGCGCGGACAGGATCACGCCGCATTGCTCGACTATCTCATGCGCCATCCGCCGGCGCTGCTCGTCCTTCTGCCCGACACCGGCCGGCGCATTGCGCAGGAGATGACGGGGCGCGCCTTCCCCTTCCCCGTGATCGAGGCGGATTCGCTCGAAGACGGCGTGACGCGGGCGCGCGCGCAAGCCCCCGCCGACGCTCTGTTCCTGCTGTCGCCGGCGGCGCCCAGTTTCGGGCGCTTCCGCGATTTCGAGGAGCGCGGCGACCGCTTCATCGCGCTGTGCAAGGCGTAAGCGGCTCGCGCCTTACTCTCTCAGCCCCCAGCCTTTGGCGATGTCGGCGATGCGGCCGGCGACGAGCTCGGGTTCGGTGCGCACCACGTCATGTGGCGCGTCGAACTCCGAGACGTCCCACCCCTCTTGTCCGCGCACCTGCGCATGGAGGCGATGGAAAGGCGAGTTCTTGTAGGCCGCGCACAGAATGTAATGACGCTGCGGCCATGTGCGCGCCTGCGGCTCGCGCACGGAGACCCACGGCTCCGACATGGTGCGGATCGGCTGGGGCGTGAACAGGGGCGCCCATTTGGCGGCGAGCTCCGGCGCGAGCGGGGGATTGCTGGCTGGCCGCGGCACGGAATGGCCGCCGTCATGGGCGAGCGCGACCTCGCGCTGGGCTTGCACGCGCTCAGGCCCCGCAATGTCCCATAAGGCCTGCCCGCTCTCGGGCAGGAACGCATCGAGATAGACCATGCCCATCACGCGGTCGGGCTCGCGATCCGCCGCCCCGGTGATGACCATGCCGCCATAGGAATGGCCGACGATGAGCACATCGCGCAATTCCTCATAACGCATCAGCCCGGCCACGTCGGCGATATGGGTCGACAACGAGACGTTCTGCGGCGGCACGTGGCTGCGCTCGGCGATTCCGGTGAGCGTGGGCGCGTAAACGTCAAAGCCCTTCTTGCGCAAGAGCCGCGCGGCGTCGCGCCATGACCAGGCGCCGGCCCAGGCGCCGTGCACGAGCAGGATCGGCATGTTCCCCCCAAATGGTTCGTTGAGCGCGCCATCATCGCAGGCTGCGCCGCGGGCGCAAGGGGATAGGCGATTTGGGATCAGCGGTTGCCCACGCTGCGCATGTAGAGCGCGCCATAGTCCTCAGCGGAACGCCGCCAGCTGAAGCGCCGCGCCATCGCGTTGCGTCTCATGCGGGAGAGGCGCTGGCGCGAGCCGAAAACCGTGAAGGCGCGCGCGACGCCGCCGAGCAGGCTTTGCAGCGTGGGCGCAGCGAACTGAAAACCCGTCACGCCGTCCTCCACCGTGTCCGCAAGTCCGCCCGTGCGGTGCACGATGGGCAGCGTGCCCGCCTTTTGCGCGAACATCTGCGTGAGGCCGCAGGGCTCGAAGCGCGAGGGCATGAGGAGAAAGTCCGCGCCCGCATACACGCGCCGCGCGCGCGCCTCGTCATATCCCACATGAACCGAGACGCTGCCCGGCAGCCGCGCCGCCGTTTTCGTCAACGCCTGTTCGAGGCGGGGCTCGCCGCGACCAAGCACGGCGATCTGTCCGCCGCCGCGAACGATCTCGTCTGCCGCCTCGATCACGAAGTCGACGCCTTTCTGATGCACGAGCCGCGAGACGACGGCGAACAGCGGCCCCTTGCTGACCGCGAGGCCGAAGTCGCTGCGCATCGCATCGGCGTTGACGCGCTTGGCGCCCCAGTCTCCCGCTTCGAAACGCGCCGCGAGCGCAGGTTCGACCGCAGGATCCCAAGACTCGTCGATCCCATTCACAATGCCCGTGAGCCTGCCTTCGGACGCGCGCCGGCGCAACAGGCCGTCAAGCCCGCATCCCATCGCAGGCGTCGTGATTTCGCGCGCGTAATTCGCGCTGACCGTAGTGATGTGGTCGGCGTAGAACAAGCCCGCCTTGAGGAAGGAGATCTGGTCGTAGAACTCGACGCCGTCCATCTGGAACGCGCTATCCGGCATGCCGAGCCTTTGCATGCGCTCATAGGGAAACAGGCCCTGATAGGCGAGATTGTGCACCGTGAGCACTGTCGGCGTCCGCTTGCCCATCCAGCGCAGATAAGCCGCCACGAGCGCGCTCGGCCAATCGTTCGCATGTACGAGATCCGCGCTCCATGAAGGATCCGCCTCGCCAAGCGCGATCAGCGCAGCCGCCATGGACAGGCGCGCGAAGCGCAGGTCGTTGTCGGGCCAGTCCTGCCCAGCCGCGTCGCCATAAGGCGTGCCGCCGCGCTCATAGAGAGAAGGCGCCAGCAAGACATAGACGACGAGGCCGTCTGGCGCGCGCGCGCGGGCGAGCCTGCAGGCGGGCGCATCCGCGAAAGCGGGCAAGGCGCCGACGATTTCAAGATCGGGATGCGCCGCAAGCGTCTCGCAATAGCCGGGAATGAGCACGCGCACGTCGAATGCGCCGGCGAGGGCGCGCGGCAAGGCCGCCGACACTTCGCCGAGTCCGCCGACCTTGACGCAATCCGCCATTTCTGTGGTCACGAAAAGGACGCTGCGCTTGAGCGAGGCGCGCGCCGCCACGCGCGAGGCGCAGACGACGCCTGTCTCGTCTTCTCGCGCCTGCGTTCGCGCACGCGTCTCGCCATGCCCGTCCATGCCGCGCCCTGACCGCCATGATCGCTGGATCGCGCCCAGAGGCGCCGCAGGAGCAAACCGGCGCGGCGACGGAAAGTTCCAAATCGCAGGTCAGCCGAAAGCGCGCCGCGCCGCGTCCACGCCGGCGAGCCATGCGCCGCCCGCCGTCATGGCGGGGCCGAAATCGTCGCGCGCGCCGCCGCCGTTCGCCGTCGCCTCGCCGGCGAAGAACAAACGCGCGCCCACCGGCTGCGCCAGCGCCGCGCGGGCGCCTGCGCGTCCGGGCGCCGCGTGGGAATAACAGCCGAGCGAAAACGGATCCGCGCTCCAGGCCGCGAGCCTGCCGCCGCGCAGCGCCTTGCGCGCGTCAGCCCCCACAAGGCGCGCGAAGGCCTCAAGCGCATGGTCGACCGCGCCGGTCTCGCCCAGCCGCACGATCTCGCGCGCATGGTCGCCGCCGAACGTGGCGATCACGAGGTCGCGGTCCCACGCGAAACATTCGAAATTGAACGAGGCGCGCGGGCCGATCCGCTCCCAGATGTCCATGCCCGTCGGCACGCCAAACCGCTCGCCGTTGAAGCGCAGCGCGATCTTGGTGAGCGCGCCCATGCCCAGGCCGTTCAGCGCGTCCTGCGTCGCGGCAGGCAAAGCGGGCGTGAAGCGCACGGCGCCGCTCCTGAGCACGCCCACCGGCAGCGTGACGATGCACACGCGCGCGCGCACCTCGCCCTCGCGTGTGGAGACGCGCACGCCGGCGCCGCTCCAGTCGATCGCTTGCACGGGCGTCGAAAGGCGTATGTCGAGCCCCTGCGCCGCGCGCGTCAGCAGCGCGCCATAGCCCAGCGGCAGAACGTAATCGTCGCCCGACCACAGCCGTGCGTAATCGAGCGCGGAGATGCGCTCCGGCTCATCGCCCAGCGCCATGCGCGCGATCGACATGGCCGCGCCGGCGCCTTCAGCCTGCGGCCCGCCGACGCGTTCCATGAAGGACACGTCGGGCACCTCGCCCGCCTCTGCGTCAAACAGGGATTGCACGGCCCAGAACCCGCCGCGCCGTCCGCCGCCAGCTCCGCCCTCGCCGCCGCGGTCAACAAAGCGCGACCCGCCGCTCATCGCGGATGGATCGACGAGCTCGAACCCATAGTCGCGCGCAAGCTGCGTCCAGGGATTGCGCTCGGCCCAATGGATATAGAGCGCGCCCGCGTCAAAGGGCTGACCCAGCGACTGGTCGGTGAACACGCGCCCACCCACGCGCGCGCGCGCCTCGAGCACAAGGCATGATTTGCCAAGGCGCCGCAATTCGCGCGCCGCGCCGACGCCTGCGGCGCCCGCGCCGATCACCACCACGTCCACGTCGAACGCGGCGTCGCGCGTCTGTCCAAGCGCAGGGGTGGCGAGCGCAGGGCTGGCGAGCGCGGGATTGGCGAGGCTTGCGGCGAATGCGGCGAGCGCATCGCGGCGCGTGACGGCGCGAGACATGGCGGCTCCCTTTCGCTGATATGAACGCAATCTATACACGCCCGCGCGCCCGCCTTCCACGACGGATTGACGCGCAGCCTGCGGCGCGCGGCGCGCTTTTATGCGTCGCCGGCGCCCTCGCCACCGCCCGCCCCGGGCGCTGCGGGAGCCTGTTTCTGGCGTCGCCGCGTCTTGGCCTCGAGCCTCGGGCCTTCGGCAAGCCGCACCATGGCGCCCCACAGCGTGCGCACATCCTGCTGGGTGAGCTGCATGCGGTGGATCATGTTGCGCAGGTTGCGCTGCATGTTCGGCTTCTTGCTCACCGGGCGGAAGAAGCCGTTCTCGTCGAGCTTCTTCTCGAAATATTCGAAGAAGGCGACCACCATTTCGCGCGAGGCGGGAACCGATCGCTCGGGCGTGGCGAAGCGGGGCGCGTCGCCATGGGCGACCGCGAACCATTCATAGCCGCACAGCAAGACCGCCTGCGCGAGATTGAGCGAGGCGTAAGCCGGATTGACGGGAAAGGTGATGATGGAATCGGCGAAGGCCACTTCGTCGCTGTCGAGCCCGGTGCGCTCCGGCCCGAACATGATGCCGACCTTGCCGCCCTCGTCGATGAGCGCGCGCGTCTCGCCCATGGCGACGCGGGGCCCTTCCACGCGCTTGCCCTGACCGCGCTCGCGCGCCGTCGTCGCCCAGACGTAATTGAGATCGGCGGCGGCCGCCTCAAGCGAATCGTAGAGCTTCGCGCTTTCCAGCAAATGCACGGCGCCGGCGGCGGCGGCGAACGCCCCCTTGCGCAGCGCCCCCGTGCGCGGCCAGCCGTCGCGCGGATTGACGAGCCGCAGGTCGCTGAGGCCGAAATTCGCCATGGCGCGCGCGCACATGCCGATGTTCACTGCGAGTTGCGGCCGAACCAGGATGACCGCCGGCCCGCCTTCGATCATGGGACGCGTCTTGTCTGTTCCTGCGCCGGTCATTCGCTCTCCGCCTGTTGCGGCGCAAGCTCTACCCTCCCGGCGGGGCCTTAAGCAAGGCGTCAGCGCCGCAGGGCGCGCAGGTAAGCGACGAGCGCGTCGATCTGAGCTGGCTCAAGCTCGAACGCGGGCATGTCCACGGCCTGATGGCTCACCATCACGCCCTCGGCGAACGCCTCCTCAAGGTCGGAGGGGCGATATTTGCGGGCGATCTCGCGCAGGGGCGGCGCCTTGGGATTGGGGCTCGCCCCGCTGCGCCCTGTGGCGTGGCAGGCGGCGCAGCGCTCTTTCACCAGCGCCTCTCCGGCGCTGCGCGAGGCTTGCGCCTGGACGGGGCCGGCGAGAACGAGCAGGCCCGTGAGAGCCGCGCAGGCCCCGGCGAAGGCGAGGGAGGCGATTCGAGCCATGGCCCGCCATGGCCTGCGCCCTGCCCCCATGCAATGGGCCGGCGCGCAAGCTTGCGCTTCCCTCCGCGCACGGCTGCGCCTATTCCTGTCAAAAAAGGAGGACGCCCAATGAGCCACGCCGCCCAGAGCCAGACGCCGCGCATCGACGTGCACCACCATGTCCTGCCCGACTTCTACAAGGACGTGCAGCGCGCGGCCGGCATCACCGGCAGCGCCTATCAGGCCTTCCCCGAATGGTCGGCGGAGGCATCGCTCGCGCTGATGGATGAGGCGCGCATCGGCGCGACCATTTTCTCCTTCACCTCGCCAGGGATTTTCTTCGGCGACCTCGCGCAGACGCGCCGGCTCGCCTGCGAGTTCAACGACTGGCTCGCCGGCCTTGTCGCGCGCCGGCCGGAGCGTTTCGGCGCCTTCGGCTTCCTGCCTTTGCCCGATGTGGACGCCTCCCTGAAGGAGATCGCGCGCATCCACGACGAACTAAAGCTCGATGGAATCTGCCTGCTCACCAGCGTGGACGAGCGCTATATCGGCCACCCCGATTTCCAGCCCGTCTATGAGGAGCTGAACCGGCGTAAGTCGGTCGTCTTCATCCACCCCTGCTATCCGCCGGGCGTGGAGGCGCGCGGATGGGACATTCCGCGCATGCTGATCGATTATCCGTTTGAGACCACGCGCGTGGCCGTCAATCTCATCTTCAACGGGATCATGGAGAAACTGCCCGACATTCGTTTCATCCTGTCCCATGCGGGCGGCACATTGCCAATGCTTGCGCATCGTATCTCCATCTTCGACAAGAAAACAAAGCAGCAGGCGAACTATCCGCAAGGCGCGCTCGCCTATGTGCGCCGCTTCTATTACGACACCGCGCTCAGCGGACACGCCGCGCCGCTTGACGCGCTGCGCGCCTTCGCGCCCGCTGACCGCATCCTGTTCGGCACCGACTATCCCTATGTCTCAGGCGACGTCGCCCTGCGCGAGACGGCCGGTTTCGACGCCTACGCCGGATTCACCGGGCAGGAGCGCTATCTGGCGGAGCGGGGAAACGCGGAAACCCTGTTCCCGCGTTTCGCGCGCGCGCCTTAATAGGACATCAGCGCAGGCGCCGGCGGCGCCTCGAGCATGCTGCGCGTCACCCCGCCAAGCACCATCTGGCGGAGGCGATGATGCGCGAAAGCGCCCATGACGATGAGTTCGGCGCGCGTCATCGCCGCATGGGCGCGCAGGGCCTCTCCCACGTCGCCGCTGCGCGCAGGCAGGCTTGTGAGCCGCACGTCGCGACAATGACGCGCAACCCGCGGCGCGATGTCCGCGCCCTCGATCCGCTTGGATGGATTGGGATCGCCGCTGATCGTCACGATCTCCACCTGCGCGGCCTTCGACAACAGCGGGATGGCGTCGCGAAGCGCGCGCGAGGCCCGCGCGCTGCCGTCCCATGCGAAGATCGCGCGCGTGGGCTGCGCAGGACCGTCCCACCCCTGCGGCACGACGATCACCGGCCCGCCGGAATTGAACAAGACCTCCTCCGTCGCGCCGCGCAGCATGGAGAGAAACTCGTCGCTAGCCTGCATGATCGCAATGTCGGCGAGGCGCGCATGCGCGCTGAACGCGTGCACGAGATTTGTGAAATCCTCCTGCTGCGCCGATGTCTCGACGGAGACGCCGGAGGCCTGCGCCAGGCGCTCCACCTCGGCGCGATAAGCGTCGGCGCGGTCCATGCGATCGACATTCGCCTTGTTCACAAGCCGGCGGACTTCGCTGAGGAAAGAGATGCTGGGCGCCGATAGCCGCGCGACCGCGGCGCGCACCGCCAGATGGGCGCCCTCGCTCGCCGCAAGCCCGATCGCATAACTTGCAAGCGCGACGTCGGGCGCGTGGGTCTCCATGCTCGCGTCGAAGAAGGGCCCCGCGAATATCGTTCTGATCGACATGCGTCCTCCTGCCTGGCTTCGCCTCATGGCGTCTCACTCTCAGCGCCGACAGCGCCTGCGCGCCATGCGCTGCGTCAAATGAGAGCGCCAATCCATTTCCTTTCGCAAGCGAGGGCTCTACAATGGGCCTATGAACGACGCGAACCTCATCGCCCACAGCGCGCGCGCAAGCGCGTTCACCAACGAAATCCTCTGGCGTCTTGAAGACGATCGCCTGCTCTGGCGCGACCTCAAGTCCGGCGAGAGCGGCGCAGTTTCGCTCGATGACGTCAGCGACGCGCAGATCGTTCTCGAGCCCGCGCTGCGCGGCGCGCCGCAGCGCCTGTGTCGGCTGCGCACGCGCGCAGGCCTCGTCTATTCCATCGCCGCCATGCATCGCGCCGGCCTTCTCGCGCGCGAGGACCGCACGCCCGCGTGGCGAGACTTCGTGCGCGCTTTGCTTGAGCGCGTGCGCGCGCGCAACGGCGCGGCGCGGCTGCGCCACGGCATGTCCATGCTGGCTTTCGCGCTGGCGCTCAACGCGCTCGCGCTTCTGCTCATCGGCTTCGTCTATGCGGTGCAGGCCTTCGGCGAGGCGCTGTTCACCCCGCGCGTGATGGCGGGCCTCGCCCTCATCGCGTTCGGCGCGCCAAACCTGTTCGTGTGGCTGCGTGAGAACAGGCCCGGCCGCCCGTGGGATGCGGCGCTCTAGCTAGTCGCGCACCACCAGCACTGAACATTTGGCGTGACGCACGATCGTCTTGGCGTTTGAGCCGAGCAGATAAGTGGACATCGCAGGCCGGTGCGATCCGACGATGATGAGATCGGCGCCCCACTCATCCGCCTCCGCGAGAATTTCAGGATAGACGCCGCCAATGCGCACCGTCCAGCTCACCCGCTCGCGCGGCAGCGCCACTTTCAAGGCGATCTTTCGCAGCTCGCCCTCCGCCCATTCGCGTTGCTGCGCGTCGAAATCGGCGGGCACGTAATCCATGTAGGTGGCGGGCAGCATCTGCTGCACGTTGACGAGCCGCAGCGCGCCGCCCGACCATTCGGCCATGCGCACGGCGGCGTCGATGGCGGGCGAGGCGACGGCGAGATCGGACAGGTCGATGGGCGCGAGGATCGTCTTGAACATGGAGACCTCCAGAACAAGCCCATGCTGGGCCGGCGGGGACAGGTCCGCCTTGTTCTGGATCAACTGCGGCCGCCCGCGCAGGTTCAGGGCGCGCTGCGCGCCTCAGCCTGGGCCATGATATGCGCGCGGATCACCGGGTCGCGATCCATCAGCGCCATCATGTCGGCGGCGTCGAGGGCGAGGAGTTTGGTGGGCTTCACGCTGCGCACGTCCGCCGAACGGCGCGACTGGCGCAAGAGCGCGAGCTCGCCGAAAAAGTCGCCCTCTCCCAGCCGCACAGGCCCGCCCGGCGCGTCGATCTCCACCTCGCCCGAGGCGATGAGATACATGCATGTGGCGGCGTCGCCCCGGCGCATGACGAGCGTATTGGCGGAGATCGTCTGCGCGCGCAGATAGCGCATGATCTCCGCGATCTCCGCCGCCGAGAGATGCGCGAATAGCGGCACGCGCGAAAGCATGCCCCAGGTGACGACGAATTCGCGCCGGTGAATCTCCTGCGAGAAAGCCGTCGCCACAATGCCAACCGGCAGCGCCAGCATGATCATGCCCATCACCATGGTCACGCCGGCGACGAGGCGGCCGGCCGCCGTCACCGGAGTCACGTCGCCGTAACCCACGGTGGTGAGCGTGACGATCGCCCACCACATCGCCTCCGGCACCGAGCCGAACTTGTCGGGCTGGGCGTCGCGTTCCAGCACATGCATGATGGACGCCGACAGGATGACGAGGCCCATCAGCAGAAGCAGCGAGGCGCCGAGCGCGCGCCGTTCCGTCTGCAGGGCGAGCGCCAGCGAGCGCATGCCCGGCGAATAGCGCGCGAGCTTGAAATAGCGCAGGAGCCGCAGCATCAGAAAAACGCTGAGATCCGACTCCACGAACACGCTCGCCAGAAGCGGCGCCAGCGTCACAAGATCCAGGATCGACATCGGCTCGAGCGCGAAGGACAGACGCGCGCGCCAGGGATGCAGCTCCGCGTAAAGCGTATGTTCCGGCGCGCTCCAGAAACGCAGCGCGTATTCGAGCGCGAAGACGAAAAGGGCGAAGGCTTCGATCGCCTGCAAGGGCCCGGACCATTGCGCCCAGATCTGCGGCACGGTGCTCACAACGCCAGCCGCGACGCTGATGAAGACCAGCGCCATGAGGCCGTAATGCGCCGCCGCGCCCGCGGGGCTCAGATCGAATCCGTAATCCAGCAATTCATGGACGCGGCGACGCAGCCGCAGCTGCCCGTCGCCGTCGTCCCGCGCGCCCATCAGGCCTGCGCGATGCGCGCGGCCACGGCGTCGAGCGCGGCTTGCGCGTTCGCCCCGTCCGGTCCGCCCGCCTGCGCCATGTCAGGGCGCCCGCCGCCGCCCTTGCCGCCGAGCTTCTCAGAAGCTGCGCGCACAAGGTCCACCGCATTGAAGCGCGCGGTGAGATCGGCGGTGACCGCCACCACCACGCCGCCCTTGCCGTCCTCCGCCGTGTTGACGATGGCGACGACGCCGGAGCCCACCTTGCCCTTGCCTTCGTCGGCGAGCGTCTTGAGGTCCTTCATGTCGACGCCTGCGACCGCGAGGCGGAAGAACTTCACGCCGTTCACCTCGCTCACAGGCCCGCCGCCGGCGCCTTCGCCGCCGCCGCCCATGGCGAGCTTGCGCTTGGCTTCGCCCAATTCGCGTTCGAGGCGCTTGCGCTCCTCGACAAGCGCCGCCAGCCGTTCGGCAAGATCGTCCACCGGAGCCTTCACCGCCGCCGCGACGTCGCGAAGACGACGCGATTCCGCCTCGAGGTGACGGCGCGCGCCTTCAGCAGTCTTCGCCTCGATGCGCCGCACGCCAGCGGCCACCGCGCCTTCGGAGACGATGGCGACAAGGCCGATCTCGCCAGTGCGCTCCACATGGGTGCCGCCGCACAATTCCACCGAGAACGCGCGGCCCGCATTGTCGCCGCCGACCAGCGCGCCCATGCTCACCACGCGCACTTCGTCGCCGTATTTCTCGCCAAACAATGCACGCGCGCCGGACGCGATGGCGTCGTCCACGCCCATGAGCCGCGTGGTGACGGCGCTGTTCTGCAGCACCATGCGATTGGCGATGTCGGCCACTTCGGCGAGTTCGTCCTCGCTGATCGGCTTGGGATGGGCGAAGTCGAAACGCAGGCGGTCCCCCGCCACGAGCGAGCCCTTCTGCGCGACATGGTCGCCGAGCACCTGGCGCAGCGCCTCATGCAGCAGATGGGTCGCGGAATGATTGGCGCGGATCGCGCGCCGACGTTCGTGGTCGATCTCCAGCTGCACGGCCAGACCCACGCGCAGCTCGCCTTCGTTGACCTCGACCTCATGGACGAACAGGTCGCCGAGTTTTTTGTGCACATCGCTCACGCGCGCGGCGGTCTGGGCTGCGAACATCGCGCCCTCATCGCCCACCTGACCGCCGGACTCAGCGTAGAAGGGCGTCTGGTTGAGCACGACGAACCCTTTTTCGCCGCGCCCCAGCGCATCCACTTCCTTGCCGTCGCGCACGATGGACGCGATCACGCCCTCAGCCTGTTCGGCGTCGTAGCCGAGAAACTCGGTCGCGCCCACGCGCTCCTTCACGGCGAACCAGATCGTCTCGGTCGCCGCCTCGCCGGAGCCCGACCAGGCCTTGCGGGCCTCCGCGCGCTGACGCTCCATGGCGGCGTTGAACCCGTCCACGTCGACGCCCACGCCGCGCGCGCGCAGCGCGTCCTGCGTCAGATCAAGCGGGAAGCCATAGGTGTCATAGAGACGGAAAGCGGTCTCGCCCGACAGGCGCCCGCCGGTCGGCAGGTCGCGGCTCTCGTCGTCGAGGATGGAGAGGCCGCGCGCGAGCGTGGTGCGGAAACGCGTCTCCTCAAGACGCAGCGTCTCGGAGATCAAAGCCTCCGCGCGCGTAAGCTCCGGGAAGGCGCGGCCCATCTCGCGCACGAGCGCGGGCACAAGACGCCACATCAGCGGATCCTTCGAGCCCAGCAATTGCGCGTGGCGCATGGCGCGACGCATGATGCGGCGCAGGACATAGCCGCGCCCCTCGTTGGAGGGCAGCACGCCGTCGGCGACCAGGAAGGCGGAGGCGCGCAGATGGTCGGCGATGATGCGATGGCTCGCGCGTTGCGCGTCGTCGCGAGGCGCGCCGACAAGATCGACGGAGGCGCCGATGAGGGCGCGGAACAGGTCGATGTCGAAATTGGATTTCACGCCCTGCAGGATGCCGGCGATGCGCTCAAGTCCCATGCCGGTGTCGATGGAGGGGCGCGGCAGCGGCACGCGCTCCTCGGGCGAAACCTGCTCGTATTGCATGAACACGAGGTTCCAGAACTCGAGGAAGCGGTCGCCGTCCTCATCGGGCGAGCCGGGAGGACCGCCGGCGAGCTCAGGCCCCTGATCGAAGAAGATCTCCGAACACGGGCCGCAGGGGCCGGTGTCGCCCATCGCCCAAAAATTGTCGGAGGTGGGGATGCGGATGATGCGGTCGTCGTGGAAGCCCGCGATCTTCTTCCAAAGGCCGAAAGCCTCATCGTCCGTGTGGTAGACGGTGACGAGCAATTTATCCTTCGGAAGCTGGAACTCCTTCGTGATGAGCTTCCAGGCGAGTTCGATCGCGCGCTCCTTGAAATAATCGCCGAACGAGAAATTGCCGAGCATTTCGAAGAAGGTGTGATGGCGCGCCGTATAGCCGACATTGTCGAGGTCGTTGTGCTTGCCGCCGGCGCGCACGCATTTCTGGGACGTGGCCGCGCGCTGGTAGGGCCGCTTCTCGACGCCGGTGAAGACGTTTTTGAACTGCACCATGCCGGCGTTGGTGAACATCAGCGTGGGGTCGTTGCGGGGAACGAGCGGCGAGGATGCGACCACCTCGTGGCCCTCGGCCGCGAAGAAATCGAGGAAGGTCGACCGGATATCGTTGACGCCGCTCATGTCAGACTCTCGCACCCCGTTCAGTCCCGGCCCGGGTCCGGGAGCGCCGAACCCCTTGGCCCGAAGCCCCTGGCCCGACGACTTGCGCGCCGCGCCTGAGGCGCGCCGCCCTCGGCTCATATGAGCCCGCGCGTCTTCTAACGGCGGGGCCAGCGGAAGTCGAGAAGTAAGCCGGTCGCAGGCCCGGCCGGAGCCGGCCTTTCGAGGGCGACGGGCGCTGCCGGGAGGCGCAACAGGGACGGGCGCAAGGGCGGGAGCCAGGGCGGGCGCAAGGCCGGGCGCGCGGCGGGTCGGGGGCGCAAGATCGGGGCGCCCACCACGAAGACCCGGGGACGGACCGCGAAAACGACGGGACGGCCCGCGGAGATGGGGGCCGGCCCGTGGACGGCGAGCGCCGGACGGCAGGACTGGCGGAGGGGACCTTTCCCCCAGTCCAGGAGGCGGCTTGAGGCGGGGCCGCCGAAACCGCCCGGCGCTCGCCGGATTCTTACTCCTCGGCGTCCGCCTCTTTCGGGTCGACCGCCTCGAGGATGCGGTCGGCGATCAGGCCGGCGTTCTCGCGGATGGCGGATTCGATCCGGTTAGAGACCTCCGGATTGTCGCGCAGGAATTGCTTGGCGTTCTCGCGGCCCTGACCAAGGCGCTGGGAGTCGTAGGAGAACCAGGCGCCCGACTTTTCGACGACGCCGGCCTTCACGCCGAGGTCGATCAATTCGCCCGCCTTGGACACGCCCTCCCCGTACATGATGTCGAACTCGACCTGTTTGAACGGCGGGGCGACCTTGTTCTTGACGACCTTCACACGGGTCTGGTTGCCAACCACTTCCTCGCGGTCCTTGATCGCGCCGATACGGCGAATGTCGAGGCGCACGGAAGCGTAGAACTTGAGCGCGTTGCCGCCCGTGGTGGTCTCGGGGCTGCCATACATCACGCCGATCTTCATGCGGATCTGGTTGATGAAGATCACCATCGTGTTCGACCGCGAGATCGAGGCGGTGAGCTTGCGCAGCGCCTGGCTCATAAGACGCGCCTGCAGGCCCGGCTGGACCTCGCCCATTTCGCCCTCGATCTCAGCGCGCGGCGTAAGAGCGGCCACCGAGTCGACGACCAGGACGTCGATCGCGCCCGAGCGCACCAGCGTGTCGGTGATCTCAAGGGCCTGCTCGCCCGTGTCGGGCTGAGAGATGAGAAGATCGTCAAGGTTGACGCCCAGCTTGCGGGCGTAGACCGGATCGAGCGCATGTTCCGCGTCCACGAAAGCGCAGACGCCGCCGCGCTTCTGCGCCTCGGCGATGACATGCAGCGTGAGCGTGGTCTTGCCGGAGGATTCCGGACCATAGATCTCGACGATGCGCCCGCGCGGCAGACCGCCGACGCCCAGCGCGATGTCAAGTCCAAGCGAGCCGGTCGGCACGGTTTCGATTTCAACCGCCTGCTGGCCCTTGCCCAGGCGCATGATCGAGCCCTTGCCGAATGCGCGTTCGATCTGGGAGAGAGCGGCGTCGAGCGCCTTGGTCTTGTCCACGGACGTTCCTTCCACGAGGCGGAGATTCGCTTGGCTCACGGGGATGCTCCCTTTCCTGCACGACGACGGCGAAATGCGCAACCAATGGCTGACCCGCATCAATGTACCTGCTTTGTTCCAGTCCGCAAGTTCTTTTTTTGTTCACGCCTGTTATCGCTAATAAACAGTGACTTGCGCTCCGCTTGAGGCTTCGCTCGCCGATGACGCCGGCGCCAGTCGGCGCGCGCGGGCGGGCAGTTCGCGCAGCGACTCAGCCAGCGTCGCCTCGAGCGCGTCCACAAGGCCCGCGGCCTCGGGGGCGCCGGCCGGCGAGCCCTGCAGCGCCCGCGCAAGCTCGGCCGCGCGACGCAGGCCGAAATGGCCGAGCAGGCCGCACAGCGCATGGGCGGCGCGCGCGGCCTGCGCGGGCCCGGCGCGCAGATCGGCGAGATGGGCGCTGGCGGAGGCCTGCATGCGCGCGCTGAAGGCTTCGAACAGATGGAGGCCCACCTCATCGATGAGTTCGCGCAGCGTGGCGTCGTCGATCAGCGGGGCGGAGGCTTGCGGTGGCGAGCTGTCGAGCGGCACGGGCGATCCCTCGTTGCGGGACGCCGTTGGTAAGCGAGACGACGCTGCGGCAGGCAATCCCCCGCCGGCTGCGTGGTGAAGGGCGGGTGAACGCGGCCTCAGCGCGCCCCGCCCGTGACGGCGAATCCCTCGTAGCGGGCGGAGCGCTCCATGGGCGCGAAAGCGCCGCCGCGCGGCTCGGGGTCCGTGAAGCCCGTGCGCCCACCCAAGGCCGGCGCGCGCGGCGCGTTCTGGGCGGGGTTGGCGTCGAGCGAGATCCGCCGCACCGGGCGCGTCCGCTCGCTGCTGGCGCCGGAGGCTTCGGCGAGCTCCGGCTGGCTGGAAGGCGAAGCCGCGCGGGCGGGCTCAGGGGCTTCGCGCGCGGGCAGGCGCGGCTCGGCGAGTCGCTTCTTCGGCTGGGCTGCGGGCGTGAGCGTCATGGCGGTGGCGCGCGGAGGTTTCGCGGGCGCGCTGGTCATCGCCTTGGCGAAGACGAGGCACACCAGAAAGACGCTCGCCCCGATCACGAGGATGCGGGCGAGGGATTTGTCGCGGATGAAGGAAGCTGCGCCCGAGGCGCCCGCGGCGACGGCTTCCGGGCTTTCGCGCCGGGCGCTGGCCCGGTCAGGCAGGACGATGGACAAGGCGAACGACTCCACGCGACGAGACTTCGTTCACCATAGGCGGGCTTGCTGAACTTGAGGTTAACCGCTGCGCTCGCCCACGCCCTCCTTCACCGCCTCGATCAATTGCTTCAGCGAGAAGGGCTTGGGCAGGAAGCCGAAGTCCTCGCCCGCCGGCAGGTTCTTGGCGAAAGCGTCCTCCGCATAGCCCGACACGAAGATGACGCGGCATTGCACGCCGCGCTTGCGCAATTCGCCGAACATGGTCGGCCCGTCCATCTCCGGCATCACCACGTCGGAGACGATGAGATCGATCTCGCCGCCCACTTCGTCGACGACTTCGAGCGCCTGCAGGCCCGAGGCCGCCTCCAGCACGGTGTATCCGCGCGAGGCGAGGGCGCGCGCGCCAAACGCGCGCACCGCCTCCTCGTCCTCCACCAGAAGGATCGTGCCGTGGCCGGTGGCGTCGACGGTCTTGGCGGCCTCTTCCTTTTTGGCGACCTCCTCCTCCGCCTGCGCATGGCGGGGCAGGTAGATGCGGAACGTCGCGCCTTCGCCGGGTTCGGATTCGCAGGCGATGTAGCCGCCCGTCTGCTTGACGATGCCATAGACCATCGAAAGCCCGAGCCCGGTGCCCTTGCCCACTTCCTTCGTGGTGAAGAAGGGCTCGAACATTTTCGCCTTCACGTCAGGCGGGATGCCGTGGCCTGAATCGGAGACCTCCACCACCACGTAATCGGCGGGAACGAAACCCGGCTCGGCGATCGTCTCGCATTCGGCCGCCGTCACATTGCTGGTGGACAGGCGGATGCGCCCGCCCTCCGGCATCGCGTCGCGCGCGTTGACGACGAGGTTCACCACCACCTGTTCGAACTGGTTGAGATCGGCCTTCACGAGCCACAGGTCGCGGCCATAACGCACGTCGAGCTCGATCTTCTCGCCCACGAGCCGGCGCAGAAGGTTTTGCAGCTCCGACATCACCTCGTTGAGCTGCAGCACCTGCGGGCGCAGCGTCTGGCGACGCGAGAAGGCGAGCAACTGGCGCACGAGGCCCGCAGCGCGATTGGCGTTCTGCTTGATCTGCATGATGTCCTGGAAGGACGGATCGGTCGGGCGATGGCTCGCCAGCAGAAGGTCAGAATAGCCGATGATGGCGGTGAGCACATTGTTGAAGTCATGCGCCACGCCGCCGGCGAGCTGGCCGATGGCCTGCATCTTCTGCGATTGCGCGAAGCTCTCCTGCAGATTGCGCTGTTCGGTCGTGTCGAGCGCGAAAATATTCACCCGCGCGCCCTCCCCGTCCGCCTCCGCGGGCGAGGCGAAGAAGCGCGCGGAGCGCGCGTCCTCTCCGGCGAGCGCGGCGTCGATGGGCGCGACGTCCGTCTTGCCCTGTTCGGCGGCGAGCACGCCGGCGCGCAGGCTTGCGCGGTCGCGTTCGGCGACGCCCGCGTAAAGCGAGCGTTCGCCCTTCAGCGCTTCGGGCGCAAGGCGCGCGAAAGCGGCGTTGGCGCGCACCACGCGTCCGCCTTCCGCCAGCGCGGCGATGGCCATGGGCGTCTGGTTGAAGAAGCGCGCGAAGCGCACTTCCGCCGCACGCAGATCCTCCGCTGGCTCCTCGCCCGCCGCGCGGTTGATGACAAGCGTGCGCGAAGGCCCGGCCGCGCGATCCTGCCCGAAGGCGACGCGATGGATGAGGCGCACCGGCAGGCTCTGCCCGTCGCGGCGCTTCATCTCGACGTCGAACTGTTCGGTGCGCACTTCGCTCTCGCGTCCCGACACCGCGCCGATCAGCGCGGCGCCGTCGCCGGCCAGCAGGTCGACGAGACGCAGTCCGCCCGAGCCCACCTGCGCGAGGTCGTAGTCCAGCCAGGCGCACAGGGTCGCGTTGAGATAGACGATGTCGCCTTGCGCGTTGCAGGAGAAGAAGCCGGCGGGCGCATGGTCGAGAAAATCGATCGCATGCTGCAATTCCTGGAAAACGTTCTCATGGCGCGCGCGTTCGCGCGTGACGTCGGCGACCGTCCACAACACGCGCCGCGAGGCGCCCGCCTCGTCGAGCGGGCGCACGCGAATGCGATACCAGCCGACCCCGCCCTCGCCCGCCAACGCTGGCGAGAGACGCAATTCCTCGCTCGCGCGCTTGCCCTCGCGCGCGGCCTGCGCGAGCCGATAGACGGCCTCCGACACGTCAGGCGCGCCGGAGAAGAGGCGCTCGACGTTGCGCGCGTCGGTCACGTCCTGCGCGCCTGAAAGGCGCAGATAAGCGTCGTTGGCGTAGACCGCCGTGTCGCCTTCGGTGACAAGCAGGCCTTCGGCGCCCGTGTCGGCGATGCGTCGCGTCACGTCGTCGCGCGTCTGCGGCCCGGCGATGGTCACGAAGCCCACGGCGTAAGCGAACAGGCCGACGACGCCGGCCACCGCGAGCAAAGCGAGAATCGCGATCGTGACTTTGCTCGCCTGATCCTGCGGAAGAACGGTGAAGGAGCCGGCCGCGCCCGCCAGAAGCAGGGCGATGAGCAGAATCAGTCCGGGGCTGCCCGCCCGTTGCGGACGATCATGCGCCAGCGCGCCCTCGCCTGCGGCGGGCGTGGGCTTGCTGGGCGCCGGGGCTTGCGATCGGCTCTGCTCGGACATGCGGCGCTCATCCAATTGCGCGGGACAGCGAGAATGCGGCGACGGCCCCGCCAATGCAATGCGCGCGGGCCGCGACGACCCGAACGGGCGGACCGCCTGCCTCCGCCATTGGCGGAACAATATGAGAATTCAATTAAAAAATGCGCCATGTCGGAAAACTGCGGCAAAACGGCGGTGGAAAGGCCCGCGCCTGAAGCCCATGCCATGGTCGCCCCTGGCCGGGGGAGAGGCTATATATTAACCATCCGTTAATGGGGCGGGCCGCGCGTCGGCCTGTCTGTGTTAACGTGCGGGACGAAACGCCAGAGGCGCGGGCGAAGGCGGGCCTGACATGCAGATTTTGACTGAGATGATCGGCGAGAACAAAGTGCTCCTCTGGCTTCTTGGCGCGGCCGCCCTTCTGTTGGCGGCCCTGATCGCGGTCCTGCTTTACCGGCTTCTGTTCGGCCAGCGCCTGCGCGGCAAGGTGGGACGGGCGCGTCAGCCGCGCCTTGGCGTCGTCGACGCCTATGACCTCGACCGCAATCGCCAGCTCGTGATCGTGCGGCGCGACAACGTCGAACATCTCGTGATGATCGGCGGCCCCAACGATCTTCTCATCGAACAGACCATCGTGCGCGCGGTGCCCGTCGGCGCGGCGCAGGAGGCGCGCACCGTGCGCGAAGCCGCCGCCATCGCGGCCGCCGGCGGCGCCGGCCCCGCGCTTCTCGACCAGATGGAGGACGAGGCGGAGGACGAGGCCGGCGACAAGGGCAAGGCGCCCGCGCCAGCGGCGCCCATCGCCGCCAAGCCGGCGCAGCAACCAGCCCCCGCGCTCGGCAAGGCCGCCCCCGCCGCCCCGCCGCCCCCGCGCCCCGCCGCGCCGCAGACGGCCGCGCAGTCTCCCATCGCCACACCGGCTCCCACGCCCGCTCCGGCGCCTGCGCCCATCCTGCCCCCCGCGCCCGCCGCTCCGCCTCTGACGCGGCCTGCCGCGGCCGCCGCCCCGCCTGTGGCGAGCCCGACGCCGCCCCCCGCTGCGACCCAGACCCCGGCTTCCGTCGCCGCCTCCGCACCCCCGCCAACGCGCCCGCCGGTCGCGCCGGCGCGCCCGCTGCCGCCGATTCCCCCCGTCCTGGCCCCCGGCGCCGGCGCGCCCCCGAGCCGCACGGCCCCGCCCCTGCCCGGCCTTGGCCCGATCCCCGCCCCCGGCGGCTCAGGCGCTGGCCCGAGCCCTGCGCCCCTGCGCCCGGCCGCCGCCGCTCCCGCCGTCGCGCCCCCGGTGATCGCGCCCGTCCCGGCGCCGGACAAGACGCCGGAACAGCCGCAGGACAAGGCCCAAGAGAAGGCCCAAGAGAAGGTCCAAGAGCCAGCCAGAGAGACGGCTCAAGAAAAGCCTCAAGAGACGGCTCAGGAGAAAGCGCCGGAGAAACGCGAGGATGATTCGCCGTCCCAGCGCCCCGCGCCCGCCGCCTCCGCCAAGCCCGCCAGCGAACTCGACCCGCTCGACGCGCTGGAAGAGGAAATGCGCAAACTTCTGGGGCGCTAGCCCCGCGCGCGAAGTGGCGACCACAAACGAAAACGGCCCCTCGCGGGGCCGTTTCTCTTTTGAGGCTGTCGCAAAGTCCCACGCCGCTCAATCGTCGCGATAGACCTTTTCGCGGCGCTCGTGGCGCTCCTGCGCCTCAACCGAAAGAGTCGCGATTGGGCGCGCGTCGAGGCGTTTGAGCGAGATCGGCTCGCCCGTCTCCTCGCAATAGCCGTAAACGCCCTCTTCGATGCGCTGCAAAGCGGAATCGATCTTGGCGATCAGCTTGCGCTGGCGATCGCGCGCGCGCAGTTCGATGGCGCGGTCGGTCTCCGAGGAGGCGCGGTCCGCGATGTCGGGATGATTCTCGTTCTCCGACTGCAGCGCGACGAGGGTCTCGCGGCTTTCGCGCAGGATCTCCTCTTTCCAGGCGAGCAATTTGCGCCGGAAATAATCCCGCTGCCGCTCGTTCATGAAGACTTCGTCTTCCGACGGGCGATAGGCGTCGTCGATTGAATCCGCGTGTTTCATGCGCCGACCCGCTCCTGCGATGTGGGCGCCTTATAGCCATTCGCAAGGGCCCCGACAACGCCCGCAACCCGCCGCCCACAGGCTGGTTGGGTGCGGGCGCCCGCACAAGCATGGCCGCAAGAGCCCGAAGGCGGAATGCCCCATCGCCCAGCTTCAGGGTTCGAACGCGACGGCGAGCGCCGCCCTGCGGCTTGCGAGCGTCACGAAATCAGATGAATCGGCGTCGTTCCGCCGGATGGGCAGGCGGGTCGCGCCTGCGCCCGACGGCGCGGCATGAAAAAACCCCGGCGCTGGAGGCGCCGGGGCGAAATGCGCGCAGACCGCCTGCGCCGAAATCACGCCATCGGCGCGAAGGCGTAGCCTGATCCGTCCTTGGTGAGCGTTCCGCAGCCGGGCATGCCGTAGTGATAGCCGGCGACGGGAATCTTGTCGGCCACCACGCGGTCGAAAATGCGCCGGCGCGTGGCCTCGGCGAGATTGGGGTCCATGTCGAACACCACATGCCAGCCGGGATTGCGCACGAACAATTCCTTCACGTTCGTGACGTCGGCGAGCACCATGAACTGCTGCGCGCCCGACGACACATGGAAGCTCGTGTGGCCCGGCGTGTGGCCGTAGCTCGCCACGGGCTTCACGCCCGGCAGCACGTCGGCCTCGCCCTCGAAGCGGCGCACGTTCTTCCATGTGGCGAGCGTCTCGCCCACGCGGCGCACGAGGCCCTGCACGCCCTGCGGCAGTTTGGAGGTGCGGCTCTCATCGGTCCAGAACGCGAGCTCCGCGGCGGGAACGATGATCTCGGCCTGCGGATAGATCGGCTTGTTGTCCTTGTCCATCAGGCCGAAAATGTGATCGGGATGGAAGTGGGTGACGACGACATGCGTCACGTCTTTCGCCTCGAAGCCGGCGGCCTTCATGTTCTCCTGCAGACGTCCGCTCTGCGGCAGGCCGGCGGCGCCGTTGCCGGCGTCGAAGATCACGCGGCGGTCGCCGATCTTTATCGTCGTCACGGTGAAACCGGTCGGCACGCCGTCGGTGATGACGCCGCCCTCGGCCAGCGCCTTCTGGCGCTCCTCGATGGAGGCGTTGCGCACGAAATTGGGATCATGCGGGCGCACGATCTCGCCGTCGAACACCTGCGTCACTTCAATGTCGCCGACCTGGAAGCGATAGAATTGCAGCTTGCGCGGATTGAGGCCGGTCTCGCGCTGGGCTTCCTGCGCCAAGGCGGAGGGCAGGAATTCGACGGGCCGGTCGAGCCCGAAGGCCGCGCCCGCGGCGGCGGCCGAGACGACGAAATTGCGACGGGTGAACATGAACGCACTCTCCCTTGCGGCGGGACATATTGGGCCGTTGTCGGGCCACCTAGGGCGCAAGCAGGAGCAAAACAAGCCATGCCGCGCGGGCGACGCGCGCGTCGCGCATGCGAAAAAGGGGCCGCTGGGGCCCCTTTCTCCGTCTCACATTCAGGCGCGGGCGCCCTCGCCGGCGGGGCGCGGCCGGAAGCGGCGACGTTTGGCCTGCGGGCGCGCGTCCGCGCGCGGCTCCTGCCGGCCCTGCGGGGCGCGCTGGCCGTCGCGCTGGGGCGCGCGGGCCTGCTGGGGTCCGCGTCCGCGCTGCTGGCGCGCAGGCCGGCCCGCGGGGGCCTTGTCGGATTCCGCGGCGGGATTCGCGCGACGCTCCACCCGCGCGATCTCCTGACGCGTGAGCTTTTCAATCGCGCGTAGCAGATGACGCTCGTCGTTGTCGACCAGCGACACCGCCACGCCTTCCGCGCCCGCGCGCGCCGTGCGCCCGATGCGGTGCACATAGCTTTCCGCCACGTCGGGCAGTTCGAAGTTCACCACATGGGTGACGTTCGACACGTCGATGCCGCGCGCGGCGATGTCGGTGGCGACAAGCACGCGCGTGCGCCCGCCCTTGAAGCCGTCGAGCGCGGCCTGGCGCTGGTTCTGACTCTTGTTGCCGTGGATGGCGGCCGCCGGCACGCCCGCCTGCGCGAGCGCCTTCGACACGCGGTCCGCGCCGCGCTTGGTGCGCGTGAACACGATCGTGCGCTTCCATTCCTCATCGCGCAGAAGCTCGGTGAGGATGGCGCCCTTCGCGCCCGCGTCCACCATGATCGCCTGCTGGGAGACGCGCTCGGCCGTAGTCGCCACAGGCGTCACCGAAACCTGCGCGGGATCGTGCAGGAACTCGGAGGCGAGCGTGGCGATCTCGCGCGGCATGGTGGCGGAGAAGAACAGGCTGTGCCGCTTCTTCGGCAGTTTCGCCATGATCTTGCGAATGGGCGCGATGAAGCCGAGATCGAGCATGTGGTCGGCCTCGTCGAGCACGACGAATTGCGCGCCCTCAAGCCGCGCATGGCCGTTGTCGAGATGGTCGATCAGCCGGCCCGGCGTGGCGACGAGCACGTCGACGCCGCGCGCGAGCGCCTTGATCTGCGGCCCCATGGACACGCCGCCCACGACCACCGCGACGCTGACGCCCTGTCCGCGGCCATAGGCCTTGAAACTGTCGCCGATCTGGGCGGCGAGCTCACGGGTGGGCGCGAGCACGAGGGCGCGCGCCTGTTTGGGGGCGAGCGGGCGGCGCGTCTGCGCCATGAGATGGAGGATCGGCAGCGCGAAGGCGGCCGTCTTGCCGGTGCCGGTCTGGGCGATGCCGAGCAGGTCGCGCCCTTGCAGCAGGACGGGAATGGACTGGGCCTGGATCGGCGTGGGGGTGGAATAGCCTTCCTCGCGCAGCGCGCGAAGGATGGACTCGGCGAGGCCGAGGTCCGCAAAACTGGTCAATTGGATGCGCTTTCACATGCGCCGGCGGCGCTGCACGCGCGGTCCGGCTCGTTTCAGGGGGACGAACCCCGCGTAACCGGGCTGTCTGTGGGGGATTACCCTGCGCTCAACGGAGGGGCCGCTTGTTGGCGGATTACGCGACCGGAGCGCCTGTCGCTGCGATGCAGCAAGCCACTCGTAGTCTCCGCCCGCCGACAAGTCAAGCCGAAGGGCGTGGATTGCGCCTGCGCGCAGCCGCCTTTGACCGAAAGCCGCCTTTGCCGGGCTGCGGCCCCATGCTAGACGGGCGGGGAGGTTTCAGGCCGCGCGCCGCTTCATGAGAAAACCGGAGGACGTCGTTCCATGAGCAAGATCAAGGTCGCCAATCCCGTCGTCGAAATGGACGGCGACGAGATGACCCGCATCATCTGGCAGTTCATCAAAGACAAGCTCATCCACCCCTATCTCGACATCGATCTGAAGTATTACGATCTCTCGGTCCAGAAGCGCGACGAGACGAACGACCAGATCACCATCGATTCCGCCGAGGCGACCAAGAAATACGGCGTCGCGGTGAAGTGCGCGACCATCACGCCCGACGAAGCGCGCGTGAAGGAGTTCGGCCTCAAGGAGATGTGGAAGTCGCCCAACGGCACGATCCGCAACATTCTCGGCGGCACGATCTTCCGCGAGCCGATCATCTGCAAGAACGTGCCGCGCCTCGTGCCGGGCTGGACCCAGCCCGTCGTCGTCGGCCGCCACGCCTATGGCGACCAGTATCGCGCCACCGACTTCAAGGTTCCCGGCAAGGGCCGCCTGACGATCAAGTTCGAGGGCGATGACGGCACGGTGATCGAGAAGGAGGTCTTCAAGTTCCCGGGCGCCGGCGTCGCCATGTCGATGTACAACCTCGACGAGTCGATCCGCGATTTCGCCCGCGCCTCGTTCAACTACGGCATCATGCGCCGCTATCCGGTGTATCTGTCCACGAAGAACACGATCCTGAAGGCCTATGACGGCCGCTTCAAGGACATCTTCCAGGAAGTGTTCGACACCGAGTTCGCCGCGCAGTTCAAGACGCTCGGCCTCACCTACGAGCACCGCCTCATCGACGACATGGTGGCGGCGGCGCTGAAATGGTCGGGCGGCTATGTGTGGGCCTGCAAGAACTACGACGGCGACGTGCAGTCCGACACGATGGCGCAGGGCTACGGCTCGCTCGGCCTCATGACCTCGGTGCTGATGACGCCCGACGGCATGACGGTGGAGGCGGAAGCCGCCCACGGCACCGTGACGCGCCACTACCGCCAGCACCAGCAGGGCAAGGAGACCTCGACGAACTCCATGGCGTCGATCTTCGCCTGGACCCGCGGCCTGCTGCACCGCGCCAAACTCGACAACAACGAGGAGCTGAAGAAATTCGCCCTCACCCTCGAGAAGGTCTGCGTGGACACGGTGGAGGCGGGCTTCATGACGAAGGACCTCGCGATCCTCGTCGGCGCCGACCAGCCCTGGCTCACCACCACGGGCTTCCTCGACAAGATCGACGAGAACCTCAAGAAGGCGATGGCGTAAGGCTTCGTCGCCTCCAGACATGCGAAAGGGCGCCTCCGGGCGCCCTTTTTCATTTCAGGACCGCGCGCGTCCCCGCGCGCATCTGCATGAATGGACCGCGCGCGTCCCCGCGCGCAAGCGCTCCACTGGACCGCGCGCGGTCCTAAGCGAGGCGTTAGTTGAACGCCGGACAGGCGCCGCAGCCGGCGGGCCCGCAGGCCGGCGCAGGCTCGGACACATCGCCGCCTTTGTTGGGCGAGGCGATGAGCGACAATTGCTGCTCAAGGTCCACGCTCTGGCAGGTCGGGCATTCCGGCGTGTCGCTGGAGCGCACCAGGGTCTGGAACTCCTTGCCGCACGCGCGGCAGGCGAAAGAAAAGATCGGCATTCGGCCCCTCCAGGATGCGATGCGGAGCGTTTTCTGCCGCAAGCGGGCGCGCAAGACAAGCCGGCGCGCGCAGGGCGCGCAGACGCTGACAGCCGCGCCCGCCCGCCCTATCTTGCCCGCATGCGTCGACTCATCCTGCTCCGCCACGCCAAGGCCCATCGCGACGATCCCGCGGGCGATCGCGCTCGCGCGTTGACCGACCGTGGCCGGGCGGACGCCGCCGCAGCCGGCGCATGGATGCGCGACCACGCCATCGCCCCCGACGTCGCGCTCGTCTCCGACGCCCGGCGCGCCCGCGAAACCATGGAGCGCCTCCTGCCCGCGCTCGTGCGCCCGCCCCATATGCGGGTGGAGCCGCGGCTCTATCTCGCCGATCCCGCGACCCTGCTGCGCGCGATCCGCGCGACGCCAGCCGATGCGCGCGTCGCGCTCGTCGTCGGGCATAATCCGGGGATCGCGGAACTGGCGCTCGCCCTCGCTGGCGAAGGCGTAGCCGAGGCCGTGGGCCGGCTTGCGCACGCTTTCCCCACCGCCTCGCTCGCCGTGCTCGCCTTCGATGGCGAATGGGGCGACCTGGGGGAACGCGACGGCCGCCTCGAGCGCTTCGTAACGGCGCGCGCCGCGCATGACCGCACGGCGGAGCGGTGAGGGTGTAAAACGCGGGCGCGGCGCTTATCTTGGGACAGCGCGGCGCGCGGCCGCGTCGCCGGATTCCGCCCGTGAGCCTGATCGACGACATCCTGCACGAAACGCGCGTCGCCGCGCGCAGCCTCGCCGATTACGTGAGCGGGTCGAACCTGCGTTTGGGCGTCACCGGGCTGTCGCGCGCCGGCAAGACCGTGTTCATCACCGCGCTTGTGGACGCGCTCACCCGCGCGGGCGCCTCCCATGCGGATGAGCGGCGGCGCGCCCTGCCCGTCTTCCGCGCCCATGCGGACGGCCGCCTGATCGGCGCCCGCCTTGAGCCCCAGCCCGACGACGACGTTCCCCGCTTCGCCGTGGAGGAGCATCTGGCCGCCCTCACCGGCGGCGAACAGGGAGCGGACGCACGCCGCTGGCCGCAATCCACGCGGCGCATCTCCCAATTGCGCCTCACGCTGACGTTCGAAAGCGCGACCGGCTGGCGCAAGGGCGCGCAGGAGCTCACCCTCGACATCATCGATTATCCCGGCGAATGGCTGCTCGACCTGCCCTTGCTCGCAAAGGACTATGCGCAATGGTCGCGCGAGACGATCGAGGCGGCGCAAGGCGCAAGTCGCGCCATGCTCGCCGCGAACTGGCGCGCGCATCTCTCCGAACTCGATCCTGCCGCGCCGGCGGAGGAAGAGCGCGCGCGCAAGGCCGCCGAAATCTTCACCGCTTATCTGCGCGCCTGCCGCGACGACCGCTACGCACTATCGACCCTGCCGCCCGGACGCTTCCTCGCGCCCGGCGATCTTGAAGGCTCGCCCGCGCTCACCTTCGCGCCGCTGAACATGGAGCAGGACGCGCGCATCAAGCCGGGCTCGCTCGCCGCCATGATGGAGCGACGCTACGAGGCTTATAAAACGCATGTGGCGCGGCCCTTCTTCCACGATCATTTCGCGCGGCTCGATCGGCAGATCGTGCTTGTGGACGCGCTCTCCGCGCTCAATTCCGGCCCCTCCGCCCTGCGTGACCTCGAAGGCGCGATGACCGACGTGCTCGCCGCCTTTCGCGCCGGGCGCGCCTCGCTCCTGTCCACGATCTTCCGCCCGCGCATCGATCGCATCCTGTTCGCCGCGACCAAGGCGGACCATTTGCACCATCGCAGCCACGACAGGCTCGAGGCGATCCTGCGTCAGGCGGCGCATCGCGCCATCGCGCGTGCGCAAGACGTCGGCGCGCAGGTGGACGTGCTCGCGCTCGCCGCCGTGCGCGCGACGCGCGAGGCGCAGGTGCGCCATGACGGACGCACGCTCGACGCCATCGTCGGCGCGCCCATCGCAGGCGAGGCCATCGCCGGCGAAATCTTCGACGGATCGACCGACGCCGCCGTCTTTCCCGGCGAATTGCCGGAAGATCCGCGCGCCGCCTTCCGCGGCGAAGGGCTTGCGCTGCGCGAGCAGGACGCCGCCTGGCGCTTCGTGCGCTTTCGTCCGCCGCGCGTGGAGCAAGGCGCGCCGCTGCCCCACATCCGCCTCGACAGGGCGCTCGAATTCCTCATCGGAGACCGGCTCACATGAGCGACGCAAACATGCGCCCGCGCGCCTTCCGCCTCGACGACGGCGGCGCGCGCATCGAGGAGGCGCCCGACGCTTATGCGCAAGAGGCGCTGCGCGCCGTGAGAGGGCAAGAGGCGCTGCGCGCCGTGAACGAACAAGAGGCGCTGCGCGCAGGCTCTGACGACAGCGTCGCCCTCAATGACGACGCGGCGATCGTGGAGGCGCAACGCCGGGGCGTTGCGGCCCGCGCGCTCCTCTCGGCGGCGGGCCTCTTCTGGTCGGCGGTCGCGGGGCTCATCGCGCTTGCGCTCGGCGGCTGGCTCATGCGGCTCGTGGAGGACGCTTTCGCGCGCACGCCTGCCTTGGGCTATGTCGCGCTCGCCCTGCTCGCGCTCGCCGTGCTTTCGGCGAGCGTGATGGCCTGGCGCGAGGCGCGCGGCGTATGGCGCCTCAAACGCATCGCGCGCCTGCATGCCGACATAGCGCGCGCGCGCGAACAGGACGCGCGCGAGGCGGCGCGCGCGCTCATGAATACGCTCTGCGCGCTCTACGCGGATCACCCGGAGAGCGCGGCGGCGCGCGCGCATGTCCAAGCCCTCACGCGGGAGATCGTGGACGCGCGCGACCTGATCGACATCGCGGAACGCGAGCTCATGACGCCGCTCGACGCGCGCGCCGCGCAATTATGCGCGGAGGCGGCGCGGCGCGTTTCCGTCGTCACCGCGCTCAGTCCGCGCGCGCTTGTGGACGTCCTGTTCGTCGCCGCGCAATCTATAAGGCTCGTGCGCCGCGTTTCGGAGGTTTATGGCGGGCGGCCCGGCTGGCTCGGCTTCCTGCGCATCCTGCGGTCGGTGGGCGCGCATCTCGTCATCACGGGCGGCATGGCGGCGGGCGATTCCCTCGTGCAACAGGCGCTGGGCCAGGGGCTCGCCGCGCGCCTGTCCGCGCGTCTGGGAGAAGGCGTTCTCAACGGATTGCTCACCGCGCGCGTGGGCCTTTCCGCCATGGCCGTGTGCCGGCCCATGGCTTACGCGGCGCGCAAGCCGCCCGGCGTCTCCGAGATCGCGCCCTTCCTGTTCAGGAGCGAGGGTTGACGCGCGCTAAACGCGCGGCCGCTACCTTGCGCGCCAGATCGCGCACGAAGCGCCCGGCGGCCAGCGCGAGGCCGGCGGCGAGCACCCACCAGGCAGGCCGCACGACGTAAGAGAAATCGAGATTGGCCGCGAGCACGCGCGCGGCGTCGGCGCCGGTGGCGAAGGCGTAGTAACCGGCCTCGATCAGCGCGGCGCCAAGGCCCGCCAGCACGGCGAGGCCCGCAAGGCTCGCCGCGCCGAAATCGCCCGCGCGCTTGCGCAACAGGCGGAAGCCCGCGAACAAGAGGCACAGGCCCGCCATCAACGCGGCCTGCGTGGCGTCGAGCCGCACCAGCATGAAGTAATGCACGAGGCTTGCGAGCGCGATGGCATAGATCCACGCATGCAGATCGTTCCATCGCCCGGCGCCGAGACGGCGAATGGCCGCCTCGTTGGACGTGACGCCTAGCGCGATCATGCCGAACGTGGCGAGCCAGCCGATGAAGAGATAGGCGCGCAGAACGGATTCCGCGAGGATCGTGCGCCAGACGAAATCCTCCTGCGCGAACCAGAAGCCCACATGGGCCAGCGCATAGGCGAGCGCGGCGAGCCCGAGCATGCGGCGCACGAGATAGACGCGGTTCCAGCGCGTGGCGTGCCGCAGTGGCGTGACCGCAAGGGCGGCGACGAGAAAGCGCAGGCTCCAGTCGCCGGTCTCGCGCAGCGCATCGGTGACGGGCTTGGGCGACAGGCCGCCCGCCTGCCATCGCCAGGCAATCCAGACGGCGGGCGCGCAACAGGCGAGGAAGACCGCGAGCTTCAGCCATGAAAGCCGGCCCGCGCGGTCCGTCCATGGCGCGAAGGAGAGAAGGCTTGCCTGCATGCGCGCTGTCATGGCCGGATTATAGGCCCCGCCCCGCGCTTCGCCAGTCGCTGCCGTTTCGGGCTGCAAGGCGCGCGAGGACGCGCGCGGTGTCCAGCAAATGCGCGCGGGGACGCGCGCGGTCCACAGATTCGCGTGCGAACCCGGATGGGTTACGCCACGCCGAGCTTTTTCTGCAGGCTCGAAGACGAGGTGGTGTATTGGAACACCACTTTCTTGTCGGGATAGATGTAGCGGTTCGCCTTCTGCGCGGCGAGCGCGGCCTCGTGGAAGCCGGAGAGGATGAGCTTCAACTTGCCGGGATAGGTGTTGATGTCGCCGATCGCGAACACGCCGGGCACGTTGGTCTCGAACTTCTCCGTATCCACCGGCACGAGGTTCTCATGCAGGTTGAGGCCCCAGTTGGCGATCGGCCCCAGTTTCATGGTGAGGCCGAAGAACGGCATCATCCGTTCGCAGGCGATGTCGAAGACCGCGCCGTCATTGCCTTTCACGGTCACGGCGGACAGCTCGCCGCCCTCGCCCTTCAGGCCCGTCATCTGGCCGAGCACGAGATCCATCTTGCCCGCGGCGACCAGCTCGCGCATCGCGTTCACCGAATGGGGCGCGGCGCGGAACTCGTCGCGACGATGCATCAGGATCACGCGTTCAGCGACCGGATGCAGATTGAGCGTCCAGTCGAGCGCGGAATCCCCGCCGCCCACGATCAGCACGCGCTTGCCGCGGAAGGCCTCCATCTTGCGCACGGCGTAGAAGACCGATTTGTCCTCATAAGCCTCGATGCCCGGCACGGGAGGCTTCTTGGGCTGGAAGGAGCCGCCGCCCGCCGCGATCAAAACGACCTTCGCCTCGAACACGAGGCCGCCGTTGGTGCGCAGCCGGAACAGCGGCGCCTGCGGCGTGCCGAGGCTCTCCAGCTCGTCCACCTGCTCATTGAAATGGAAGGTCGCGCCGAACGGCTCGATCTGCTTCATCAGATTGTCGACGAGGCCCTGCCCCGTGACCTGCGGAAAGCCGGGAATGTCGTAGATGGGCTTCTCGGGATAGAGCTCCGAGCACTGGCCGCCGACGCGGGGCAGAATGTCGAGCACATGGGCCTTGATGTCGAGCAGGCCGAGTTCGAAGACGGCGAAGAGGCCGCAGGGGCCCGCGCCGATGATGAGGGCGTCGGTCTTGATGGTCTCGCTCATGTCCCATGGTCCTTGTGATCGCCGCGGAGACTCGCTCCGCGGCCGAACTGGCCCCTGCTTATTTCAACATGCAGGTTTTGTGAACCAGTTTTAAATACAGAAACCGTCTGTATTAACCCTGCTGTTCGGGCGTGCGCACCACGAGGCCGTCGACCTGCGCGGTGACGCGGATCTGGCAGGAAAGGCGCGACTCCGTGCGCACGTCATAGGCGAAGTCGAGCATGTCCTCTTCCATGGACTCCGGCTTGGGGAGTTTCTCGACCCAGGCTTCGTCAACATAGACATGGCAGGTGGCGCAGGCGCAGGCGCCGCCGCACTCGGCCTCAATGCCCGGCACGTCGTTGCGGATCGCCGCCTCCATCACGGTCGAGCCTTCCTCCGCCTCCACGGTTCGGGACTGGCCGCCGGCGTCGATGAACGTGATTTTGACCATGGATTGCTCGCGTCGCTGAAAAGAAAAAGCCGCCGGACCGCTTCCGGCGGCGCTTTCCTACCCAATTCGGCGCCGTTTGGCGAGGGGCGCGCCCCTCAGGCGTCCTTGAGCAGTTCGGCGATCTGGGCGCGCGCCTCCCGCACCCGCAGGGCAAGGGCCGCCCGCAGGTCGGCGAGCCGGGCCGCGTCGCTGCAGGCCGCAAGCGCCTCCCCATAGTGAACCGCGGCCGCGGCCACCGGCATGGCGCCCACCGCCTGGGCGGAGCCGCGCAGCGTGTGGCAAAGGTCGCCGAGCCAGCGCCGCTCGCCCTGGGCCACGCCCGCCTCCAGCCGCATCAGGATCTGCTCCGCCTGCCGATCGAACAGGGCGAGGAGCTCCAGTTCGAGGTCGCGGTCGCCGAGCGACTGGGCGGACAGGCGCACGAGATCGATGGCCGGGCCGCTCGCGGTTCCCGCGTCGACGTTCTGCGGCCGCGGCGACGTATGCAATGGCGTGGTCATGAAAGCTCCAGGAAAATCCCGTTCCGGCGCGGCCAGCGGGAACGCGGCCGCGCGTCGCGAAACGCGCCTCAGCTTCGACCCTTTGGGTGAATCGGCCGTTAACGACGTTTACCGATGGACGGGAAGGGCCCGTTCCCAACCCTTGGGCGGAAGAGTAAATTGATGATTGGTTAATTTGGCCGCGCGTGCGTCTACGCGCGCGGCGAGGGGGCAGCTGGCCGCAAGCTTGGCGGGCAGGTCTTCGAATTTTTGAGGAATGAGGCGAAAATGGCCAATCCTTCCAAGGCTCAGGACGCGGCTGCAGCAGCGCTTTCCGCAATCGAGGAGGCGTTGAACCTCTCCGATGCGACGGCGCCGGCCGCGTCAAAGGGCGCGCGCGACTCATCAATGCGCGCGAAAGAGGATTCGCCCGCATCGCCCCGCGAAACCGCGAACGAGCCGAAGGACGCAGCGAAAGGCGCCCCGCCCGCTGCGAAAAAAATCATTGAATCCGAACGCGTGAATCCAAAACCTGTGGACAATGGCGCTGACGTAGCGGAACGCGCCGAGCGTGAAGACAAGTCGCGCGGAGACGAGCGCCTCGAACCTTCGCGCCCCGCCAACGACGATCGCCAGTCGGTCGGCCAGATCCTTCTCGCTTTGCAGGCGCGTCCGAGCGCGAAGCCCATCGTCTTCGCCACGCTGGCCTCACTCGCCTGGGTCGCCGTCGCCGGAGTCTATATATGGAAGGGCGAGGCCGCAGCGATGACGCTGGGCCAATGGGCGCTGTTCACCCTCGCCGCCCTCGGCCCCGTCGCCTTCTTCTTCTCAACCGCGGTGATCGTGCGCCGCGCGCAGGAAATCCGGCTGACCGCGCAATCCATGTCGCAGGTCGCTTTCCGTCTCGCGGAGCCGGAATCGCTCGCCACCGAACAGATCGTCACATTGTCTCATGCGATCCGTCGCGAAGTCGCCTCCATGGGCGACGGCATCGAACGCGCGCTCGCCCGCGCGAGCGAGCTTGAGACCATCATGCGTGCCGAAGTGGCGAGCCTCGAGCGCACGTATTCCGACAATGAGCGGCGCATCCGCGCGCTGATCGACGAACTCGCCTCCGAGCGCGAGGCCATCGTGGGCAATGCGGAACATCTGCGCCAGACGATCGTCGGCTCGCAGGAGCGCCTGTCCTCCGACATCGAAAACGCCAGCGCGCGCCTCTCCGACATCGTCGGCGAGGCGGGCGCCCGCGTCACCTCCTCGCTCGGCGAGAAGGCGGAGGAGATCAGCATGATGCTGCTGCGCAGCGGCGGCTCCATCGTCGAGCGCATCGACTCCAACGGCGATCAGATGACCGCCCGCCTCGCGGAGACCGGCTCCGCCGTCTCCGAGCGCCTCAGCTCCACCCTGCTCGCCCGCGTGGACGAGATGGACGAGCGCCTGCGCGCGGCGAGCGAGCGCATCCGCGCCAGCGTCGACGACAGCTCGGGCAAGGCCGCGCAGCGTCTCGAAGAAGCGGTCGAGCGCATCGACTCCACCGTCACCTCCAGCGTCGAGACGATCACCGTGCGGGTGAGCGAGGCCGACGCCCGCATCTCCGCCACCGTCACCGACGGCGCGCAGACCATCACCGTGAAGCTCGATGAGGCGATCGACCGCCTCGACGAGCGCGTCGCCAGCGGCGCGGACGCCTTCGTGGTGCGCGTGAACGAGGCGAGCGAGCGCATCGAGGACGCGGTCGTCAACCGCGGCGCGGCGCTGGCCGAACAGATCACGGAAGTGGCCGAGCGGATGACGACGGTCGTCACCGTCGAGGGCGCAGCGCTCGCGCGCACGCTCGCTGACAACGCCGACCGCATGAACGCCTCCCTCACCGAGCGCACCGAGGCCGCGCGCGAGGTCTTCCAGAGCGCGAGCGAGGACATTTCCGCGCGCCTCGATGAGCACCAGAACAAAGTGCGCGACCAGATCGAGGAGCACACGTCGAAACTGCACTCGCGCTTCACCGAGACAGCGACCGAGGCGATCGCCGCCATCGGCATGCACAGCGAGCGCATCAACGAAAGCCTGCTCGAGCGCCTGAACGCGTTCGAGAGCTCCGTGCTGACCCACGGCAACGAGCTGACCTCGCAGATCGCGACCCATGCGAACGCCTTCACCGGCACGGTCAACGAGAAGCTCGCCGCCGTCGAGGCCGCCTTCACCACCCATGCGCAGGCGTTCACCGACCGCCTGTCGGACCGCGCGGCGGAAGCGGCCGCGACGCTGGAGCGCTCCGCCCGCACATTCGACGAGACCGCCGGCGCCCGCACGCAGGAGCTTTCGGAATCCTTCGAGCGGCAGGTGGAGACCTTCTCCCGCACCGCCGAGGCGCGCGCCGCGCGTCTCGAGGAGACGGTGGACAATTACATCGCCGTCTTCTCCGGCGCGATCGACGCGCGCGCGCGGGAAGTCTCCGACCTGCTCGCGCAGAACACGGCCGCCTTCAACGAATCCGCTTCCGCCCGCATTCGGGAAGTGGGCGAGACCGTCGCGCAGGGCGCCCGCGCCTTCGACGAGACGGCGAGCGTGCGCACCGCTGCGCTGACCGAAGCCATGATGAGCCTCGTCGGCAAGATCGACTCGGGCCTCGACGCGCGCATGCAATCCATGACCGAGGCTCTGGCGCGTCAGGCGCTGGAATCGGCTCGCGTGCTGCGCGAAAGCGCGGATCAGGTGAAGACCTCGCTCGATCCCACCGCCATCGACGCCACGCTCGTCTCGCGCATCCGCGACCTCAATCAGGCCTTCACAGAGCGCAGCGAGGAATTGCTGGCCAATCTGCTCAAGGGCGCGAAGGCGGTCGACGCCGCGCTGGACGGAGAAGCCGTCAGCGCCGTTCTCGGCGCCAAGATCGCGCAGCTCGATCTCGCGCTCGAAACCCGCGCCCGCGACATGGTGCAGGCGCTCACCGGCACGGTGGAGAGCGTCAAGGGCGCCCTCGACCCCAGCCAGGTCGAGAAGGCCATCTCCGCGCGCGTGGACGAGATCAACGAGGCGCTCAGCGCCCGCAATCGCGAATTGCTGCAATCCCTGCTCACCGGTGCGCGCGCCGTGGAGAGCGCGCTCGACGCGAAGGCGGTGGAGCAGATGCTCGCTGCGCGCGTGTCCGAGATCGACGCTACGATCAACGCCCGCGGCCGCGAACTCAACGAGTCCCTCGCCGCGCGCGCCACGGAGCTGCGCGCGATCATCGACCAGCAGGGCCCCTCGCTCATCGACACGCTCACCCAGCGCAGCGCGGAGATTTCGCACGAACTGGGTCAGGTGGTCGACCGCGTCTCAAGCGTCATGGGCGCGCAGGGCGCGGCGGTCGCCGCCGACATCGAGGCGCGCGAGCAGGCGCTCGTCGCCTCCATCAACGGCTCGACGGAAGCCCTGCGCCAGGCCATCGAGGCGAGCGCGGCGGGCTCGATCCAGGCGCTCGTGGGCGCCAATGACAAGCTGCGCTCCGAGATGGTGGCGGTGCTCGACAATCTCGGTCGCACGAACCAGACGCTTCAGGCCATCGTCGATCAGGCGGGCGGCAGCCTTGGAGCTGTCGAGCAATCGCTCAGCCATCGCATCAACGAGTTGCGTGAATCCCTCGGCGCCATCGCCGAACAGGCGTCCGCCGTCAGCCAGAGCACGGACGCCGCGATCTCGCATGCGGGTTCGCTCACCTCCACTCTCGCCCGTCAGAGCGCGGAATTGTCGGAGGCGGCGACCACGCTGGCGCAGAACCAGCTCCATCTCGACGCAACGCTGGAGAGCCGGCAGATCTCGCTCGAGACCCTGCTCAACGATGTGCAGGCCCGCACCGAATCCTTCGACGCGATCATGCGCGCCTTCACCAGCATGGTGGAGGATTCCTTCACCGCCGCCGAGAAGCGCTCGCGCGACATCGGCCTTCTGCTGGCGACCGAAACGCGCAACGTCGCCGGCGTCATCAGTCAGCAATATGACGAAGTGCGCGCCGCCGCCGAGGCCGAGCGCACGCGCGCGGCGGAAATGCTGCAAGGCACCTACGCCGATGCGAGCGCCGAGATGGCGCATGTGTTCAAGCCGATCATGGATCAGTTCCGCGACGCGGTCGGCGAAATGCGCCGCATGAGCGACGAGGTGCGCCGCGAACTGGAGACCACGCGCGAGGACCTGCGCCGCGGTTCGGTGGAGCTTCCCCGTGAAGCCTCCGAACAGACCGCCGCCATGCGCCGCGTGGTCGCCGACCAGGTGAAGGCGCTCAACGAGCTCACCGAGATCGTGCAGCGCGCCGGCGGCTCGCTGGAGAACGCCCCCGCCCGCGCCTATGCGCAAGAACCGACGCCCCCTGCGCCGATGGCCCCTGCCCAGCGCGCGCCCGCGCCAGCCCCGCGCGCCGCCGACCCGCGTCTGGAGCCCCGTCTGGAGCCGCGCGCGCCCGCGCCCCGTCCCGCCGCCCCGCCGCGCGCGCCCCTGGCGACGCCGGTCGCCGTTCCTCCTGCTCCTGTCGCCGTTCCTGCCGCGCAGCGTCCCGCGCGCCCCGGCGACGACCGCGGCGGCTGGCTCTCCGATCTGCTCGCCCGCGCCTCCGCGGACGACGCGCCTCCCGCCCGCCCGCCGGGCGCGCCCGCGATCGCGTCCGCCCCGGCGCCGACCGCCCCGCCGCGCCCCCTGCGGCCGGCTGACGCGATCGCCGCCTATGCGCGCGACATCGATCGCCTGCTGTCGCATGAGTCCGCCACCGGCCTGTGGGAGCGCTATTACCGCGGCGACCAGAACGTCTTCTCCCGCCGGATCTACACGCCGGTCGGCCAGCAGACCTTCGAGGACGTGCGCCGGCGCTACCGAGCCGACGCTGATTTCCGCAGGGCGGTGGACCGCTACGCTGAGGAGTTCGAACGCACCTTGCAGGACGTCGGCCGCGAAGATCGCGACGGCTCGATCGTGCGTTCCTACCTGACGTCGGACACAGGCAAGGTCTACACCCTGCTCGCCCATGCGGCTGACCGCTTCGAGCCGGCCTGAACGCAAGATAGGGCGCGCGTCTTCAAGGCGCGCGCAGCAGCCGATGACGCTATGACGTGACGCGTCGCGCTAGCGCGGGGCCGCCGCCCATGCTGCGATGTCGCGCAAGGCGCGGCCCATCGCTTCGTCGAGCGCGGCGACCGCGCTTGGCCCTTCGATGACGTCTGCGGGCGCGCTCGCCTCGAACACGCGGCCGGCGACGACGCGGCCGCCCTGTTCGCGCACGATCTTGGCGCTGATTTCAACCACGGCGCTGCGAGACTGCGCATCGATCTCGAAACGACGTATTTCAGACACGAGATTAAAATCGGCTGCGACACGGTCTCCCGGCCGCGACACGGAGCGGATCGAACGACCGTTCTCGAAAGTCTGGATCAGCCGCGAGTGCACGAGGGCCGGTAGCCGGTCGCTCCATTGGGCGCCCTTGAGCAGCGTCACGCCTTCGGCGCCCGCGCGCACCATGATGCGGTCGGAGTCGAGCGGAGCGACGGCTTCCGGCGCGCTGACGACGAGGCTCGCCCGCACAGGCCGCGCGGACAGGCCGGAGCGCGGCGCCGTGAGGTCATAGGTCGCGAGCGGATCGCTCCCGCAGCCCGCAAGCGCGCCCGCCGCGACCACGCACGCCACAAGGGCGCGCATGCGCGCGCCGCCGCCAAAAGAGGCGCGGGCGTCAACGCCGTTCAAAGGAGGACTCCGGGATCGTGAGCGGCCATATTCAGGACTATTACGCGCGACTCAGGGGATGCGGCAAGCGGGGCAGGCCAAGCTGAGGCGCGGCCGCGCGACGCTCAGCGTCCGCCATACTCCGGCGCGGCCGGCTTGCGCCCGAACAGCAATTGCTGCGGATTCTTCTCAAGCGACCGCAGGGTGCGGTTCACGTCCTCAAGCGTGCGGCGCGCATCGGAGGCGAGCGCCTCGTACTGGCGCAGGCCAGAGCCCGTGAATTTCGTCAGCCCCGCCGACAATTCCTTCGTGCGCGCGTCGAGATTGTCGGCGAGCCGTCGGAAGGAGCGCGCCGTCTCGGCCACGTCGGCGAGAACGTTCGCGCCCTCAGCCCCGCCCAGCGCCTTGTCGAGCGAGGCGAGCACGCGGTCGAGCTTGCCGGCTGATTCGTTGATCTGCCGCACCATGCTTTCGGCGTTCGACAGGATGGAGCGCACCTGATCGGCGTCGAGCGCGCGGGTGAAGGCCTCCACATTGCGCACCGTGCGGCCCACGGTCTCGCCATTGTCGGAGATGAGCCGGTCGATCTTCTCCATCGCGGTCTCAGTGCGGCCGGCGAGCCGCTGCAGCGTCTCGAGAATGTTCTGGTAGTCGGAGCGGTCGGCCTCGATCACCGGAGGCTTGCCGCCCTCCCCCGTAAGCGGGGGCGCATCGGGCGTGCCGCCGTCAAGCGCGATCGAGGCGACGCCGGTCAGCCCCTGATATTCAAGCCGCGCGCGCGTGTTCTGCTTCACGGGCGCGCGTTCGCTCACCTCGATGCGCGCGAACACGCGGCCGGGATCGTCTGGGGCAAGCTCGATGTCCTTCACCTCGCCCACGCGCACGCCGTTGAAAAGCACTTCCGCGCCGCGCGACAGGCCCGACACCGAGGAGGTGAACTGCACCTGAATGGGGCGCATGCCTGTCGGCGCGCCGCGCGAGAACCAGAAGACGAACATGAACGCCGCGCCCACCACCGCAAGGGTGAAGGCGCCGATCAATGCGTAATTCGCTCTGGTTTCCATGCCGTCCGTCTGCGCTCGCAGCGCCGGTGCGCCGCCTGTGGCGCCATCATAGCGCGCCCCGCCCATGCGGCCAAACAAGCCGCTCGGCCTCAGCCATGGGGACGCGGCGTCTGGCGCGCCCGCGGGCCGTGGAAATACGCCCTGAGCCAGGGATGGTCGGCGGCAAGCAGGTCGGAGAGCGGGCCAACGGCGATGATGCGCCCGTCGGCGAGCGCGGCGATGCGGTCGCAGATCGAATACAGGCTGTCGAGATCATGCGTGACCATATAGACGGTCAGTCCCAGCGTCTTCTGGAGCGTGGCGATCAGCAGATCGAACTCGGCCGCGCCGATGGGATCGAGGCCCGAAGTCGGCTCGTCGAGAAAGAGGATGTCAGGATCAAGCGCCAGCGCGCGGGCCAGCGCGGCGCGCTTGATCATGCCGCCTGACAATTCGCTGGGATATTTATCGGCCGCGTCGCGCGGCAGGCCGACGAGATCGAGCTTCAGCATCGCAAGATCATTCATCAGCGCCTGCGAGATCTGCGTATGCTCGCGCATGGGCAGCTGCACGTTCTGCAGCACGGTGAGGCCAGAGAACAGCGCGCCGTGCTGGAAAAGCACGCCGAAACGGCGCTCCATCGCGGCGCGTTCGTCGCCCGTCAGCTCGTCGAGGTCGCGCCCGAACACTTCAATGCGCCCCGCGCGCTTGGGCACGAGGCCGAGAATGGCGCGCGTGAGCACGGATTTGCCCGTGCCCGAACCGCCGACGAAGCCCAGCACCTCGCCGCGCCGCACATCGAGCGTCACGCCCTGAAGCACGTTGCGCGCGCCAAAGCCCACCACCACGTCGCGCACACGGATGGCCCATTCCTGCGGCGCAGGATTTTGTGGGGAAAGAGGGGGCGTCTCGCTCATCAGTATTTGATCGCTGCGAAAAACATGGCGAAGACGCCGTCGACCACGATGACCATGAAGATCGCCTTGACGACGGAGGCGGTGACCTGACGGCCAAGCGATTCCGCCGAGCCCTTGACGTTGAAGCCTTCCAGCGCGGCGATGAGGCCGATCACCAGCGCCATGAACGGCGCCTTGATGAGGCCGACGAGGAAAGTGTTGAGCCCGATGGCGTTCTGCAAACGCGCCATGAAGACTTCCGGCGAAATGCCGCCGTAGCCCCAGGCCACGATCAACCCGCCGAACAGCGCCGCCATGTCGGCGAGGAAGGTGAGCAGCGGCAGGCTGATCACAAGCGCCACGATGCGCGGCAGCACCAGAACTTCCATGGGATCGAGGCCCATCACGCGCAGCGCGTCGATCTCCTCGCGCATCTTCATGGAGCCAAGCTCCGCGGTGATCGCCGAGCCGCTGCGCCCGGCCACCATGATCGCGGTCAACAGCACGGCGAGCTCGCGCAGCACGAGGATGCCGATCAGGTCGACGGCGAAAGCGGCGGCGCCGAAACGGCTCAACTGGAACACGCCCTGCTGGGCGACGATGCAGCCGACAAGGAAGTTGATCAGCGCGATGATCGGCAGCGCGCGGAAGGCGAAACTCTCCACGTGATGGATGACGGAGGTCGGCCGCAACCGCGCGGGTTTCGCCATCGCGCGGATGAGGCAGGACACCACATGGCCGAGGAAGGCTACGCCCGCCACCAAGTCGCGCCCGGCCGACACCACGGTGTCGCCGAGCTCCACAAGCCAGTCATAGAAGGGCGTGTGGGCGCGCGGCCGCTCCACCTTGAAACTGCGATAAGCGGCGGTCTCCACCAGCGTGCGCTGGCTCTCCGCGGCCCACAGGATCGTGACGACGAGGCCGCGCGCCTCAAGCCGCGCCCGCGCGCGGTCCACGAGCCATGCGCCTGCGGTGTCGAGCGCCGCCACGCCGGAAAGGTCGAGCGTAAGGCCCGCGCGCGCCCCCTGCGCGGCCGCGACGCCGGCGCGCTCGAGCGCCGCGCCCGCCGCCTCCAGCACGGCGCCATGCGCGATCGTCCAGGCGCCGGCGAGCCGCAGACGCGGCTCCTCGCCCGGACGGGCGCCGAAGACCTGCGGCTCGTCCGTGGGCGTCGCGGTGGATGGGGCGGCGGCTGTCACGGTCATGGGCTGGACCGGCTGCTCCTCTGCTCACGTCTGGTGTAAGCGCGCGCCCGCGCCTTGTCGAGCGCCGCCCGGAGGGTGAGCTAGCCTGATGCGCTCTTTGCGCGCGCGCCGCCAACCGATCATCGTGCCATGCGTTAAGCCGGTGCGACGCGCCCACGCAACACGCGCTCCGGCGGTCGCCAACGTGGAGTGACGACATGAAATCCCTGCTTCCCAGTCTGTGGAGCGCACGCAGCCTCGGCGATCCCTTCGCTGACCTGCGGCGCGAGTTCGACGCTATGCTGGAGCGCACGACCCAGCGATGGCCCGGCGCGGAGACAGGCTTTTCCGCGCCCGTGAACATCGCCGAAACGCCGGATGCGCTGGAGGTGAGCGCGGAGCTGCCCGGCGTCGAGGAGAAAGACATCTCCATCGACCTTGAAGGCGACCGCCTGGTCATCTCCGGCGAGAAAAAGGCCGAGGAGAAGCGCGAGGACAAGAACTGGCGGGTGATGGAGACGAGCTACGGATCGTTCCAGCGCGTCATCGCCCTGCCCTTCACGCCCGAGGCGGATAGCTGTGAGGCGCATTTCGACAAGGGCGTGCTGCGGCTGCGGATCGCAAAACCCAAGGATGCGCGCGCGCAGGCCCGCCGCATCGCGATCCGCACCGGAGCGCCTCAGGAAAGCGCTGGCGCGCAGGCGAAAACGCAAGCGCAGCAGGCAGGAGAAGGCGGCGCGAAGGCCGCATGAAAGCGGCGAATGCGCTGTGTGGATAAACGAGTGGGCGCGCGCCGCGCGCTCACTCCATCGCCGCCGCCTTGAGGATGCACACCATGATGGCGCGCGCAGACCCCTGCGCGCGGTTACGAATGACGTGCGGGCGATCGCAGCGGTAGCGCAGCGTCTCGCCCGCGCGCGCCGTCTCCAGCGCGCCGGCCACCTCCACTTCGAGTTCGCCTTCGAGCACGGAGAGACATTCCACCGAACCACGCTGATGGGGATCGGACGCCAGCACGCCGCCGGGATCAGCGTGAAAATCGTACCATTGCAGCCATTCGACCGTCTTGATCCAGCCGGTGATCGCGAGACGGCACTTGCCGTCGTCGGACACAAGGATGGGCGTGTCGCCGCGCGCGGAACGCTCGAGAAACGGCTCGTCCTCGTCCGTCTGCAGCACGCTCTCGATGGAGACGTCGAGCGCGCGCGACAGACGCCAGATGGTGGCGAGCGTGGGATTGGTCTCGTTGCGCTCGATCTGGCTGATGATCGATTTGGCGACCCCCGACTGGTCGGAAAGCTCCGACAGGGACAGGGCGTTGGACTTGCGCAGGCGCTGGATCGTGCGACCAAGCTGGCCGGAGAGCGCATGGGCGCCCGCCTCGAGCGTCTTCGCCTTGTCCTTGCCTTCAACGCCCATGATTCGCCTGTCGCCGCGAGGGACCGCGCCCATCGCCGTTTGGCATACTATCCAATTTCGTTTGGAATAACGAACGCTTTCGACGCGCGCAGAGAACGCTTCCCACAAATTCGCGCTCAAGTCCAAGGCTGCCGTCCGCGCCCTCAGGCGCGCCGGCGCTCCTGCAGCGCGACGGCGAGGCCAGCGGCGATGACGATGGCGGCGCCCAGCAGAACCCGCGCGCTCGGCGCCTCGCCAAAGGCCGCATAGCCGATCGCCACGGCGAACAGGAGCGAGGAATAATCAAACACCGCCAGGATCGAGGCGTCGGCGAAGCGATAGCCCTGCGTCATGAAGATCTGGCCGACGCCGCCCAGCAGGCCGATGGCGATAAGGGGCGCCCAATCCTGCGCGCGCGGCGCGACCCAGGCCTGCGCGCCAAGCCCCGCCGCGCCCGGCCAATCGCCAGGCCAGAGCGCGGCAAGCAGCAACAGCCCGGCGCTCGCCAAAGTGGTCGTGGTCTGGAAATAGAAAGTGATGGCGCCCGTGTCCTCGGTGCGGGTGAGCCTGCGCGTCTGCACCATGGCTACCGAGACGAGCGCGGCGCCGAGAAGCGCGAGCCCCGCGCCCACAGCCGAGCGCGCCGGCGCCGCGGGATCATGGGCGCCGATATGCTCGCCCAGCATCACAAGCACGCCCACGAAACCCATCGCCACCGCGCCCCAGCGCAGCGGCGTCATGCGCTCGCCCAGAAAATAGGCCGCGAGAATGGCGATCATCAGCGGCGCGGCGTAGCCAAGCGCCGTTGCGTCCGCCAGCGGCAACATGGCGTAGGAGGCGAACAGGCAGAACATGCTGCCGATGCCTGCGATGGAGCGGAACAAATGCCCGCCCAGCCGGCGCGTGCGCAGCGCGCGCGGAAAATCCCCGCGCAACAGCAGCCACAACATCAAGGGCGCGAGCGCGAAGAACGAGCGGAAGAAAACGAGCTGGGCGACGGGATATTCGCTATACGCCTTGCCCAGCGCCAGCATGAGCGAGAAGAAGAACGTCGCCGTCAGCTTGAGGCCGACGCCCAGCAGCACGGTGGATGGCGCAGACTGCATGGGCGCGGACGCTCGCAGATCAGAACGCACTCGGGAAAGCGCCGCCGTCGATCAGCAGGTTCTGTCCCGTGATATAGCCCGCATGCGCGCTGGCGACGAAGGCGCACAGCTTGCCGAACTCGTCGGGCTGGCCGAAGCGCTTGGCGGGGATGCTCTGCTTGCGCTGCTCCTGAACTTCCTCATAGCTCAGGCCGCGCATTTTCGCCTGCGCGCTCGCGGCGGAGACGAGACGATCCGTCTCGAACGGGCCGGGCAGGATGTTGTTGATCGTCACATTGGAGGCCGCCACCGAACGCGCCACGCCCGACAGGAACGAGGTGAGGCCCGCGCGCGCGCCCGACGACAGGTCGAGGCCGACCATCGGCATGAGCACCGAGCCGGACGTGATGTTCACGATGCGCCCGAACTTGCGCTCCACCATGCCGTCGATCACTTTCTGCACGAGCATGATCGGCGTCATCATATTGGCGTCGAGCCCGCCGATCATGTCGTCGCGCGAGAGCTGGCGGAAATCGCGCGGCGGCGGGCCGGCGTTGTTGTTCACCAGAATGTCAGGCTGCGGACAGGCGGCGAGCAGCGCGTCGCGACCCTCCTGCGTGCCCACATTGGCGGCGACGGGGATGACGCGGGCGCCCGTCGCCTGCGCAATCGCCCGCGCGGTCTCCTCGACGCGCTGGGGATCGATGCCGTTGACGACCACCTCGCAACCCGCCTCCGCCAGAGCCTGCGCGCAGGCGCGCCCGAGCCCACGGCTCGACGCGCACACGATCGCCTTGCGGCCCTTGATGCCGAGATCCATGACAAGCTCCCGCTTCGAAAATGCGTTGCGGGGCAACATACAGGCGCACGCGCGCCGGGCAAGCGGCCAAGGCGCGCGCCGCCCCTGCGGGCGGACGAGGTCAGCGTGGGGCGACGGCGTCCAGCGGCGCGTCGGGCTCAGGTTCCGCCGAGGCCGCCAAGGCCCCCTCAGGCGACAATGCGTCAGCGGCGCCATCAAGCGGAACATCCTGCGCGGGGTCTTGCGCGACATCTTGCGCAACGTTTTGCTCAGCGTCTTGCGCAACGTTTTGCTCTGCCTCCGGCGACGCGGCGGCGGCGGCCTGTTTCGCGCGCGCCGCTTCGGCGGCGGCGCTGGCGATTTGCTGCAGCGCTCTCTCCAGTTCAGGCGCGGCCTGTTCGGGCTCCGCAGCGGGAAGCGCGCGGCCCGGCGCGCGCGAGGATTGCTCGATCATCTCCATGCGCTTGCGGATGAACTCAGGCGACGGCGCGAGCGGGCGGCGGGCGAGCGCGGCGCGCTTCGCCTTGAGCCGCGCGGCGAAATCATCCGGCAGCCGCAGGGCGGCCCGCAGGCCCGCGAGCGTTGAAAGCGCATTGGGCCCGCGCGCGTTCTCCTGCGCGCTGGCGACCGCGTCGAGATCCGCGCCTTCCGCCAGCCGCCGCTCGACGCGCTCAAGCGCCGCCACCATGGGCGCGACGTCGCGCGCGCGCACCCGGCGCGCATATTCCTCAAGGAACCATCGTCCGCGCGCAGTCGCCGCGACGGCGCCCTCAATCGCCGCGAATTCCTGTTCGAGGTTCACCGGCTGGAACGCGCTGGCGGCGCCATCCTCCGCCGGCGCGCCGTCAGGCGCCTGCGTCACGAAAGCGGAAACAGGATCGGAAATGGATGTGGCGGCAGAATCGGGACAAGAATCGGGAGCGTCCATGCGGGCTCATCCGGGGCGCACGCGCCCACAATCGACAAAATGAATCGGAATAGCTTAGATCAAACTGAATGAAACGCAAGCGCGCCTGTTTGCGCGCCTGTTTGCGCGCCTATTTGCGCGGACGCGGCGGCCCCTCCCGCATCGGCAGGGAGAGGAGATATTCAGCGATCGCGGCGCGATCTTCTTTCGGCAATTGCGCCATGTTGCGCACCACCGGCGCCATGGACGCGCCCAGAGAATCGCCCTCCGGCGTGAGGCCTGCGTCGAGCGCATAGGCGATGTCGCCCTTCGTCCAGCCTTTCAATCCATGCGGCGTGATGTTGGGCGTCCAGCCCTGTCCCTCAAGCTCGGGGCCGCCGGCGAAACGGTGCGCCGCGACGAGGCCGCCCAGCGCGTTGCGGGGCGAGTGACATTCAGCGCAATGGCCGAGCGTCTCCACGAGATAGCGCCCGCGGTTCCATTCCGGCGAGCGCGCGGGGTCCTCGCGCAGCGGCGCGGGCGCAGGCGCGAACATCGCCTTCCACAGCCCCAGCGCACGGCGCAGATTAAAGGGAAACGGCAGGTCGTGGTCACGCGCGCGCCCCTCCACCGGCGGCGTGTCGCGCAGGAAGGCCATCAGATCGCGCACGTCCTCAAGGCGCATGCCCGCATAACTGGTGAAGGG
>Ga0315905_10000340_pt1 | contig 51477 bp, 45 predicted proteins | sample LakEriMetagenome_5_FD_203522 | JGI IMG/M metagenome (GOLD analysis project Ga0315905, IMG submission 203522) | Freshwater fungal communities from buoy surface, Lake Erie, Ohio, United States - Buoy 4 MA121 | ecosystem: Environmental > Aquatic > Freshwater > Lake | place: USA: Lake Erie, Ohio...
GAGACTCTGCTCAAAATCAGGTGATGCTAAAACAAGAATATCAAATGATTCCATAGAAGAATAGATTTTCATAGAGGCCAATAGAAGTTCTAGAAGTTTCATATAATCGCTATTATAAAAAACACAAGCATACACTAAGTGTTTTTTATGCACGACATCCTGGAACCGACAAGACTCTTTGGCAAACGGATGTGACTGGTTCGTATATAGACGCGCTGTAGTTCCTTTTGTGAAGGTATCTATGGCAGCGCCAACATCCACATACATATTGGTAGGATTTGCCTGGAAACACTTGGGAACCCAGACTTTTGATAGAGGTCCAGCAGAAAATAAGATGAGTTCTTCACGAAGCCCTTCCACAAAACGCAGGACCTTTTCTGTCTCTTCCGATCCATCCGTATCCCATGTATTTACGAGCTTGTCACTAATCACATGACGCCCTTTTACTCGCATTATCTCCGTCTCCTGTGTCCCCGAGCTCACAAGATAAAAACCTTTTCCATATGATTTGAGAAATTCAGTAAAAGGTGCCCAGTTGGAATTTCCAAATATATTGGCGTATGTGCGTTGTGCAAGAGGAATTTGGAATTTGTCTATGAAATCCCTATAAATCGCTGGGGTGCAATTCCATGGCTTATTACATGTGTTACAGGGAATGCCAATAAATATATTCGGATCTTGGATTTTGACAGACTCCAATAAGAGTTTCTGGAGCGAACCGCCTTCCTGGAAAGTCCAGTGATCACAGTTCGTGAGTGTCTTTCCGAGCATGATCATACGTTCGCCGTCGCTCGGTCTTATAAGGGCGAAAGGAATTCCGCGAAGAATCCTGTCCATGAACCAGCCTAGGTGTTCGCGCATAGAGCCGGCCTTAGGAAATGGCTTGTCCTTGTATATTTTTCCGATAATTTCCCACTTTGCATCTTTCTCCTGCCTTGCATCTTCCTTCGGCTTTGGCTTAGCTTGCCCTCCGGCATGTTTCACTCCCTGCGTTACATCATTGAGAGCATACGCATTTTTCCCCTCTTTCTCCCAATGCTGTTTTCCGATGTGGATACTGTAAATGGAATTGAAAAACGCTGTCAAATACCCCTTGGCAAAGTATTTATTCGCATAATCGCGCTCAAAGAATTTATTCGGCGAATTGTAATTTCCGAGTTCTAAAATAACGCGCGTGCGAATCATGGACGGTTGTAGAGAATAATGCGGCCAAAACCCGCAATTTCTTCCCACAATTCCATCGCGCTTTTCGTGAAGAATCGTGCGCGGATCCAGCGGAATACCCCCGACACGTTCCATATCCGTGAACATGAGTCCATATGTTCTGTTAAATACAACTTGATGCACTTCACGCGATTCATATTTTGTCAGTGTCTCCATTGCCCTTCTTACATATGCCTCCCGCTTGAAATAGAGCCAGTCATCTTCCAAATGAATCCAGTAAGTGGGCCGAACTTCTTTTAGTTTATCCCAAATAATATTCATACTTTCACGATGCCCTCGTTCTTCTGGTCCCTTCATATAATACTCAAAAAACGGATACGACTTGCGCATAACTGCGCGATCCTCTTCACTAGAATTATCATCCACGCAGAAGAAATAATCAATCTTCTCCACATCCGTCCAACAATTCAAAATAGAATTCATGGTTTTCGTAAAGAGATCCAAGCGTTTACAGGTAGTCACCGTTAACATTACTTTTACACCTTCCTTCGAGGATCCTCCTTTCGGCTTGGCAAGAGAGGGCGCAGATAAAATATCTCTATAACGATCCACTACTTTTTCAATGACTTCATAATGTTTCTTCTCAAATTTTATACCCTTCTGCATTGCCATATCCACATAGGCTAGCATACTCTCTAGAAAATCGGCATTGAGAGGAAACTCGTCTATGCAGAATCGCATGTTATGTATTAAATTGTGAACCCACCATTCTGGGGCCATGAATGCATTCTTAAATATTTTTTCATACATTTTTATAGCAACTCCGAAATTCTTCGTGCGATATCCTATCATAACCATGTAATAAGGAAAATAGAAATCATATTCAGTCTTTTTTGCAAATAATTTATGTCCAAGGTCAGAACTATTATAGCGATTTTCGAAGAAATCTTGGATGAGTGTATAATAAGAATACGCCACTTCTACGGGTCCATTAATACAATAATACTTAATCAGTCTATAAAAACATTCAACACGCTCCTTGTCATATTTATAGGATTCCACTAAATACGGAAGGCCTTCCATCGGTTTTTTCAAGCCTTCGCACAAATCATATATTTCCAGACAACATATATACTTTTCCTGTGTCCATATGGGTAACGTAAGGGCCTTTTTATAGAATTCAATTGCCTTCTCCGACATGTTACAGCAATTGTAACTCTGCGCACAGTAGAAAATATAGCGATTGTATAAGTCATCTCCTTCAGCCAGGGCTTTCTCGGCGGCGGCCTCAAGAATCTGTGCGTCTTTCAGATACTTCTGCGGATCCTTATTTCTCGCGCCCTTGCGCCCTGAGACGAAATAATAATTTCCGCCGACTGTTTCGGCGGGCCCACATGGTTCTAGACAGTTCGAATATTCATGAAGAACTCCCTTATAACACCAGCGTTTCCTATTATTGAAGAGTTGAGGGCGCGAATAGCGCGTGCCAGATTCATTGCCGAAAGTAAATTTATAGAAATCGGCGTTCAAAATCTCAGGAAACTTAAAATCCCCGCGAATCTCGTCATCGGCGTCCCAAACAAAGGCATAATCCGTCTTGCCGAAGGCTACTTCAAATGCCTTTGTGCGATTATATCCAAAGTCGCGCCAGGCTTCTTCTTGCAATTCACCAGGAATGCCCTTGGCCTTAAAAAATGCCTGGATAATTTCCCTGGTTTTGTCCGTAGAGCCGGTATCACTAATTACCCAGTAATCAAAGCGAATAAATTTACATAGATGTTCCAGAGTTTCTGCGATAATATGAGCCTCGTTTTTAACGATCATAGTAAGGCAGATTGTTTTTCTTTCCGGCATTTCTGATTATATAAAAAAATCAAGTTGGTCATATATTAACGCATTAAATCGCCTTGCCGAATTCTTAACTCTTATTATTAAGCTTTAGGTTTTTTCCACCATGCTTCGGTATTGAAAATATCGGTTCCGAAAGATGGGTCACCTGTGCATAATACAGTCCTTGAGCCATAGAATATATTTTTACTTTGTAAATATTGATTAAATCCCATATCAGTTTCACGTAGAAAACCAGTTTTTTCAAAATGCGATATCATATTCTTTGCACCAGTAAGTGTAAGAATATAGGATAGAGAACATGGTTGTATCGTGTTCTTCCATAATGATATTATATCATTCACTTTCTCTTTTTCAACTCGCAAATAGTCATTATTTTGAGTTAGGTCATAAGCCTTAAATTCATTATAGTAACAATAGTCATGAATTCCAATATTTAGAATTTCACAATTTAATGGTAAATAATTACATATTTTATTCAGATGATCTATAAATCCATCGCGAAATACAACATCGTCTTGTAAGATTAAGATTTTATTATATCCCTTTTCTACCATATCTTTAAAAATATAGAAGTGGCTTAATTGATTTCCCATAAGTTTCTTTGCACTAGGTGTTTTTAAAAAGAATGCATTTTTAAATAAGTCTAGTTCCTTCTGACTAAATGAATATGTATCACCATCAATTGCAGTATATCGTCTAATCTTATTATCTGGTATATTTGCCTTCTTCAATTGATTTATAACATGTGTATTACGATCCTTACGTTTATCTAGATTAATATAATAAATCATATCTATATCTATATCTATAGACTTCTCAGTATTTTCTATTAATGAAATATGTGATTTTTGCGCATACCATCCATTTTTCCCAGGGGTGTTAACATCCAGTATACTCTTTAATGCATATTCATAGTTATTTGCTAAATTATACATATCATAAAGGCGAACTGCTCTATCACGAATATACTGTCTGTTAAACTTACCATCTATTGCCATTTGAACTCCATAACAGAAATCTGCTAGAGTATGACCTCGCAATCCTGTCTTGAATTGTTCAACTGTTTCTACCATACCACCCCAATCTGTAGAGATTACTGGAGTCCCACATAGTTGTGCTTCCACTGGGCCACACCCAAATGGTTCTAAATATTTTGCTAGATGTAAAAATGCAATACAACTTCCTAAATATTCAGATCTCTCAGATCCATGGATGGGTTTTTTATATACAATATTTGGAACTGAAAGATATGATGTTGGATCGCCTTGACCACATATAACAAATTCATAATCAGGAAATCTTCTTGCGATTTCCATTATAATTCTACATCCTTTTAAATCTGTAATTCTTCCCATATACCCTATTCTCTTAGCTAATGGTTTTAGAGAAAGTTGGAATTCATTGGTGTCAAAGAAATGTGGAATAACAAACCAATAATTATTCGGTTGTTTATCTTCTTTAGCTAAAGTATTTGCCATCCATGAATAAGACTCAAATATTCTGTAATTCAAATATGATCCTGAATATCCAATCCCAATTTCAACAACTACATAATTCAACTTATCAATTGCTTCTTCGTATGTTTTTGATAAAGGTATGCATACGATATCAGTCTGATTTGATCTATAATTTCCTATTAATTCCTTACGAAATCTTATATTAAATTCCTTTGACAGCGGTGAAGACCAATTTGATAATTGACTTACTATTTGAGTATCATCATTGTTCTTTTTTATTGCATCTTCAAGGGACAAATTCTTATCAATAAATTGCCAGGACTTAATTCTTAAGTCGGTCCACTCCTCCTTTGTCATTATATCAAATTGCTTTGTTGCTTCTGATACAGAGGTTTCAACTCCATAATGATATACTTCAAAGCCACGACTTCTCATCATTCTAGAAAATCGTAAAACTTTTCCTGTAAAAGCATCGTGACTAAATTCAGGTCTAGTAATTGTATATGGTATTCCTGGAATATGAAGTCTTATTTTAACTTGTTCTGCCGACTTAATAGCTTTAGTGTTAACTCTGTATATTACATAATCTATATAGTTTACACTTTTTGCAAATGTCTGTAATTTATTATAATATTCATAATCTCCACCATATCTTAATTCCCATATAGCCTTATTCGCAATTTCGTATGGAATTATACCACAAGGAGTTCCAATATCTCTCTCCTTTATTTTTTCTTTCTGGGAAGGAAATGTATTTTCATTACGAGTAAATTTTGCAATATATAATATATCTGGATCTATACAATCATTTCTTAGTTTATTAAATGATCCTTCTACATATGTATCATCATCATCTGCATTCATTATAAATGTGGTTTTTATACTGAGAGCGCCCTGATATTTATTACGAACCCCATGACCCCAGTAACCAAGGTTTGGTATTTGTTCTTTTATAGTTATCATAGATTTATGTCCAATGAACCAATCAATTGGTATTCTAGATTTTATTTTGGCACCCTCACCATCAAATATAATAGTAATTGCATCTTTGTCGGTGAGTTCTGATTTCAAACTATTTAACATATTTAATAGAGATTCTCTTCCTGTAGTTGCGATCAATATATGGAATGATGGCACTGCCATATTACTATAAATATTTATGATTTATCTCTTTATATTTAAACGCTATAAAGTGGGTACATACTAATTATTAAAATTAGACCAGAAGCCCAAAGCAGATAACCCTTGTAATATATATTCGTAAGGCTTAATTCTTGATTTAAAGTAATAATATATAATATTTTATATATTATTTAACGTATCCACAAAGAAGCCTAAATCGTCCACAAATCGGCCAATACATTGCCTTTCGCGATGGCCTTGTCCCTGCCTGGCCCTGGGCGTTCCAGATTCTGTATGAAACTCGCCGGCGGTTCGTAATCGGTGGCGCGTCTTGTTCCTGGTTGCATGGGTGATCCAAATGTGGAAGGATTCGCCGAATTGATAAGATCCACGGCCTCATTGAAGGCCACTGCGGGTTGCCGCTGCATCTGCTGCGGCGCGGGCGCGGGTGCAGCAGCCACAGATTTCTTCTTCTGCGAGCCCCCGACCGTTTTCACAGCAGGCGGAGGAGGCGGTGCAGGCGTCATCGCCTTCATGATCGGATTCTGCGTGGCCAAATACGCCCCCTCATGATGCCTCCACGATATGAAGAGCACATTCGGCCATGTAAATCGCACTTCAAACCCCGACTGGCGGAGTTGCCAGACCAAATACACAATACAATCCTCCATATCCAGTTTCGGTAGACCGAGAATGAAGGGCGGGACGGAATATAAAACGGAAGATGTATTACCGGATAGTTGGGATGTCGCATACACCCTCTGATAAATCTGCTCCAACAGCGTATTGTACGCCCGAAGGCGCGCGTAGTCGCGCCGTATCCGACGATCATACAGATCTTTCGGCTCCAGGTGCGGGACCTGGATCATCTCGTTCTTCCGTGACATCTACTACTAAAGACAGCCTTAGAGTTTCTCGCATACCACCGCGTCGCATCGCCCTGTGTGGAGGAGGAATGCTTGGAATTTCTCATACGGGCTTTATAAAGGCTATGGATGAAGAAGGACTCCTTGGTAATGTTCGCGAAGTAATAGGAATTAGTTCAGGATGTATATCTGCAATCGGCATGGTCATTGGTTATACCGTAAAAGAAATGGAAGAAATTGCAATGTATTTTAATTTCGAGGCTATGCGCAATATCTCCCCAGAAAACTTCCTCAATTTCCCTTTTACATTTGGCTTAGATGACGGTGAACGCCTAGAAAGTTTCATCGTCAGCTTACTACATCAAAAAGGTTTCCCGCCCGATATTACATTTGAAGAACTGCATAAAAAATGCCCCATACATTTTCGCTGTTTTGCAACAGAAACCCAAACATCACGTATACGAGAGTTTAGCACAAAAGCTACTCCCAAAACAATGATTCGTTTTGCAATAAGGGCTTCTATGGCACTTCCATTTGTCTTCACTCCTGTCAAAGAACCTGGAGGTGCTCTTTTGATTGATGGAGGAATTCTGAATAATCTTCCGCTGGTCTTCATGAGTCCGGCAGAAGTTGCAGAGACATGGTGTGTATTTTTCACAGATACTTCTTCTACCGATTCACATGCAGTATTATCTTTGTCTGACATGTTCCAACTCGTGTATAATAGCTTGGTCCTTATGAAAACGAGTCCATTTCTGAAAACCTTTCAAGATCGTATTATTCGTGTTCCGGTAGATCTGAAAAAATGTCTGAATTATGATATGTGTCCCGAGGAAAAGAAGGCTCTCGTTGATATTACTTACAAAGAAACCCGCAAATTCCTTTTTACACAAACGAGAAAACCCCCGAGGAGATTTTCGGCTTCTTAGATTAATAGCGCGTGCCCTTATCTATTTAAAATAACCTTAATATAATATATGAAATTAGTAATATTGTATGGACATTACAGAAGTTTTGATAGAACAGTATTATCTTGGATTTCTTCTTTAGAGGGGTGTTCTTACGAATTTCGGTTTATTACTTTTGATAGGATTGATCACTCCACAAAATGCTGGTGGCATGATAATATTAAAGAATCTCCCAAATTAACATCATCTCAGATAGAATTACTTAAGAAATATGATCCTAATACTAAAATAATATCACAAGAATTCACGAAAGAGGAACTAGATGATATATATGCAACTCTACCACTAAAAGTATATATATATAAATTTAACAATATTAAAGAACTCTTATCTAGTATAGATGATACAAAATATGATATGATAATATTAAGTAGATTTGATACTGAAATATATAATATTAAATTTAAATATATATCCGTAGAAAATTGTGAGATTAAAATCGGTGCTAGAACTTCTGGTTATTTTAAGGGTTTTAGTGCTTCCGATATATTATGTGTATTTCACCCTGCCGATAAAAGTAAATTTTATAATATGCCTAATGATTTTATAACTAGGAAATACAAGTTTCCGGAAGAATGTTATAATGAATTCTATTATGATAATTTTACAAATGTCAGGCATGTATGGCATTATGATAAAGATTTTAGGATATTGCGTTAAGGAATTCTCACATAATTATATTAGTTTTACTTATGCTAATTACAAATAGTCTTATGATATAATATTCAGAAAGCTAACTCTTTGGTTTTAAATAAGATAAAATGTAGGCTCACTTTTTTGTTAAATACCAAAGTTAAGATCATGGTTTCTTAACTTTGAGATTTGACATTATGTATACTTCTACCCTATTCAGGCATTTGCATTCAACCACTGCTCCCATCCAGCAGGGGTTCTCGCAGAGTCGCACTCCTTATCATTCAGCTTGAATGTAGGAAACCCTTTCACACCGGCGTTCGCAGGCATCTCACTCTCCTCAACAATAGCGAGTTTTACTGTCTTTCCATTGACCTGTATACTTCCCCCCTTTGACTCCATCCACTGTTCAAATACCGGCTTCACATCCTTGCAGTGAGGGCACCAGGAAGCGTAGTAGAGAGTGAACGTCTGTCCATCCTCAAATCCAGAGATGCGCTTCATGCCAAACATGTAATAGAGGAATCCAAGGACCACTAAAATGGCCAGGCCGATGTAAATCTGCTTTGTCTTCATTTTCATCTAATGGGCACATATTTAAAAATTATCCATGTAAATATTCAAATGTCATCAGAGGATAAAATATTTATAATCATTGCCCGACAACCGGGGGATACACCTGACAGCCTGAAAGGCCGTTATATAAAGGTATGGGAAGGCACGGCGAGTTATGTAATGGGGGAAGTCCTTAAAATATCTTACACGGGCGATGCAATTTTATATCACACCGATAAGGGAATACAAGGAGCTTCCTATGGATATGCGATCTTGGATTCATTTATGCTTCAGAACCACATAAACCGACCCGAAGATAATAAGTAAATGAGGACATGTCTTATCTTGTCAAAGCACAGTCAATGGATTAGTGTTACTTTACCCAGAGGTCTAGATCCTCTTTGGATGGACAGCGACGTGTTTTATTATTCCGCCATGTTTGTGGCTGCCCAGGAACGGGGATTTTCGGACAAGAAGTCCGGGGAGCTGGCAGAAGCTCTTGTAAATCGGCGACTATATCCTGGAATCGTATATCATACGATAACAGAAAAGGAACTTTCATTGATCTCGGGGGAACAACATGATACTCCAGAGTAGGAGGAAAAACAGAGCGGTATGAAAGAAAAAACCAGCAGGTGTTGGACATCCTCCTTCGCTCGCCACAGTTATCCATGAACCTAGGAACTTTTGCATAAGTTTATACGTTTCTGGATTCGCCACAAAGAAGAATATAAAGGTTGTATACATTGCATATTTGGCTTTTAGTGCAAAATTGAGCCCATTTGATTTTACAGGGATCTTTTCTTCTGGTGGAGGACTGCTAGGCATTATTCTACTAAGAGGCAAAATCACTCTTTTCTTCCTTTGCAAGCGCTATAAAATACAAGGCCATTAGAGCTCCCATAGGAATTCCACCCTGCATCATAAGGCGCTTTTCACCCGCCGTCATATATACAGGCTCTTCATACAAGTCCGTCTCTACTCCACGAAGTTCTGCCTCTTCTTCTTTGGAATGACCCGTCATAAAATAAGGACAGTCGCCTAGAAGTCCACGATATTCTTGGGGTGTTCTGCGATAAAAACGAATAGGTGTTATATTCTCAAATGCGTTCTTTTCTTTATCATCAAATACCACGGTAAACTTTTGTTCTAGGTCGACCAAAGTATCATTGGCATAACGAAGAGGTTGTTGAGGGGAAAAAATGTATACGCCGTCTTCAATAACTTGCTCCGAGCCTTGATCTACAAGAAGCTTCAGCACATGAAAGACAGCAGGGCACACCCCTTTTACATCGCTAATCGTTGTTCCGACCTTTTTCAGAAATTTATCCACGTTAAAGTCGTCCATCTGGCGCTTCAAATCAATGAGTAAAAGGGTGAGCATGGTATCACAATATATTTTCGTTTCCGTATTATCATATTTGGGATTGAAGAGGGCCTTCACCTTTTCTTCAGGCGTGGCCTTGCGTTTTCCGCCCGCTTGTTTGGCTTTTGGCTCTTCTTTGAGCAGAGCATTCTCTTGAGCACGGGCTTCCACGGGCGCTTCTGGTTCAGCCTTAGGAATTCCCACTCTTCTTCTAAGAACCTCATTCTTATTGCGCAACATCTCAATTGCTTCTTCGGCAAGATTTGCAATATCTTGATGTGTAGCCGTTGACTCGTATTTTTGTTTTATTAACTCCAAACGATCTTTCAAAGGTATTAATTCTGCAGGAGGAGGGACATCAACCCGGCCACTGTATTTTATTAATATTCTCGTAACTTCCAAGGCATCTTTCACATGTTCTTCTGCCACTTCTTTTAATGACTCCTCTAACACCTCGTATTGCTTCGTCAGACGATCTGCGAAAAAACGCGCCTCTATTCTATGATATTCATCTCCCTCTTTTACTTGTGCCTGTTTGAGATCGCTGATCTGTATGGAAATTTTTAGGAGTTTCTCCAGAGTTTCATTCATTGAGAGGGCATGGGTTAGTTTTGTTTGCAAGAGGTCCTTATCGCGCAACTTTTGAATAATATCTTCATACAAGGCATCAAACGTCGATTGTTTTATATCTGCTCCTTCACCTAGAAATCCCGCATCTGTTTTTTTATCAGCCATATATCTTTGCAATTGTTCTTTTTCTAAAAAGGGCCGATCATCCAAATAGAATTTCTTGAACAAGCGCATAAGACGATTTTGTTCTGCCAAATCCATAAGGGGCGCATAGTCACTCGCACTTCCGTAATCATATTTCAAACACGAGCGCGAAAATCCCCCTTCCATAATACGAATAAGATCTTCTAGGCCCTTTTTTAATGTGAACTTTTGTTTTATAAGATTACCTCCCGCCACGCCTTCAATACCCTGTAATTCCTTTTCTATTTTTACGAGACGGTATTTCAAGCATTGTAAAAAATCCTTATACAATTCGTCACCACACGGTAACTTATCTTCTATCGTCAAATTCGTGTGAGATATTCTTTGCAGTTTCTTCTTGAACGACGTCGTCACGTCATTCAGAGTGTTATTGTTGAATATGAATATGAAAAGATTTTTCATATCGCGCCGGCGCTCTTTTGTTTCAGCCAGATTATCCATCCATCCGAGATAATTCTCATTGAATTCGGAAAGAGTCCTTACAACTTCGGAATGACGTATAGCGATTGTAGGAGCTCTGTTTACAAAGATTGCATCCTCTTTGTTTACAATCGGTCTATCATTGTCATACATACTCGTATTGCTCCTGTCTCTTATGGACAGGTCATACACCTCGTCGCCGGAAAAAATTTTGATGACATGTCTTTGCATTCCTGTGAAAAGCTGGCCTGATTTATACCCATTCTTTAACACCTTGCGTTTTTGATTATTGGAAAGGGCGAATCCGGTGAGTTTTGCCATAGGGTTTATTTCTTCATATTCTTCCGTGCCCAAAGGTTCTTCTTCTTCCTCTTCTTCCTTGGGTTTAGGAGACGTGTTAATCGTCTGTGTGGAAGCTTCTAGGGCGGCCTTATGCACTAACCCAGGAACATCTTTTACCGCCGTTCCAACTGCGTCGGCTGTAGCCAGCACAGTTGGAACAACTGCTCCAACGGCTTCACCTATCTTTATTTCCTCCTTTTTCATACGGTCTTCGTGTTTTGCATTTAAAGTTGAAGCCGGCGTGGCCATCTAATCACAGTCCCGAAGAATCCTCTGGAATGGCCGACGCCCAGAAAATCTTCAACCCCTGGAATCCTCGCAACAAAATCATTGACGATGACACTATTAAGGGCATTCTCAAGAAATACGGTATCAAGGAAGACCCGCCGAAGCCAGACCTATTTCGCCAAGCATCCGTCCATAAATCCTACGTGGACCGAAGCGAGGAGTGGGCAGCCACAGAAGGCCAAGAACAGATCTTGGCAGAACGACCTCCTTCCTGTCTACCTCTTCAAGAGGCTGACAATGAGGAGTGTGAATTCGCTGGTGACAGCCTTCTTGGGTGTGTAATAGCCCTATATCTCTATGAGAGGTATGCCGGAAAGGGCGAAGGCTTTCTCACTCGTCTTCGCACTCGCATTGTCAATAACAAGATGCTCGGGATGTTGGCGAAGAAGATGGGCCTGGAGCCGTGGATTGTTGTGAGCCGGCACGTGGAGGAAGTGTGTGCTGGTGGGAGGGGCAATTTGCGACTGCTGGGGAGTATGTTAGAGGCCTGGGTGCATGCCCTCTTCAAGAACTTTGAGACAAAGGAGAACCCCGGCCTCGCTTTCACCGTTGTCCAGCGATTTATTGTCAATATTATTCAAAAACATGTGAATTTCGTGGAACTCATTACAGATGATAATAACTACAAGGACCAGCTCCTACGCTTCTTCCAGGCGAAGTTCCACCAACCACCGCGATACAAGGAAGTTGAAGTCATTGGACCTCCTCATGATAGGACATTCACTATGGGTGTCATTGATCCTACGGATGAGAGCAAGGTCATTTCCGTATCTACGGCGCGCAATAAGAAGGTGGCTGAGCAAGAGGCGAGCAAGATTGCCTTGAATTTGCTGGAAGAGGCCTGAGTCCAGAGGCCAAATATCCCTTTTACACCATGATTAGATGGACAAGGCGTTAGAAGAGCCACTAAAAAAAGAAGCAAAAGTATTTTTTCTAGGAAATGAGGAAGGAGATGTCGTAGGTCTTGCAGGTGACGATGAAATCGCTAAATATACTGCCCTTCTTTCCCCACCTCCTGTAGCTGTAGCTCCTTCTGCAAAACCTCTAGTGGTTGCAAAAGCTAAGAAAACCGGCCCGACAATGTTTGGAATTGGCGTAGAAAGCAAGGGCGCAAGACCTCCTCCCGCGGCCAAAGGGCCAAAGGGCCAAGGGCCAAAGGGCCAAAATGCCAAGGGCCAAAAGGGCCAAAAGGCCCAGGAACTTCCAAAAGATCTAGAAAAATTCGGTGATCTTAAGAAATACGCCGAAGGTATTTACGCCACTCGTAACGACGACCCTTATACTACAGGCGATATGTATCCCTTGCGAACTCGCCTCGGATTTCAGCAACAGATTCTCAATGTCTACCGCAATTTCTCAAAGATTCCCGAGGAAGGAAAAGCGCCCGATTTCGACGCCTGTAAGAAACTCAGCGCGTCAGGTGGAACCGCGGTAGAAATGTATGAATACCAGAAATTCGTGCGCGAATATGTGCGCTGGGCATCTCCTTATCGCGGTCTCCTAGTATACCACGGTCTCGGTTCCGGCAAAACATGTTCTGCCATTGCTGCCGCAGAGGCTCTTTTATCCGTGTCGCGCAAGAAAATTATCGTAATGACACCTTCATCGCTCAGATACAATTTCATCCGCGAAATCAGTTTCTGCGGATTCCGCCATCTTCGCCTACAAAATTTTTGGGTGCCAATTGATATTACGCCCGAGAACAAAGAAACGGTGAAATTATTTGCCACCCAAATTCTCAATGCAACTCCTAAATTCGCCGAATCCGCGAAACGAATCTGGGTCCCGGATTTTAGCGTGGAGCAACCGAATTTTAAGAGCCTTGAATCTACGGATCGCAAAGAAATTGTATTGCAAATTGAAAATCAGATTAATAATTCTATACAATTTATTAACTACAACGGAATTTCTGCATCCGAGTTGAAAAAAATCGCGTGCGCGCCCCCCGACGAAAATGGCTATCGCCTATTTGATAATTCTGTTATTGTCGTGGATGAAATACACAATCTTACACGTCTGATGCAAGGCACCATTGAGCCGTATTTATCCGATCTGGGTATTGCGAAGCGGAAAGTTCCCTTGGAACCGGTTATGCCCGGCCCGTGGGAACCGGCGCTTTGTAAAGTTGCACAAGATGAGCGCACACCCTATTTAACAAATTACAAGAGAGGCTATTTATTTTATCGTCTTCTTTCTGGGGCTCGTAATTCTAAGATTATTGGGCTGAGTGGCACACCTCTCATTAACTTTCCTGAGGAAATTGCGATTCTTGCAAATATTATTGGAGGATATGTTCACACGTGTTCTATAAAGGCAAATCCGGCAGATAATTATAGACAAGTAAAGAAACTTCTTGAAGAAAATGAGTATGTGGATTTTGTGGAGGTCGATACTCTTGGTGGAAATATACAGATTCTTTTTAGCGTCTTGCCTGAAGGAATGAAAAAGACGAAGACGGCTGCGGGAAATTTGGCCGTGCAGAGAGTTCCTGTTGAAGAGGCAACCCCTACAATTCAGGAAGTTGCCACTGGCCTAGTAAAACAATTGACCGATATGGGAATGCGTATTCTAGAAGGCCCGACCTATAAATCAGAACCACTCCTGCCTCCCGTGGGCGAAGACTTTCGTGAGACCTTTGTGGATGGACTGAATTTGAAAAATACGTTTGTGCTGCGGAAACGCCTACAGGGCCTTGTCTCTTATTACAGGGGGAGTAAAAAGGAGTTGATGCCTGCAGTGACGAAGGATGAGGTGGTGTTTGTGCCGTTTTCTGAGTTTGCGAGGAAAGAGTATGAGAAAGTTCGTAGCGAAGAATTGACCGTGCAAAAGGAAAAGGAGAAGAAAAAGAGCGATGGAGATTTGAAGGGGGTTGGGAAAATGGCGAATTTGTGGGCTGAAATATATGATTTGGCGAAGATGAAGGAGAGCAGTAGTTATCGTATTGCGAGCCGTCTGTCGTGTAATTTTGCATACCCTGAAGGATATGAACGCCCTCGTCCGAAAGACAAGAAAGCCACGGTGGCAGATCTTGGGCTAGAAGCTGAGCAAGAGGAGATGTTTGTGGATGCTCCTGCCGATGCTGACAAGGAAGAACAAGCAGAATATGAGGCAGCTGGAGTTCGCGAAGAAGTGGTGGATGATAAAGAGGTGGCTGCGGCTGTTGCTGCGGAGGATGCGGCCATAGATGCGGCCTTGGAAGAGGGCGGGGATGCTCCCTTGGAGATGCCTGTGGCTGCGCCGGTGGCTCCTGCCCTTGCTGCTCCTCCTGTGGCAGTTGCAAAGGTAGAGGCGGAAGCTCCTACAGAAGGCGGGTCCCAATTCTATAGTTCAGAAACGGATGAATCATTTCGTATTTTGGAGGGAGGCGCAGACACTCCTCCTCCTGCTGCCCCTGCTGAGCCCGCTGCCCCTGCTGCTCCCGCTGTCGCTGCGCCTCCGGCAGGCGCACCGCCAAAGAAAACGCTTGATCTTCAACAAAAATACAAAGAAGTGCGTCTCGCCTGTATTGCAGACATCGCGAAAGCCGGCAAGGACGCCAATCGTAAATTAAAAGAATGCATGCAAAAATATGAGAGAACGAGCTTCTTATTATATGCCCCTCCTCCAAATCTAAAAGACCTGTGCAAGGAAAATATCCGCAAAGCACTTGCGAATGAACCCACAGATCCGAAACGCCTCGCCAAATACTCTCCCAAATATGCCGAAATTCTCAAGAGAATTCTATCTTCTCCTGGAAGCAGTCTTGTATATAGCGCATTCCTTGATATGGAAGGCATCGGCATTTTTTCCATCGCACTCATGGCAAACGGCTTCCATGCCATAGAGCTTGTCAAAGATCCTCTAACAGGAACTCTCGCATTTTCAGAAGCCACCATCAAACATCTCATGCTAGGAAAACAAGAACACCGCTTCCTAAAATTCACAGGAACTTCCACACCTCTCGAGGTGGAAATCCGTAATATGTCTCTCAAATTATTCAATGCAAAATACGAAGACGGAAATTTCGTAGAACTTCCTCCGCAAATGTCAAAGGTTCTTGTGGATGCTGGATATACGGGAAATGTGGACGGCGGTCTATGTCGCACATTCTGTATCACGGCTGCAGGCGCCGAGGGCCTTTCCCTCAAAAATGTCCGCCGTGTGCATATCATGGAACCCTTCTGGAATCATGTGCGCACGGACCAAGTAAAAGGGCGCGCTGTGCGTATTTGTTCTCACATAGACCTGGATCTCGCCGACAGAAATGTGGAAGTATTTACCTATTGCTCTGTATTTGATGATGGTGTTACAGGCCCGCCTGTGAAAATAGAAAGTGAAGTTATTCGCTCCAATGACGCGGTGAAACCCGATGAGGCGACTGAAATGGGCTTCAAACCTAGACCAGGCGAAATAGAATACTTTTTAACAAGTGACCAACATCTCTATCAGCTCAGTGAGCGGAAAAAGAAGGTGCTACAGAATATTCAGAATCTCATGAAGACGAGTGCCGTGGATTGCACGATAAACAAGTATGAGAATGAAGAGGAAGGCCTGGGTTGTATAACTCTCCCGGATAAACCCCAGCAATATGCGTTCCATCCCATTTTGAAGAAGGACATTGCCGAGACGAGCACGCAGTTCCCGAAGGACGCCGTGCCTGTTGCTCAAGAGGCACCTCAAGGTCCCGAGGTCCAAGGGCCTGAGGAGGCACAAGGGCTTCAGGCGACTGAGGCACAACCCAAAGCAAAGCCCTCCGGCAAGAAGGCGGTGGATGCCATGATTATAAAAATCAAAGGCACCGATTACATTTCCGTCTCACAAGCCCCTCTTACACGAACCCTATATTCCCGCGGAGATACTGCCCTAACCAGAAAAATGGGAGAATATTCCACAGACGCCGAAGGAAAGCGCATAGGCGAAATTCGCTGGATATCCCACGCATTCTAGGCAGGCAGACTACTGACAAATCTATTCCGCGCCGTCCCAGGCTCAGCCAAAGGCGGATCAGTCCAAAAAGATTTTCCCCTGTGCACCATCATCTGCACATTCATCTCCCAATCCAAGGGCTCTCTAAACGGCACCAAAGTTCCCCAGACCTTCTCCAAGAAGTTCCGGTGAAATAACATGGAATCGCAACACCGAAATACAAATTGTCCAGGGGCCGGAAAAATTCGCTGTTCTCCAAAATACGACGCATCGTGCCCTGGAGGACGACCCGATACGCCTTCACCCAAACTCACATAATCCCAGCTAATCCCCGAGCATCCCTTTAACACCTTGTCCAGTCTTTCTAAGAAATCCTTGCGCAACATAATATCTGATTCAAATACAATCACCTCTTTGTGCCCAGCCTCTAGAATCTGTCGCACTGCCTCGCGGAATGTAAGAATCAGACTGATTTCTCCACGACTCAGAGCCACCGATTGTAGAGAAAGATTTATCGTCATTCCGAAACGTGGTGTAAAAGGATCATAGGCGGAAAATACTTGTTCACTTGTCAGCTGATTCCCCCACACACTTTTTACCCAGTGAATCTTTTCTGGAGGAATTCCAATTCTGGCGAAATGGCCGACTAAGAACTGGTATCTTACCGGTTCATACTCGGGATTACACATTACATACATATGAGGTATATTATCCATTTATTTGAATATCCCCATCACCATTTAAATAGATTAAAAATACTGGATGCCACCGATGTAGGCTGTTGCTCCGCCATCGATGTGTTAGACCTTTGGTCGGATAATTCCGGACTTAAGGAAGGTGATTGGAATCCAAAGGGATTATCTGGATACCATCCCGTGCGTGTTTCTTCGCAGACACAATTGGTTGGACATCTTGCTGGCGAAATCGGGTTTGTTTGAGTCCCTGTGCAGTAAGGCCCATTTATCATGCCAGGAACGCTCTGACAGTTATATTTGGGATCTGTAGTGCTTTTACACTTCGCTCCATTCCACTCTTTCGGCAATTCTCCATTCCACGGGCCTCCACTTATTCCACGGCAATATGTTTCACAAGAAACAGATCCATTATTTCCTCCTACCGTTTGTGTCCTTGGAATATAAGGGTCTGTTGCAGGCGATGTGGGCCAACGACTCGCCCACAATTGATTCACTTCGGAATCTAATTCAAAATCGGATGTGAAATGCTGACGGAACCCGTGTAACCATAGAATGTCTCCTTTAAAGGGTGTAATACTACTGAGATGAGTCCGTTGTAAAATGTCACTCCCACCGATTATTATACTAAAGAGACCAACATTGCCAACTTTATCTTGGTTTTTAAATAACATATCTTTTATCTGCCAGTCAGTGAGGGTTTCCTTCTCTTTTTCGAAAGTAGACGATGAGCCATTCTTCACAAATGAGTTTCTAGAGTCAGTGATTTCTTTCAGAAAATCTGCGCGTCTATTCTTATTTGTAGTAAGATTTGAATAAGTTTCGCAATGCATTGTAACATAACTCATCATTTTTCCAGAATCTATATATTGAATAACTATGAAATTCCATTCACCAATAACACATCGGCCAGTTATACCACCATTTATATATGAAGATGCAATAAATTTGTATATTCCATTATCACCTCTTTCAATGAATAATTGACCAGCCGCAGCATGAAACATTAATAAAGAGTATCTATCAGTCTGGGCATCCGGCTTTATCATGAGTGTAATTGTTTTCACTGCTGATGGCAATATGCCAGCTTTTGTCCTCCATGAACTTGTTGTTGTATTGAATCTCATGTATCGTTTATTTCCAGGAGTATTTTCACCAGATACAGGTTCAGGAGATGATATATTTGAATAGTTTACATCAAATGAGACGGGGCTATTTATACTTATTGGTCCATTCCACCGTTTCTCAAAAAAACCGAGAGTAGCTCCATTATTGCCATCATTTTTCCGAGTGCATACTTCATATTGTAGCCAAGGCGCCAACGCTTCTTGTGTTAAATACATATTCGTAGGATCCATCTTTCTGAAAGTGGAATCGCCCGCGGTTTTTACGGATATACCAAATCTGTCTAGAGTTCTTGAAGTTCCGAAATGTTTTATAACGAATACATTTGAATCTGCAGAATTAATATCATATGCTCCTGTCTCATATACAGTATTCGCCGTGTTATCTCTCCATGAGCCCCAATCTTTATTATTCTTTTGTTCAAACGGATTTTGATTATAGCCAATCATTGTTCCACCGTTCATGTCTATACGGAAAGATACTTGGGTATTTGTTGCAGGGCGATATTCAAATGCACTCGTAAAAGCGATGTTTGATAATAAAGGATCTAGACGAAGTTTTCCGAAATCATCCGGATTTAATATGGATGGCACTGTTTCAATTAATGATTCATCAACCCCCATAATACAATCTGCGCGCAGAATGATAGGATTTTTAGGAGAATTTAAGAACCATATCGTCTCTGCCCCTTTGTTATTTTGGACATCTTTTTCTAAGTTACGAGGACTTGCTATATATCTTGTATCTACTCCAATGAGTTCACGAACTGCAGCAGCCTGTATCGTTCTATCAGGATTTTTAATGGAACCTGTGAATGGTTCTGATACCAAAGATTTTAGATGTTGTTTGAAGGCCCCGACCGTTTTTCCACCCCAGGAGTTGGGAGCCGTTGTTGGGTATCCTTTGCCCTTCGTGGTTCCTCCTGCCAATCCCCAGAGTTTTTGAACACAATCTATGTTATTTTGGCTTATAATATCACTATCACGAACTTCCGAACAAATGTCATATTTATCTTTGAAAAAACCTGATTCCAAACACAGATCTCTCGCGGCCATACCTACTGATTTCGTTGTATCTTTTGCAGAATCGGAAAGCGCATAGAAGGTATCATACGCTTGTTGTATAGATTGAACACCGCCACCTGTTGGAACAAGATATGCGGGCATATTGGTTTTATTGAGATAATAAGAATACGCAGAGTTTGTTTGTAGAGCAGGAGTTTTTTTACTATCAGAAAGAGCATCCAGTATCGCACCTCTGTCCGTGCACCCTGCACTTTTTACAGCTTGTATTACACAATCGCGCGTCAGTGGTATAGTGCATTGTTGTTGGTCTAATAAATTACCGCCGTCATCAAATCCTTCTGCAGCGTAGTTACGAAATCCTGAACCAGAAGGACATGTGCCTGATGCAGTAACTATATCGCTTGAAGCACATGTCCAGTTCGGTATATCTGGATAACGCGGATAAGGGGCTCCATTCGATGATATAATTGGTATTATGCTATTCGTTGATTTACAATAACCGAAAGAATTACGATCCTGTGAGCGTATTGTGCCAAGTTTATCACATCCTGTGCCAGCTTTGGAAATTATATTACTAGACGCCTGTAATTCTGCTTCTTTTAGATCCATTTTCATGAACGAATTTGCTCCAGAGATCTGATCAACGCGTGCATCCGCAGGTGTGCCATCATGTGCGCCAAAGAAGCCTTTGTGAGAACTGTCTGCTCCATTATATAACCATCCGCACTTAGGATCATAATATGTTTTGTTTGCCTGATTAACCTGGAGTCTCCTTAATCCATCAATTCCTTCATAACTACGACATTCTGCTGTGGCCCTTTCGACACCTGATCTGTCTACTCTCAATTGACTATATCCCGGAAGAGCAGATGACATCATTTCAGGTGTAGTAGAACTCATATTGGGGGGAGGATTATTCGCCCCAATGTTCCAGATATTTCCTGTATTTTTCAAATTCGTCTGCATTCTAACATATAAACACATTTTTGTAGAGTGAATCAACGCCTGAGTATTTTATAATGCTCGGGCATTTTTCTTAACCGGGTGGTTTATATAACAGGTATATTTAATTTTCCTTCCAGGCCTCTTATATTGTATGTAACCGTGGCTGTTCCTGTATTTGCTGGTGCACCGAATCCACAACCAGGATTCTTACAACCATGATTTAGATTTCCATTCATTTTCCATGGAGATCCATATGCACCTTGTTGCCAATCTCCGCCAGCAGATACAGAAAAAGACTGCCCTTTATTTACACACGATGGTCCTGTTAGTGTTATATACGTGGGATCTCCTGAAGCCCTCCTTACCGTATTACTAATTTGTGTAGGATTTATGCATTTTTTAAATACACGACAACTGGATACAGTGTTCATATATCCAATACTTGAGAGACAGGGGTTATTACTATCTAAGGTCACTTCGCGCCCACCATTAATGTCATGTTCCCACATTGTAACTGCCATGCCTTCAGGGACTCTCACAGATTGTAGTGTATCATTATGATAGCCTGTGGCCAATAATCTATTAAATGGATATTCACCCTCAGCAAGCTCTATTGCTCTTCCGCCATAATTACATTGAGAATAGAATATCACTTTGTTAGAAAGGCATTTACCAGGTTTACAAAACTCGTGCTGTCTCGTATCACCTGAGCAATTTGCGGTGAGTCTTCCATACTCATTCATATCGTTCTTAATATCTTGTATATTGGCTCTGCCACGCCACCATGTAACATCCGTTTCATTCAGTGTTTTCGTGCAACCAGCTTGTTCAAAAAAAGACTGTAAGAGTGACAATGATATATTCTGTGGTGTCATTCCAGGTAAGGAATTTAGACTACTTGCCACGGTTCCTGAATAGGACGATGCTGTCGGTGCTTCACCGACAACAACTCCAAAACATTTCTCAAAACTTGTTTTTCTCCCTCCTTCACTGTCACTTTTGTTAATATCTAGATTTACATTGGTTGCTGTATCATATGCATTCTTTATATGTTCGGTTACAGCAGCGCGTTTCATTTCGGCCGAACCCTGTGTAGAATTGTATATAAGGGATAACTCAGCATAGCCTTGTTGAGAAGTGGCAGGATTTAGAGTTCCTGCAGAACCACAATATGCACGAAATAATTCATTCAGTTCTGTTTGTATAAGGCTGGTGCTATTATTCGTAAAAGGCTCCCTATAATTCTTATAGCCCTGGCTTAAAATATAATTCGTTTTCTTCGAATTCCAGCCGGGCTCTACCCAGTTATTCATCTAATATATACGATCAAAATATTATTCTTGGGAGGAAGCATATGTATATGCCAAACATTCACGCGATCCTGGACTAGAGTCGCAGGGGGTGCTTATATCTACTCCATAACAGCCCATACTCGCAGCGAGATCCGTTTTAGCATTCGCCTTTTGACTACTTATCCAAGCATCCAGTCCAGTTTTCTGTGTAATTTGCCCCGGATTACTCCACCAAGTTCCTGCCGAAGAACATCCAGCTTCTAGAAGCTTTTTTCGTTTGCATTCATCTGTGTATCCATCGGAGGTTGGTTGCCCTATACAATCATCAATAGAACCTAGCAATTCAGCACTGGACTGCTTTGTTATATACGGCCCATTCTTACAATCATAGAAAGCCATTTGATTTTGCGCAGCATCTATGAAAGTGAGTGGTATTGTTGCTTCTAATCTTATTTTTACTATATCTGCAGGAACAGAAGATCTTTCATACGGATTTCCAGATCCCCCAGTATTCGCCCAACCTTGACCAGTTTCCTCGCACATACAATTTATAGGAACCTTTGGATTCGGTAGGTTTCCACATTCTGGCGCTACTCCAGAAGTTCCACTAGTTCCAACACATCTTGCTCCATAGAAATCTACTGGAAGTAGACCATTCCAAGGCCCTTTCTGAAAACCTTGACAATACATTTCACAACTCACCGAACCATCGTTACCCCCCGCTTGTTGTACCCTATTTCTTTTCAAAATAGTTTTTACCGTTATATTTGGGTTCGGTATATAAGAAGATAGTGGAGTTCTTCCAACTGTCCTTGGAGTAGCAGTTGCAAATGTTTTATCCTTTACAATATCAAATAGATCTCTCAAATATTTACCACCAGTTGGCACTGTGCCTTCTAACGCTCCTCCAATTTGTGCGGTGTTTACACCATCTTGTTTTACAGTTATCGTGAATGTTTCACCTTCTGTGATGGGACCTAATTCTATAATGGGCTTACTGCTTAATAATACATCGGATGCTTTGTTAACCCCTTTTACTGTCACCGTTATTTTACCACTGCCTACCAAATATAATTTCAAGGCTGCCATATTAACCCCAGGATCCGATTTTACATAAGACCACACACTATTATTTGTTACACAATTGCCACAATTATTAGTAAAATTAGGGGTCTTTAAACACTTATTACGGTTATTTATATCATTATACATATCTGAATTAATTGCCAATGTTGGGGGTGCACTATCGTTTGTTTGACTTGTAGCCCCCGTGCATGTTGATCTTCCCAATGATGGCATGGCGCGAGGATATTTGTAATTACGCGCTTGCTTGTTTACAATAGCAAGCTCTTTATCTTTTTCATAGAGAAGCACGCCTTTGGGTGTTCCATCTCCAAAACACACGCCACAGTTCTTTGAGAATTTAGAGTTCGGATCCGTAAAAGGATTTGTTGAAACATCATATGATTTACAGAAATTATCCATGGCTAACATACTTGTTTCATCAAATATGGGCAAACTCATATCATAGTCTGCAAAAGGTTGTGTTGTTGTAATTCCTCCCGCAAGTGTGTGATACTGGTCGGGCTTATTTAATCCTGTAATACTCATTTGGCGAAGTGCATCCGCTTCAGCAACAGGAATGCCGACCTTTACTAGATTCGGATTTCCCGTAGTATCTACATTATCAAATCTCGTATTCGCCACTAAGGGATTCACTCTATCCTGAAGATGACCGCCTGCAAGTGGGTCAGGATTCACAAACATCTCTTTCCTAAAAAAACACAAGTAGATTATTACAATCGCTATGAGGACTGTAATAAGATAGATATTCTTCCTCATTCTAACATTGCCACATACTTTATGAAAACCCTTCTTATAAATTATCCGGGCGGATCACACTCGTAGAATCAAGGTCGCGGGTTATTACACGGAGCGCAATCTGGACTTGGTGGCTCTGGTTGAGAAGACGTCCTATGCCGAGAGGAGTTGTAGATAAAAATGCTGTCAATGAGCCAACTGCTGGTGTGCCAGCACTCGCGTCTGCTGTATTGCCAAGAGTCATTGTGTTAATAGACCCTGTCGTAGGATCGCTGAACTTCCCGCGAACCACTATGCAATTACAGTAGCCCTGTTTATTTGCCCCGAGAGTTAGAGCCCCGGTTACAAAACAGCCCGTATCTACAACGATAAACCCGGAAGATGTTGTTAAATGGTTCGTTAGTTCCGCAATCTGGTTTACCAGAGAACCCGTGGGAGCAACAGACCATGCAAAGTTTTGCATGAGTATGCGATCACCCTTTGACACAGTATACGTATTGAAGTAATTTGTTGTAACAATGCAATAATATGCGGCGGAAGTCGTAGCCTCCACTGCACTATCATAGCCATAAGGCATTGAGGCAGAGGCAATGAGCTCCTTAGAAGAACGGATCTGCGCAATATCCAGCGTATCGGGGACTGCACTGAGAAGACTTCCATCAGGCCGTTCAAAACGGAAAGAAAGGCGCTGCAGAGTTGTTAAAGGGGTCGGTGAATATACTTTCTGCGATTTGAGGAACTTGGGAATCATCGCGAAATAGCCTCTCGCCATATCATTGGTTGTGTCGTAGACCCAATTAGCGTCATATTGCAGGACACCGAAGGACGCATTCAGACCTAGATTTGTGCCATAGGTGTTTGTGTCGAGCTCAGGGATGCGTAGCTGAATATAGGGAAACGAGAGGATATTCATATTGTAAGGAGCGTCGTATGTGAACGTGCTGCCAGAATAAGTGCGCGTCACCACGCTGTCCAAAGACTCGCCGGGCATAATCGCCTTCACCAGCTCAATGCGCACAATATTCCGGAACTTGGCCGTGCTGGCCGGCGTCAGGCGAAGACCAGTGGCCGTGTTATTGGGATTAAAGGCCACACTGAAATTGTATCTCGTCTCGGCGGAAGCCGAAGTAGAGGCCCAGTCACGATCGCCACTGTAAACGAATAAGTTCAGCTCGGTCTCCTTGTATTCAATCGTGCTCGGCTCTCTTGTGATGATCATCTGCTGGCGCGTGGGCACAGCCGGTTCTTCGTAGGTCTGGCGAGCTCTGTCCAGATTCTGGGTGTTTCCGAGAATGAGGCCGCGCATATCGGGAGGTTCCGGCAGACTCGCCTGGGACTGGCGACTGGCGGCGGCGCGCGACTCTAGTTGGCGACGCTCAGCCTCGGCGAAGGCTGCTTCGGATTCTTCCTCGGCTCTTCTGCGCGAGCGCGCGTAGTTATCCGTGGCTGCCGCATATGCACCTTGGCCTGAGGCTGGAGTGTATGCGCCTTGAGCTTGACCTTGTTGGCCCTGGCCGCCAGAAGGAATAAGTGCCGTCTGGCGAATGGCCTCATCCTGTCTGTCCTGCTTGATTCTCTCAAAGACATCCATCGGCACCGGTCCCTCATTTTGCAGACTAATGCGGAAGTCCGTAGGTGCAGGAGGTTTCTGCATGCCCTGCTGACGGCTAGACTGGAGTTTGCTAAAGGCTGTGTCCAAATCCATGCGCCCACCATCGGTAATCGCACCGGCAATAGCAGGTTCAGCAGAAGCAGAAGCAGAGGCAGAACCAGGTCCAACCTCTATATCGGATATGACGGAGCGCCCGGAACTTCTCGCCGTTCTCTCCATATACATCATGTAGTCCGGAAGCACGACCTGGAGAACTTCCTTATTCATCACACCCACCGTGGTAGACTCCCCTTTTACACGATACACCTCACCCATATAGTGCTTCACGGTCTTGATTAAGCGCTCGGCCTGTCTTTCGCTCAAATCGCCACCCATGCGCCTACATATGTCAGAATATAACACACGTTGGAGCATTCCCTCATTCTTCTCATTGAAAAACGCCTCTTTCTGTCCCGACATTCTATATCTATGGGGCTATTTCATTGCCACAGAAATATACGGACAGCTCTCAAGTGGAAAACATCCAGTCCCGCATATCCAACATGAACTTATCGGGAGGAGAACGCCGGCAGAAACGAAGAAACGGCTCTCCAGCAATCATACGATCCAAGAAATACATGCAATACATTCCACATTCGGTATTGGAATACTGGAATCGCCGGCCATTCCATGCCAGACTTATCTTCGGCTCCTGGATTCCTAACCATTGCATAAATCGGTAGATCTGCTTCGGCGGTTTCATTCCATATGAATCAAAGTAATAACACTTCTTTTTCACAATGTCCAGGAAATTTGCAATCCAGTGAGAACCTCCTTTGTAGTGCGGGTCTGTGTTATAGATGATTCCGATCATCGTTTTATTATGTAAAAGCTCCTTGCGCATATTCAATTCGCACATCTCGGTGTTCAGACATTTCTTACCCTGGACCCCATATGGATCGGGTGCTGCGAAATCAATAGGAAATGGGCCGAGGAACTTGAAATGGGGAAAGGCTTCCTCATATTGCTCCATTACTTTGCGAATATCATCACTATTCAACCACATGTCCGGATCTGATTTCCATCCTGCAGGCATCTCAGGACGGAACCACTGCTTTGCTAGGGTGGCCTTCGTCTCTTCAGCAAGTGGAATGCTCTTCATGAATGTGAGCTTATCCTCTGGCTTCACACCTAACTGTTTCGCCATGGCCTGAATATCTGCAGAACCCTGGAGACCCATCTTCCGACTGGCCTCCTCTATCACATTAAGCGGTAAGCAATTATATTGTTCTTCTGTCTTCCCGAGACGAGGATGACACTGATTTGGCCCAGGAAATGCATGGGACTTCTTCTTCTTCGCCGTCCCGCCCCCTTTCTGCTTCTGCTCTCGCCTCTGCTCTCGCGGCAGCAGTCGCCGTGTCCTTCTCTGCGACGGGGACATCTTCTAAATAGGGCTAGTAAAATAAGAGGGAATAAGTCAGAATGGACCGGCGAGAACTTGCCAATACAATGCGCCGAACAATAGACCCTGAAAGTCTTATATGGATTCCTGGTCTTATTAATCTGATTATTATACTTATAAGTCTTGTATATTATTTATACAACTTGGATGCTGAAGAATATAAGAGCACGGGTGGTGGCCTAACGAATACCTTTTTTAGTAACAAATCTAATAGATAGAGATGCCTGGAGGACAAGAATCGCTCGGAATATTATTGGCAGTATTCGGCGTAGCCATCGTAGTTATTTCCACTGTTTTACAATTCTATAACTTGGACCATGGATCTTCTAATCAAATCACAATTGATACGCAGGTAAACACAAATATTATTACGGTTCTCACAGGGATCAGTTTCTTTGCAGTGGGATTTATTATATGGTTGATATTCTCTGACACGACAAATAAATACCTGGCGGTCTTCTTGCTCGCTTTTTCATCCTATTTTCTTGGAAACCTTGCTCTCCTTTTCTCATTATATCAGGTGAATGTTGTAAAAACATAGTATAGAGGGAAGAAGAATGCATGAAACACTACAGAAATACGTTGCATACTTTTTCTTCCTGGCAGGGTTTTGCCTTTTACTGATTCAACCCAGCGTCACCCTTTCTAAAAGGGAGAAGCTGACCAAAGAAGTATTCATTCTGAAAAGTTTTCTTCCGAGCTTTCTTGGACTCTTGTGCTTACTCGTGGCCTACTGGTCCTCTCTCAGCCTTCTGCAGGGAGTGAGTGATCTTCACTGGAATATTCTGATCGCATTTACGGCTGCTGGAGGAATAGCGTGCTCTATCATCGCGGCCTTCCAAAGCACCGTTCTAATCCGCTGGAGGGCTGATTAGGCGCGGAGCCTAATCAGCCAAAGGGCTGATTAACTGCCCTGCCGCGACAGAACCTTCTTCCCGTTGCACAACAATCCCCAAAATCCTGTGCTGGAAACGGCAGCGCCCACTCCACGAGCCATCCGGCCTCGTCAAAAAACTGATTCCGTGCAGTTTCACGGCCACCCTAATTTTACATCCTGCAACAATGTCGCAAGATGTATTCCACTGGCCATCCTTGAAAACCCGAGCCGTCTGAGGACAGAACAAATGGAGACGATTATCCGAATACAAAGGCTGGAATCCCCCTTTTACATCCTCCTTGGAAAACTCGCTCTTAAACCACGCAGCCTGGTGATAGCAGATCGCTCCGAGAAGAGTGTCCTGCAGAGCCCCGAGCTTAATACACGTCAGATTGTTCCCGGCCATATCCAGGACAAGCTTCCCTGTCACCGGATTATACTCCACCACGCCGAGAGGCGGAAACAATAAACTCACAAACGGAATACGGAACTGGGTTCCAAAATACGAGAGGGGTGCCATGGGCTTCTGTTCATATTCCTTCCGGCTTTCGCGCGCCCAAGGAGAACCTATATTCACATTTCCAATTTCTAGTTTCTGCACAGGCAACTGCCACTCCATCTTCTTTCCTATACATCCAAGCTCGTAGAATGTTTAGACCCATGATGCAAACATCTAAAGATTCCCGATAAATCCCCTTTAACACAGAATGTCGATATGCTGGCGAGGCCCTCCCGGCTCTGGAAAACGACGCGCACTTCAAGAACAACTTCAGCTCTGGGCGAGATCTATGGGTCAAGTATACTGCCTCAAACGCCAGAGCTGGAATGCTCCTCTTCAGGGAGGCGACCAATCCGATGGAGAAGAAGCAGAAGAATCTTCGGATAAACCCTTGCTGCCCATGGAAATCAGTATTGTGCACTGGGGCTTTGATTGCGCGCGGATGTCTTTGCAAGACAAACAGTATGTGAAATCTATCCTAGAACGCTGGGGACGAGGAAGTCAAGTGATGGCTGAGGGTCATCACCAACGATGCCTCGTATTTTACCACGCCCATCTTCTCAGTAGCGAATCCGTCATTTATTTGCAGGCCTTTCTGGAAGAAAATCACGCAGATACTCTTCTTTGGCTGACGAGCGAGCATCCTCTTCCACAGCGTATTTCTGACTGGTGCATTGAGATTCCAACGCCGTCAGCTACTGACAAGTCACTTGAGAAACTTCTGCGCGATGCTCCGGCAGGTGCTAAGGCGAGCACTATTCTTACACCCGAGAACGAAATTGTCATGATTTATAAGCGCTGGATTTCCACTGAGCCGAAGCTTTCGGATGTCAAACAAATACGGGCGATCGTATATGGACTGCTTCACAGAAATATACGCTGGACGGATGGATTCCACCAATGGCTATTCGCCCTTGACCTTGTCCCTTTAACACAGAAGCAAAAGGAGAAGTTGGCGGTAGTCTGTATTCAACAGCCGTTTACAGGATCAGGTCAGACGGTGCCTTCTTATAGAATACCCGTGCTTTGGGAGAATTATTTATTGCGTCTGCGGAATGCTATGGCTCCTCCTTCTTGTCAACCAGAGCCAAAGGCCAAGCCAGTAAAAGGTCGCAGTAAAAAGAAAGGAGGAGATGTCTCTTAGCCATATGCATCCATTCCTCAAAACAGTGTATGAACAAGTTACTCTTAGCGCACAGCAGCAGAAACTCGTATGGGTTAACGACCAGCCTACACAGGATGACCTGGATCATATCATGCGAGAAGGTTCTAGCACATCTGAATTTGACTCAAACAATCTGCGTAAGGAAGTTCTGCGGGATCTGCAGGCGAACAGGGCGAAACTTGTCACGAAGACATGTAAAATAGGAAAAGTTCTCGCGGTTGTTTATCCTGATCAGGAGGCTAGAATTCCGTGGGACATCTTCGCCAAGATCTTCGCGGCCTTTGGACCTTCTCATGGAAAACCGTGGCGCTTTGTCTGGTTCGCCAATAAGAGACCGAGGAAGCTTCCTTCTCCTATGGAAAAACCGGTAGCCGGCCATATGAATGGGGGATATACCTATCCATGTGATCCTTCCGCCGTCGTGATATACAGAGAAGAAGAAGTGGCTCGGGTCTTGGTCCATGAACTTCTCCACGCTGCCTGCACAGATGCAAAAGAGGATATGATAGAACTAGTTGAGGCTAAAACGGAGACATGGGCAGAGATCTTCTTGATTGCGGTCCTATCTGCGGGAAAACCTAGGCTCTTTGCGCAACTCTGGAAAATCCAGGCACAGTGGATTGCCGATCAGGAATATCTTCTTATGAATGAACACGGCGTGCAAGGACCTACGGATTATGCTTGGAGGTATACAGTGGGACGCAGATTTGTGTTACAGGGGTTTGGCATTGACTTGCCTGGGCCATCGGCCGATCCTAGGGCAAATATAGCCGGCTCTATGAGATTCACTTCACCGGTTATCTGCCAGTAAAATATAAGAGAATACTATAGTAAATGTATCAGGTTCCTTCAGTATATGCGCATATTCTGAATGGACTTCTATTGTTAGCCGGCGTGGTGTATCTGATTGTCTGTTACAATAGAGTTCGTGCGAGAGATTCTTACCAGATCTTGGTGCTTATCTTATTGTTTTCCATGGCCGTTGGAATTCATGGAATCTCGCACATGGGTCTGGAATATGTATACGGATATAACCCCTTGTCTGTTATTTATACAAAAAATTGAAAAAATATTCATGTAATAGACTATCACCAATGACTCGCAGTTACCATTATGTTCGCTATCCCGGTGGATGGTATCATACATTTCTTGAAAAGGCACATCCCAATGCTATTACACAAGATATCCAGACGGATAAAACCTATTGCTTTCCTAAACGTTCCCTTAGACTTAACCGAAGAGGAAAAATGGTTGTAAGCCACTGTCCAGTTCGTCCTGGAAAATGCACTGACTGTGAAGAAGTGGTAATGAAAAAGGGTGAACCAAAGCCTGGTGATGAAAGAAAGACAAAGAACCGGCGTAATCGTTACACAATCATTGATAAAGATGATATATATGAATATGAAAAATGAAATTATACAACGTAAATAATTCTGTCCCTATGAACAATACACAAATTGTAAGAATTCTGAACACTAGAATGTATCGTTATTTGCCCACGACACACAGGGGCGTCACTTTCAAAAGCCTTATTTGCAAGCTCATAAATTTCATTGACGGGCGTCGCATGAGACGCTATATGGTTCTTAAGATTAATCAAGCACTTGACATACATGATAATTATGAGGATGTAGAAGCAGAAACGGATGCAGATGCAGATGCAGACGCAGATGCAGAAGATGACTTAATCCACGATAAAATGTGCGCAATATATGATGAATTTAGTGAGGAGGGACAACGCTGGATTGACCGTTTCTGTAGTATAGTGGATGAAGCCACGGAAGAGCAGCGCTTTATTATGTTGAATTTACTTAGAATTTTGAATCTTGGACCTGAACCTCACGAAGCCCTTCTTATAGCCAAGGACCGCAACGCCGACGCCATCAATAATATCAATAATAATATTTAGAACGCTGAACATTTCAAACCGGCACTCTTTTTAATATATGTATCCTAATAGATATGGTAAAAAGAAACAATAAAACGCGAAAGATATCAAAAAGAGTATTACAAATGTGGAATGATCCTGAAACAGTTTGGGGTAAAAATCCAGAACTTGAATATTTCTGGGCCGACTTGGCATCCGGAAAAAAAGTAGTTCTTATTTACAAAGATAAAACCCATAAATATGTAAATTTACCCAATAGGACTACAATAAAATATAAAACTATAATGAATGAATTTAAGGAAGATACTAATATAATAGCAATATTATCAAGCAATCCATCTCAGGATGCGTATGAACAATATTTATATCCAAAGGCTAAGTCTAAGTCAGTTGATTATGTTATACAACATTATAATACTTATTTCAAACCAATTCTTCCAGGCGACAAGTTAAGAGTTCCATTATAAAGTCACGGCTTGAAAATTGATTCTTAGGCACCCTTTTTACACCAAGTCACAACTCCCATGGGCGTCCGAGGTTTGCTTACGTTTTGTAAACGAATACAGAAACGAGCCAATATGAATGTCACTGACCTTCATATTGGAGTAGACGCCTTTAGTGTTATCTATTTATTCAAAGAGGAGCGAGAGGCGTTTGAGGCCTATATGCGCGGTCTCGTTGCTTGTGCAGGTAAGGAGGGTTCTCTCACGTTCGTCATGGATCGGCGGGCTTCCAAGGAGAAGATGGAAGTCGTGCGAGAACGACGAGAACAGCGGAACTCGGCAAAGGCCGAGGCGAATAATCTGGCGACTTTCGTTAAGTCAGAGGAGTTTGAACAGTTGGAACCGGCTGCGAAACATATCATTGAGAGCTTGATTGCCGAGAAGGAACAGGCCGCGTGGCATTTGTATCCGGCATACTTGAAATGGCTAGAGCGGATGTTGAGCTCGATGTCCGTCACAATGACATGGGCAGAGGAAGAGGCGGATGAGTATCTGGCTTCTCTTACAAACCACGATGTAATTGTGAGTAGTGACTCGGATATGTTGATACTAGGTGTGAAACGCCTTTGGATCCCGAAAGGCCTTGCACTACACCATAATGAGATTGTTGGAACGGAGTTCTTGAATTACGTGGGTCTAGAAAAAAATAACTTGTTTGCGCTTGCGTTTCTGGCGGGGTGTGATGTTCAGCCAAAGAGTTTGATGCCCGTGAATGAGGCTGTGAGTCGCTTGCGGTTTTATGGGAGTATTGAGAAAATCCATGCACGGCATCCTACGATTGTCACGGATGCTCATATCGCCGAGTATAATAGGTTATGTGAGGGCAGGAATATATAAGCGGTTCATGTATATTGAATATCTTTTTAGTCTTCCTTCTTAACTCCGTAGCAGTTGCTGGGGCAAATCTCGGGGCCCTCGTTGTATCCGCAGATGCGACACCGGCGGAGGCCATATGACATGGCCCAATCTTCCTCACTCATCTTAACTGTGGAGAGGTCAAGAGGGGGCGGTGGCTGCGGCGGCAGCGAAGCAGATGCAGGAGGCTCCGGGCCAGCATTTACTACTGGAGCAGATGCAGGAGGCTCCGAATAATCCTCGTCAGGATCCGTCCAGAATACGTTCTTCGGCCCAGAAGGCCCGTCAAAGATTCCCCCTGCCGCGTAAGTGTATTCACTATTGGCGTCATGAATCATTGCCTCGCCTTGGTTCATGAAAGTCAATGAACGAATCACCACAGGCCTCTTCTCATCTGTGTAAGAGGTAGTGACGACGAAATACTTCTTGCCGATGCGCAGATTGTTCCAGGCTACTACTTCCATGATATTCGGGGGAGGGGACATGTATAACTATGGGCAACCGGTTTCAATTTTTAGAGGGGGCTGCTCTTTTAAGAGGTCTTTGTAGAATGGACGCTTCCGACGTTACAAAAAAGAAGTTGGCGCGCTTCTACGCTGCGATTCAAAAGAATCCTGCGAATACCATTGCACAAGGCCAGGTGCCAAATAATCCTCCTTTAACACCTGGTCAGATAAGTATCATACATTCACAGTATCCTAAGTCTCAATTTGCGAGGACGAATAATCTCTATCCCTGTGGAACATCTACGCTCTGTTCCACAGTCTACGCTCCTAGGGAATATTATAATGCTACGAATTGATTGCAAAAAAACATAAACAAAAAATAAGATCGGTTCTTATATTTTGTATATGTGGTCGCCTTTACGTTTTGAGGCCGTGTGCCTATTAGAATATATTGCTAGGACTTTGACCTATTTAGGCGGAGGCCTTCTCCGTCTTGAGGTAGTGGACATTCAGATACTTCTGCAGGTTGAAGTAGGTCAGCTTGTCCTCCTTGTTCAGGCGCAGGAGCTTCAGGAGCTTCGCATCCGCGTTAATGTCGTGCTTGTTCTTCAGGTTGTTGTCGCTGACATACTTCGTGATGAACTTCGTCACGTTGGAGCGGCTCTCCAGGCTGCCGGCGGGGCGGCCCATGAAGGCGCACAGCTCAGGGGTCAGGCCGGTGGGCACCTGGAAGATGCTCACGCGCGCAGGCTTGCCCGCCTCGCCCTCCACCGCCTTGCGACGGCGGCGCTTGTCGGCCAGCTTCTGCACCTTCGCCGCCTTCTTCTCCAGGCGCTTCGCCTCAGAAATAAGCTCGGACACGGTCTCGCGCACCGCCAGCAGGCGCGCAGTAATAGACTTGGCCTCCGTCTCGAGGCGCACCTCCTCAGGCGCCTCGGTCGCCGCAGCCTCGGCCGCAGGCACCGCCGCAACCACAGGCGCCACCACGGGCGCAGGCGCCGCAGCGGAGGCAGACGCCTTCTTGGACTTCGCAGGCGCCGCAGCGGGCGCAGGGGTCGCCGCCACAGGCGCCGCCACGGCCACCTCCTCGGTCTTCTTCGTCACACGCTTCGCACCGGCGGGGGACTTGGTCGCAGAGCTCATTATACCAGAGGCGGAGGTAGAATTAGAGGACATTTTACGCGGGACTTACTACTTTACAGCCTGCCAAATCAACTTTTTGCCGGAACCGGGGTCTATACACCAATTTTTCCAACTGCGTTCGTTTTTATTTTGAAGTCTGACAGGCCCTAGTCGCATTTGGCCATAATTCCTAACATATCCAAAAATGCAGTCTGAACTCCGAATAAATAATGCAGAATTTCTCCAACCGTAAACCACACAATGAGCGAAATCCAATAACTCCCTCCGAACCACCCTATACTAAACCAGGCTGCTATAAAAGTCATGAGCAGATCGAAGAAGGCCATGCCAAATATGCGTCGTGAATATATAGCCTTCCCAGGTTCTCCCAAAACTTCAGAAAAATGCCAAAGGCATATCTAAATAGAATAGCCCATTTGATCAGAAGGAACGACCATGTCTTCTCTATGTAAAAGTATCAAATCCAAAAAGTATTCACATCTGCAGTGTCCTAATCAGGCCTCCGGTGGCTCAGAATTCTGCGCGAAACATAAACGAACTCAAGTCCTCTGGGTTTCATCCACTCCCCAGAGACCCCCTTTAACACGTAAGCAAAAGGCAGCTACAGAAAAGATCCAGCGCTTCTGGATTTTCAGGGGTCGTCAGAAAGCTCTGGCAATTCACGGCCCTGCATTATTTGAATCATCCATCGCCACAAATACCACGGATATATATACCCTTGCCCCTGCTAATACAATCCCTTTTACATACCACTTCAGCTACTCAGATGATTCCAAGCGCGTCTGGGTATTTGACCTCCGTTTCCTGATGCACCTCTTGCACCACGGTAATCTCAAGAATCCCTATACCCAAGAAGCGATACCTGCCCCCACCCTAGAGCGTCTTCAGATGAGGGCAGAAACTCTACGCAAGCAGAAAGTTCCGATAATATACATGGAAGAAGCAAATCTGACCCCGGAACAAATCTGGAATCAAAAAGTCATGGATGTTTTCTTGAAACTCACCTCCCTCGGATACGGTGTGAATATGTGCTGGTATGAAACAATGTCTGTTCTCGCCCATGTGAATTTCTATGGACGGCTATACGCCATGTGGAATCATGAACTCCCTCTTACACGAGCTCAAAAGGATATCATTGTCCCTGGATATAATTCAGGGCGCACTCTACTATTCAAATGGACGCCTAGGGAGACGGTGGAAGGCTTGCATGATATACGGTGGTGGAGAAAACACAATCTAGGTCTTATGAATGCGTTTTTTACGAGAGGCCAGGACAGAGCTACACAGGGATGTGGGGCTCTATACATTTTGACGGCACTTGCGAATATTCATACGAGAGTGGCTGAGGCTTTTCCTTGGTTGGTTCAAGATTAGGAACGTCTGCTTATGATAGGACCTCTGAGTCCAGTCAGTTTATTTGGGAGTCCATATTGTTTACGCAAGGCCAATTGCCTTGCCTCATTGGCAACTAACTCAGAATTATTTGTGAATAAAACACTCATATCCTTACTCGTCTTGCAAGGAACCGCCTGAGGCTTTGAACCGGGTGTAGCCGTCGTCGGATCCACGGAAGTAGGATTTGGGTTATAGGAAATCGGGTCAATAAATTCACGGCAAGGAAGAACTACACGATAAGGCGCCGAGCTAGGAGGATCTGCACACACGGCACAGTGTTGCGCAGCGCCAATGAGATTTCCAGCTGTATCAGCATTGTGCGAGCCATTGACAAATCCCTTGTAACCTCCAGAGCAAGTGTCAGGTGTTGCATTCTGCTGGCTCGCTTCCACAATAGAAACACGACCCCCAATTCTGCTAAACGATGTCTCCACAGTGCCAGGTATTATATCACCGCGAGTTACGGCATCAGGAGCCTTATAAGCCTTCGCCTGATTTTTCATAGTGACCTGCGACGCATCCTGGCCACTCGGATTGGAAATGATTTTCTGTTGGCGTGCTTGCAACTTACGCATATACACACCACAGTTCATTCTGCCATATGACTTCAAAATAAAAAATACCGACCCCTCTTACACAATCCCCCCGTGTCTTAGGACCCCCCAAAAAATTGATTCGTCCCGCCCCGGTAAAACCAAGTCCCGCCCTAAATGAGCTCTCCTGTTGTGCAGCCCTCCTCGTTTGATGTGTCCAAGGTGTCTATTAGCCAGCCCAAGGTGCTGGATTCCGGTGGCAAGATGGCTTACCTGAACTACGGTGACGGCAAGCGTCTTCTCATTCAGACTCCCAGCCTGCCTGCGCCTTTCGGCATGAGTGTATTTGACAAGGCTGGTCCTCCTAAGTATTCCGTTGACCTGGCCCTGCGTGGCTACCAGGATCAGCCCAAGCCTAAGGCTCTGTTCGCGGCTCTCCAGAAGCTGGATGAGTTCATGATTGACCAGGGCGTGAAGAATTCCAAGCTATGGTTCAAGACTGATATGAAGCGCGAGGTGGTGGAGGCGTTCTACACCCCGTGCGTGCGCTTCGGCAAGGACAAGCAGGGCAACCAGACGTCCTACCCTCCGAATCTGAAGGTCCAGCTCCGTCGCAAGCGCGATGGCTCTGACTTTGAGTGCCTATTCTATGACCAGAAGTCCAAGGGCGACCCGGACGCCCAGCCCCTGCGTGGCATCCCTGCTGAGGAGCTCCTGGTGAAGCGCTCGGAGATGACTGCTCTGATTGAGTGCACGGGCGTGTGGTTCGCTGGTGGCAAGTTCGGCGTGAGCTGGAAGGCCGTGCAGATCCGCCTGGACTCGGTGCCGAGTGGTCTGCGTGGCTACGGCTTTGAGGAGGAGGACGGCGAGGAGTGTGTGGCCGATGAGGAGGATGATGCGCCCGCTCCTCCTGTCAAGTCTGCCGCCAAGGCTGCTCCCGCCCCTGCTCCCGCCGCAGAGGAGGACGACGAGGCCGAGGAGAGTGGTGAGGAGATTGCGCCTCCGCCGATGCCCAAGAAGACGGCCACGGTGACCAAGAAGAAGGTGGTCGCTGCCGTGGGCGCTGCCAAGAAGTAAACAACAAAGGTCTAAAGGGAATTTACATTTATTTTATAACCGCATTAGCTCAGTTGGTAGAGTACCAGGCTTTTAACCTGGCAGTCGCGGGTTCGACCCCCGCATGCGGTAATCATCCGATGTGGTGTAACGGTTAGCATACGGCCCTTTCAAGGCTAAGACCCGGGTTCGATTCCCGGCATCGGAAAATGGGCCCCGTAGTCCAGTGGTCAGGACCCCAGACTTTGACCTTTTTTGTAAAAGGAGGATATCTGGTAACCCGAGTTCGAATCTCGGCGGGGCCAAGGTTTTTGTTTAACAAAAACGCTATGGGTATGTTCTACATACCGATAGCGCTGAGTGCGCTATAAGCGAGGATGGCCGAGTGGTTAAGGCGTCAGGCTTAAGATCTGCTGGAGCAATCCGCGTGGGTTCGAACCCCACTCCTCGCAATTTTTATGATTCTTACGAAGAGTCATAAAAATTGATATTAACCACTCGTCTAAGTGTAAAGTCCCCCTTATCAAATGACTACTCTCTGCGCCTGGCCTGTTCGCACCGTTCTTTTCCGACCCATTTGCGCCTACTGTGGAAAGAAAGAGAGCTTCTACGCCGACTGTGATTACAAGCTGGCTGTCCTAGCATGCGATGACCCCGAACACCGTCGGATGGCTGAAAGAGATGCAAAGTCCTGGCTACATAAAAATGGCCGTGTTCGTCCTGATATGTATAGGCAGGAACCCCTGTTTCATGAGACGCACATTCTTATAACAGATGTCAAAGTGCCGAGATCTAGTGGAGAAGTGGACGCAGAGGGCTGGAGGATTGCCCGACCATCATTGGATAATCCGGCCCTTATTCAATTCAATCACGGCAAGTGGCATATCCCGGTAATAAATGAAGAAAAGGATATTCGCAAGTGGATCAGAATGGAAGACCTAAAACTGTCTCTCCCTGCGCACAAGCATGCGCTCGTGGATGAGCTTCAGGCAAAGCTTGTGCAGGGATTCTATTTGGCCGAGTCCATCGCCTATGATGAGGCGAAAAAGCTCGAAGAGGAGCAGGACAACCCAACAGCTTCTTCTACGAAACCTATTCCTGAAGAACAGATTAAGAATTATATTCATCCTGTTTACGGTATTGGGCGTATATTTGTGCCTGAGGAAGTCACACAAGATAAACAAGGAGACCCGGCTCAAGGTTGCCAGACAGAAGCATAAACTGCGTTCAGGTCTAAAGATTTCGCCCCCATATATGAATAGGGGCCCCGCCCGGTCCCTGCGAGCGCCTATAGTTTAGTGGTAGAATGCAACTCTTCCAAGGTTGTAACTCGGGTTCGATTCCCGATGGGCGCATATTGGCCTTGCTAAAAGGCCGTGCCAATGGGGCACAAAACCCCTTTGGCGCAATTGGATAGCGCACTCGACTTCTAATCGAGAGGTTGTGGGTTCAATTCCCACAAGGGGTGTTTAGCCTTCTTGGCGCAGTGGTAGCGCACCCGCTTTGTAAGCGGTAGGCCCTGGGTTCGATCCCCAGAGGAGGCACAAGACCTTATAGAAGGCACACTATGTTTTTTCTTGGAATATCCAACAAAACACATAGAATTACAAAAACCTGACTGTCTGCCCGCTCATTAGCTCTGTCCCGTGAGGCCGGAAGCTCCTCCGGCACTGGGGTTTGCAGGGTAGCGAGAAACATTACGATCACCCAGACCCTGCTCCTTGAGCGCCTCATTCGTCAGGATATACTCGGCCGTCCCACCAAGAAATATCTGCTTCACAACCTCGGCACCAGTGGCGGCAGGCGCATTTAACGCAGACAGAGGGCTACTGGATTTCACGGTCCCATTCTTCCACGTCTGGTAATAGGCATTCAACGCAATATTACGTCTGCGAGCTGTTACTAGAGAAGCATCGCGCACAGTAGGAGGCATTTTCTACCATGGCATACACAAAAAATAATCAGAACTTCTGGCTCTTTGATAAAACACATATAGGCGCAGGAGGGCCCGGTGGAGGTGGTAAAGGAGGACAGCCCGGTAAAATGATCGGCCTCAGGGTGGGAGAATCATCCGAACAATCTACAGTTCTCTTCTCTAACTCAGCAATTCTCACTGATTCAGGCATTCCGGAACGCAAGGCCAAAGTAGACAATAACTCTTGGACTCTTTCCTGTGTTAGTCCGCCCCCTCCTACGATCGTGCCATTTATACAGTTATTCAAACTCTTCGTTCGTGAATCGGAAGTTGGTGTAGTGATCGCCTGGATAGATTCTTTTGGTTTGCAACACACTGGTCCAGTAGACACTAGATTCCCACTATAACACATGCGATTGGGTCTCATCAACCGTGCAAGACGCCCTCCTTCCGTATTTGCCGATGTCCCATTTAACGGCATCCTTATTCTCCTCTTGAGCTAGAAATGGATAAGCTTTATCTCCTGTTCGCTGGAATAACTCTCGTTTTCGTATCGTGTGTTCTAGCAATGAATATAAGCGATTACTATTACATCCGCAAAGATGGTTTTGTAGATGTAAGCATGAGTGAGAATGAAAAGAAAATTCGGGCTTGTATGGATTCTCTCGCACTGTATACAACTCCGGGAGGATCTCCGACAGAGGAAGGCAAGTATCTATGCGAGGTTTTCAAAGGGGTCAGGGAGGCCATGATGCAGAAGGAAAAGAATGACGGTGTAAAAGATAAAGCAATTGCTTCCAAAAATGTGGAGAATAAACTGGCAAATAAGATACCCGGAGGAGCCCTTCCTTGCCCCCTTTTTACATATCCCGTAGGTGGCTCTGATGATAAGGCCTGGCTTGCCTGGTTCCAGAAGATTCCTGTAGATTTCGGTGCGCGTGTCGTATTTATGGTAATACATGCGGATGAAAATATTTCCCCGCAGAAACAGGCGTCGCAAGATGCTATCAACGATAATCTGGCAGGTTTTGAAGATATCTGCACACCCGAGCTTCTTGAGATGAAAACAAGGAATCAAAAGGCGAATTCGTGTGTGATGCCTTCTGACATTAAACCAGACCAAGTAAATAAGACAGTGGATGAAATTATTAAACAGCTCATAAGCACACGTGATACTATTCTAAAAAACACGATTGATCCTGTAGCATTGAAATTAGATTCTACTGCATCGTCTCCCATGAAGAACAAAATTCGTCCAGATGTCTTAGGAAATCCGGACAAATTGTTTGCAGAAATGAAATTGCGTATTGCCAGGACAAAGGATGCCCTGGATTTTTTGAATAAACAGAAAGAAAAGGCAAGCCAATTAGCTGCGACGGTTTCTTCTGGTATTTCTGACTCGTGATTTATCGGCCTTGCGACTTTGCCCCTTTGCTCTTTGTTGTTTTAGACGCAAAAGAGTGGCAATTCCCATCTGATGACCAGAACAACGAAGACCAAATGATGGTAGGAATTCCGTTGGAGAATCACGTGCCTTGCTTAGGATCGCGTGAATTTTATTGATAAGGCACTCAAACGAATTTTCAAAGTATACCTTCTCGCGTTTTCCAAAAAACATCAAAGAATAATACAATTGTAAATATAAATCGGGCATTGCTATGCGCATATTTTCCCCTTCTGGCAGTTTCAGAGTGGTATAGGAATGGCAAGCATCTTCCTGAAATAAGAGAGCTACGGGAGTACCTCTTCGTTTCAGAGTGGCAAAATTGAAAATACTGTCGGTGGGAAACTTCTTGGATTCTATCCGAATTCCTCCGCGCCCCGATTCATTCAAAATAGATTTCAAATCCTCGGCATCCTGTTGCATGGAACTACTAAAAAATAAAACGGGCCCTCCAAGATCTACGAGATGTTTGAAGGATACAAAGTTCTTTGCAGAATCCATGATCGTTAAAAACTCGGGAGATACCACCACACATTTATGGCGAATACAGTATTCCAAGCACATCTTGCGATCTTCCGAATTGATTGTCGGAGTTCTTATTTGTTCATTGCAATTTCCAGGAGGATACGCCTCGTTCAATAATGTGAGGCGTTCAAACACCTTTGACCACCGCTTCACTTCTCCGCGCGGCCTACTAAGCTCCAAATACATAAGCATACGCAGAAAATCCTCGTCGCAATATACAATTCCATTGACAGTTCGCGCCCTTTTTATAATAATATCATACACTCCCGGCAGACTCTCGCTTATGTCGGCGATAGGGACAAAATTCACATAGAGTTTCGTGGTGCCGTCATGCACACCAACCCTCTTGTATATATCTTCAAACCCTGCTTCTTCCAGATCTTTAATCAATTCCTCCACATCTTCTTCAGGCGAGGGGCTGAAAAAGTCATAGTCGGGAATATTATAATTGGAATCGTAGAATTTCCGACCTTTGGGAAGAAGTGCATTAATTGCTTGTCCGCCGTAACAAGGCCTCTTCTTTTTCCGCAAAAATCGTTCCACGACGGAAATCGCCTTGACAATTTCCGGGTTGTGCGCGGTGGTATAATCCACCCTCTTCTGCGCCTCTTTTACAACGCGCTCGAGCCTCTCAAACTGTTTTTTGATCCGTGGCTTTGTAAGTAACGGACTCAAAATATGTTCTCCATCTTCTTCCATTTAATGTATGTTTATATTTTTTATGAACTTATGATACAACAATTTCTCCAGGAGCAGATGTTGGGGTGACTCTGGCGTTCAGCCTCTCAGAAGGTTGTTTGGGAACTACAGGCGGTTGTTTTGTATATAACATATCTCTGGAACCCATGTCTGCAAATGAGTCTGTCCCCCTATCTTGGCGAAGACGCCACGCATACCCCCTCCACTGCTTATATATTTTTGTAAGATCAGAATTATCTTCTAGATCTTGGGCGGAATCCTCATCCTTTGCTAAAGGGGTAAAGCCTGCGATAAACGGAACAGGGATACATTGCGCCCCTAGTCCAATCGCTTTATCTACATCCGATGCACTTGGTATAGATCCTATGTGATCATTCAAAGTTATAAACCATTTACCGACCTTGTCTCTCATAAAACCTGCATTTATGTCTTTTATACTAATGCTAGAGCAAGTATCTGTATTCGCAGAACTAAATGGGCTGTATATATAATTTATATAATCGGATAGACTTGGTGAAATTTTTCTGTATTTTGTTTTTTGAAATACTCTCGTATCAAAATTTGTAAAGACGATAATTTTTCCTTTTAATTGTTTTAAAGGAATATCTTTCATTATCTTATCCTGGTTTGAGCCACCTCGTAGAGAACCGTATGTTTCAAATGTCTTTAACATATATTTTTCCAAAGGAGCAACGCCTTCGGCAATCTGGCTCATGAATTTCACATAGGTTTCTTCTTGGGTTGTCACATCTGGTATATAACCTTCTACACCGTGTAAAAAAATTAGGATCGGTTCTTCATTCTGTCCAGAGTTTCTTCCCTTCATTTCCAGAAGTTTCTCGCAAAAATCCTTAATACGAATGGCATTTAGACTGAGGACCTTGCCATTGATATCTCTGTATACTACGGCGGGAGAGCCTGATACAGGCCAGTTCTTCTTGTATTTATTGTCGTCGTAATATGTGCTAATAGGCAATACAAAGGAACGAATGCCACCGTCGAATGCCATTTGTATAAATCTGGAAATATCAAATACACCGTCCCTGAGTGGCCCCAAATATCCTCCAACACTCGCGGTCAGGGGGCACAGATTTATCAACCACTCCTGATTTTCAGGAAGATGCATACCCGACCCTACTGAATCCAAGGATGCATACAGGGAACTAGACCCGCCCATTTGCATATTCTCGAGTTCAAGAACACGCTTCGCCATTGCCTTTTTCACATTTTCATCCTCTACTCTGGGTTTTTTGGCGGCGCGTTGAAGCAGATAACCTAGCACCACCACGCAAAAAATCATAAAGAGAACAATTGCTAAAATAATTATGGTATAGCGCGTAGTATTTGTGCTAGATGTTACGGCCTGGTATGTGGCAGCGGTGGCGGTTTTCGCAGCATTTGTTGCCACTTTAGCGGCGCCTGCTGGAGTTGCCATCCTTCCTATCTACCCTAGCGACGAACGAAATTCGGAGATGCTTTGCACCGTGATCCCGAGCTCGCGCGCTTTCTTGGTCTTCGTGGATTCCTTCACATCGCCGTCGGCCACTACGAGCACGTCTGTCTTGCTTGTGACGGCTGACTGAATATCCCATGAGCCAGTGGAGAAGAGGCGTTGCTCCAGGGTCTTGTCGCGAACGCCCGAGAAGACGACATATTTCATCTGGCCTGCAGGCATACCGGCTGCGGTAACAGCAGTCGCAGATGCGGGTAAGGCAGGCGCAGCAGCGCCAGGAAAGCTCTCGTCAATCCAGCCCAGGGCCGCCGGCAGGGCGCGCCACAGCCCCTTCAAACTCTCATCGGACCAGCCCTCAGGGATATCCATGTCGGCTGCACCCCACTTCCGAGGATCTGCCTCCTTTTCAAACAGGGCCCGCAACTTCCTCTCGCCGACGCCTCGGGGGAGTTTATTGCTCGCTACGAGAAGCGTGGAGTAAGAAGCAGCCGCCCTCTTCTCACGCAGCGACTTCACCAGGGCCGTGGCCCGCCCAGGACCAATCGCCTTAGCCAAATCGGCGGCCCCAGCCTTCCACAGCAGAAGCATGGTCTCATAGCCGGCTTCCACCAGCTTCTTTACGAGCCCGGCTCCGATCCCATCCACCTCCAGCATCTGCAGGCCGTGGAGGAGCACCTTCTCCGGATACACGTCCTCCGTGGCCAGCGCCTGCACCTGGCGCTCGTCCCACTTCCACAGACCCTCGCCGGGCATCTCTGCCCCTGCCGCAGCCACAACCAGCACCTCATCCAGCGCAGGAATCACGTCGCCACTCCTGCGGACCACGATACGAGCACCAGGACCGATCACATTGTCACGGATGAAGGCCGCGTTGTGCCCACTCAGCCACTGGATCTTTGCACCTCCGATGCGCACCTCTTTTACATGAATCCGAGGAACCCAGATGCCCTGGCGACTAGCCGTCCACACCACCTCGACCACGCTCGTCTCGGCCTTCTGGTCATCCGACGACATCTTGAAGGCCACCGAGTCGGGCGGATTGCGCGCCTCACCACCGCCCAGACACACGGGCACCGTGTCCGTGGCCACGACGAGGCCGTCAATCGGATAGGCACCAGTCTCCTTCCGCCCCTCCAGAAACTTCTTGAGCACTTCCTCCGTCACCTCGGCTCGCGCCACCTCGGCGAACCAAGGAATCTCATATCCCTTCGCGTGCAACCAGGCCATCTGCTGGGCCCGCCCCATCCCGGCAGGCTCAATCACCTGATATGCCACAAAGCGCACGTCACGAAGTTCCTCGGGCGGCTCAGCGTCCTTGTCCATACTCCGATGTAGCCAGCCATTCACTAGTGCGCGGCCGACAGAACCCTCCGGCGTCGCCGCCTTCGCAAGAACCAGCTCGCCACGCACAATGACATCGGGCCCACCGCCCCCGGCCACCAGAATACCTCCGCCCAGTGCCCGACTCACATTAACCCCTTTTACACCATCTCCACGCAAATATAGCTTTGTTGAATGTTCTTTGCGGACGAAAAGCGCCGAGAGTCCGTCCAACTTCTCGCTGACCACGAATTTCTTGGCTCGCACCACAGCCTCGCGCTTCATCCAGCGTGCGAGGCCATCTTCGCCGGCGCGCACCTTTTCCTGCGAACCCATGATCGCAGGAAGCATCACAGAAGGACTCCCTGCAGGCACAGGAGCACCGACCACGGAGAGAAAGGGATGGGCTGGCGAAAGGGCGCGCAGACGCTCTAGCTGAGAATCATATTCGGCGTCGGTCATCACAGGGTGGCCGTTGTTGTGATAGGCCCAATTGGCCTTCTGCAGACGAGCTACGAGTTCGTCTACGGACATGATGATTGTGTGGAGGGACTTTGCTTTAGTCCGCCACCAGGCTTTCAATTTTTACTGGCGATTCAAATAGGCCTCCATGACAGCATCATAGGCGTCAAAATGTTCTTCCATGCTGAGCTCTTTCTTAGCCTTTTCTTCTGCTTTACCTGTTTTCTTGGCTCCTTGTTTCTGTGCTCGTGTCATAGTGGGTTTGAGTTGTCTGGAGGGAGGAAGAGGAGGATGGGCGAGAACTTCTTTGAAGAAACTAGTGCCGTGGCCGACGGCTCTGGCGAGTCGGACAGGATCTTCCACGAGGGGCGGGGCGGCGGGAACTTTCCAGCGAGGGACTTCTGATACGATGAGGGCCATGAGAGCGAGACAGTCGCGACGGAATCTTGCTGGCATTCTGGCTTCTCCTGCCCGCCATAAGCGCATCAGTTCGGCGAACTCTTCGTGCATGCGCACGAGGGATTGCGCTGCGAGTTCCTTGTAGATTTCGCCGAGGAGTTGGGCAATGAAGTGGCCGGCATCGGAGCGCTGTTTAGGAGATACGCTTACTGTCTTGCCACCTGGATGGAGGGGAGGAGCTACGGCGGGGCCTCGTTCTCTCGTGGATAGGCCGTGGCCCTTGGTTTCTTTGCGAATGCGCGCATCTTCTTCTAGTGTCCAACGAATCCAGAACAAGACTCTTTCAGAGGCTGCTTCTGCGATGGATTTGCAGAGCTCGTTTGCCACAAGATACAGGGGCGGGGTGTCGCCATCATTAGACCATACGAGCCTTGTTACACGGGTTTCGGGAGCACCGGCCACTCCTCTGAGCCATCCTGGACGCTTTGTGTTGACGTCCACTTTTGGCCAGACTATCTTGGAGCGTTTGGGACAGAGTTGGAGAATGAGAACCGTTTCGGAGATGGTGCTTTGAACATCCGGATTGGAATACAGGGCTTCTTGAGGGAGTTGTATAGTCTTTTTATCCAGCTCGGAGAATCTTTGTTTAAGATAGACAAAAATACGGGGATTTGCGAGACTGATGTGCTGTATTGCGTAGGAATAGGCTCCGCGTATCCAGATATCTAGACCACCACTGCATACAAGATCGGCTGCAAAGTGGAGTGCCTTGCCACTGGCGACGGCTCCTGTTTCTCCTAGGGCGGTTTCATAACAAGAATATGCTTCGGGGACTAAGTAGCCACACCGAGTTTTTGGCCGAAGATCTTCTTGCTGGGTTGGATTGATTTCATTGACCTGTATGGGGGCACGGTGTACTTCCATACTCGTCTTGTTTATCCAAGGATTTATCTGCGACGCCTTGTAACGCTCTTTGATTTACGGGACTTCTTAACCTTTTTATTCTTGCGAGATCCTCCTTTGAGTAAGCATCCACAGCCCATTTCTATTTAGGAACGGCGATTTTTTCTGGTTGATCTACGCTGAGCCCTCGCCTTTGTCTTGCCCTTAGCCTTGGCTTTGGCCTTGGCCATACGGCGCTTCGTGGCCTTCTTGCCCTTGCCCTTTGTGCGACGACGGCCACCTACTGCGGGAGCAGGTTCAATAGGAAGCGCATCTAAATCAGCAAGAGTTGGATTTGCAGTATCTACGTATTCTACAATTGGTATTAATTGGGCAAATACAGTATTCATATGTTCTTGAGTTGATCTTTCAGAAAGTCCTTTTATTGCTTCACATACTCTTACAAATGCCCTTGTTGATATACTGACTAGATTCATCTTTGTATCATATTCTGCTTTTGTAGGCAATTGATTGGCATTAGATCCATTTTTAAGAACATCGTTATCAAAATATAAGTCTACAACTTCTGTTATAGATTTAACGGCTCTTAGACGAGCCTTTTCTAATATAGTTTTCTCACTACCATTCTTTGAATCATTTAGAGCTTTTCTAAGTGCCTGAGCCCTTGAGTTGTCATTCAAGTTCACAGGGGCAGGAGGCTCGGCAGGAGGCTCAGCACCAAGGGCTACGACATCAGGCTCGGCGACAGGCTCGGCGGCAGGAAGCTCGGCTGCAGGCAGAGCAGCAGGAGATTTTAATTTATCAATTGCATTTTGTGCTGGTTTTATTGCAGGTCCATTTGCTAATTCTGGAGGCAATCCTCTATTCGCTGCACTTAAATTTGCAACTTTTTGATTGAGGGCTTGAGCCGCAACTGAAGGAAGAGGCGCTCTTTCTTTCAGATTCGCAATCTCGCGCAGTGCGTTCAGCTGCTCAGGCTTCTCAGGCTGCTCAGGCTGTTCGGCTGCGGCGGGTAGAGATGCGACGGCTGCTGCCGCTGCTTCAGTTTTGTATAATAATTTAACTTGAGCATTCTTTCCTAAACTACTTGTTCCATTATAATTATCTGTTAGATCAGTTACTCTTTTTTTTAATATATAAAAATGCCTGCTTGAGGAATCTTGCTTAATATCATCTTTTTGAAGGTCTATATAGTTACGATTTAACAATATTTTAACTATAATGTTATTATTAACTTTTAAAAAACCATCTTTTATTTCCCCTTGAACTGGAGAATTAAATTCCTTATATAATTTTCTGTATTTACCATCAAATTTACTAGCTGTAAAATCAATTCTATAGTTACCACTGATTTCTTCATACCCAGGTGTTGCCATATTTCTAATAGTAGCTCCGGTTTTATTCAAACCATTGCCGGAAACATACGCGCGAGAATTAAGAACTGCCTGAGCATCTTCCAGATTCTTTGTTGAATAAAGAATAAAACTTGTATCTTCTTGAGGCTCGGGTCTAAAAACATCCGTCCTTATTTTTATACCCTCGCCATCTCTTCCAAGAATATCCCCTTTTCTTAAAGGAATTTTGCTTTTACCACTATCTATAGAAATTCCTATTACATATTTAAGATCTCTATCAATTTCATAAATTGGGGGTTTATACTTTAATAATTTATCTTCAAAAATCATATTCTTGTAGATTTCTGGAGGAACAATTATACTATAAGTGTCCATAGGACGATTCGTAATCAAATGTTTCCCTTTATTTAATTTTGTTATATATTTTATTGACGTTGTAAGATATCTAGAACCTTTCAATATATTTTCAACACTATTCATCTACTCCTACAAGACACAATTACTATCAAATATAAAAGTTAAGATCTGGTTTCTTAACTTTTGTATTTTCGGGAATAATATCAAGCATTATACACGCCTCTTTGCTCTCTTCGTTCGCCGAACACGATTCTTACGAATACGCCGGGTTCTTTTATATAATCCGCGCCTTCCTCCTTTTACATGATTTTCCATAAGCCCTTTAAGATTCGCCATCTTTTTCTCCATCTCGTTTTGCCTTGCTATAGTCTCCCCTAACTGTTTTTGCAGGGTTTTAATGTAACCGTCTATGATTCCTTGAAGTTTTTGTATAATTTCTCCATATACTTTTACATAATTGGAATCTTTGCACAGAGTTTTTATTTGTGTCAAATTATCCTTCTCATTCATCAAGGTAGCCATAGGTGTTCCCTCAGGCGCTTTAGATTCATAATAAGCAATACGGGCCTTTTCCGCTGCTTCAAATCTTTGTCTTGCATTATTGCTCTTCTTTTGTAATTGACCACTCGCCTTATCGCGTATAAGATCTAGTTTCCGATGCAGTTCTTGATATTCTGTCGGGTCAGGCTTATCAAATCCAACAGCATCGGCTGTTTCATCCCCCAACGTCTCCACAGTATGTAGTGCAGACTTCAAGGCGGCAACAATCTTCAAATCATCCTCTGGCTTCCCAGGCACAGCATTTTTTGCATTTCTGAACATATTTGTCGCCATTCCGACAATCTACTTACATCCCACAATTTAATCCATATCCTCACTCGCCTCTTTCAAGCGCTTCACCAGACCCTCCACGGCCTTCGTCCAAGTATACCCCAGGACCGTCTTCCGCGCAGCCTCGCCGTGCGCCTTCCTCTTCTCTGCGTCAAGCACGTATACCTCCATACCCGCACACAGATCCTCGGGCCTCATCGCACTCGCCTCACCTCCCACTGGCGAATACACCATCGGGAGGTAATAACGATTCTTCGCCTCCACCAAGACACTGTTCGCATCGGAACAGAACTCCTTGAAACCGCCAAGCCGAGGCACAACTTGAGGCACGCCCACACCCATCTGCTCAAAATTGCACAGCCCCCAGCCCTCTCCATCGGCCGAGTTCACCCCCACATCGGCCACATTGTAGAACATATTGATATCCTCATCACGGAAGACCATGTCCTGTGAAGTGACCATCAGCCGACCCCCGAACTGATCCACCGTGGCCCCGCGCAACTTGAGCTCACGCTGGAACATCTCAAATAGCCACCAACCCCCTTTTTCACCCTTGTCACAGACGCACAGAAGGCAGAGAGGCTTCGTGGGATACTTCACAACCAACTCGGCAAAGGCCATCACGAGAATATCATAACGCTTGCGAGGCTGATTGCGATTTACATTCAAAAATAGGAAGGCATCCTCAGGAATCTTCAGATTCTTACGAATCTCGGGGCGAGGGAGAGTACGATACATGTCATCATCAAAGCCGTGCAGAATTACATCAATAGGACGATTCACGCCCTGGTCCTTCAGACACTTCTTCCACCCGCTCGTGAATGTAAAAATCCGCTCGGCCTTCAGGTTTAGCATGTCCAAGTAGCCCTGCATCTGCGTGGTATAAACCTGGTCGCAGTAGATCCATGTCTTGAAGTCCTTCGGGATAGATGACTTGTCAATCTCCGTCATAAACTTCGCCACAACCGACATGTCATTGAAGATCATGACTACGTCCGGCTTCTTCTCGCGAATTACATCAGGCAAGGACTTGTAGCCGAAACCCTGCTCAAACGGATTCTCTAGGGGAACGGCGTCTACGACTGTAACATTCGGAGGATAGGGGCGATAGCCAGGAGGGAACTGCTGATTGGGAAACTTCTGGAATCCGTAGTGCACCACTTCTAGCCAAGAGAGCTTGGCGAGCTCACGCAGAATCCCGTAACTTACCTTACTGTATCCCGTGAATTGGTGGCAGTGCGTGCTGACGAGCATGAACTTCAGCTTCTTTATTGCAGATGCTGATGCTGACGAAGGCTCAAGAGCACCCACAGGCCCAATAGAATTTCCCGCGATTAGGCTTTGTAGCTTCGACAAATAATCCTCTTGAACAGCCATGTTTTCTAATGCAATTCTTAGCATCAATGCCTTAGGCCATAGGCCAAAGGGCCATAGGCTATACAGCCAAAGGCCTAATGACAAAATGCATATATACATATAACGAGCCAGATGTCCTGGGTCCGACACATGTATCCTAAATATAAACGCAAGACCATCCCAAAGGCGATTCGCGAACAAATTTGGATCAGAGATTTTGGTAAAACCTTTGAAGCCAAGTGCAAAACGCCCTGGTGCCAAAATACAATAAATGTCTGGGATTTCCATGCCGGCCACAATAAGCCAGATTCCAAAGGTGGCTCCTTGACGCCTGATAATCTTGTGCCTATCTGTTCACGTTGTAATTTATCTATGAGTAATACTTATACGTTTGATGAGTGGTCCAGCCTTGGTCCAGAGTCAAAAAAAAGGCCGTGGTGGTGTCCGTGTTTTTAGAGCCCCAGAACCCTTCGAACATCTCCTTTTACACCCTCCTTTGACTGCATCCACTTCTCCAGGACTTGCGAGCGAAACTGTTCATACACCACGGGCTTTGCTCGTAGCGTATGCACAATCTCAGCGGCGTGTTGCCAACTCCCCGCCACTAAAAGCGGAATATACTTTCCTAGAAAGTCTAGCCAGGCATCATTTCCCTCCTCTTTCACGACAATCGGAACAGCGCCCGCCTCCAGTGCTTCATATACCCGAAACGTCTCCGGGTTCTGTCCACCAGGACAAGGCACCATCCACGAATTTAATAGGACAGCCAGCGTTTCTTCACGACCCAACATCTTCGGAGAATTCCAGTCATCCATGAAAACACAGCGATGCTCTTCCCCTAAACCAACTAATGCCTGTAACTTCTCCTTCCGCCCCTTCCACCCTGTGCCAATAAAAGACCAGGCAAGTTCACGAAACGGCGGACGAGGTGTGTGTGTATGCGGAACACCGCCCGGAACTGCCCAATGATGGCCAAGAGGTATGACAAGCACCTTACTACCAAAGACCTCCAGTCCTTGACGAATATAATTACGGACAACTCCCAGACATCCTGGAAGCCCATAGAAATCTATACGATCCGAACCATATTCGTCGCTCAAATGCAATATATAGAACTTCGCCCCGGCTGAGCTCCATCGGACCAACTCAGAGACCGTCTTATCAACCCACGGTCTCTGCACAAATACTATGGGCTCGTCTCTAGGAATTATACCATCCCCTAATCTCTCCACATTCATCCCTATTCCGAGTAGACCCTTCAACCAATCAAATTCGTGCCACTTACTACTATCTGTATCAAAGCCCACAGACACAATACGACGCTTGCCGATTACAACAGATGCTTCTGCTACCCTAGGGACCTCTGCTACCGAAGGAGCCTCTACTCTAGCAGGTAAACAAGCCCGTGCATCTTCCAAAGCCCCTATTATATCC